>Ga0268299_1001143_pt1 | contig 54554 bp, 47 predicted proteins | sample NOBtaG_FD_193484 | JGI IMG/M metagenome (GOLD analysis project Ga0268299, IMG submission 193484) | Activated sludge microbial communities from bioreactor in Nijmegen, Gelderland, Netherland - NOB reactor | ecosystem: Engineered > Bioreactor > Aerobic > Activated sludge | place: Netherlands... | reverse complement strand
GCGCGATCGGCCTCGCGGCGCGCGAGAAGCTCGACAACCTGATCTTCGTCATCAACTGCAACCTGCAGCGGCTCGACGGTCCGGTGCGCGGCAACGGCAAGATCATCCAGGAGCTGGAGGGCGAGTTCCGCGGCTCGGGCTGGAACGTGATCAAGCTCATCTGGGGCAGCTACTGGGACCCGCTGCTGGCGCGCGACAAGGAAGGCCTGTTGCGCAAGGTGATGATGGAGACGGTCGACGGCGACTACCAGGCCATGAAGGCCAACGACGGCGCCTTCGTCCGCAAGCACTTCTTCGGCCAGCATCCCAAGCTGCTGGAGATGGTGTCCAAGCTCAGCGACGACGACATCTGGCGCCTGAACCGCGGCGGCCACGACCCGCACAAGGTCCACGCGGCCTATCACGCGGCCGTCCACCACAAGGGCCAGCCGACGGTCCTGCTCATCAAGACCGTCAAGGGCTACGGCATGGGCAAGATCGGCGAGGGCAAGAACACGGCCCACCAGACCAAGAAGCTGGTGGACGAGGACGTGCGCGCCTTCCGCGACCGCTTCAACATCCCGATCCCCGACGAGAAGCTGCACGACATCCCCTTCTACAAGCCGGCCGACGACTCGCCCGAGATGCAGTACCTGCATGCGCGCCGGCAGGCACTGGGCGGCTACCTGCCCAAGCGGCGCACCCGGGCCGACGAGCAGTTGCCCGTGCCGGACCTGTCGGCCTTCCAGGCCGTGCTGGATGCCACTGCCGAAGGCCGCGAGATCAGCACGACGCAGGCCTATGTGCGCTTCCTGACCACGCTGCTGCGCGACAAGACCCTCGGGCCGCGCACCGTGCCCATCCTGGTCGACGAGGCGCGCACCTTCGGCATGGAGGGCCTGTTCCGCCAGATCGGCATCTACAACCCCGCGGGCCAGAACTACACACCGGTCGACAAGGACCAGGTGATGTACTACCGCGAGGACAAGGCCGGCCAGATCCTGCAGGAGGGCATCAACGAGGCCGGCGGGATGAGTTCGTGGGTCGCCGCGGCGACGTCGTACTCGACGAACAACCGCGTGATGATCCCGTTCTACATCTACTACTCGATGTTCGGCCTGCAGCGCGTCGGCGACCTGTGCTGGGCCGCCGGCGACATGCAGGCGCGCGGCTTCCTGCTCGGCGGCACCTCGGGCCGCACGACGCTCAACGGCGAGGGTCTGCAGCACGAGGATGGCCACAGCCACATCCTCGCCAGCACGATCCCCAACTGCATCAGCTACGACCCGACCTTCGCCCACGAGGTCGCGGTGATCCTGCACGACGGCCTCAAGCGCATGGTCGAGCGCCAGGAGAACGTCTACTACTACATCACCCTGCTCAACGAGAACTACCCGCACCCCGGCCTGAAGCCGGGCACCGAGCAGCAGATCATCAAGGGCATGTACCTGCTGGACGAGGGCGCGCCCGGCAAGAAGAAGGACGCGCCGCGCGTCAACCTGCTGGGCAGCGGCACGATCCTGCGCGAGTCGATCGCGGCCAAGGCGCTGCTCGAGGCCGACTGGGGCGTGTCGGCCAACGTCTGGAGCTGCCCGAGCTTCAACGAGCTGGCGCGCGACGGCCAGGACGCCGAGCGCTGGAACCTGCTGCATCCGACCGAGTCGCCGCGCAAGTCCTTCGTGGCGCAGCAACTCGAATCGCATGCCGGGCCGGTCGTCGCGTCGACCGACTACATGAAGGCCTATGCCGAGCAGATCCGCGCCTTCATCCCGGCCGATGGCGGAAAGCTCCGCGCCTACAAGGTGCTGGGCACGGACGGCTTCGGGCGCAGCGATTTCCGCACCAAGCTGCGCGAGCACTTCGAGGTGAATCGCCACTACATCGTGGTGGCAGCGCTGAAGGCGCTGGCCGACGAAGGCAAGCTGCCGGCGACCAAGGCCGCCGAGGCGATCAGGAAGTACGGCATCGACGCCGACAAGCTCAACCCGCTGTACGCCTGAAGCGCGCCCGGGCGCGGCGCAGGACAGAACGAGAACGGAGACGGAACATGGCGCTCGTGGAAGTGAAGGTGCCCGACATCGGCGACTTCGACCAGGTCGAGGTGATCGAGGTGCTGGTGAAGGCGGGGGATGCCATCAAGGCCGAGCAGAGCCTGATCACGGTCGAGAGTGACAAGGCCTCGATGGAGATCCCGGCCAGTCACGCCGGCACCGTCAAGGAACTGCGTGTCGCGCTCGGCGACAAGGTCCGCGAGGGCTCGGTGGTGCTGCTGCTGGAGACGGCCGGCGCCGCGATCCCGGCGGCCGCGGCCGCGGTCCCCGCGCCGCCCGCGGCGTCGGCACCGTCAGCACCGGCCGCCTCACCCCCTGCCGCGGCTGCGCCGGCTTCCGCCGGCGGCACGGTCGAGGTCGTCGTCCCGGACATCGGCGACTTCGACGAGGTTGCCGTGATCGAACTGCTGGCGCGCGCCGGCGAGGACGTGAAGGCCGAGCAGAGCCTGATCACCGTCGAGAGCGACAAGGCCTCGATGGAGATCCCGTCGCCGCAAGCCGGGCGTCTGGAGCGCTTGCTGGTCAAGGTCGGCGACAAGGTGTCGAAGGGCACGCCGATCGCGGTGCTGGTGGGTGCAGCCGCCGCGGCGCCCGCGGCGACACCGGCAGCGGCGCCGGCCCCGGCGGCGGCAGCGGCGCCGCCGCTGGCGAGCCAGCCGGTCGGGCGCACGCCGCCGACCGCGGCGCTGCCGGCCCACGAGCCGACGACGCCGAGCGGTCACCTGCCGCATGCCTCTCCGTCGGTGCGCCGCTTCGCGCGCGAGCTGGGCGTGCCGCTGACCGAGGTCAAGGGCAGCGGCCTGAAGGGACGCATCACGCCGGAGGACGTCCAGGCCTTCGTCAAGTCCGTGATGAGCGGGGCGCGCACCGCAGCCCCGGCCGGCAAGGCGGCGGCCGGCGCGGGCGGCGGCGGGCTGGACCTGCTGCCTTGGCCCAAGGTCGACTTCAGCAAGTTCGGTGCGACCGAACGCAAGGAGCTGTCGCGCATCAAGAAGATCAGCGGCGCCAACCTGCATCGCAACTGGGTCGTGATCCCGCACGTCACGAACCACGACGATGCCGACATCACCGAGCTCGAGGCCTTCCGTGTCCAGCTCAACAAGGAGAACGAGAAGTCGGGCATCAAGGTCACGATGCTGGCCTTCCTGATCAAGGCCTGCGTCGCGGCGCTGCGCAAGTTCCCGGAGTTCAACGCCTCGCTCGACGGCGACGCACTGGTGCTGAAGAAGTATTTCCACATCGGCTTCGCCGCCGACACGCCCAACGGCCTGGTCGTTCCGGTGATCCGGGACGCCGACCAGAAGGGCATCCTCGCGATCAGCAAGGAGATGAGCGAACTGGCGGCGAAGGCGCGCGACGGCAAGCTGTCGCCGGCCGAGATGAGCGGCGGCTGCTTCAGCATCAGCTCGCTCGGTGGCATCGGCGGTCGCTACTTCACGCCCATCATCAACGCGCCCGAAGTCGCGATCCTCGGCGTGTGCAAGAGCAGCACCGAGCCACGCTGGGACGGCAAGGCCTTCCAGCCGCGGCTGATCCTGCCGCTGAGCCTGAGCTGGGACCACCGCGTCATCGACGGCGCGGCGGCGGCGCGCTTCAATGCCTATCTCGGTGCGGTGCTGGCGGACTTCCGCCGGGTGCTGCTGTAAGGGGCCGCCGATGGCAATCATCGACATCAAGGTTCCGGACATCGGCGACTTCAAGGACGTCGCCGTCATCGAGGTGCTGGTCAAGCCGGGCGACACGATCGTGGCCGAGCAGAGCCTGATCACCGTCGAGAGCGACAAGGCCTCGATGGAGATCCCGGCGAGCCACGCCGGCCTCGTCAAGGAGCTCCGGCTCAAGGTCGGCGACACGGTCAACGAGGGCTCGGTGATCCTGACGCTGGATGCGGAAGCTGGCACGGCTTCCGTTCGGGCTGAGCCTGCCCTTCGACAAGCTCAGGGCGATCGGAGTCCCGTTCGGGCTGAGCCTGTCGAAGCCCCGCGCCCGGTGCCCGCGAGCCACGCGGGCGGCGCCGACCTCGAGTGCGACATGCTGGTGCTCGGCGCCGGCCCGGGCGGCTACTCGGCGGCCTTCCGTGCCGCCGATCTCGGCATGAAGACCGTGCTGGTCGAGCGCTATGCGACGCTGGGCGGCGTGTGCCTCAACGTCGGCTGCATCCCGTCCAAGGCCTTGCTGCATGTCGCGGCGGTGATGGACGAGGTGTCGCACTTCGAATCGCTGGGCATCAGCTTCGGCGCGCCGCAGGTGGACCTGGCCAAGCTCAAGGCGCACAAGGACAAGGTCGTCGGCAAGCTGACCGGCGGCCTGTCGGCGATGGCCAAGATGCGCAAAGTCACCGTGGTGACCGGCAGCGGCGAGTTCGTCGATCCGCATCACCTGAAGGTCGTGCTGGCCAAGGACGGCGCGACGCATACGATCCGCTTCAAGAGCGCGATCATCGCGGCCGGCTCCGAGGCGGTGAAGCTGCCCTTCCTGCAGACCGCGACGCTGAAGGACGACCCGCGTATCGTCACCTCCACCGGCGCGCTCGAGCTGCGTCAGCAGCCGAAGAAGATGCTCGTCATCGGCGGCGGCATCATCGGCCTGGAGATGGGCACGGTGTACTCCACGCTGGGCGCGAGGCTCGACGTCGTCGAGATGCTCGATGGCCTGATGCAGGGCGCCGACCGCGACCTCGTCAAGGTCTGGCAGAAGATGAACGCGCCGCGCTTCGACAAGCTGATGCTGAAGACCAGGACGGTCGGCGCCGAAGCCACGAAGGACGGCATCCGCGTGCAGTTCGAGGGCCTCGACGGCAGCAAGAGCGAGGGCGTCTACGACCTCGTGCTGCAGGCCGTCGGCCGCACGCCCAACGGCAAGAAGATCGGTGCCGACAAGGCCGGCGTGATCGTCGGCGAGCGCGGCTTCATCCCGGTCGACGTGCAGATGCGCACCAACGTGCCGCACATCTTCGCCATCGGCGACATCGTCGGCCAGCCCATGCTGGCCCACAAGGCGGTGCACGAGGGCCATGTGGCGGCCGAAGTGGCCAGCGGCGACGCCAAGTCGCAGTTCGATGCGCGCGTGATCCCGAGCGTGGCCTACACCGACCCCGAGATCGCCTGGGTGGGCCTGACCGAGGACGAAGCCAAGGCCAAGGGCGTCAAGGTGACGAAGGGCCTGTTCCCGTGGACGGCCTCGGGCCGCGCCATCGCCAACGGCCGTGACGAGGGTTTCACCAAGCTGCTGTTCGACGAGGCCACGCACCGCATCGTCGGCGGCGGCATCGTCGGCACGCATGCCGGCGACATGATCGGCGAGATCGCGCTCGCGATCGAGATGGGCGCGGACGCGGTCGACATCGGCAAGACCATCCACCCGCACCCGACACTGGGCGAGAGCATCGGCATGGCCGCCGAAGTCGCCCACGGCTCCTGCACCGACCTGCCGCCCGCGCGGCGCTGAGCCACACCACCGACACGACGAGGTCCGCATGCCATCCGCCAGCACCGATTACCTCGTCATCGGAGCTGGCGCCACCGGCCTCGCCTTCGCCGACACGCTGATCGCCGAGACCGACGCCCACGTCACGATCGTCGATCGTCAGGGCAAGCCCGGCGGTCACTGGAACGACGCCTACCCTTTCGTCACGCTGCACCAGCCGTCGTCCTTCTATGGCGTCGCCTCGCTCGAGATGGGCAGCGGCCTCAAGGACCCGGTGGGCCTGAACCGCGGCCTGTACGAGCTGGCCAGCGGACCCGAGGTCTGCGGCTACTTCGACCGCGTGATGAACCACCGCCTGCTGGCCAGCGGGCGCGTCAGCTACCACCCGCTCAGCAACCACCTCGGCGGCGGCGAGCTCGAGTCGCTGCTGTCGGGCGTGCGCACGCGGCTGGCGGTGCGCCGCAAGATCGTCGACGCGACCTGGTTCAGCCCGGCCGTGCCCTCGACGCACACGCGCGGCTTCGAGGTCGGCGAGGGCGTGCGCGTCGTGCCGCCCAATGCCTTGCCGGGGCTGTGGCACCGGTCGGGAGGCGACCCGATGCCGCGCCGCTTCGTCGTCCTCGGGGCGGGCAAGACCGCGATGGACACCTGCGTGTGGCTGTTGCAGTCGGGCGCCGAGCCGGACGCGATCACCTGGGTGGTGCCGCGCGACTCCTGGGTGACCAACCGGCTGACGACGCAGAACGCCCCCGAGTTCTTCAAGGAGGCGATCGGCGGTCAGGCCGACCAGATGGAGGCCTTCGCGCACGCCACGTCGGCCGACGACCTGTTCCTGCGGCTCGAAGCCCGCGGCGTGATGCTGCGCATCGACCGCGAGCGCTTGCCCACGATGTTCCACTTCGCGACGCTGTCGGAGGCCGAGGTCGAAGTGCTGCGCCGGATCCGGCGGGTCGTCCGCCTGGGGCGAGCGTGCTCGGTGGCGCGCGACCACATGCTGCTGGAGCGGGGCCGGGTGGAGGTGGAGCCCGGTAGCCTCTACATCGACTGCACCGCATCGGCGGTCGGGTTCAAGGCCGCGGAGCCGGTGTTCCAGCCGGGCCGCATCGTGATCCAGCTGTTGCGTGCGCCGCTGGTGACCTTCAGTGCGGCGCTCACCGCCTGGATCGAGGCGCACCACGACGACGACGCGCTGAAGAACCGCCTCTGCGCGCCAGTGCCCTTCCCGCACGTGGCGGCCGACTACCCGCGCACGATGGCCGCGGCCATGGCCAACCAGTTCCACTGGAACCAGGACGAGGCGCTGCGCAAGTGGATCCGCAACTGCCGGCTCGATGCCTTCGGTCGGCTCACGGCCAGCGCCGACAAGCAGGACGCCGAGAAGCAGGCGATCCTCGGCCGCCTGAAGGCAGCGGTGCAGGCCGCGATGGCCAACATGCCCCGCCTGCTCGCCGGCTGAAGGCTTCCGGCAGACCTGGGCGGCGTGGCGCCATGAAGAAGGCCCGCCGAAGCGGGCCCTCCGGTTCACGTCGAACGGCGTCTACTCGAGCTTGACTTCGACGCGCCGTGCCTCGGCGGCATCGCCGGCGTTCAACTGCTCGGGCTTCTTCAGCTCGACCTTGTCCTCGGCGACGCCGGCGGCCTTGAGTGCATCGCGCACGGCCAGGGCACGTTGCTTGGCCAGTTCCTCGTTCTTGGCCGGGTCGCCGGTCGAGTCGTGGAAGCCGCTGACCACGGCCTTCTTGCCGGCGGCCACGCCCTTCGCGACATCGGCCAGGGCGGCGGCCGCACCGTCCGCGACGGCCGCCGAGGCGGAGGCGAAGTAGAACTTCACGACACCGTTCTCGACCTTGATGCTGGCGCCGCCGGCGGCGGCGGCCGGGGCTGCTGCGGGGGCCGGTGCCGCGGCCGTGGTGGCTGCGGTGGGCGCCGGCGCGGCGTGCGACGACGCGCTGCCGCCCGTGACGCCCGGCAGCAGCGGCACGATCAGCAGGGCCACGATGTTGATGATCTTGATCAGCGGGTTCACGGCCGGGCCGGCGGTGTCCTTGTAAGGGTCGCCGACGGTGTCGCCGGTCACGGCGGCCTTGTGGGCCTCGCTGCCCTTGCCGCCGTGGTGGCCTTCCTCGATGTACTTCTTGGCGTTGTCCCAGGCACCGCCGCCCGTGCACATGGAGATGGCGACGAACAGGCCGGTGACGATGGTGCCCATCAGCAGACCGCCGAGCGCCGCCGGGCCGAGCAGCAGGCCCACCAGGATGGGCACGACCACCGGCAGCAGGCTGGGGACGATCATTTCCTTGATCGCCGCGGTGGTCAGCATGTCGACCGCCGCGCTGTAGTCCGGCTTGCGCTTGCCGGCCATGATCTGGCCGTCCTGGAACTGGCGACGGACCTCGATCACCACCGAGCCGGCGGCGCGGCCGACGGCCTCCATCGCCATGGCGCCGAACAGGTAGGGGATCAGGCCGCCGATGAAGAGGCCGACGATCACGTTCGGGTTGCTGAGGTCGAAGCTGACCAGCTTGCCCGCCGCTTCCAGTGTGTGGGTGTAGTCGGCGAACAGCACCAGAGCCGCCAGGCCGGCCGAGCCGATCGCATAGCCCTTGGTCACCGCCTTGGTGGTGTTGCCCACCGCATCCAGCGGGTCGGTGATGTCGCGCACCGAGGACGGCAACTCGGCCATCTCGGCGATGCCGCCGGCGTTGTCGGTGATCGGGCCGTAGGCGTCGAGGGCCACGACGATGCCGGCGAGGCTCAGCATCGCCGTCGCGGCGATCGCGATGCCATACAGGCCCGCGAGCCCGTACGAGGCCAGGATCGCGGCGCAGACGAAGATGACGGGCCAGGCCGTCGAGCGCATCGACACGCCCAGGCCGGCGATCACGTTGGTGCCGTGGCCGGTGGTCGAGGCCTGGGCCACGTGCTTGACCGGGGCGTACTGCGTGCCGGTGTAGTACTCGGTGATCCAGACCAGCAGGGCCGTCAGCACCAGGCCGACCACGGCCGACGCGAACAGCCGCATCTGCGTGCCGCTCTCGTAGATGCCGTTGTCGGGCATCACCCACTTGGTGATGAAGAAGAAGCCGACCAACGAGATCACGCCGGCGACGATCAGGCCCTTGTAGAGGGCCGGCATCACGTTCTTCATGCCCGGCGTCGCCTTGACGGCGCTGCAGCCGATGATCGACGCGATGATCGAGAAGCCGCCCAGCGCCAGCGGGTAGAGCGCGGCCTGCATCGGCGCCGCCGTCACCAGCAGCGCGCCCAGCACCATCGTGGCGATCAGCGTCACCGCATAGGTCTCGAACAGGTCGGCCGCCATGCCGGCGCAGTCGCCGACGTTGTCGCCCACGTTGTCGGCGATCACCGCCGGGTTGCGCGGGTCGTCCTCGGGGATGCCGGCCTCGACCTTGCCGACCAGGTCGGCGCCGACGTCGGCGCCCTTGGTGAAGATGCCGCCGCCCAGGCGCGCGAAGATCGAGATCAGCGAGGCGCCGAAGGCAAAGCCCAGCAGCGGCTTCAGGGCCGGCGCCAGGCCGCTGACCGGCGTGATCTGGCCGTTGGCCGTCAGGAACCAGAACACGATGCCGACGCCCAGCAGGCCCAGGCCGACCACCAGCATGCCGGTGATCGCGCCGCCCTTGAAGGCAACGTCGAGCGCCTCGCGCATGCCCTTGGTCGCCGCCTGCGCGGTGCGCACGTTGGCCTTGACCGAGACGTTCATGCCGATGAAGCCGCAGGCCCCGGACAGCACCGCGCCGACCACGAAGGCCACTGCCGTCGACAGGTCGATGAAGTAGCCGATCAGGATCGTGAGGATCACGCCGACGATCGCGATCGTCCGGTACTGGCGCGCGAGGTAGGCGGCCGCGCCTTGCTGGATGGCGGCGGCGATCTCCTGCATGCGGGCATTGCCCGCGTCCTGCTTGAGGATCCAGCTGCGCTGGACGAAGCCGTAGACGACGGCCGCGAGGCCGCAGATCAGCGCGAAAACGAGCGCCATGGAACTGGACATGAAGGGGATCTCCTACCTCGTTAAGGGTCCTCGATGAGGGGACGCTCCGCGGTTCTCGTGGGGCTCGGGTGACAGGCACCGGCGGCCCGGCCGGGTAGCCGGCGCATGCTAAGGGATGGACCCCGATGCCGCAACGCGGAACGCATGGTGTTTTCCAGCGGTGCGGACTGCACGTTTCCGGGCTCGTCGGCGGCGATCGTGGTGCAAGTGGTCAGGTCCGCGACAGTGCCCTGCATAGAATTCGGGTTTCCCCCCGATCCTCGAAAGCCGCGATGAGCCTGCACCTCGTGACCCCCGGCGCCAAGGCGCCCGAAGAATTCAACGTGATCATCGAGATCCCGATGAATGCCGACCCGATCAAGTACGAAGTCGACAAGCAGAGCGGCGCGCTGTTCGTCGATCGCTTCATGACGACGGCGATGCACTATCCCTGCAACTACGGTTACGTGCCGCAGACCTTGTCGGACGACGGCGACCCGGTCGACGTGCTGGTGATCACGCCCTTCCCGCTGACGCCCGGCGTGGTGGTGACCTGCCGGCCCATCGGCATCCTCAAGATGGAAGACGAGGCGGGCGGCGACGCCAAGCTGCTGGCCGTGCCGACGACCAAGATCCTGCCGATCTACGACCACTGGAAGAAGCCCGAGGACATCAACCAGATGCGCCTCAAGGCGATCCAGCACTTCTTCGAGCACTACAAGGACCTCGAGGCCGGCAAGTGGGTCAAGGTGCAGGGCTGGGACGGCCCCGAGGCCGCCAGGCAGGAGATCCTCTCGGGCATCGAGAGCTACCGCAAGGCCGCCGCGGCCTGAAAGCCCGACGGGGCGGCGGCCCCGGACCGGCTGCATACACTGCCGGACCGTCCTGCCAGGCCCCGCGCGGGCTCGCCCCATGATCAAGAAGCTGCTGTTCGCCGGCGCCTGCGCGCTGGCCCTGGTGCAGGCGCCGTCGGTGGCGCAGACCCTGCCGAAGGGCGTGAGCGCCATCGGCGCGGTCGAGGGCATCGGCGAGTACCGCCTCGCCAACGGCCTGCAGGTGCTGCTGGTCCCCGACGACTCCAAGCCGACGACCACGGTCAACCTGACCTACCGGGTCGGGTCGCGGCACGAGAACTACGGCGAGACCGGCATGGCCCACCTGCTGGAGCACCTGATCTTCAAGGGCACGCCGACCACCCGCAACGTCTGGGGCGAGTTCACGAAGCGCGGCCTCAACGCCAACGGCAGCACCTCCTTCGACCGCACCAACTACTTCGCCAGCTTCGCGGCCAACGACGACAACCTGCGCTGGTTCCTGTCGTGGCACGCCGACGCGATGGTCAACAGCTTCATCGCGAAGCGCGACCTCGACACCGAGATGACGGTGGTGCGCAACGAGATGGAGATGGGCGAGAACAGCCCGACGCGCATCCTCTACCAGCAGACGCTGGCGGCGATGTACCAGTGGCACAACTACGGCAAGAGCACGATCGGCGCGCGCAGCGACGTCGAGAACGTCGACATCGCGCGGCTGCAGGCCTTCTACCGCCAGTACTACCAGCCGGACAACGCGACGCTGGTGATTTCCGGGCAGTTCGACGCGGCCCGCGTGCTGGGGTGGGTGCAGCAGTACTTCGGGCGCATTCCCAAGCCCCGGCGCAAGCTGCCGGCGCTCTACACCATCGACCCCGTGCAGGACGGCGAGCGCGGCGTGACCCTGCGCCGCAACGGCGGCACGCCGGTGGTCATCGGCGCCTACCACGTGATGCCGGCCGCGCACCCCGACTACGCGGCGGTCGAACTGCTGGCCCAGCTGCTGGGCGACACGCCCTCGGGCCGGCTGCACAAGCGACTGGTGGAGAAGCGGCTCGCGGCCAGCGTCGGCGCCTATGCGCTGGGCCTGCACGATCCGGGCGCATTGCTCTTCCTGGCCGAGGTGGTGCCCGGGCAGGACCCCGGCGCGGCCAGTGCCGAGTTGCTGGCGACGCTGGAGTCGCTGGCCGCGCAGCCGATCCAGGCCGACGAGCTGGAGCGCGCGCGAACGCAGTGGCTCAAGGCCTGGGAGCAGTCCTTCACCAATCCCGAGACCGTGGGTGTCTCCTTGTCCGAGTCCGTCGCGCAGGGCGACTGGCGCCTCTTCTTCCTGCTGCGCGATCGCGTCAGGAGCGTGTCGCTGGCCGACGTGCAGCGGGTGGCGCAGGAGCGCCTGCTCGCCGCGAACCGCACGCTCGCGACCTATGTGCCGACCGACAAGCCGCAACGTGCGCCGCTGCCGGCGACGACCGACGTCGCGGCGCAGTTCAAGGACTTCAAGCCGCAGGCCGCCGCCGCAGCGGTGGCGGCATTCGACACCTCGCCGGCGAACATCGACGCGAAGACCCGGACCTTCACGCTGGCCAGCGGCATGAAGGTCGCGCTGTTGCCCAAGCCGACGCGCGGCCAGGCGGCCAGCGCCACCCTGACCCTGCACTACGGCGACGAGCGCAGCCTCGCCAACCAGGGCGAAACGCCGTCGCTGGTGGCTGCGATGCTGGACGAGGGCACGGCTCGGCTCGGCCGCCAGCAGATCCGTGACCGCCTCGACCAGCTGCAGACGGAGCTCAGCGTGTCGGCGGGGCTGGGCAGCGTGTCGGTGCGGCTCGTCTCCAAGCGCGACCAGCTGCCCGCCGCCGTGGCCCTGGTCGGGGAACTGCTGCGCGAGCCCTCGTTCCCGCCCGACGTGCTGGAGGAGCAGCGCAACCAGGCGCTCGCCGGCATCGAGCAGCAGCGCAAGGAGCCCGAGGCCGTGGCGGCGAACGCCGTCGATCGCCACCTGAACCGCTACCCGCGCGGCGATCCCCGCCAGGCCAAGAGCTTCGACGAGGTGGCCGAGGACATCCGCAGCGCCCGGGCCGAGCAGCTGCGCGACTTCCACCGGCGCTTCTACGGCGCCTCGCATGCCGAGTTCGGCGCCAGCGGCGACTTCGATCCGGCAGCGCTGCGGCAGGCGCTGGAGACGGCCTTCGGCGGCTGGCGCAGCACCGAGCCGTATGTGCGCGTGCCGACGCCGCTGGTGGAGGCCCCACCGACGCGCCTGCTGCTGCCCACGCCCGACAAGCAGAACGCCCACATGGAGGTGGCGCTGCCCCTGCCGCTGATGGACAGCGATCCTGACTACCCGCTGTTCACGCTGGCGAACCACATGCTGGGCGGCGGCGGCAGTTCGCGGCTGTGGATGCGCATCCGCGAGAAGGAAGGCCTGTCCTACGGCGTGCAGAGCTATGTCTCGTGGAGCCAGCAGGAGCGCAACTCGGTGTGGCACGTCGTCGCCATCTTCGCGCCGCAGAACCGGGCCAAGGTCGAGGCGGCCTTCCAGGAAGAAGTGGCCCGGGCCCTGAAGGACGGCTTCACGGCGACCGAGCTCGAGGGGGCCAAGCGCGGCGTGCTGGGCCTGCGGCGCTTGTCGAGGGCACAGGATGACCGCCTGGCCGCTGGCCTGGCCTCGAACCTGAAGCTCGGGCGCAGCTTCGCGGTGTCGCAGCGCGTCGACGAGGCCATCGCGGCGGCGACGCTGGAGCAGGTCAACGGCGCGCTGCGCAAGTACCTGCAGCCGGATCGCTTCGTCCGGGCGCTGGCTGGCGACTTCAAACCCTAGGGCTGCGGACCGGGCTTGAAGGGGTTGCGCTCGTCGAGTTCGCTCACGTAGGCCTCGACGCCGGCGCCTTCGCGCTCGAGAAAGCGGCCGACGGCGCCGGCGAAGGCGCCGTCGCGCAGCCAGTGCGCCGAGCGGGTGCGCACCGGCATCAGGCCGCGGGCCATCTTGTGCTCGCCCTGCGCGCCGCCCTCGAAGCGACGATAGCCGTGCGCGATGCACCATTGCAGCGGCTGGTAGTAGCAGGCCTCGAAGTGCAGGCAGTTCACCGACTCGAGCGCCCCCCAGTAGCGGCCGTAGGCCTGGCCGCGCGACGGATCGAGGGCGATCAGCGAGGTGGCGATCGGGCGGCCTTCGCGGCGCGCCGTGAACAGCAGCCAGTGGTCGGCCATCGTGGCGGCCATGCGGGCGAAGAAGTCGCGCGTCAGGTAGGGCGTCGAATGGTGCGCCCGATAGGTCGCGGTGTAGCAGCGGTAGAAGAAGTCCCAGTCCGCGGGCTCGATCTGCGACCCGAGGCGAACTTCGAACTCGACGCCGGCCTCGCGCACGTAGCGGCGCTCCTGCTGGATCTTCTTGCGCTTCTCGCGCTGCAGGCTGGCCAGGAAGTCGGCGAAGTCCGCGTAGGGCGCGGGCTCGCGGTTGCGCCAGTGGAACTGCACCGTGCCGCGCATCATCCAGCCGGCCGACTCCGCCATCGCCGCATCCTCGTCGTCGAGAAAGAGCGCGTGCGCCGACGAGAGCCGGTGCTGCCGCGCGAAGGCGGTCATCGCGCCCAGCAGCGCCTGGCGCGACGCGGCATCGCGCACCAGCAGACGGGACCCGGGCACCGGCGTGAACGGCACCGCGACCAGCAGCTTGGGGTAATAGCGCTGTCCGGCGCGTTCGTAGGCGTCGGCCCAGGCCCAGTCGAACACGTACTCGCCGTAGGAATGGCTCTTCAGGTAGAGCGGGCAGGCGGCGGCGAGCCGGCCGTCCTGCTCGAGCGTCAGGAAGAGCGGCGTCCAGCCGGTCTCGGGGACGGCGCTGCCGGACTCGTGCAGCGCCGCCAGGTAGGCGTGGCGCATGAACGGAGTGGGGGCCGGGCTGGCCTCGAGCAGCGCATCCCAGGCCGCGGCGTCGATGCGCATGGGGTCGTCGTGCGCGTGCAGCGCCACGGCGCTCCCGGTGGCGGCGCTACCATCCTCCAACTCTGCATCACTCTGTTGCTTCATGCCTGCCGCTGTCCCGTCGAGGCTCGCCGTTGTCCAGTTCAACGCCGTCGTCGGCGATCTCGCCGGCAACGCGAAGTGCATCGCCGACCTGGCCCGCGAGGCGCACGCGCGCGGCGCACGCTGCGTGATCACGCCCGAGCTGTCGCTGACCGGCTATCCGCCCGAGGACCTGCTGCTGCGTCCGGCCTTCATGCAGGCCTGCGACGAGGCCCTGCAGGCCTGCGCCGCATCGCTGGCCGATCTGGCCGGCCTGCAGGTGGTGGTCGGGCACCCGCAGGCCATCGATGCGCAGGGGCATGTTCGCACGCGCTCGCTGGCCGTGCAGCGGCGGGTGAATGCCGCTTCGGTGCTGCGCGACGGCCGGATCGTCGCGACCTATGCCAAGCGCGAACTCCCCAACTACCAGGTGTTCGACGAGCGACGCTACTTCGTGTCGGGCCGCGATGCCGGCCTGGAGCCCGTAGTCGTCGACGTCGACGGGCTCCGGCTCGGCCTGCTGGTCTGCGAGGACGCCTGGTTCGACGAGCCTGCCGCGGCCGCGAAGGCGGCTGGTGCACAGGCGCTGGCGGTGATCAACGCCTCGCCTTTCCACCTGGGCAAGGCCGGCGAGCGCGAGGAGCGGATGGCCGAGCGGGCCCGGGCGACGGGCCTGCCGCTCATCTATGCCCATCTCGTCGGCGGCCAGGACGAGGTGGTGTTCGACGGTGCCTCCTTCGCCGTCGATGCCCAAGGCCGCGTGCAGGCTCGCGCGGCGAGCTTTGCGGAGGAGCTGCTGCTGGTCGACGTGACCGAAGGGGGTGCGGTGACCGGGTTCGTCGCTCCCAGTCCGTCGCTGGAGGCACAGGCCTGGGGCGCACTGGTGACCGGCGTGCGCGACTACCTGGGCAAGAACGGTTTTCCCGGCGCGATCATCGGGCTGTCGGGCGGCATCGACTCGGCCCTGGTGCTGGCGGTCGCGGTCGACGCGCTCGGCGCCGGCCAGGTGCGCGCGGTGATGATGCCGTCGCCCTACACCGCCGACATCTCGTGGATCGACGCACGCGACATGGCGCGGCGCCTCGGCGTCCAGTACGACGAGATCTCGATCACGCCGATGTTCGAGGCCTTCAAGGCCAGCCTCGCGGCCGAGTTCGCCGGGCTGCCCGAGGACGCGACCGAAGAGAACATCCAGGCCCGCGTGCGCGGCACGCTGCTGATGGCCCTGTCCAACAAGACCGGCCGCATCGTGCTGACGACCGGCAACAAGAGCGAGATGGCGACCGGCTACTGCACGCTCTACGGCGACATGGCCGGCGGCTTCGCGGTGATCAAGGACGTGGCGAAGACGCTGGTCTACCGCCTGGCGGCCTGGCGCAACGCGCAAGGCACCATGCCGGTGATCCCCGAGCGCATCATCACGCGCCCGCCGTCGGCCGAACTGCGCCCCGACCAGACCGACCAGGACAGCTTGCCGCCCTACGAGGTCCTCGACGCGATCCTGCAGCGCTACATGGAAGAGGACCAGGGCATCGAGGAGATCGTAGCGGCCGGCTACCCACGCACCGATGTGGAGCGCGTGACGCGGCTGATCCGCATCAACGAGTACAAGCGACGGCAGGCGCCGGTCGGCATCCGGATCACGCATCGCAGCTTCGGCAAGGACTGGCGCTACCCGATCACGTCGAAATTCCGCGCTTAACCGTGCTTAAATTCGACCCAGTCGATTCCTCTTCCGGAGCCCGCCATGAAGCAGATCACCGCCGTCATCAAGCCGTTCAAGCTCGAGGAAGTGCGCGAGGCGCTCGCCGAGGTCGGCGTGTCGGGGCTCACCGTGACCGAGGTCAAGGGCTTCGGCCGCCAGAAGGGCCACACCGAGCTGTACCGCGGGGCCGAGTACGTGGTCGACTTCCTGCCCAAGGTCAAGGTCGAGGTGGTGGTGAAGGACGGCGATGTCGATCGCTGCCTCGAGGCCATCGTCAAGGCGGCCAAGACCGGCAAGATCGGCGACGGCAAGATCTTCGTCACCTCGGTCGAGCAGGTGGTGCGCATCCGCACCGGCGAGACCGACGAAGCGGCCGTCTGATCGGCTTGGCGCCGGCCGGCGCGCCTGGCGCTCAGGTCCGGCTGTAGTCGTCGCGGCCGCGCGAGGCGCGGGCGAGCAGTGCCAGCCGCTCGAGCAGCGCCACAGGCTCGGTGCCGACCTCGACCATCGCCAGCGTCTCCGCCGAGACGAAGCCGGCATCGAGCGATCGGCGCATGAAACTCAGCAGCGGGTCGTAGTAGCCGCCGGTGTTGAGCAGGCCGATCGGCTGGTCGTGGTAGCCCAGCTGGCGCCAGGTCCACACCTCGAACAGTTCCTCCAGCGTGCCGATGCCGCCGGGCAGTGCGACGAAGGCGTCCGCGCGCTCGGCCATCGCCTGCTTGCGCTGGTGCATGGTCTCGACCACGATCAGTTCGGTGAGGCCGCGGTGCTCGACCTCGCGCGCGACCAGCGAGCGCGGGATGACGCCGACGACCTGGGCACCGGCCGCCAAGGCGGCATCGGCAACGACGCCCATCAGGCCGACGCTGCCGCCGCCGTAGACGAGGCGCCAGCCGCGCTCGGCGAGGGTCCGGCCCACCGCGCGCGCCATCGCCGCATGGTCGCCGTCCAGGCCGGCGCGCGAGCCGCAGTAGACGCACAGGCTGAACGGCGTGCTCATCGCGTTCAGCCGCCGAAGCGCTGCCACAGCGCGGCCGACCAGATGCCCGCGCAGAGCAGCAGGGTCAGCAGCACCGCGGCGCTGGCCAGGTCCTTGGCGCGCTTGGACAGGTCGTGCAACTCGTAGCTGACCCGGTCGATGGCGGCCTCGATGCCGGAGTTCAACAGTTCGACGATCAACACCAGCAGCACCGAGCCGGCCAGCAGCGCCACCTCGACCCAGCCCCGCCCGACCCAGAAGGCCGCCGGCAGCAGCAGCGCGGCGGCCCACACTTCCTGGCGGAAGGCGCTCTCGCCGCGGTAGGCGCTGCGCAGGCCATCCATCGAATAGCCGGCGGCACGGACGATGCGGTCGAGGCCGGTCCGGCCCTTGTACGGATTGCTCATGGCGGGCGATGGTAAGTCGCCCTCGTGAGGCGGCTGTTAAGGCGTCGCGGCGGGCAAGGCGCGGGTGTCGACCAGGCGGGTCCGGCACAGGACGTCGTGCCAGAACTGGCCGCGTGGATGCAGCTTGGAAGAGAGCGCATAGATCATCGCCCCCGCGACGAGAAGCATGGTCAGGCGGCCGCCGCTGCTGTGCCAGCCCAGGGCCCAGGCCAGCAGCAGCGCGGGCAGGAACCAGAGCCAGGCGGCGACGAAGCGCAGCAAGGCCCGCCAGCGGGACAGGCGCTCGCCCCGGAGGGTCAGCACGCGGATGCGCCAGGTCTGCATCGGCAAGGTCTGGCCGGTCTGCGACCAGTACCACGTGAAGTAGGCACCCGGCGCCAGCAAGAAGGCGACGGCGGACAGCCCGTGGCGACCGGCGAGCGCGTGCCGCTGCTCGGTCAGGACCGAGTAGACGAGGGCGGCGAAGAAGACCACCGCGAACACCAGCACGCTCTCGTAGACCAGGCAGGCCAGGCGTCGCCGCAGCGGCGGCGTGGGCAGACCGCCCGGCGACGCATCACCGGGCTTCACGCCTGCCGCGTTCACGGCTTGCGCCGCGGGTCGGCGGCTGCGCCCTGCGGGCCGCGCTGCGGCAGCAACGTCGTCTTGTCGACGAACTCCGGCGTCGCGGCGACCTTGGGCAAGCCGGTCTGCTGGTTCGGCGGCTGGGCGGGGCGGGCGGACAGCAGGTTGGTGGTGGCGCCGGGCCGGGCCTGGACCACCCCCGGTGCGACGGCGCCGGGTTTGCGCGCCTCGAGCAACGGGTTGGGCACCGTGTTGACCTTGGCGCCTGGGGCAGCGGTCGGCTTCTCCGACCGTGCCGCCGGCCTGGCCGCATTGGCCTTGGCGCTGGCGGCGAGGCTGCGGCGTTGCTCTTCGGGCAGGGCCTTGTAGGCTTCCCAGCGTTGCTGGCGTTCCTGCGGGCTGAGTTCGCGGGCACCCTGGTAGTTCAGGCGGGCCTCGTTTCGCTGCTTCGGGCTCAGCTTCACCCAGTCGGTCATGCGCTGCTGGACGCGATCGCGTTCGTCGGGGGACATGCGGTCGAAGCGGCCCGCCAGTTCGATCCACTTCTGCTTGCGCGGCGCGTCGATGCCGGACCAGTCGCGTTCCAGCGGTCTGAGGGCTTCGCGTTGCGCGGGGCTGAGGCTTCTCCAGTCCGGGCCGGAACCCTGAGCCTGTGACATCGTGGGAAATGCCGCGAGGGCACCCCACAGCAGGGCCGCCAGGAGCGCCAGCCGGAGGCGCGCTGGGCCCGCGCTGTCCGGCGAAACGGAGGCGGAAGCGGTCACCTCAGTTGCCCGACAAGCGCAGGAACTCGGCAAAGCCTGCATCGGTGTACGCAGCCGGCGGCAGGTCGTCGGCGAGCAGGGCGGCGTCCACCTCGGCCGCGGCGCGGACCTGGTCGTCGTCGTGTTGCATCTGGATCAGAACCAGCCCGGCGACCAGTGCGATCACCGGGGCCAGCGAGGCCAGCCGCCAGCCCCAGCCGGGCTCGCCACCACCGAGGGCCAGGGTGCCGCCACCGCTGCGGATGGCCCGCGTCGCCGCCTGGCGTCCGGTCTGTCGGGCGCTCTCGAGCGCCTTTTCGCGAGCGAAACGAAGCCGCTCGGCGAGATCGTGGGGCAGGGCCTCGGCCTGGGCGCTGAGGGCCGCCGCAACGCGCAGCGCGTAGCGGCCCTCGATCGCCTGGACGTCGGGACGGTTGTGGAGGAATTCGTTCGCGGTTCGGTTCATGGCAGCACCCCCTTTGTCCTCAGGGTCTGCGCCAAGCTGTGCACCGCTCGCGAGCAGTGGGTCTTGACGCTTCCCTCCGAGCAGCCCATGGCGGCAGCCGTCTCGGCGACATCGAGTTCCTCCCAGTAACGAAGCAGAAAGGCCTCTCGTTGACGCCCGGGCAGACGGGCCACCTCGGCCTCGATCACCTGCAGGATCTGCGCCCGGGACACCGAATCGGCCGCGCTCTCGGCGGTCGGTGATCCGGCTGCGGCCTCCAGAGTTTCCAGCAGGTCGAAGTCGCCGTCCTCGCCGGCGGACTCGAAGTCCGAGAAATTGCGCACGACCGCGTCCCGCACCTTCTGCCGGCGGAACCAGTCCATCATCGCGTTCGAGAGGATGCGCTGGAACAGCAGCGGCAGTTCCGCCGGCGGCCGGTCGGCGTACTTCTGGGACAGCCGAATCATCGTGTCCTGCACGATGTCGAGCGCGGCATCCTCGTCGCGGACGCCATAGAAGGCGCGCTTGAAGGCGCGCCTTTCGACGCTCTTGAGGAAGTCGCTGAGTTCTTTGTCGGACGCCAAGGGACTCGGCCGGGGCCGTGGCTCGGAGGGGCGCGATTATGTCATTGCACTCCGATAAGGCAGTGGCGCGCGTTCGCGGTGCGTCGTCCGATGCCATAATCACGGTTCGCACAACGCTCTTTGGGTCTTCAAGTGCCGTCCGACCGGGACGGATTTGCCAGACCGCGCAGGCTCCACATCCACCTCACAAGGGTGCGAAGAGGGGCACCGAAGGTGTTTCGTTAGAGAAATTCCAAGAGGTTCTGAATGGACATGTCTGCCGCGGAAGTCAAGCGTGCCGCATCGGCACAACCGCATCCCTCCCAATCGCCGGAGCCCAACGGCTCCGAAATCCTGGTTCGCAGCCTGCAGGCCGAAGGGGTCAAGTACCTCTGGGGCTACCCGGGCGGCGCCGTGCTGTACATCTACGACGCGCTGTACAAGCAGGACAAGATCGAGCACGTGTTGGTTCGGCATGAGCAGGCCGCGATCCATGCCGCCGACGGCTACGCCCGGGCGACCGGCGATGTCGGCGTCGCGCTCGTCACCTCGGGTCCCGGTGTCACGAATGCCATCACCGGCATCGCGACCGCCTACATGGACTCGATCCCGATGGTCATCATCACCGGGCAGGTGCCGACGCCGGCGATCGGCCTCGACGCCTTCCAGGAGTGCGACACCGTCGGCATCACCCGGCCCATCGTCAAGCACAACTTCCTCGTCAAGGACGTTCGCGACCTCGCGATGACGATGAAGAAGGCCTTCCACATCGCGCGGACCGGCCGTCCCGGCCCGGTGGTGGTCGACGTGCCCAAGGACGTCTCGCTGAAGACGGCGCCGTTCCACTACCCGGCCCACGTGGAAATGCGCTCGTACAACCCGGCGAAGAAGGGCCACACTGGGCAGATCCGCAAGGCGGTGCAGCTGCTGCTGGCGGCGAAACGCCCGTACATCTATACCGGCGGCGGCGTGATTCTCGGCAACGCGTCGGCGGAACTGCGGCAGCTGGTCGAACTGCTGGGCTACCCGTGCACCAACACGCTGATGGGCCTCGGCGCCTTCCCGGCGACGGACCCGCGCTTCCTGGGCATGCTGGGCATGCACGGCACCTACGAAGCCAACATGACGATGCAGAACTGCGACGTCCTGCTGGCCGTCGGCGCGCGCTTCGACGACCGGGTGATCGGCAACCCGAAGCACTTCGCCTCGGTCGAGCGCAAGATCGTCCACATCGACATCGACCCGTCGAGCATCTCCAAGCGCGTCAAGGTCGACATCCCGATCGTCGGCGACGTGAAGGACGTGCTGCAGGAGCTCATCGCGCAGATCAAGGAGGCGCAGGCCCGCCCGGACTCCTCGGCCCTGTCGGCCTGGTGGAAGCAGATCGCCGAGTGGCGCGGTCGCGACTGCCTCAAGTACAAGGGCTCGGACGAGGTCATCAAGCCGCAGTACGTGATCGAGAAGCTCTGGGAACTGACGCGCGACCGTGACGCCTACATCACGTCCGACGTCGGCCAGCATCAGATGTGGGCGGCGCAGTACTACCGCTTCGACGAGCCGCGCCGCTGGATCAACTCCGGTGGCCTGGGCACGATGGGCGTGGGCCTGCCGTATGCGATGGGCATCAAGCTCGCCAAGCCCGAGTCCGATGTGTTCTGCGTGACCGGCGAAGGCTCGATCCAGATGTGCATCCAGGAGCTGTCCACCTGCCTGCAGTACAAGACGCCGGTCAAGGTGATTTCGCTCAACAACCGCTACCTGGGCATGGTGCGGCAGTGGCAGGAGCTGGACTACGGCGGCCGCTACTCGCACAGCTACATGGACGCGCTGCCCGATTTCGTGAAGCTGGCCGAGGCCTACGGCCATGTCGGTCTGAAGATCGAGAAGCCTTCGGAGGTGGAGCCCGCCTTGCGCGAGGCCATCAAGCTGAAGGACCGCACCGTCTTCCTCGACGTGCGCACCGACCCGATGGAGAACGTCTGGCCGATGGTGCAGGCCGGGAAGGGCATCTCCGAGATGCTGCTGGGCTCCGAAGACCTCTGAGGCACGGACGCTGCGGTCGCGAGGGCAGGGGGCTTGCCGGCCTCCCGCCAGGAGCGGCAGCGGCGTGCGGGTCCGGTCGGGGAGCCATTGTCGAAACATCGAAGCGCGTGGCCAAGGGCCTGCGGTTACCGCCGCCGGCCTGAAGAGCGCGAAGGACGATCACCATGAAACACATCATTGCCTTGCTGCTCGAGAACGAGCCCGGCGCCCTGTCGCGCGTCGTCGCCCTGTTCTCGGCGCGCGGCTACAACATCGAGAGCCTGACCGTTGCGCCGACCGAAGATACTTCGCTCTCGCGCATGACGATCACGACGACCGGCAGCGACGACGTGATCGAGCAGATCACCAAGCACCTGAACCGGCTGATCGAGGTGGTCAAGGTCGTCGACCTGACCGAGGGTCACTACACCGAACGCGGCCTGATGCTGATCAAGGTGCGCGCGGTCGGCAAGGAGCGCGACGAGATGAAGCGCATGGCCGACATCTTCCGCGGCCGCGTCATCGACGTGACCGAGAAGACCTACACGATCGAGCTGACCGGCGACGCCGCCAAGCTCGACGCGTTCATCGAGGCGGTCGACCGGACCGCGATCCTCGAGACGGTGCGCACCGGCAGCAGCGGCATCGGCCGTGGCGAGCGCATCCTGCGCGTCTGAGTCACCCGCTCACCCATTCCCAGAGTTTCGACAGGAGAACCGCATGAAGGTCTATTACGACAAAGACGCCGACCTGAGCCTGATCAAGGGCAAGAACGTCGCGATCATCGGCTACGGCTCGCAGGGCCACGCGCACGCGCAGAACCTCAACGACAGCGGCGTCAAGGTCACGGTCGGCCTGCGCCGTGGCGGTGCGAGCTGGGGCAAGGTCGAGAAGGCCGGCCTGAAGGTGGCCGAGGTCGCCGAGGCCGTGAAGAGCGCCGACGTCGTGATGATCCTGCTGCCCGACGAGCAGATCGCCGCGGTCTACGCGAACGACGTCGAGCCGAACATCAAGCCGGGGGCATCGCTGGCGTTCGCCCACGGCTTCAACGTCCACTACGGGCAGGTGGTGCCGCGCGGCGACCTCGACGTCTGGATGGTCGCGCCCAAGGCGCCCGGCCACACGGTGCGCAATACCTACACCCAGGGCGGCGGCGTGCCGCACCTGATCGCGGTGCACGCCGACAAGTCCGGCAAGGCGCGCGACCTAGCCCTGAGCTACGCGGCAGCCAATGGCGGCGGCAAGGCCGGCATCATCGAGACCAACTTCCGCGAGGAGACCGAGACCGACCTGTTCGGCGAGCAGGCGGTGCTGTGCGGCGGTACGGTCGAGCTGATCAAGGCGGGCTTCGAGACGCTGGTCGAGGCCGGCTACGCGCCCGAGATGGCCTACTTCGAGTGCCTGCACGAACTCAAGCTGATCGTCGACCTCATCTACGAGGGTGGCATCGCGAACATGAACTACTCGATCTCGAACAACGCCGAATACGGCGAGTACGTGACGGGACCGAAGATCGTGACCGACGAGACCAAGGCGGCGATGAAGCAGGCGCTGAAGGACATCCAGACCGGCGAGTACGCCAAGAGCTTCATCCTCGAGAACCGCGCCGGTGCGCCGACCCTGCTGTCGCGCCGCCGCCTGACCGCCGAGCACGACATCGAGGTCGTCGGCGAGAAGCTGCGCGCGATGATGCCGTGGATCAAGGCCAACAAGCTGGTCGACAAGAGCCGCAACTGAGTCAGCAGCATGCGCCCGTCGAGGCCGCGACGCCGCAAGGCGCGCGGCCTTTTTCGTCGGGGCGCTGCGGTATCCTTCGCGCCCATGGACTATCCGCACCCCATCCTCGCCAAGGAAGGCTGGCCGTTCATCGCCATCGCCTTCTTCGCCGCGGTCTTCGCCTCGTTCTTCCTGCCTGCTGTCCTGGCCCTGCTGTGCTGGCTTGCGCTGGTCTTCGTCGTCCAGTTCTTCCGCGACCCGCCACGCGCGGTGCCGACCGAGGCGGGGGCCGTGCTGTCTCCTGCCGACGGCCGGATCGTGAAGATCGAGAAGGTGCGCGACCCCTACGCGGACCGCGATGCCCTGCTGATCAGCGTGTTCATGAACGTCTTCAACGTGCACAGCAACCGCTCGAGCGTCGACGGCACGGTGCAGAAGGTCCAGTACTTCCCGGGCAAGTTCGTCAACGCCGATCTCGACAAGGCATCGACGGAGAACGAACGCAATGCGGTCGTGATTGCCGCGGGCGGGCACACGGTCACGCTGGTCCAGGTGGCCGGGCTGATCGCCCGGCGCATCCTGTGCTACGTCAAGGCCGGCGACGTGCTGACGCGCGGGCAGCGCTACGGGTTCATCCGCTTCGGCTCGCGCGTCGACGTCTATCTGCCTCCCGAAGCAACGCCGCGGGTCGCGCCGGGCGACACGGTGGCGGCGACCTCGACCGTGCTGGCGATCCTGCCAGGCTGACGTGGCCATGCACGACGGCACGCACGACGACCGCGGCGGCGACGCCGTGCACGACGACGTCGACGAGCCGCCGGTGCCGCGCCCGCGCCGCAAGGGCATCTACATCCTGCCGAATCTCTTCACGCTGGCGGCGCTGTTCGGGGGCTTCTACGCCATCGTGATGGCGATGAACGACCGCTTCGAGCAGGCGGCGATCGGTGTGTTCTGCGCGATGGTGCTCGACAGCCTGGACGGCCGCGTGGCGCGGATGACCAACACGCAAAGCGCCTTCGGCGAGCAGATGGACAGTCTCTCGGACATGGTGTCCTTCGGTGCCGCGCCGGCGCTGATCGTCTACGAGTGGGCCCTCAAGGGCCTCGGGCGCTGGGGCTGGATCGCGGCTTTCGTCTACTGCTCCTGCGCCGCCTTGCGGCTGGCCCGCTTCAACACCAACATCGGCGTGGTCGACAAGCGCTTCTTCCAGGGCCTGCCCAGCCCGGCCGCCGCGGCGCTGGTGGTCGGGTTCATCTGGCTGATGGACGACGCCGGCTTCAAGGGCAGCGGTGGCAGCGACTGGCTCGCCTGGCTGGCGTTCGCCTTCACGCTGTATGCCGGGTTGACGATGGTGACGAACGTCCCGTTCTACAGCTTCAAGGACGTGAGCTTCAAACGGACGGTGCCCTTCATCGTGATCGTGGCGATTGCGCTGTTCATCGCGGTCATCAATCTGCACCCGCCGCTGGTGCTGTTCAGCCTCTTCATCTGCTACGGCGTGTCGGGCTACGCGGTCTACGCCTGGCGCAAGACCAAGGGCAGGCCGGTCAGCGTCATCGCGACGTCGACCACGGAGCCCGACGAGGAAGGGCTGCACCGCTGACGCGTCGGCGGCAAGCCGTGCTATATTAATTCCATGTCATCTCGTGTCCGGTCTTCGCTGCTGCTACTTCTAGGAGTGCCCTGCGCGCGCTGACTGCACACGTCCACCCGTCCTGCATCCACGGCCCGCGCGCATCCCGCCCGGGCCGTTTGCTTTTGTTCCCTGCCAATCGCTGGAGAGTCCCATGGCCGACAAGCTGATCATCTTCGACACCACCTTGCGCGATGGCGAGCAGTCGCCCGGCGCCTCGATGACCAAGGACGAGAAGCTGCGCATCGCCCGCCAGCTGGAGCGACTGCGGGTCGACGTGATCGAGGCCGGCTTCGCGGCGTCGAGCAATGGCGACTTCGAGGCGGTGAAGGCGATCGCCGACGTCATCAAGGAGTCGACCGTGTGCTCGCTGGCGCGTGCCAACGACCGCGACATCTCGCGGGCGGCCGAGGCTTTGCGCGGTGCGAGCCGCGCGCGCATCCACACCTTCATCGCGACCAGCGAACTGCACATGGAGAAGAAGCTGCGCATGACGCGCGAGCAGGTGCTGGAGCAGGCCCGGCTGTCGATCCGCTTCGCGCGCAATCTGCGCGACGACATCGAGTTCTCTCCCGAGGACGGCTATCGCAGCGACCCGGACTTCCTGTGCCGCGTGCTCGAGGCCGTGATCACGGAAGGGGCGACGACGATCAACATCCCCGACACCGTCGGCTACGCGGTGCCCGAGCTCTACGGGCAGTTCATCCGCCATCTGCGCGAGCGCGTGCCCAACTCGGACAAGGCGGTCTGGTCGGTGCATTGCCACAACGACCTGGGCATGGCGGTCGCGAACTCGCTGGCCGGCGTCAAGCTGGGAGGCGCGCGCCAGGTCGAGTGCACCATCAACGGTCTCGGAGAGCGCGCCGGCAACTGCTCGCTGGAAGAGGTCGTGATGGCGGTGCGCACGCGCCGTGACCACTTCGGGCTCGACGTCGGCATCGACACCACGCAGATCGTGCCGGCCTCTCGGCTGGTGTCGCAGACCACCGGCTTCATCGTGCAGCCCAACAAGGCGGTCGTCGGCGCGAACGCGTTCGCGCATGCCAGCGGCATCCATCAGGACGGCGTGCTTAAGGCCCGCGACACCTACGAGATCATGCGTGCCGAGGACGTGGGCTGGAGCGCCAACAAGATCGTCCTGGGCAAGCTCAGCGGCCGCAATGCCTTCAAGCAGCGCCTGCAGGAGCTCGGCATCGAGCTCGAGAGCGAGACCGACATCAACGCGGCCTTCGCGCGCTTCAAGGACCTGGCCGACCGCAAGAGCGACATCTTCGACGAGGACATCATCGCCCTCGTCGGCGACGAGAGCGTCACGCACGAGCAGGAGACCTACCGCCTGCTCTCGCTCGAGCAGCAGTCGGCGACCGGCGAGCGGCCCCACGCGCGCGTGGCCTTCACCGTCGGCGACAGCGAGTTCCACGCCGAGAGCGACGGCAATGGCCCGGTCGATGCCAGCCTGAAGGCCATCGAGTCGAAGCTGAAAACCGGCGCGGAAATGCTGCTCTATTCGGTCAATGCCATTACCAGCGGCTCGACAGAATCCCAGGGCGAGGTCACGGTCAGGCTTCAGCACGGTGGGCGGGTCGTCAACGGCGTGGGAGCCGACCCGGACATCGTGGTGGCGTCGGCCAAGGCCTACCTGTCGGCCCTGAACAAGCTGCACAGCAAGAACGAGCGCGTCGCCGCCCAGGGCTGACACCTGAGGCATTCTTCACGTGGAATTGAGGAAGGTCGCGTAAGTTTTTGATCTTGCGCGCTTTTTTCCTTTACCCTAGACTCCGGCCCGATCGGGTGGGGGACCACGTGTTGAATCTGTTTCCAGTGTTCAGATGGCGTTTGGCGATGGCCGGCTTGATGGCCGTGCTGGCGCTCGGGCTGGCAGCCACCAGTGCCGACGCGGCCACCAAGCGCAAGAGCGCGTCCGTCTCCAGCGGCAAGCCCAAGGCGAAAGCCAAAGCCAAGACCAAGCGGATCGTGATCGCCCGGCCTTCGGTCGGTGAACTGGTCGGCCTGCGCCGGACCGAGGATCCGCTGGACCTGCGCTCCAGCGTCGCGCTGGTCGTGGACCAGGACACCCAGGAAGTCCTGCTGAACAAGAACTCGCAGGCCGTACTGCCGATCGCTTCGCTGACCAAGCTGATGACCTCGGTCGTCGTGCTCGAGTCGGGCGCTCCGCTCGACGAGATCCTGTCGATCACTCAGGACGACGTGGACATGGAGAAGGGCAGCGGCTCGCGCCTGGCCGTCGGCACGCGCCTGACCCGCGAAGAGATGCTGCACCTGGCGCTGATGGCGTCTGAGAACCGTGCCGCCCATGCCCTGGGCCGTCATCATCCGGGTGGCATGGCAGCCTTCGTGTCGGCGATGAACGCCAAGGCGGCGCTGCTCGGCATGGGTGATACCCGCTACGTCGAGCCGACCGGCCTGTCGAGCCGCAATCAGTCGAGCGCGCGCGATCTGGCCGCGCTGGTCGGGGTCGCCTACGAGCATCCGCTGATCCGCGAACTCTCGACATCGCACGAGTACAGCGTCGCTGTCGGACGCCGCACGCTGCAGTACCGCAACACCAATCGCCTGGTGCAGAACCCGTCCTGGGACATCGGCCTTCAGAAGACCGGCTACATCGTCGAGGCCGGGCGTTGCCTGGTGATGCAGGCGCAGCTGGCGGGCCGCAAGCTGATCATGGTGTTCCTCGACTCCACCGGCAAGTATTCACGGCTGGGCGACGCCGAGCGCGTGCGCCACTGGATCGAAGCCGCCCCGGCCCCGGAGATCGCGCCGCCGGCCGTGCGCGGCGCCGCCGCGCTGCAACTCGCGTCCTGAGTCGGTCCATCGCCGCGGCTTCAGCCGCGGTGTCCTAGCGCCGACGAGATCTGGGCGGCCGTCGCGCGCAGGCGCTCGAGCCAGGCTTCCTCCAGCCGGTCAGCGGGTGCCGAGATCGACAGTCCTGCGACCAGCTTGCTCTGGTCGTCGAAGATGCCGGCGGCCATGCAACGCACGCCGAGCTCCAGTTCCTCGTTGTCGCGGGCGCTGCCGTACTGCAGCACCTTGGCCAGTTCGCGCTCCAGCACCGCCAGGTCGGTGATGCTGTTGCGCGTGTGGCCGGCCAGGCCCGTGCGCGTGGCGTAGGCGCGCACGCGCGGGGCATCGTCGTGGGCGAGAAAGAGCTTGCCGACCGAGGTGAGGTGCAGGGGGGCCCGGCCGCCGACCGCGCGCACGACCTGCATGCCGGAACGCTCGCTGTAGGTGCGCTCGATGTAGACGATCTCGTCGCCCTGGCGCATCGACAGGTTGACCGGCTGATGGGTCAGCTTGTGCAGCTCCCGCATCGGTCCCAACGCCGCGTCGCGCACGTCCAGGCGCGCCTTGACCAGGTTGCCCAGTTCGAGCAATCGCATGCCGAGCCGATAGCTCCCGGCCTCGGGTCGGTCGACGAAGCGGCCGATCGCCAGATCGTTGAGGATGCGATGCGCGGTCGACGGGTGCAGGCCGGTCTGCTCGCTCACGTGCTTGAGCGACACCGGATCCGGATGGGCCGCCAGCACGTTCAGCAGCGAGAACATCCTTTCCATGACCTGGATCGTCGGCGTCTGTCCCTCGGTGCGTTTCATAGGGTGGATTCTCGCTCGCTATGCCGTCTCTTGCACCGTGAACCCGCGAGGCGCAGCTTGGTCCCGGGTCGTTGAGCTTGATCGAGGGTAAACCCTTGAAACACTGCATAGGCGCGCGGACGACGAGCAGCTTGTATCGGATTGAATCGACGCCTCGGCGGGCTTCGATCGCACCATGACGCGCTGGTACGCTTGCGCCCTGTTTTTTGCCCAGTCCAGCCAGCCATGAGCGCCCCTTCCACCCAGCACATCACGCCGGCGCTGCGCGACTGGATCATCGAGCAGGCGCGGGCCGGGCATCGCCCCGAGGCGCTGCTCGAATCGATGAAGTCCAGCGGCTGGAAGGAAGAAGTGGCGCTCGACGTGCTGGAGTCCGTGCTGTCCAGCCTGTTGAAGGAGCACGCGCAGAGTCCGAGCCTGCCGCCGCCGAACGTCGTGCCGGAACCGGCGCTCGCGGCCTCGCCGGTCGCGCTGTGGGCGCACGACCGCGAGGTGCAGGTCGTGATGGCGATGCGCGATCCGCGCGTCGTGGTGTTCTCGAACCTGCTGTCCGACGAGGAGTGCGATGAGATCGTCGAACTCGCGCGCGTGCGGTTGGCGCGCTCGCACACGGTCGACACCGCCACCGGCGACAGCGAGATCAACGAGGCCCGCACCAGCGACGGCATGTTCTTCAACCGCGGCGAACACGCTGTCGTCGCTCGTCTCGAAGCGCGTCTGGCGGCGTTGGTCAACTGGCCGCTCGAGAACGGCGAGGGCCTGCAGATCCTGCACTACCGGCCCGGTGCGGAGTACAAGCCGCACTACGACTACTTCGATCCGGCGCAACCCGGCACACCGATGATCCTGAAGCGCGGTGGCCAGCGCGTCGCCACCATCGTGACCTACCTGAACACGCCTGTGCGCGGCGGCGGGACGACCTTCCCGGACGTGGGCCTGGAGGTCGCGCCACTGAAGGGCCACGCGGTCTTCTTCAGCTACGACCGCCCGCATCCGGTCACGCGCAGCCTGCATGGCGGTGCGCCGGTGCTCGAAGGCGAGAAGTGGGTCGCGACCAAGTGGCTGCGGGTCGGCCGCTTCGACTGACCGCCCCGGCCGCGAGGCGGCCCAGATTGACAGCCGGCTGAACGATGCAACGATGCGGTCGGCGCACCCTGCTCCGCGGGCGTTGTCAGGACGAGCATCCCGCTCGTCACTTCCCCCGAGGAGTTCGTTCATGAACAAGCTGATCGCCGGTCTCGTTGCTTCGATGTTCGCGCTGGCGGCCTACGCCCAGGCCCCGGCTCCGGCGGTGCCGGCAGCGCCCGCGGCCCCTGTGGCGGCGGCCAAGGTCGAGAAGAAGGCCGACATGACGGCCGAGAAGAAGGTCGCCAAGAAGAAGAAGGCCAAGAAGGTCGCCAAGCCGGCGGCCTGACGACGTCGGCACGCGACCGACCAGCGAAACCCGGCTTCGGCCGGGTTTCCGGTTGCTGCGATCAGCCCTGCGGGGCGCCCGCCTGCGGCGGTGGCGGCACGTGCACCGTCGTGTCGATGCGGGCGAAGGGGCGGGAGCGCTGGATGCGTTGCCAGCGGCGCTCGTCCCAGCTGTGCGGCCCCTCGAGCAGCCAATGCTCCAGCACCGGCCGCAATTCGTCGCGCGGCACGCGACCGTAGCTGGGAGCACGCCGGACCAGCGCGAAGCCGCGCCGCGCCAGCAGGTGGACCGGCAACCGGGCCGACAGCGAGTCGGCCCAGTAGATGCAGGCCTTGGCGGCCCAGAAGGACTGGCGCTCGAAGTTCACCCGGCCAGCGAAGCCGGTCTCGGGCGGAAAGACGATGAACTCCTCGTCGAGTTCGACCAGCGCGAAGGACAGGTCCCCGGCGCTCTCGGTCTCGACCGGCTGGACGAACACGACGCGGCGGATGTCCGGTGCATGCACGCGGTCCACCTCGGCATCGTTGCGCAGCACCAGGATGTCGGTGCCGGACCATGCCGTGCTCCATTGGGTCGACAGGTCGAAGGCAGAACGCATCACCCGCACTCTAGGAGCACGCCGACCGACACACTGTGTCGAGGCGCGTCCAAATGCAATGCCTGTGTGCGTTGGCGAGAGTCGCTTGCCAACGCTGCCGCGATGCGGCTCGGGATGTGCCGGCTCAGCGAGCCCGGCCCCGCCCACCGCCGCCACCACCGCCGCCACCACCGCCGCCACCACCGCCGCGCGGACGACCGCCGCCGGAGCCGGCCGGTCGCGCGCCACGATCGCTGCCGCGGCCGCCACCACCGGCGCCCGGGCGCGCACCGCCGCCGCTGCGGCCGCCACCGGATCGCACGCCGCCATTGAGCGTCTGGCGGCCGATCTGGATCGGCTGCGCCACCGCGCTCGGGTCGGGCTCGAAGCCCGGCACCACTTCGCGCGGGATGCTGCGCTTGATCAGCTTCTCGATGTCGCGCAGGAAGCCGAACTCGTCGACGCACACCAGCGAGATCGCCTCGCCCTGGGCGCCGGCGCGGCCGGTGCGGCCGATCCGGTGGACGTAGTCCTCGGGCACGTTCGGCAGCTCGAAGTTGACGACGTGGGGCAGCATGTCGATGTCGATGCCGCGTGCCGCGATGTCGGTCGCCACCAGCACCTGCAGCTCGCCGGCCTTGAAGTCGGCCAGTGCCTTGGTGCGCGCGCTCTGGCTCTTGTTGCCGTGGATCGCCATCGCGGTGACGCCCTGGTCGTTCAGGTAGTCGGTCAGGCGGTTTGCGCCGTGCTTCATGCGGCAGAACACCAGCACCTGGTGCCAGTCCTGGCGCTTGATCAGGTGCGCCAGCAGTTCCTTCTTCTTGTCGCGGTCGACCGGGTGCAGCTTCTGATCGATCAGCTCGACCGTGCTGTTGCGCCGGGCCACCTCGATGACCTGCGGCTGGTTCAGCAGCCGGTCGGCCAGGGTCTTGATCTCGTCGCTGAAGGTGGCGCTGAACAGCAGGCTCTGCTTGGCCTTGGGCACGATGGCCAGGACCTTCTTGATGTCGTGGATGAAGCCCATGTCCAGCATGCGATCGGCCTCGTCGAGCACGAAGATCTCGATCTTGCTGATGTCCAGCGTGCCCTGCTGGTGGTGGTCGAGCAGGCGGCCGGGCGTGGCCACCAGGATGTCGACGCCGCGCTTGAGCCGGTCGACCTGCGGCTGCATGCCGACGCCGCCGAACATCACCATGGAGCTGAGCTTGGCGTGCTTGCCGTAGACGCGCACGCTTTCCTCGACCTGGGCCGCGAGTTCGCGGGTCGGCGTGAGGATCAGCGCGCGGATCGGGCTCTTGCCGCGCGCGTCCTTGACGGCGGGCTTGGCCATCAGGCGGTGCAGCATCGGCAGCACGAAGCCGGCGGTCTTGCCGGTGCCGGTCTGGGCGCCGGCGAGCAGGTCGCCGCCCAGCAGGACGGCGGGAATCGCCTGTTTCTGGATCGGCGTCGGCGTGTCGTAGCCGACGTCGGCAATGGCTTGCAGCAGGGGCTCGGCGAGCCCCAGTTCTTTGAAGGACATGAAGTGGCGCCCGTTCGGGCGTCTAGGTCGGCCTGCCGCCGCGCGCAGGGCACGGGCGCCAGTCGAAGGCCAGGAGGCGGAGGAAGGTCGGAATCGACTGCAGCGCAAGGACTGGAACTGCGCGCTGCCCGCGGATTGTAGGCGAGCCCCGCCGTGCGCGTCTTTCAGCGCGGCAGGCGGGCGTCGATACCGATGAATCCGTCGCGGTTGGGCATGCGCACGCGCGGCAGCGTCATCGCGTTCATCTCGTCGCGCTCGCCGATCACGCCGTTGGCGAACAGCAGCCAGGCCGTCAGCGCGTAGACCTCGTCGGCGCCCAGCGACCCGGGCGCGCCCATCGGCTTGGCGCGCCGCGTGAAGTCGAAGATCGTCGTGGCGTAGGGCCAGTACAGGCCGATGGTCTTGTCGGGCGTGGCGCTGGTCAGCGGCTCGGAGCCGCCGGCCAGTTCCTCGGCGCTGGCGCCGCGCCCGCCGGCGCCGTGGCAGGCGGCGCAATGGCGGTCGAACAGGACGGCGCCTTCGATGGCGCTGCCGCGGCCGGGCGGCAGGCCGCGGCCATCGGGGAAGACGCTCAGGTCCCAGCGCGCGGCCTGCTCCGGGCTGACCGGTCGGCCCAGGCGCGGCGCGGCGTCGGCGGCCGCGGCGATACCTGCCAGGCACAGCAACACCGCGGCGACGACTGTGCGCGGGTCAGGCGTAGACATGCGTCACCGCGCCGTCCTCGTCGATCGCCCACGAGACGATCGCGTTGTAGTGGAAGTAGCCGTTGATGCCGCGCTGCGCGACCAGCGCCGCGCGAGTCGGCTGCACGTGGCCGGTCTCGTCGATGGCGCGGCTCTGCAGCACCACGGGCCGGCCGTCCCATTGCCACGCCGCGCGAAAGCGCGTCATGCACTTGGGCAGCACCGGGTCCTGCAGCGCGGCCGTGGCCCAGCTGCGGCCGCCGTCGGCCGAGACCTCGACCTTGCGGACGCGGCCTCGGCCGCTCCAGGCCAGGCCGCGGATCTCGAAGTAGCCCGGCCCGCGCAGGCGCTGCCCGTGAGAGGGCGAGGTGATCAGCGACTTGGCCTCCATCACGAAGCTGAACTGGCGCGCCTTGCCGTCGGGCAGCAGCTCCGTGTACTTGGCGGTCTCGTTGCGTGCCATCGCCGGTTGTTCGGTCAACTGCAGGCGGCGCAGCCACTTGACGTTGAGCACGCCCTCCCAGCCCGGGACGATCAGCCGCAGCGGGTAGCCGTGCTCGGGCCGCAGCCGCTCGCCGTTCTGGTACAGCGCGACGATCGCGTCGTCCATCAGCTTGGCGACCGGCAGGCTGACGTTCATCGCAAAGGCATCGGCGCCCTCGGCGATGCACCAGCCGGCCTCGCGGTCCACGCCGGCCTCGTCGAGCAGCAGCGACAGCGGCACGCCGGTCCACTCGCTGCACGACACCAGGCCGTGGACGGAGCCGGGTGGCCGCTGGATGGGCTCCGGGTGCCAGCCGGCGTTGCTGTTGCCGCCGCACTCCAGGAAGATCAGCTGCGAGCGCAGCGGATAGCGCAGCAGGTCCTCGACGCCGAAGCTCAACGCCCGCTTCACGCGCCCATGGATCAGCAGCCGGTGCAGCGCCGGGTCGATGTCCGGCACGCCGTTGTGGTGGCGCTCGAAGTGCAGGCCGGTCGGCGTGATGAAGCCTTCCAATTCCTCCAGCGGCGTCAGCGACACGCCGTTGCCGGGCAGCAGCCGGTTGCCGCTGATGCGGCGGATCACCTGCTGTTCGTGCTTCGAGGGCTGGCCGTAGATGCTGAAGGGCTTGCCCGGCGTGCGCATCCACGGCGGCGACGGGTCGCCGGGGACGGCAGGTTCGGCAGCGGGGGCCGCGACGGCCGCACTGGCCGAGGCCAGCACCAGCCCGCGGGTCAGCAGGGCCCGCCGATGCAGCAGGCCGTTGCCCGCCACCGGCCGCAGCGCATCGCGCTCGCGACCCACGTCAGAGCTGGGATCGGACGGCGAGGGCGCTCTCGAACTTCTGGTCCTTGCTGTCGACCACCTGGACCTTCAGCTCGCCTTCGGCCCTGGGCACGAAGTAGAAGCGGAACGACGGGTTCTCGCTGATCGTGAAGTCCACGTCGGCGCTCATCACGGGCTTGCCGCCGTAGCTGACCTCGACGCTGCGGACGAAGTGCGGCGCCGGGGCCAGCCGCGTCAGCTGGTCGATCGCCAGGCCGGAGACATTCGGGTGGCTGATCAGCAGCTGGGCCAGGACCGGCTTGCCGGCGACCGGCTCGCCCTCGACCTTGAGCTTCATCTTGCCGATCGAGGCCAGGGCCTCGGCGAGGTCCTTGCCGGCCGGCGCCGAGCAGCCGCCGGAGGCCTTGACATAGCGCTTGGCCATCACGAGCTGGCCGTCGCTGAGCTCGGCGATCGCCCGCACGTGGGTGTACTCCTCGATGCGCACGCGGGTCTCGATGTCGGCCCGGCCGCTGTCGGGCGTGAAGCTGAAGCTCGCGCCGACCGGCGAGGGATTGCCGTCGATCACCAGCCAGACCTTGCGGACGTGACGCGACGACGCCTGCGGCAGGCGCGAACGGATGGCCACGGGCACCAGGGCGGCGTCGAAGGCCCGCACCGGCGCTTCGAGTTCGAGGATGCCGCCGGCATCCTCCGAGATCGCACGGTCCGCGAAGAGGCTCTTGCGCACGGACTCCCAGCGCTCGTTCTGCGCCTTCAGGTCGTAGGCCGCCGCCGGGCCGGCCATCAGGCCCAGCAGCAGGCAGGGCAGCAGGATGCGGATGAACTTCGGCATGCGGGTCTCCGGTCGCTATCGTTCTGGGTACGGATCATGCGCCGATCCGCGGGGCTTGTCAGTGCTCCAGTGGCGCGGCAACCGGGCCACGGGGGCTCTCGGCGACAATCGCTGGGTCGCGCAGCGCCGGCTGCGCCTTACAGCTTCTCCAAGGAACAGAGCCCCCATGGCCCAGTACGTCTACACGATGAACCGCGTCAGCAAGACGGTTCCCCCCAAGCGCCAGATCCTCAAGGACATTTCGCTCAGCTTCTTCCCGGGCGCCAAGATCGGCGTGCTGGGCCTCAACGGCTCGGGCAAGTCCACGCTGCTCAAGATCATGGCCGGCCTGGACAACGAGATCGAGGGCGAAGCCGTGCCGATGCCCGGCATCAAGATCGGCTACCTGCCGCAGGAACCCCAGCTGAACCCGGACCAGACCGTCCGGCAGGCGGTCGAGGAGGGCATCGGCGGCGTGCTGGCCGCCAAGAAGCGGCTCGAGGAGGTCTACGCCGAGTACGCCGAGCCGGACGCCGACTTCGACAAGCTGGCGGCCGAGCAGGCCGACCTGGAGGCGCAGATCGCCGCCGCCGGCAGCGAGAACACCGACCTGCAGCTCGAGATCGCCGCCGACGCGCTGCGCCTGCCGCCCTGGGACGCCGTCATCGGCAAGCTCTCGGGCGGCGAGAAGCGCCGCGTCGCGCTGTGCCGGCTGCTGCTGAGCCAGCCCGACATGCTGCTGCTCGACGAACCGACCAACCACCTGGATGCCGAATCGGTCGACTGGCTGGAGCAGTTCCTCAAGCGCTTCCCGGGCACCGTGGTGGGCATCACCCACGACCGCTACTTCCTCGACAACGCGGCCGAGTGGATCCTCGAGCTGGACCGCGGCCGCGGCATCCCCTGGAAGGGCAACTACTCGGACTGGCTGGAGCAGAAGCAGACCCGGCTCGAGCAGGAGCAGAAGGCCGAGGACGCCCACACCAAGGCGATGAAGGCGGAACTGGAGTGGGTGCGCAAGAACACCAAGGGTCGGCAGGTCAAGAGCAAGGCGCGCCTGGCGCGCTTCGAGGAACTGTCCGACGTCGAGTACCAGAAGCGCAACGAGACCAACGAGATCTTCATCCCGGTGGCCGACCGCCTGGGCAACGAGGTGATCGAGTTCGAGAACGTCACCAAGAGCTTCGGCGACCGGGTCCTGATCGACGACCTGAGCTTCAAGGTGCCGGCCGGCGCGATCGTCGGCATCATCGGGCCCAACGGCGCCGGCAAGTCGACGCTGTTCCGCATGATCGCGGGCAAGGAGAAGCCGGACTCCGGCACCGTGAAGGTCGGACCGACGGTCAAGATGGCCTTCGTCGAGCAGACCCGCGAATCGCTCGAAGGCGACAAGACGGTCTGGCAGGACATCTCCGGCGGCCTCGACAACCTGGTGATCGGCAAGTTCGTGATGCCGTCGCGCGCCTACCTGGGCCGCTTCAACTTCAAGGGCAATGACCAGCAGAAGCTGGTCGGCAACCTGTCGGGCGGCGAGCGCGGACGCCTGCACCTGGCCAAGACCCTGGCCACCGGCGGCAACGTGCTGATGCTCGACGAACCGTCGAACGACCTCGATGTCGAGACGCTGCGCGCGCTGGAAGACGCGCTGCTCGAGTTCGCCGGCTGCGTGATGGTGATCTCGCACGACCGCTGGTTCCTCGACCGCATCGCGACCCACATCCTGGCCTGCGAGGGCGACTCGAAGTGGTTCTTCTTCGACGGCAACTACCAGGAGTACGAGGCCGACAAGAAGAAGCGCCTCGGCGAAGAGGGCGCCAAGCCGCACCGTCTGCGCTACAAGGCCCTGACGGTCTGAGTCCGCGACCGCGGCGCGGGTCACTCCCGATGGCCCGCTCCCGGGGCGCCGGGCATGCTTCTCGCAGGGCGGAGACCACCGCCGCTGCAGACGGCCGACCCGACCGGTCGGCCGTCGTCATTCAACGCCACCTCCGCCTGCCATGAGCCGTACCTCGTCCTCGTTCCTGTCCACCCCCTTGCTCCCGCTCGCCGCTGCCCTGGTGCTGGCGGGTTGTGCCACCACGCAGGCGCCGGGCCCGACGGCGGCGGTAGGCACGCCGGCCGCCGCCGCAGCGACGCCGGCCGCGGCCAAGCCGCCTGCCGGCGCCGCTTCGGCCGCCGCGCCGGCGGCGCCCGCACCCGGTGCACCGCCGGCCTTTGCGACGGTGATCAAGGACGCCAAATCCAGCGACGGTCTCCTCACGGTCTGGCGCAAGGACGACAAGATCTGGCTCGAGCTCAAGCCGGAAGACTTCAACCAGATCTTCTTCCTCAGCCCCAAGCTCGCGACCGGCATCGGCGAACGCATGCTCTATGGCGGGCTGATGTACGGCGGCTGGCTGCAGACGCCGGCCGGCGCGCAGGCCGTTCAGTTCCGACGCATCAACAACCAGATCCAGCTGGTGGCGGTGAACTTCGACTTCGCCGCCAAGGCCGGCACGCCCGAGGCGCAGGCCGTGAAGTCGGCCTTCTCGCCCAGCCTGGTCGGCAGCACGGCCGTGGCGAGCGGCGCGCATCCCGAGCGCAAGTCGGTGCTGGTCGACGCCAGCAGCCTGTTCGTCGGCGACTGGCCGGGGCTCGGCATCTCGCTGAACCGGCTGTACCGCCAGAACTACGGCTTCGATGCCCGCAACTCGGCCATCACGGCGGTGCGCGGCACAACCGACCAGCTGGTGATCGAGGTGCAGGGCCACTACGCGACCGCGGCCATCGCGGTGGCCCAGCCCAACCAGCCGCCCGGCACGCCCGCACCCAGCCTGCCGCAGACCCTGCCCGATCCGCGCAGCATGTTCCTGACGACGCACTACTCGCTGACCCGGCTGCCGGCCGAGCCGATGCGTCCGCGCAAGGCCGACCCGCGCATCGGCTACTTCCAGACGCTGGTGCAGGACTTCAGCGACGACCTCGCGCGCACCCCGAAGCAGCGCTACGTCAATCGCTGGCGGCTCGACAAGAAGGACCCGGCCGCGCCGCTGTCCGAGCCGGTCAAGCCCATCACCTTCTGGCTCGACCGCAACATCCCCGAGAAGTACCGCGGCGCGATCGCGGCCGGCATCCTCGAGTGGAACAAGGCCTACGAGCGCATCGGCTTCAAGAACGCGGTCGTCGTGCAGCAGCAGCCGGCCGACGCCGACTTCGACACGCTGGACACCAACCGCGCCTCGGTCCGCTGGATGACCAACGCCGGCGCCAGCTTCGGTGCCATCGGGCCCAGCCACATCGACCCTCGCTCCGGCGAGATCCTCGACGCCGACATCGGCTTCGAGAGCCTCAGTTCGCGCAACCTGCGCGCTGTGCGCTCGCAGATCCTGAGCCCGCTGGCCGGGCAGGGCGGCGCATCCGGCGGCGAGGGCTTGCCGCACGTCCATGATCCGCGCGTCTGCACCCACGCGGCCGAAGCGGCCGAGCAGCTGAGCTACGCGCTCGACGTGCTGGAGGCGCGCGGCGACCTCGAGCCCGACGGCCCCGAGGCCAACCAGTTCGTGCTCGACTACCTGAAGGACGTGACGATGCACGAGGTCGGGCATACGCTCGGCCTGCGGCACAACTTCCGCGCCTCGCGGCTGCGCAGCGAGACGCAGCTGAGCGATCCGGCGTTCACGCGCAGCCAATCGCTGACCGGCTCGGTGATGGAGTACTCGCCGGTCAACCTGGCCGCGCCGGGGCGCCCGCCGGTCGCCGGCTTCGAGGTGACGCTCGGCCCGTACGACTACTGGGCCATCGAGTACGGCTACAAGCCGATCGCGCCGCCCGCCGAGGACAGCGAGCTGGCCCGCATCGCCGGTCGCAGCGCCGAGCCCGAGCTGGCCTACGCGACCGACGAGGACAACATCCTCGGCGTCGACCCCGAGGCGGTGCAGTTCGACCTGGGCAACGACACCGTCGGCTTCGCGAAGAAGCGCTTCGCGATCGCCCGCGACCTGATGGCGCGGCAGGAGGCGCGGGCGCTGAAGCCGACCGAGGACTATGCGGTGCTGCGCCGCTCGGTGGCCTTTGCGCTGCGCGACATGGGCCGCGCCGCCAACGCGCTGGCGCGCCAGATCGGCGGCGTGGTCACGCTGCGCGACTACCCGGGCAGCGGCCGCGATCCGCTGCAGCCGGTGCCCGCTGCCACGCAGCGCGAGGCGCTGGAGCTGCTGTCGCGCAACCTGTTCTCGGCCGACGCGCTGCAGCTGTCGCCGGCGCTGCTGCGTCGCATGGCGCCGGACTACGCCGAGCGGCTGGAAGCGCTCGGCGCCGGCGACGCCTCGGTGACGACCGACTTCTCGCTGACGCAGAACCTGCTCGACCTGCAGCGCGGCCTGCTGGGCCAGCTGATGAGCGACGCGGTCGCGGCCCGCATCCTCGACAGCGAGGCCAAGACCGACAAGGCGGCCGGCGCCTTCCGCCTGTCCGAGCTGTACGGCCGGCTGACGCGCGATGTCTGGAGCGAGATCGGCACGGCCGGCGACATCCCCGCGGTCCGGCGCGGGCTGCAGCGCGAGCACGTGAACCGCCTGTCGGCGCAACTGCTGCGGCCGTCGCCGTCGGTGCGGGCCGATGCCCGCAGCCTGCTGCGCGCCGAGGCCCGCGAGCTGCTGGCGCGCGTCGACGCCGCATCGCGCCGCGGTGGCCTGAGCGCGGAGGCGCGGGCCCACCTGCAGGACAGCGCCGAGACGCTGCGCCTCGCGCTCGAAGCCAAGGTCGTGCGGCCGACCGCCTGAGTCCCGCCGGGGTCGAGCGGCGGCGGCGGCCGCCACTCGCTCCCCGGAACCCGTGCTTCGTCGCACGGCTCCGGCCCGGCGCTTGGCGCGCCTCGACGGCGAAGCTATCGTCGCGGCCATGCAGATCCCCGAGTCGAACGTCGCCCAGCGATCCTGGCGCGACTGGTTCGCCGGGCTGAGTGTCGAGCGGATCGCGCTCGTGCTGGGCCTGGTCACGCTGGTCGTCGCCGCGGTCAACCCGCTGTTCAAGAACACCTTCCTGGAGCTGTGGTCGCGCGGCTTGCTGATCGGCCTGGTGCTGATGTTGGCCTACACGCTGGCCGGCAACTGGCAGCAGACCTACGTGGCGCGCTGGCACGTGCAGATCCTCGCGGTCGTGCTGCTGGCGCCGCTGTGCGCGGTGATCGAGGCCATCGTCGACACGCACGGCAACATCGACGCGGTACTGAACGACCGTCACCGCGTCGCCGGCTTCTTCTGGGTGCTGTTCCTCTGCCTCGGCGTCGGGCTGATCGCGACGCTGGTGGCGCTGGTGCGCGAGCGCGAGGCCCAGGCCAACGCGCAGGCGCTGCGCTTCGCGCTCGAGAAGGAAACGCTGGAGCGCCAGGCGCTGGATGCGCAACTGCGCGTGATGACGGCGCAGATCGAACCGCACTTCCTGCTGAACACCCTGGCCAACGTGCAGGCCCTGGTCGAGACCGGCTCGGCGCGCGCCGCGCCGGTGCTGCGCAGCCTGATCGGCTACCTGCGCGCGGCCCTGCCGCGGCTGCGCGATTCCGAGGGCACGCTGGGCAGCGAGCTGGCGCTGGCGCGCGCCTACCTGGACGTGATGCAGATGCGCATCCCCGATCGCCTGCAGTTCGACATCGCCGTGCCGGCCGAGCTGGAGGCGGTGCGCTTTCCGTCGATGGCGCTGCTGACCCTGGTCGAGAACGCGGTGCGCCACGGCATCGACCCGGCCGAGCAGGGCGGGCGCATCGAGATCGGCGCGCGGCGCGAGGGCGAGGGCCTGCGCGTCTGGGTCGGCGACAGCGGCGTCGGCCTGAACCCGAGCGCGCCGCCGGGCAGCGGGCTCGCGAACCTGAAGCAGCGCCTCGCGGCCTTCTATGGGCCGGGTGCGCGGCTCGACCTGCTGGATGGCGACGGCCGCGGCGGCCGCGGCCTGCGCGCCGAGGTCGTGCTGCCATCGACGGAGCGACGGGCATGACCTCGAGGCCGCGTGCACTGCTGGCCGACGACGAGCCCCTGCTGCGCGAGCAACTGGCGGTGCTGCTGGGGCGGCTGTGGCCCGAGCTCGAGGTCGTCGCGCAGGCACGCAACGGGCGCGAGGCGATCGAGCTGTTCGACGAACACGAACCCGAGATCGTCTTCCTCGACATCCACATGCCCGGCGTCAACGGCGTCGAGGCGGCGCGCGCGATCGCGCGGCGCGCGCAGGTCGTCTTCATCACCGCCTACGACCAGTACGCGGTGCAGGCCTTCGAGCAGGGGGCGATCGACTACGTGGTCAAGCCGCTCGATGCGCAGCGCCTGGCCGATACCGTGCAGCGCCTGCAGCAGCGCCTCGCGTCGGCACCGGTCGACGGCGCCGCGGTCGATGCCGTCCTGGAGCAGCTGGCGGCCCGGCTCAAGCAGGGCGGCGGACCGGGCAAGCCGTGGCTGCAGTGGATCAAGGCGTCGGTCGGCAGCAACGTGCGGCTGATCCCAGTCGAGCAGGTGCACTACCTGCGCTCCGACGAGAAGTACACGCTGGTCGTCTGGGAGGGCGGCGAGGCCCTGATCCGCCGCTCGATCCGCGAACTGGCCGACGAACTGGACCCCGATCGCTTCGCGCAGATCCACCGCTCCACCATCGTCAACCTGCATCAGGTCGTGCAGGTGATCCGCGGCCCGAACGAGACGGCCGAGGTGCAGCTCAAGGGCCGCACCGAGCTGCTGTCCGTCAGCCGCAGCTACCTGTCGTTGTTCCGGCAGATGTAGCGCAGCGCGCCGCGTCGACCGACGCCGGTTCGCCCTGCGAGAGGCGCGCCACCGGCGCGTGACTCAGCATGCCGAAACTGGTGGCCATCGCAAGCACCAGGGCCACCAGCACGGTCGCGGGCAGCAGGGTGTCGAGCAGGCGCATGAACATGACGGGCTCCCTGGAGGTGAATGTCGTTGCGTGCACTTTAGGAAGCCGGTGCGCTCTGCGCGAGCGCACTGCGACGAACGGCCGCCTGCGCGTCGTGAATCGCCGTCGACGGCGACGGACCGGTGGCGATCAGGCCGCGACGTGGCCGCGCCCGAGCCAGGCCGCGCCCCGCACGCCCGACGCGTCGCCATGCAGTGCGCGGGCCAGGCGCGTGCGCAGCGGCAGGTCGTCGCGCGCGCCGAACACCCGCTCGGGCCAGCGCGCGGGCAGGCCTTCGACCAGGCCGGGCAGTTGCGACAGCCCGCCCCCGAACACGATCACGTCCGGGTCCAGCAGGTTGACGACCGACGACAGCGCGCGTGCCAGGCGCTCGGCATGGCGCTCCAGCGTGGCCTGGCAGGCCGCATCGCCGCGCAGCGCGGCCTGCGCGATCGCCGCCGCGTCGATCGCGTCGCCCCCGTGGCCTCGGTGGTCCGCGGCGAGCGCCGGGCCGCTGAGCCAGGCCTCGATGCAGCCGCTGGCGCCGCAGTAGCAGCGCGGCCCGGGCCGCTCGCCGTCGGCGGGCCAGGGCAGGGGGTTGTGGCCCCACTCGCCGGCCAGTCCGTTGGGGCCTTGCAGCACGTGGCCATGGACCGCGATGCCCGCGCCGACCCCGGTGCCCAGGATGACCGCGAAGACCACCGCGGCGCCGGCCCCCGCGCCATCGGTGGCCTCGGACAGCGCCAGACAGTTGGCGTCGTTGGCCAGGGCCACCGGCTGACCCAGCAAGGCGCGCAGGTCGGCCTGCAGCGGACGGTGGTTGAGGCAGGTCGAGTTGGCGTTCTTGATGCGGCCGTCGGCCGTCGTCGTGCCGGGTCCGCCGACGCCGATCGTGAGCGCGCCGGCGGCGGCTGCACGGGCCTCGCCGACCAGCGCGGCGATGGCCGCCAGCGTGGCCGCGTAGTCGCCTCGGGGTGTCGCGATGCGGCGCCGCCAGCGCTCCGTGCCCCGCGCGTCCAGCAACAGGGCTTCGATCTTGCTGCCGCCGAGGTCGATGCCCAGCGCCGGCAGCGTGGATGCGTCGCGGGTCATGAGGATGCCTAGTGTGCACGCCGCGACGGGCCGGCGCGTCAGGCGCGCCGCGGCGCCGCACCTAGAATCCGCCCTCCTTGGTGACGTCGGGGCCGTGTTGGATCGTTCTGGGTGCAAGAGACAACGCCGGCGCTTCGCGTCGATGGCGGGCATGGCGTGGTTGCTCGCCTGCGCGGCCGTGGCGATGCCCGCGGCGGCCAGCGAGCCGGCGCCGATCTTCGTGCTGAACTCGCTGGACGCGAGCATCAGCGTCATCGACCCTGCGAGCTTCACCGAGCTGCGTCGCCTGCCCACGGGCAAGGAGCCGCATCACCTCTACCTGTCGCCCGACGAGCGCTCGCTGCTGGTCGCCAACGCGATGGCCGACTCGCTGACGCTGGTCGATCCGAAGACCGGCCAGATCCAGCGCACGATCACGGGTGTGCCCGATCCCTACCACCTGCGCTTCTCGCCGGACATGAAGTGGTTCGTGACGGCGGCCAATCGCCTCGACCACGTGGCCATCTACCGCTGGAACGGCGAGGCCGAAGGCGCCGAACTGACGCTCGTGAAGAAGGTGCCGGCCGCCAAGACGCCCAGCCACCTGGCGATCGACGGCCAGAGCCGCGTGGTCTACGCCTCGCTGCAGGACAGCGACCAGCTCATCGCGATCGAGCTGGCGACGCAGCAGCCGCGCTGGACCGTGTCGACCGGCAAGCTGCCGGCCGACGTCTACCTCACGCCCGACGACAGGCATCTGCTGGTCGGCCTGACGGGCGACGAGTTCGTCGAGGTCTACGACGTCGTCGCCAATCCGGCCCGCTTGATCAAGCGCATCAAGACCGGCACCGGGGCGCATGCCTTTCGCGCCTGGGGCGACAGGCGCCACGTGCTGGTCAGCAACCGTGTCGCCAACACCATCAGCCGCGTCGACCTGCAGACCCTGGAAGTCGTCGACACCTACCCGGCACCGGGCGGGCCGGACTGCATCGACGTGATGGTCGATGCTGCGGGCAACAAGACCATCCTCGTCACCTCGCGCTGGGCGCGCAAGCTGACCGTGATCGATCCGGTGAAGCGCCAGGTGGTGCGGCAGGTCGCGGTCGGCCGTTCGCCGCATGGCGTCTGGACCCTGGACCATGCGCCACGGCGTTGAGACGGTGCTGCGGCGCGCGCTGCTCGCGCTGCTGCCGGTCCTTGCGGCGACGACAGCGGCTTGCGAGAAGCCGGTCTACCTCACCTTCGACACCGGCCACATGGGCGTCGCGCCGCTCGTGGCCGAGGTGCTGCAGCGCCAGCAGGTCAAGGTCACCTTCTTCCTCGCCAACGAGCCGACCCGCAGCGGCGGCGCCAGCCTCGACGACGATTGGGCTGCGTGGTGGAAGGCACGCGCGGCCGAAGGGCATGCCTTCGGCTCGCACACCTGGGACCACTGGGTCTGGCGCGCCGACGAGAAGCAGGGCTTCGCGGTGCGGCCGACCGCCGGGCCGCAGGCCGGGCGCACGCTGAAGGTCGACGCCGCGGCCTACTGCGAGGCCCTGCGCCGGCCGCTCGATCGGCTGCAGCAGATGAGCGGCGAGCGCGGCCTGCCGCTGTTCCGCGCGCCCGCCGGCCGCACGTCGCCGGCGCTGCTGAAGGCGGCCGAATCCTGCGGCTTCAGGCACGTGCCGTGGACGCCGGCCGGCTTCCTGGGCGACGAGCTGTCGAGCGAGACGCATCCGAACGCGGACCTGCTGGCCAAGGCCCTGCGCCAGGTCAAGGCCGGCGACATCCTGCTGGCCCACCTCGGCATCTGGTCGCGCCGCGACCCGTGGGCGCCGGCGGTGCTGGAGCCGCTGATCGAGGGCCTGAAGGCCCGCGGCCTGTGCTTCGCCACCCTGCGCGAGCATCCGGACTACCGCGCGTGGATCGCCGCGCACCCGCGACCCTGAGGCCACGGTGGAGACGCTGATCGACCTGTTCGGGCGGGCGCAGCAGGCGCTGTTCGAGGGCGTCGTGCAGCCGCTGCTGTTCGCCGCCGGCCTGGGCAACCTGCTCGAGGACGGCTACGACGCGACCGGCTGGCTGCTCGTGGGCCTGCTGCAGCTGGCGGTCATGCTCGCCGTGATCGCGCCGCTGCAGCGCTGGCGGCCGGTCGAGCCGCTCACCGATCGGCAGGCCGTGCGCGTCGACGTGATCTACACCTTGCTGCATCGCCTGGGGCTCTTTCGCGTCGCGATGTTCTTCGCCATCGACCCGCTGTGGGACGCGCTCTTCGGCACGCTCGGCCTTCGGGGCTACGGCGGCTGGCAGCTCGACCAGTGGGCCGCGCCGTGGTGGCCCGGCATCACCGACAGCGCCTGGTTCGCCTTCGGCCTGTACCTGCTGGTGTTCGACCTGGCCGACTACTGGATCCATCGGGGTCAGCACGGCCTGAAGGCCTGGTGGGCGCTGCACGCGCTGCATCACAGCCAGCGGCAGATGACGATGTGGAGCGACAACCGCAACCACCTGTTGGACGACGTCCTGCGCGACAGCCTGCTGGTGCTGCTGGCGCACGCGATCGGCGTCGCGCCCGGGCAGTTCGTCGCGGTGGTGGCGCTGACGCAGCTGCTCGAGAGCCTGCAGCATGCGAACCTGCGGCTCGACTTCGGTCGCGTCGGCAACCGGCTGCTGGTCAGCCCGCGCTTCCACCGGGTGCACCACGCCATCGGCGTCGGCCACGAGTCGCACGGGCCGGGCACGCTGGGTGGCTGCAACTTCGCGGTGCTGTTCCCGGTCTGGGACATCGTCTTCGGCACGGCCGACTTCCGCTCGCCTATCGAGCCCACCGGCGTGCGCGACCAGCTGCCCGAGGGCGGCGCACGCGACTACGGCCGCGGCTTCTGGGCGCAGCAGCGGCTCGGCCTGCTCAGGCTCTTCGGGCGCGCCTGAGGGCGGGCGCGGGCGCCGCTATGCTCGCCCCATGAAACCCCTCGTCGACGCCTTCTGGCGCGCCGCTGCCTACTGCCTGCATCCGCGGGTCATCTGGCTGTCGCTGCTGCCCTTCCTGCTGACCGGGCTGATGGCGGGCCTGCTGGGCTACTTCTTCTGGGAAGCCGCGCTGGCCATGGTGCGCGCGCAACTCGACGCGTGGGCGCTGACCAGCGCGGTGCTCGACTGGCTCGGCGGCATCGGCGGCGGCAGCCTGCGGACGATGATCGGGCCGCTGCTGGTGCTGGCGCTGACGCTGACGCTGCCGGTGCTGGTGATCGTGTCGCTGCTGGTGGTGGCGCTGATCATGATGCCGCGGCTCGTGGACCTGGTTGCGAAGCGGCGCTTCCCGGCGCTGGAGCGGCAGCACGGCGCGGCCTGGTGGCAGGCCGTGGCGTGGTCGCTGGGATCGACCGCCATGGCGCTGCTGGCGCTGGTGGTGTCGGTGCCGCTGTGGCTGATCCCGCCGCTGGCGCTGGTGCTGCCGCCCTTGATCTGGGGTTGGCTCGGCTATCGCGTGATGAGCTACGACGCGCTGGCCGAGCATGCCTCCGCCGATGAGCGCCGCGAGCTGCTGCGCGAACACCGCCTGCCGCTGCTGGGCATCGGCGTCGTCACCGGCTACCTCGGCGCGGCCCCGGCGCTGGTGTGGGCGGTCGGCGCGATCGCGCTCGCGTTCGCGCCGCTGCTGATCGTGGTGTCGATGTGGCTGTACACGCTGGTGTTCGCGTTCTCCGCGCTCTGGTTCAGCCACTACGGGCTGGCGGCGCTGCAGGCGCTGCGAACGCGCCGGGCGGCGCAAGCGCCGGTCGCCGAGATCGTCGACGTGCCGCCGTCGGCGACGAGCGTGGCACCCCAGGGGTCGCCGTGAGCGCGGCGCCCATGCGGTTCGGCATCCTGATCGTCGGCGACGAGATCCTCTCGGGCAAGCGCAAGGACCAGCATCTGGCCAAGGCGATCGAGCTGCTGGCCGAACGCGGGCTGCAACTGGCCTGGGCCCGCTACGTCGGCGACGACCGTGCCGCGATCACCGCCGAGCTGCGGCAGGCCTTCGCCGGCGGCGCGGTGGTGTTCTCGTGCGGCGGCATCGGCGCGACGCCCGACGACCACACCCGCCAGAGCGCGGCCGCGGCGCTGGAGCGGCCGCTGCGGCTGCACCCGCAGGCGCGCGACTTCATCCTCGAACGCATGCGCGACATCGCGGCCGAACAGGGCCTGCCCTATGAGCCCGATCGCGACGACAACGTGCACCGCCTGAACATGGGCGTCTTCCCCGAAGGTGCCGAGATCATCCCCAACCCGTACAACAAGATCGCCGGCTTCAGCGTCGCGAGCCCGGGCGGGCAGGGTGCGGTGCACTTCCTGCCCGGCTTTCCGGTGATGGCCTGGCCGATGATGGCCTGGGTGCTGGACACGCTGTACCCGCAGCTGCACGGCAGCGCGCGCCAGGCCGAACGCTCGGTCGTCGTCTACGGCGCGATGGAAGCGGCGCTGACGCCGCTCATGGAGGCGATCGAGCTCGGGCATCCCGGCGTCAAGGTCTTCAGCCTGCCGAGCGTGGATCATCCCGAGCACGGCCGGCACATCGAGCTGGGCGTGAAGGGCGAGGCTGCCGCCCTGGCGGCCGCCTACCGCCAGTTGATCGAAGGTCTGGAGCAGCATGGGGCCCGACTTGGCCCCGAGATGGTGCGTTGAGTAGGCCCCATATTGGGGCTCGCACTGCATCGTTGAGGTGCCTGCGGTGGCCGATATGGCGGCGCGCCCCGGGCAGCTCGTGATCCAGGCCCTGGAGTCGCCCTCGTCTTGGGCATGCTTTCTGCTAAATTTCCGCGAGCCTTTCTGGCCATGTCCGGGGTCGCTTTCGCCCCCAAACCCCCCGAAACACCAACGTCCCGCTAGGAGAACCTGATGGCCAAGACCGTCGCCGACGTGATGAAGATGGTGAAGGAGAACGAAGTCAAGTTCGTCGACTTCCGCTTCACCGACACCCGCGGCAAGGAACAGCACGTGTCCGTGCCCGTTTCTGCGTTCGATGAAGACAAGTTCACGTCAGGCCACGCCTTCGACGGTTCGTCGATTGCCGGCTGGAAGGGCATCGAGGCGTCCGACATGCTACTGATGCCGGACCCGATCACCGCCAACATCGACCCGTTCTTCGAGGAACCGACGCTGATCCTGACCTGCGACGTGCTCGAGCCGGGCGACGGCAAGCCCTACGAGCGCGACCCGCGCTCGCTGGCCAAGCGCGCCGAGGCCTACATGAAGGCCTCCGGCCTGGGCGATGCGGCCTACTTCGGCCCCGAGCCCGAGTTCTTCGTCTTCGACAGCGTGCGCTGGGGCACCGACATGTCGGGCTGCTTCGTCAAGATCGAGTCCGAGGAAGCGGCCTGGAACTCCGGCAAGGACTACGAGCACGGCAACTCCGGCTACCGCCCGACGGTCAAGGGCGGCTACTTCCCCGTGCCGCCGGTCGACAGCTTCCAGGACATGCGCTCGGAGATGTGCCTGATCCTCGAATCCCTGGGCATCCCGGTCGAGGTCCACCACCACGAGGTCGCGACGGCCGGCCAGATGGAACTCGGCACGAAGTTCAGCACCCTGGTCCAGCGCGCCGACTGGCTGCAGCTGCAGAAGTACGTGATCCAGAACGTCGCGCATTCCTACGGCAAGACCGCGACCTTCATGCCCAAGCCCATCGTCGGCGACAACGGCTCGGGCATGCACGTGCACCAGTCGGTCTGGAAGGACGGCAAGAACCTGTTCGCCGGCGACGGCTACGCGGGCCTGAGCGAGTTCGCGCTGTTCTACATCGGCGGCATCATCAAGCACGCCCGCGCGCTGAACGCCATCACCAACCCGGGCACCAACAGCTACAAGCGCCTGGTGCCCGGCTTCGAGGCGCCGGTCAAGCTGGCCTACTCGGCCAAGAACCGCTCGGCGTCCATCCGCATCCCCTACGTCGCCAACCCCAAGGGCCGTCGCATCGAGGCGCGCTTCCCGGATCCGACCGCCAACCCCTATCTCGCCTTCACCGCGCTGCTGATGGCGGGCCTGGACGGCGTGGAGAACAAGATCCACCCGGGCGAGGCCGCCACGAAGGACCTCTACCACCTGCCGCCGGAAGAGGACGCGAAGATCCCGACCGTCTGCCACAGCCTCGACCAGGCGCTCGACTACCTGGACAAGGACCGTGCCTTCCTGACCAAGGGCGGCGTGTTCACCGACGCCTACCTTGACGCCTACATCGAGCTGAAGATGCAGGAAGTGACGCGCTTCCGCATGACGACGCACCCGGTCGAGTTCGACATGTACTACAGCCTGTGATCCGGCTCGCGCAGGCCCCGCTGCCTGCGCTCCGGCGCACCTCGCGCGTGAAAAAGGGACGGCCTGCGCCGTCCCTTTTCCTTTGGCCCGTGTGCACGGGTCGACGCCGAGCCGCGTTGCCTGTCGTATGCCGGATACTCGGCAGCGAAGGTGCGCCGCGCGCGCCGCGACGAGGAGCAGCGGATGGGGTCATCGGGGTCGGGCAAGCTCTTGCTGGCAATGCTGCTGGGTCTGCCGGCGGCGGAAGTCCTCGCCCAGACGGTCTACAAGTGCCCCGGCAACCTCTACACCGACAGCATCAGTGCCAAGGAAGCGGCTGCCCGGAACTGCAAGACGCTCGAGGGCGCACCGGTGACGGTGATCCAGGGACCGGCGCGCCGGCCGGCGGCGCCGACCAGCACCGACAGCGCCTCGCGGCCTTCCGACACGCGCGTCAACCCGGGCGACCAGGCGGCCCGCGACGCCGACAAGCGGCGCATCCTCGAGACCGAGCTGCGGCGCGAGGAAGACCGGCTGGCCGCGCTGAAGGCCGAGTACAACAACGGCCAGCCCGAACGGCGCGGCGACGAGAAGAACTACCAGAAATACCTGGACCGCACCGCCGAGCTGAAGGCCAACCTCGAGCGCTCCGAGAGCGACGTCGCCGCCCTGCGGCGCGAGCTCGGCAAGCTCAACAACAACTGATCCGGCGCCGCCGGCCCCTCGGCCCGGCCGCCATGCTGCTGCCATGAGCGCGCCGCCGCCCGCACCGCAACGCTCCGGCCACGAGGCCTTCGACCTGCTGGCCACGATGGTGGCGCTGGTCCGCCCGGACGGCGTCTGCCTGTTCGCCAATGCCGCCTTCGAGAACGTGCTGGGCCTGTCGCGCCGCAGCGTGCTGAGGCGCGAGTGGTTCGACTGGTTCGTCGAGTCCGACCTGCTGCGCGAGACCGTCGCCGCGGTCGCGCGCAACGAGTTCTCGACCAGCCGCCTCGACGCGCAGCTCAAGCGCCCGTTTTCCAGCCCCGGCGAGCCACTGCTCGTCCACGTCATCGTCAACCAGCTCGAGGACAGCGACGCGACCCTGGTCGAGCTGATCGAGATCGAGCAGCAGACGCGCCAGGACCGCGAGGAGCGGGCCCGCGGGCAGGTCCAGGCGAACAAGGAACTGATCCGCAACCTGGCGCACGAGATCAAGAACCCGCTGGGCGGCATCCGCGGCGCGGCCCAGCTGCTGCAGATGGAGGTCGAGTCCAAGGCGCTCGGCGAGTACGCCCAGGTCATCATCCACGAGGCCGACCGCCTGCAGGCCCTGGTCGACCGGCTGCTGGCGCCGCACCGTCGGCCGCACGTGGTGGGCGACGTCAACATCCACGAGGTCTGCGAACGGGTCCGCTCGCTGATCCTGGCGGAGTTTCCGCGCGGCCTGACGATCGAACGCGACTACGATGCGTCGATTCCCGACTTCCGCGGCGACCGCGAGCAGCTGATCCAGGCGGTGCTGAACATCGCGCACAACGCGGCGCAGGCGCTGTCCGAGCGGATCGCCGCCGGTGATGCGCGGCTGAACCTGCGCACGCGCATCGCCCGCCAGGTCACGCTGGGCAAGCGCCGCTATCGATTGGCACTGGAATTGCATATTGAGGACAACGGCCCGGGCATCCCCGAGGCGATCCGCGATCGCATCTTCTACCCGCTGGTGTCGGGGCGCGATGGCGGGTCGGGACTGGGGTTGACGCTGGCGCAGACCTTCGTGGCGCAACATCAGGGCACGATCGAGTGCGAAAGCGAACCGGGCAGGACGCTGTTCAAAATCACGATGCCGCTGCCCTGACCATCCGTCGGGGGTGCGGTGCGCAAGATGCTCAGGATCACGGGGCCGCATGAAACCCATCTGGATCGTTGACGACGACCAATCCATCCGCTTCGTGCTCGAGAAGGCGCTGGTGCGCGACGAGCTGCCGGTGCGCAGCTTCTCCAACCCACGCGACGTGCTGGCGGCGATCGAGGCCGGCGATGCGCCCCAGGTGCTGGTGAGCGACATCCGCATGCCCGGCGGGTCGGGCCTGGACCTGCTGGCCACGGTGAAGGAGCGGCTGCCCGGCCTGCCGGTCATCATCATGACGGCCTACTCCGACCTGGACAGCGCCGTCTCGGCCTTCCAGGGCGGCGCCTTCGAGTACCTGCCCAAGCCCTTCGACCTGCCCAAGGCGGTGGAGCTGATCCGCCGCGCGCTCGAGGAGAGCCTGCGCGAGGACGTGGGCGACGAGCGCCTCGCGCAAGTGCCCGAGATGCTGGGCCAGGCGCCGGCCATGCAGGACGTGTTCCGCGCCATCGGCCGCCTCAGCCAGAGCAACGTCACCGTGCTCATCACGGGCGAGAGCGGCTCCGGCAAGGAACTGGTGGCGCGGGCGCTGCACAAGCACAGCCCGCGCGGCGACACCGGCAGCAAGGGCCCCTTCGTCGCGATCAACACCGCGGCGATCCCGAAGGACCTGCTGGAAAGCGAGCTCTTCGGCCACGAGCGCGGCGCCTTCACCGGTGCGCAGACCACGCGTCGCGGCCGCTTCGAGCAGGCCGACGGCGGCACGCTCTTCCTCGACGAGATCGGCGACATGCCCTTCGACCTGCAGACGCGCCTGCTGCGCGTTCTGAGCGACGGTCAGTTCTACCGCGTCGGCGGCCACAACCCGCTGAAGAGCAACGTGCGCGTCATCGCGGCGACCCACCAGGATCTCGAGCAGCGGGTCAAGCAGGGTGCCTTCCGCGAGGACCTGTTCCACCGCCTCAACGTGATCCGCCTGCGCCTGCCCGCGCTGCGCGAGCGGCGCGAGGACATCCCGGCGCTGGCGCGTTCCTTCCTGCAGAAGAGCGCCAAGGAACTGGGCGTCGAGGCCAAGCGCCTGAGCGAGGCCGCGCTGGCGCGGCTGATGAGCTTCGACTACCCCGGCAACGTGCGCCAGCTCGAGAACATCTGCCATTGGCTCACGGTGATGGCACCGGCGCAGCTGGTCGATGCCAAGGACCTGCCGCCGGAGATCGTGGCCCCCGCACCGAGGCCCGCCGCGCCGGCCGACGTGGCACCCGCGCCATCGACCGACACCGGCATGGCGGCTGCCGTCGCCGCGCCGGTGGTGGCAGCCCCGCCGGCGCCGGGCCTGTGGCTCGACGACCTCGAGCGCGAGGCGCGCAGCCTGCTCGAGGCCGGCGTGCCCGACGTCTGGGAGGCGCTGACCCACAAGTTCGAGGCCCAGCTCATCCACACGGCCCTCGACATCACCCGCGGTCGCCGCATCGAGGCCGCGCACAAGCTCGGTATCGGCCGCAACACGATCACGCGCAAAATCCAGGAACTCGGCTTGGACGAGTGAGGCGTGCGGTGCACGCCGCGTCGTGCCGGACGACGAAGCTGTCCGGCGCTCCTGGAGAGCGAACGTGACGCAACATCGAACGTCTTCGAAGGCGCGGCGCCTGGCCGCCTTCGCGATCGGCCTCGCGGTGATCGCGCTGCCTGCTGCCGCGTGGGCACAGGCCAGCAAGCCCGGCCTGTGGGAGGTCCGCCAGCAGGTCCAGGGCGACCCGGCGCAGCAGAAACAGATGGAAGAGATGCGCAAGCAGATGGCCGCGATGCCCGAGGCCCAGCGCAAGCAGATGGAGCAGATGATCGCCAAGCAGGGCGGCGGCATGGACCTCGCCAGCGGCGGGACGGTCGCGAAGTTCTGCCTGACCAAGGAAGACGCCGCGCGCGATACCGTGCCGATGGACCGGCGCGCCGACTGCAGCTACGAGCCGCAGCGCAGCGGCAGCACGACGCGCCTCAAGTACGTCTGCACCAAGCCGCCGTCGCAGGGCGAGGTCGAGCTGACGACGCTGAGCCCCGAGCGCTACACGATGAAGATGAAGGGCACCGACGACAAGGGCCGCGCGATGGCGATGCAGGGCGAGGGCCGCTGGCTCGGCGCCGACTGCGGCGACGTCAAGCCGCTGAAAGCGCCGGCCAAGCCCTGAGCCCGGCGCGGCTCACGCCGGAGCCAGCTCGACGATCACCGGCGCGTGGTCGCTCGGCCGCTCGTTCTTGCGCGGCAGCTTGTCGATCGTGCAGGCTGCGACCCGCACCTTCAGGGCGTCGCTGACGAGGATGTGGTCGATGCGCAGGCCCTGGTTCTTGCGGAAGGCGAGGTTGCGGTAGTCCCACCAGCTCCAGCTCTTGGGCGGCTGCTCGAACAGCCGGAAAGCGTCGTGCAGGCCCAGGCCCAGCAACTGGCGAAAGTGCTCGCGCTCCTCGGGCGTGCAGTGGATCTGTCCTTCCCAGGCGACCGGGTCGTAGACGTCGCGGTCCTCCGGGGCGATGTTGTAGTCGCCCAGCAGCACCAGCCGCGGGTGCGCGGCGAGTTCCTCGCGCACCCAGTCGCGCAAGGCGCGCAGCCAGAGCATCTTGTAGTCGAACTTCTCGGTCCCCGGAGCCTGGCCGTTGGGGAAATAGGCGCCGATCACGCGCACGTCGCCGCCAGCGCCATCGGGCACGGTGCCGGCGATCACGCGGGCCTGGGCGTCGTCGTGGCCGGGAATGTTGCGGACGATATCGATCGCCGCTGGGCGCGACAGCAGGGCCACGCCGTTGTAGGTCTTCTGCCCGTGCCACTTGACCTCGTAGCCCGCGGCCTCGATCTCGGCGTGCGGGAACTTGTCGTCGGTGAGCTTGGTTTCCTGCAGCACGATGGCATCGACAGGATTGGCGGCCAGCCAGTCCAGCAATTGCGGCAGCCGCACGGCCAGGGAGTTCACGTTCCAGGTGGCGAGTTTCATGTTATCTCTACGCTGTTGATTTTTATAGTGCTTTCAGAGGGTTGCGGCGCTTTTTTTCTTCTGGCTACCCGTCTAGCTACCCACTTTCGTCGAGCCGGCATGACCTCTCCAGGGATCGCCTGATACGGAGCAGTGCCAACCATCTACCGCCGACAAGCCGTGGTGGTCGTGCAAGGCTGCAGCATCTGGGGCAATCGTACTTGCCGCTCGAGAAGAGTGCGGCAAGCAACCCCAGCCGAACTGGGAGGGCTGCGTGGTTGGTGAGGTTCTCCGTGACGGCGTCGACAACCTGAGTGCGCAGTTGCCTCTTGTACTGATTGGCTCCTGCAGAACGGGACAACTGACGGCCCTCAAGCGGGCAGGACGACGACTTGGTACGTCATGAGGAAACTCGGCCAGTCGACGTGGTCGCGCAGCGCGATGTCGTCGACGAGCGAGAGCTTCTCGGCTGCACGGTCGAACAGTGCGGCGCACGCGGCCGGGTGATTGTTGCGCGACGGGTAGAGCACGCCGTCGAATCGAGGCGCGCCATCCGGCTCGGCGAGCGCGTGTATCAGCGCAGCGATGCGCTGCGTGTGAACGTAGCGACGGCTGGCCAGTTGGGACAGGTTCAATCCGAACTG
>Ga0268299_1001142_pt1 | contig 54656 bp, 52 predicted proteins | sample NOBtaG_FD_193484 | JGI IMG/M metagenome (GOLD analysis project Ga0268299, IMG submission 193484) | Activated sludge microbial communities from bioreactor in Nijmegen, Gelderland, Netherland - NOB reactor | ecosystem: Engineered > Bioreactor > Aerobic > Activated sludge | place: Netherlands... | reverse complement strand
GTTCGAATCCCTGCTCGCGCGCCTGGGCCCCTGGGCCTTCGCGGGCTTCGTTCTCATCTCGCTGGTGCGCGGCGCGCTCCTCGTCCCCAGCACCCCCGTGGTGCTCGCCGGCGGGGCCTTCTTCCCCGATGCCATCCCCGCGGTCCTGGTCGTCTCCATGCTGGGGATCGTCGCCTCGGCCACGCTCCTCTATCGCTTTCCGGGGTTTGCGGGATACGATTCTATGTTGGCGGCCAAGTACCCGGAGCAGTTGGCCCGGCTCCGGCGCAACCTGGTCAAACCGGGCGCGGTCTGGCTGGTGGCCGCGTGGTCGTTCTTCCCGGCCGTGCCGACGGACCTGATCTGTTACGCTGCGGGACTCGTAGGGATGCCGTACCGGCGGATGATCCTCGGCCTCGTCATCGGGGAGCTGCCGCTCGTGACCGCCTATGTTGTGCTCGGGACGAAGGTCGCCGAGTTCCTCCCCTGAGGGTGCGCCGATGATCGAGCACATCAAGCACATCAAGACATCGGGGACGATCGTCCGCAGTTCGCCCTTCCTCATCAAGCGACTGCTCCGCGGCATCGACTTCCGCCGCGCACGGACCGTGGTGCAGTTCGGCGTCGGCACGGGCTGCATCACCCGGGCGCTCCTGGGTCGGATGCGCTCGGACGCCCGGCTCATCTCGCTCGAACTCAATCCCGTCTTCGTCGGTGAGTGCCGCGAGGAGATCCGCGACCGCCGGCTGACCCTGCGGCAAGCCTGCGCAGGATCGCTGCCCAGCCTCGTCGACGAACTCGGCCTCGGTCGCATCGACTACATCGTCTCGAGCCTGCCGCTGGCCATCATGGACGATGAGCTCGTGGAGCGGATCATCATGGCGAGCGAGGACCTGCTGGCGCCCGACGGACTCTTCCTGCAGTACCAGTACAGCCTCAGCCAGCGCTCCATGCTCGAGCGCCGCTTCGGCGACGTGCGGGTGGGCTTCACGCTCGCCAACATCCCGCCCGCCTTCGTCTACGAGTGCACGCCGACCGCCACACCGGTGGCGGCGGCCGGCGGCCTCTAGCTCACTTCGCGGCGGGCGGCACCGCGGTCCGCAGCGCGCGGGTGTTGCCCATCCATTCCACGGCCAGGCCCCGCGCCCGCAGTCGCGCGACGAAGCCCTCGAGGTCCATCCGCGCCGCCGGAGCCCCGACCACCCGCGCGCCGTAGACCCAGCGCAACGTCGGCGAGTACACGGCCAGCACGCCGTGCCCATCCGGCGAGTCGATGCGCTCCAGCCAGAGCGAATCCGTCCCCACACGCACCCAGCGTGCGTCCGGCACCGCAGTCACGCGCGCGAGCTGCGCCGCGCCGACGATGCGGCGCAGGTTCGGCATCGCACCCACGGCCGCGTAGACCGGCTTGCGGTTGGTGGTGAACCACTTCGCGCCACCGTTGCTCGGCCCGATGTTGGACACGAGGCCCGCCGCCACCGGCGACTCCGGCGTGGTGCGCGCGAACCAGTCGACGAGCCGCTGCACGGCGCCGTCGCGCTGCGCGGTCTCCAGCAACACCCACTGCCCGCCGATCCGCACCGCCCCGGCCGAGCCGGTGAAGGGCGGGAACGTCGCGAAGTCGCGTTCGACGATGCGGGCGGAATCGAGCGGCGTGTCCCACATCGGCCGCTGCTGCGTGGCGAGATACTGGGCGACCGTGGAGTCGGCGAGGGCGAACGAATCCGCCGGTGCCGGCACGTTCACCGCCAGCGACAGGATGGTCATGCGCTTGTACGGACGCCCTACGCGCCGCACATCGCGCTGCCGCGGCAGGAGCGTACCGCCCTGCACCGGGGCCCAGCCGGAGTACCAGAACTCCACCTCCATCGGCCCCCAGGGCGCGAGCCCGAAGTCGTTGGTCTCGTCGGCCATGAATCGCACCATCGAGAGCATGCCATCCGTGCGGCGGAGGAACCAGGTCGCCGGGAACCGGTCGACCGTGGCACGCACGCGCGCATGGGCGACGCCGTCGATGAGGCTGTCGCTGAGCAGCGTGAGGTCGGCGGCCTCGCGCGCCAGGAACAGTGTGCGCTCCGGGGCGAACGCGAACAGCTCACGGCGGTCATCGACGTAGGCGATGTTGAGCGGCACCTGCGTCAGCGCTCCGTTCTGGCCCGCGAGCGTACGACCGCCCACGGTGTCGCGCACGATGTCCACCGCCATGCCCTGCGGCAGGAAGTTGCGCGTGTTCCGCCAGCTCCGGCTGGCGTAGTCACGTAGATCGACCGTGCGCTCGAAGCTCGGGCGGTCGGCGTAGGGGTGCTCGCTGAACTGCGTGCCCTGCCACTGCGTGATCTGATCCATGCGGATGGTCTGGATCGCGCGCAGGGCGGTCTCGCCACCCATGCGGGTGATGGCGCGGTCGAGCACGGCCACCGCCTTCGGGTCGGCTTGCGCCGCGGCCCCCGACGTCCAGACGGCGAGGGAACCGAGGACGACGAGAGTGCGGCAGAACGAGGGGAGCGGCATCGGCGGGTCGGGAGGAGGTGGGTGCGTGACGTGTCGCACTACCGCCTTCGACCCCGGCAAGTGTCAGCGCTTTTCCGGGGATGGGACGAGCAGCGCGCCCGGCGGGACCGGGCGCGCAGCCGGTGTTCAGTCGGTGCGCAGCGCGGCCGCGGCATCCGCGGTCGCCGCTCGGCGGGCGGGGGTGAAGCTCGCCGCCAACGCGACGCCGAGCATCACGAGTGCGACCATGGCGTAGACGGCCGGATCCACACTCGGTTGCCGGAACATCAACGGTTCGATCCAGCGCGCGGTCAGGAGGGCGACCCCCACGCCACCGGCCACGCCGAACACCACCAGTCGCACGCTCTGCGCCACCACCAGCCGCACCAGGTCGGCCTGCGTCGCACCGAGTGCGAGCCGCACGCCCAGCTCATGCCGCCGCTGTTCCACATTGTACGCGATCACCCCGTACAACCCCACCGCGGCGACGATGAGGGCCAACACCGCGAAGATCGAGAACATGGTGGCACCGATCCGCCACGCACGCTGCGCACCGGACACGACCTCGGCGAGCGGCCGCGCGACGAGGTAGGCGTCGGCGCCCAGCACCCGCTGCAACCGGAGTCGCACGGCCTCGGAGCGCTGCGCCGGATCGCCGCGCAGCTTGATCAGCATCGAGTTGCCGAGGGTGCGCGTGGACTGGGCGAGCGGGAAGTAGTAGTGCAGCCGCTCGGTGCCGTTGATCTCGTTCAGCACCACGTCCTCGGCGACGCCCACCACCGTGAGGCAGGGCATGGTGTCCGCACGCATGCGGAAGCACTCCCCGATCGCCTCGCGCCCAGGCCACAGGACGCGCGCCATGCTCTCGCTCACCACCGCGACGCCCGGCGCACCGGCGTGATCCTGGGAGTCGATCCCGCGCCCACGCAGGATGCGCGTCCCCATCGTCCGGAAGTAGTCGGGCGTGGTGACCTGGAAGGTGAACTCGCCGAGCCGATCGACGGAGTCGATGCCGGCCACGAACAGCGACGTCGAGGACGTGCTGATGAAGGGGGCACTGGCCACCCAGGCCGCGGACTCGACCTCCGGCATCGCGGCGGCCTCGCGCAGCAGGTCGTCGCTCATCGCGCGAAGGGCGTCCGTGCCGGGGAACGGTCCACGCAAGACACGCGTGATCAGCAGCACCTGCTGCGACTCGTACCCGAGCCGCATGGCCCGCACTTCGGCGAGGCTGCGGGTGAAGAGCACCGCGCCGATCAGCAGCACCGTGCTGAGGATCCCCTGCACCACGAGCAGGCCGGCACGCAGCCCGCGGGCGCGCACACCGGCGCCGCGACTCCCCTCGCGCAGCGAGCCGGAGAGATCGCCGCGCTCGACGAACACCGCCGGCATCGCCCCGACGATCACGCTGATGACCGCGGCAAGCGCGAACGCGACGCCGATCGTGCGGAGGTCCTCGCGGACACTCGGCAGGGCGAACACGGGGCCGCTGGCGCTGGCGCCCAGGAGCACCTCACGGATGAGGGCGCTGGTCCACCGGGCGACCAAGGTCGCGGCCACCGCACTGACCAGCGCCAGCACGGCGCCCTCGATCATCGACTGCACCAGCAGGCGGCTGCGGCTCGCCCCGAGCGCCACGCGCACCGCCGTCTCGCGCCGGCGCCGGAGCGCACGCGCGACGAACAGATTGGCGACGTTCGCGATCGCGAGCAGCAGCACGAGGACGGCCACGGCGCTCACCCACAGCGTCGTGCGCGATTCGAGCGACGGGTCCGGCCCGGCACTCGTGCGTACCGCGCCGACGACGGCGAAGGGGGCGGCGGTCGCCGCGCTCAGCCCGGCGTCGCCGACACTCTCGGCGGCCAGCCAGCTCTGGCGGAACGCCGCCGAGGCGTCGGCACTCGCCTGCGCGCTCGTGACTCCCGGCTTGAGCCGCGCCAGGATGTGCATCCAGCCCCACGAGTGGCGCGTGTAGTACGTGAGGGCGTCGTTGGTGCCTTCGCTGCCCGCGAAGGTCGTGATGGGGATCCAGGCCATCGGTGGGACGGCGTCGTTCACGCCGGCGAAGCCGCGGGGTGCCACGCCGATGATCTCGGCGCGCACCTTCCCGACCTGCAGCATCTCGCCCAGCACGTCGCCACCGCCGAACTGCGACTGCCAGAGCGCGTGCGAGAGCACCACGACGGCCGCACCGCGCGGCGTCTGGTCCTCGGCCTCGACGAAGAAGCGTCCGCGGACCGGCACCGCGTCGAAGAAGGAGAAGTACGAGGCACTGACCGCCGCCACCCGGAGCTCGCGGGCGTCCGCGCCCTCGCCCACCGCCAGGTTGCGTTCGGAGAACGCCGCGAGTTGCTCGAACGAGGCGGTGAGGCGCCGCAGGTCCAGGTACCGCGTGTACGGTCCCGACTGCGCGGTCACCACGCGATCGCGGTCGGTCCAGCGCCAATAGACGCGCTGCACCGTCGACGGGTCCCGGAGGTACGCGAGCGGTCGGAACATGAGGCGATCGACGACGTCGAACATCGCCGCATTGGCGCCGATCCCGAGCCCGAGGGTGAGGATGACCGTGAGCGTGAAGCTCGGCGAGCGCCGCAGGCCGCGCAACGCGAAGCGCGTGTCGCGCACGAGATGCGACAGCGCGGGCAGCGACCAGCGTTCGCGCGCGGCCTCGCGGGTCCCGGTCGTGTTGCCGAACGTGCGGTTCGCCTGCGCCTCGGCCTCCTCCGCGCCCAGGCCACCGTGCACCGCATCCCGGGCCAGTTGCCGCTTGTGGAACGCGATCTCCTCGGCGAGTTCGGCATCGAGCCGTTCGCGGCGGAACCAGTCACGCAGGCGCTGCAGCCATTCACGCATACGCTCAGGCCTGCTGCATGACGCGGCGGACCGCGGCCATGAGTTCGGTGAAGCCGTCGGTCTGCGCACCCAGCTGCCGGCGCCCGAGTGCGGTGATGTCGTAGTACCGCGCACGCTGGTTGTTGGGCGTCTGCCGCCACTCGGCGCGGACCCAGCCCTTCTGCCGCATCCGCTGCAGGGCCGGATACAGCGACCCCTCCTCCACCTGGATCACATCCTGCGAGAGCCGCTGCAGGTGCTGGGCGATGCCGTAGCCATGCATCGACTGCGCGCTGAGGCTGCGCAGGATGAGCATGTCGAGGAGTCCGGGGAGCAGGTCGCGTCGGGTCATGGGCCGCGTGAGGGATAGGGAGTCTAGGGGGTAGACACTCTATGTCCCTCGAGGGTTTGCTTCCCACGCGGACGGGGGTGACGACCGCCGTCGTCACCCCCGTCTTCCGTCCCGGTAACCCGCCCTGCGGCAGCGACTTACGCGTTCGCCTTCGCGAACTCGTCCCGCAGCGTCCGCATCATCGCGCCGCGCTTGTCGTACAGCCGCTTGAGCTTCCGGGGCTTCCGCTTGGCCAGCGCGTAGCTGGTCAGGATCGGCAGCGCGATGGTCGAGTCGAGGTAGCACACCACCGCGTCCGGCAACTTGTCCGGATCGATCTTGCCCCAGCTCACCGCCTCGGCCGGCGTGGCGCCGCTCAGGCCGCCGGTGTCCGGCCGTGCGTCGGTGATCTGCAGGAAGTAGTCATGTCCCTTCTCGTCGATGCCGAGCACCTCCTGGATCTGCGGCTCGGTCTGGAGCATGAAGTTCTTCGGCGAGCCGCCGCCGGCGATGAGCACGGCGCTCTCGCCGCCGCTGCGCTTGGCGTGCAGCACGATGCTCGCGGTCTCGTTCACGTCCTGGTTCGGGTCGATCACGCAGCGCCCGCCCTCGAGCTGCAGCGCGGCGATGTTCATGCCGATGCTCGAGTCGCCGGGGGAGCTGGTGTAGATCGGCACGCCGCAACGGTACGCCGCCGCGAGCAGCGACTTCTGCGGGATGCCGAGTGCCTTCTCGCGCTCCACGAGGAACTTGCCGCAGAGGTGGTGGAACTCCGCGCTCGACATGGTACGCTGGAACTCCGGCGCACGGATGATCTTGCGGAAGAACGCATCGGTGGAGAGCAGGACGTCATAGTCGAAGAACACGTCGTAGATGCGCACGACGCCCTCCTCGCGCAGCTGCGTGTCGCTCGCCTGCGGGTTCCCGCGGTGCATCGAGAGGCCGAGCCCGAAATGCGTGTCGTGGTAGAGGTTCGCGCCGGTGGAGATGATCCAGTCCACGAAGCCCGCCTCCATGAGCGGGATGATGGTGCTCATCCCGAGCCCGGCGGGGGTCAGCGCGCCGGTGAGTGTCATGCCCACGGTCACACCGGGCTCCAGCATGAGCTGCGTGAACAGCTGGCAGCCCTCGCGCAGCCGGCCGGAGTTGTAGCTCTGGAACGCTCCCTCGACGAGCTGCACCACGGTCTCGGTGCCGTCGAGCTTGCGCGGGTCGATCTTCTTGCCGCGCAGCAGCGGGCTCACGGCCTTGGTGCCGACCTTCGCACTCTTGGCCTCGCGCGCCTCGGCCTCCCGCTTCTGCTCGGCCTTGTTCCCGGCCGCACTCGCGCGCCGCGCCTTGCCGTCCCCGTGGCGGGAGGCCTTGAAGCCGCCGCGCGCGCGCTCCTCCTTCTTCGGTGCCATCTATCTCTTCTCCGCCCGCAAACGGGCCGTGCGTAGCTGCAGTTCGAAGGCCTGCTCCACCACCCGCGCGGCTTCCGCGGGATCGTCCGTCACCACCATCAGGTCCATGTCCCCGGGCGAGATCTTCCGCTCGGCGAGCACCTTGCTGTTCAGCCAGCGCACCAGGCCGGCCCAGTAGTGCGTCCCGAAGAGCACCACCGGGAACTGCGAGATCTTGCCGGTCTGGATCAGCGTGAGTGCCTCGAACAGCTCATCGAAGGTCCCGAAGCCGCCGGGGAAGATGATGAACGCGCTCGAGTACTTGATGAACATCGTCTTGCGCACGGCGAAGTACCGGAACGCGACGGCGGTGTCCACGTAGGGGTTGGTGCCTTGCTCGAACGGCAGCTCGATGTTGCAGCCGATGGACGGCGCCCCCGCGAGCTTGGCCCCCTTGTTCGCCGCCTCCATGATCCCCGGCCCCGCGCCGGTGATGATCGAGAAACCCTTCTCCCCGAGCAGGCGCGCCGTCTCGACCGCCGCGATGTACTGCGGGTCGTCGGGATGCGTGCGCGCCGAGCCGAAGATGGAGACGCCCTTCTCCACCTTGGCGAGCGTGTCGAAGCCCTCGATGAACTCCGACATGATGCGCATCACGCGCCAGGTGTCGGTGGACCGGAAGTCGGCGCGCGGGCCGCCGTACTGCAACAGCTTCGCGTCCTCGGTGAGGGCCCAGGAGAAGTCGCCGATGTCGTCGTCGTTCGCGTGCCGCGGGAGCTTGTCCTCGACGATCGCACGGAACGTCCCCGACGCGCGGCGGCCCTCGTCGATGCGCTCCTTCAGCCCGGCGATCGATTCCTTCGCGGCGGCCTCCATCCGCTCGGGATCGACGCGATTGCCGCTCGCGGCGCGCGGTCCCTTCACGGTGGGCTTCCTGCCGGACGACGGCGCGGCCGGCGCGGCCGGCGCGGCGGACGACGTCTTGGATGTGCGCTTGGGTGCCATGGCGGATGAAGTTTACCTTGAGGGATGCCCGAGAGCGACCCATTCCCCGCCTGACGTGACGCTCGTCATCCTCGTCGCCGACGGCGCGCGTCCCGACGCGCTCTTCGCAGCGATGGACTCGGGTGCGCTCCCCGCCCTGGCAGCGCTGCGCGCCACGGGCAGCGCACACACGGTCACGTCCGTGTTCCCCTCGGTCACCGGGCCCGCGTACACGCCGTTCCTGCTCGGGCTGCATCCCGGGCGCGCGGGCATCCCCGGCATCCGCTGGTGGGACCGTGCCGGTACCGCCCGCCGCGGCCCCGGACGGGCGCGCTCGTACGTGGGCTGGGAGGCGCTGCGGCAGGACGTCGACCTCTCGGCCGAGCATCGCACGCTGTTCGAACACGGCGAGCGACCGCTCGGGGCCTTCACGCCCATCGGCCGTGGACTCGTGGGCGCCCAGCGCATCGGGGCCGGACTCTCCTTCGGCCTGCGCATGGGATGGACACACTTCCGTGGCGATGTCCCGGGCTGGCTGCGGATCGACCGCGAGCTCTCGGAACGCGTCGCCCACCGCGTGGCGACCGAGCGCCCGGACATCGCGTTCTTCGCTCAGCCGGGCATCGACAAGCTCTCGCACCAGCTCGGCCACGGCTCGCCGTTGGTGCTCGATGCCATGCGCATCGTCGACGGCACCGTCGCGCGGCTGCAGGAGCTCGCCCGGCGCGGCGGCTGGGCCGACGAGCTGCGGATCATGGTCGTGAGCGACCACGGGCACTCGCCGGTGCAGTCCCACGAGGACCTCGCCGGGCTGCTTGCACAGTGGGGCCTGCGGGTGCGCGCCCATCCCTGGGTCTTCCTCGGCGGCGGCGACGCCGCCGTCATGGTGAGCGGTAACGCGATGGCGCACGTGTATCTCGAGCTCGCAGCGCGGGAGCGGCCCTGGTGGCCGGCGCTCGCGCCGCGGTGGACCGGCCTGCTGGAGCAACTGCTCACACGTCCCTCGGTGGACCTCGCGCTGCTCCCGCGCGACGGGGCGTCCTGCGAGGTGCACGCCCGCCAGCGCGGCAGCGCACTCGTGCACCGCGATGACCAGGGGCGATACCACTACACGCCGCGCACCGGCGATCCGCTCGGCCTCGCCGCCGTGTTCGCCGCGCCGACGGCGGCCCGCGGCCTCTCCGCCGACGAAGTGCACGCCGTCACGTTCGACTCCGACTATCCCGACTCGCTGGTGCAGATCATCGCGCTGGCCGGCGCACCGCGCTCGGGCGAGATCATCCTCTCGGCCGCACGGGACTGGGACTTCCGCGCCAAGTACGAGCCCATCCCGCACCGCTCGGCCCACGGCGCGCTGCATCGCGAGCACCTGCTGGTGCCGTTGCTGCTCTCGCAGGCCGCGACGGGTGTCCCGCGACGCACCACCGACGTGTTCCCCAGCGCACTGCAGCTGATGCGCCGGCGCGTGCCCGGCGGACTGGACGGCACCGGGTTCTACTGAGAGGGCGGCTTACGCGCCGGTCGCGACCTGCGCGTAGAGCGCGCGGAGCTGCTCGGCGATCGCCCGCTGCCGCGCCCGCAACTCCTCGAGGCGCGGCCGCTCGCTTCGCCGGAGGAAGAACCGCCGCACCGCCGCCCAGGCATGCTGCCGGCGTTCCCCGACCGCGAGGGCCGCGAACGCCCAGAACGGCTGCAGGAGGAACGTGGCGATGCCCCAGCCCGCGCCGGCGAACCAGCCCACCACGGCGGCCACCGCCGCGAACCAGAGCGGGAACACGATCGCGCCGATGAGCACGCGGTGCGTCACCGTCGTGTCGGGTCCCTCGTGCGCCGCCATGCGGTCCGCCGCCCGCGCGGTGAGCCACTTGGGCGGGAAGAACACCACCGCCCCGACGAGCGACACCGGCAGTACCACGGCAAGCGGGATGCGACCCACGGTCCACTCGATCGCCTCGCCCACGCGCACGTCGGACTTGAGCTCGCCCGGGGTGAGGCCGAGCCGGCGCAGCATCTTGCCGTGCGCGCGCAGCTCCACGGCCGTCTCACGCCACTCCGCGCCGCCGCCGGTGCGCAGGGCCGCCAGCGCGTCCGTCGTGACACGCAGCCGTTCGATCTGTGCGGCCGCGCGCTCCGCCGAGGATTGCGCGTGCCGCTCGACGTCGCCGAACTCCGCCACCCACACGGCCTCGGCCGCACGCACCAATGGCTCGTCCTCCCATTGCGCGAGGTTGAGCGTGACGGAGCGCATCGCCGCTTCGATCCGCCGCGTGAGCTCGCGGACCGCATCGCGATCCTCCTGCCCGCGCACCAGCAGGTCATCCCAGCGGAACGGTTCCGTGATGATCGCGTGCGCCTCGCTACGGAATGTGTCGCGGTCGCGGAAGACCAGCCCCATGGCGACGATCGGGAAGTCGTGGCCCACGAGCCGTCCGGCGCCCATGGCCATCCGCGCCGCGCCGGTCTTGAGTGGGGCGAGTTGCGACGCGGAGTGGCTGATGCCCTCCGGGAAGATCCCCACCGCATCCCCCGCCGCGAGCGCCGCATGCACGTCGCGGAACGAGTCGAGGTTCTGGACCACCTTGCTCGGATCGTCCACCGCGCGGTACACCGGCACCGAGCCGACGCCCTTCACCAGCCAGCCGATGAGCCGGTCGCTGAACAGCGGCGACTTGGCGAGGAAGCGTACCGTGCGGTCGGCGGCGACCACGACGAACGCCGGGTCCACTAGCGAGTTGTTGTGGTTCGCGACCAACAGCACGGGTCCCTCGGCGGGTACCCGTGCACCGGCGACGGTGACCCGGTAGTAGGACCGGACACCGAGGTTGGAGATGAAGGGCATCGCCCAATGGAGCCACATCGGGCGGGAAGATACCGCCGGCTCAGCCGGCGCGCTTGTGGTACTGGCGCACGGCGACCGTCAGCACCACCGCGCCGGCGGCGCCGAGGATGAGCAACTGCCGTGCGACGTCCGCGAGGCCGGCCCCCTTGAGCATCACGTTCCGCATCAGCGTGATGAAGTGCATCATCGGGTTGAACTCCGCCACCCGCTGCGCCCACTCGGGCATGGCACTCACCGGCGTGAACAGTCCGCTCATGAGCAGGTAGACCATGAGGATGGAGAAGTTCACGAACATGGCCTGCTGCTGCGTCTCGGTGACCGACGAGATCCACAGGCCGATCCCCAGCGCCGCCACCAGGTAGAGCCCGGCCGCGAGGAAGATCAGCGGCAGGCTGCCGCGCATGGGCACGCCGAACACCAGGTGCGCCACCGTGAGGCCGATGCCAAGCACCGCGAGGGCGATCGTCCACAGCGGCAGCAGCTTCGCCGCGATGAAGGTGCCGCGCGACACCGGCGTCACGTTGAGTTGGTCGAGTGTGCCCGCCTCCTTCTCGCGCACGATGTTCATCGCGGTGAGGAGGGTGCCCACGATGGTGACCAGCTGCACGAGGATGCCGGGCACCATGTAGTGCCGGTAGTCGAGTTCCGCGTTGTACCAGCCGCGCGTGCGCACCTCGATGCGCGCCGGTGCGGGTGCGCGCGCCGACACTCCCGGCAGCTCGCGGGCGTAGCGCGCGAGGATCTCCCGGGCGTACGCGGCGGTCACGCCGGCGGTCGCGCCGTCCTCGGCATTGAGCAGGAGCTGGATCGCCGCGCGCCGCGTGCGCACCACGTCGCGCTCGAATCCCGACGGGATGACGACGATGAGCTCGACGTTCCGCCGCATCAGGGCCTCTTGGCCCGCCGCGACGGAGCCGGAGGCGCCCGCCGGCACGAATCGCCCCGACGCCGCGAGCCGGTCGGACACGCCGCGCGAGACCGTGCTGCGATCCTGGTCCACCACGTACATGCGCGCGCGCTGCACCTCGAACGTCGCGGCATTGGAGAGGACGAGCAGCTGCACCACGGGGATGAGGAACAGCATCCGCACCAGGGCCGGGTTGCGGAAGATCTGCAGGAACTCCTTCCGGAGCAGGACACGGAGCGCACGCATCAGGCGAGCCGGGGCTTGAAGGAGCGGATGGCCGCGACCATCAGCACCGCGAGCATCAGCGTGAGCACCGCGAGCTCCTGCCAGAGGTGCGCAAGGCCCGCGCCCTTGAGCATGATCCCGCGCACCACCACGATGAACCAGCGCGCGGGCACCACGTGCGACACCAGCTGCAGCGGCAGTGGCAGGCTCGCGATCGGGAAGATCATCCCCGACAGCAGCGTGCTCGGCAGCATGGTGCCCATCATCGAGGCCGTCATCGCCGTGAGCTGCGACCCGGTGCGCGCCGCGATCAGCGTGCCGAGGGCCAGCCCGACCAACGTGTAGAGCGTCGAGGACGCGAGCAGCAGCACCAGGCTGCCGCGGAACGGCACGGCGAACACGAGCCACGCGGCCGCGAGGGCGGTGAGCACGTTGGCGAACGCGAGCAACAGGTAGGGCGCCACCTTGCCGACGATGATCTGCCAGGGACGCAGCGGCGAGACGAGCAGGATCTCCATGGTCCCCCGCTCCTTCTCGCGGGAGAGCGAGATCGCCGTCATCTGGGCCGACACCAGGGTCAGCACCAGGGCGATCAGTCCCGGCACGAAGAGGTTCACGCTCTCCAGTGTCGGGTTGAACAGCATCCGCACCTGCGGGTCGATCACGACCGACCCACCGGCACCGGACGCTGGCGCGCGCGTCACACGTTCGCGTTGCCAGGCCGCGATCACCGCCGACGCGTAGGTCTGCATCGTGGAGCCGGTGTTGGGGTTCGACGCGTCGGTGATGAGTTGCAGCGGCGCGGCCGCACCCGTCGCGAGCGCCCGGGAGAAGCCGGGCGCGAACACCAGCGCCACGTCCACCTCGCCGCGCCGGAACAGCGGCTCCAGCCGCTCCGCGCTCGGCGCGGACGCCACCACGCGGAACCGATCGGTGCCGGTGAAGCGGTCGCGCAGCGACCGCGTGGCGTCGTCGGGCGCCGGATCCACCACCGCGAGCCGGATGTCGTTGACGTCGGTGCGGATGGCGAAACCGAACAGCACCACCTGCGCGAGTGGCAGGAGGAGCAGGATGGTGAGGGTCTGCCGGTCGCGGAGGATGTGCCGCAGCTCCTTCACCACGAATGCGCCCAGGGCGTGCCGGCGGGTCGGCTGCGGCATCTCAGCCCCCGGCCGCGGCCGTCGCCGGGCGCGCGAGGCGCACGAAGACCTCGTCGATCGACGCCACGCCGAACTCCGCCTTGAGGGCGGCCGGAGTCCCCATCGCCGCGATCCGCCCGTCCACCATGATGGAGAGCCGGTCGCAGTACTCCGCCTCGTCCATGTAGTGCGTCGTGACGAAGACGGTCGTGCCGCGTGCAGCCGCCGCGTAGATCATCTCCCAGAACTGGCGACGCGTCACCGGGTCGACGCCGCCCGTCGGCTCGTCGAGGAACACCACCGCCGGCCGGTGCAGCAGGGCGACGGAGAATGCCAGCTTCTGCTTCCAGCCGAGGGGCAGCGTCCCCACCAGCGCGTCGGCGATCGGCTCCATGCCCAGGTGCTGCAGGAGCTCGTCACCGCGCGTGCGGATCTCGGCGTCGCGCAGGCCGTAGATGCCGCCGTAGAGCGAGATGTTCTCGCGCGTGCTCAGGTCGTCGTAGAGCGAGAAGCGCTGGCTCATGTAGCCGATGTTGCGCCGCACCGCGTCGGACTGCGTGAGCACGTCGTAGCCGGCCACCCGCGCGCTGCCACTGCTGGGCGCGAGCAGCCCGATCAGCATCTTGATGGCCGTGGTCTTGCCGGCCCCGTTCGCGCCGAGGAATCCGAACACCTCGCCGGCCGCCACGTCCACGCTGATCGCATCCACGGCCGTGAAGCGGCCGAAGCGCCGCGTCAGCTCGCGCACCATGATCGCATTCATGGCGCATCACCCATGAGGGCCATGAAGGCGTCCTCGATGCCGGGGGTGATCGGCGCCACCGCCACCTCGCGGATGCCGCGCCCCTGCAACCAGGCCTCCACCTCGCGCATCACGTCCGCGGGCGGAACCTCGGCGCGGCGGTCGCTGAAGTGCAGCGTGTCCCCGAAGGGCTGCACCGACGCGAGGTGCGGATACGCCCGCAACGCCTCGATGGTGGCGTGCCGCGGTGCGCCGCGCACGGCGAAGAGCGCGCGGGGGAACGCCGCCCCGATGGCCCGCGGGGTGTCGGTCGCGAGCACCCGGCCCTTCTGCATGAGGGCCACGCGATCGCAACGGTCGGCCTCGTCCATGTACGGCGTCGACACCACGATGGTGAGTCCCGACGCCTGCAGATCGTGCAGCAGGTCCCAGAACTCCCGGCGCGACACGGCATCCACTCCCGTGGTGGGCTCGTCGAGCAGCAGCAGCTCGGGCCGGTGCACGAGCGCGCAGGAGAGGGCGAGCTTCTGCTTCATGCCGCCCGAGAGCTGCCCCGCACGGCGCGTCTTGAACGGCTCGATCTGCCGGTAGATCGGCGCGATCAACTCGTACCCCGCGGTGATGCTCGTGCCGAACACCGACGCGAAGAACGCGAGGTTCTCCTCCACGCTCAGGTCCGGGTACAGCGAGAAGCGCCCGGGCATGTAGCCCACGCGCGCGCGGATCTCCCACAGGTCGGTCCGCACGTCGCGACCCAGCACCGTCGCCGAGCCGGCGTCCGGCAGCAGCAGCGTGGTGAGCACGCGGAACAGCGTCGTCTTGCCGCCACCGTCGGGTCCCACGAGACCGTAGAGCTCGCCGGGGGCCACGTCGAACGTGACGTCGTCGAGCGCGACGGTGTCGCCGAAGCGCTTGTGCAGCCCGCGCAGCCGGACGGGTGCACCGGCGGAGGCGCTCACGGCGTCGCGTCGGCCAACGTGAGGTCGGCCGGCATCCCGATCTTCAGGACGCCGTCGCGGTTGGGCACCCGCACCTTGATCGCGTACACGAGATCGGCACGCTCGTCACGGGTCTGCACCGGTGTCGGCGTGAACTCGCTCTGCGAGGCGATCCAGCTCACCGTCCCGGTGAAGCGGCGCAGCCCGGCCGCACCGTCGGAGATGTGGACGGTCACCGACTGGCCGAGGCGCACCCGCTCCAGCTGGTCGCCGGCGAGGTAGGCGCGCAGCTCGAGGGTATCCAGCGCCGCGATCTTGTAGAGCGGCTGCCCCGGGGTCGCCATCTCGCCGACGCGCACGTAGGTCGCCAACACCGTGCCCGCGATGGGGTTGGTCACCACGCCGCGCGCCACCCGATCACGCGCCTGCGCCACCCGCGCCTCCACCGCCGTCCCGTCGAGCAGCACGCTGCGCTGCTGCGCGCGCGCCGCCTCGAGCTGCGCTAGCACCGTACGGTGGTCGCGCTCCGCCTGGTCCAGTTGCTGGGCCGTCGCGGCCTCGCGCTCGCGCAGCCGCTTGGTCCGTTCGTACACCCGCGTCGTGATCTCCCGCTGCACCTCGAGCACCCGCAGCTGCTCGGTGACCTCGGCGTGGCGCGCCGCGACCGCCGCGCGTTGTGCCTGCAGCTGCTGGCGGTCGAGTGCCAGCGCCGTGGTGTCGATCACCGCCGCCACCGCGCCGGCAGTGAGCGGCACACCCTCGCGTGCCGTGAACTGGAGCACCGGGCCGGCGGTCTGCGCGGCGACCACCACCTCGACGCCCTCGAAGTTGCCGTACGCATCGGGCGCGGCCTCACCGCCGCAGGCGAGGAGGAGCAGGGTCGCGCTGAGCCAGGAGGCACGGGGGACGCGGGACATGGGTGACACGGGGAGCGTGAACGATGGCATCAGCGGACCTCGAGTCCGACGGTGGTGAGGAATCGGGCTCGCGCCTGCGCGAGCTCCACGCGGTGGGTGGCACGGGCGAGGCGCGCCGTCTGCAGTGCGGTCTCACGGTCCACGTACTCGCCGACGGTGACCACACCCTCTTCCAGGCGGAGACGCGTCTCCGCCAACACACGCTCGCGCAGCGCGACGATCCGGTCGTCGCTGGCGAGCGCACGCAGCAGCCGGTCGATCGCGGCGACGTCACTGCGCGTGCCGCGCTCGAGTCGCTCGCGGAAGGCCCGCTCCTCGGTCGCCAGCACCTGCGATTGCAGGGCGAGCACCTCGCGGTCGCGCCGCGTGCTGCCCCAGGTGAAGGGCGACCACTCCACCTGCACCCCCGCCAGCCAGTAGGTGTCGAACTCCCGGGCGAGCATGTTGAGCCCCGGACGTCCGTAGCCGGTGCGACCGAAGGCAGCGATCCGCGGCCGCTCCTGCGCGGTGACCGCCGCCTCACGCGCCGAGAGCACGTCCCGCGAACGCGCGAACTGCGCGAACTCCGGCCGCGCACGCAGGGAGTCGATCGCGCTCCGCGCCGTCTCCACCGCACGCGTGAGGTCCGGTGTCTCGAGTGCCTCATCCCCCGTGAGCCGCCGCCCGGTCAGGTCCGCCAGCAGCATCCAGGCGACCCGCCGTCCGGACTCCACCTCGTCCAACGCCTGCCGGCGGCGGAGCAGCTCCGCCTCGAGCAGCGCCGCCTCGCTGGGCAGGGCCGCGCCGGATGCCACCCGCGCGGAGGCGAGTCGCCACTGCACCTCGAGGTCGGTGATCGCCGCGTCGAGCACCTCACGCTGACCGGCGAGCAGCAGCGCGGTGAAGAACGCATCGCTCACGGCCTGCCGTTGCGGGTAGAGTGACGTCGCCACCCGGCGCTCCGCCTCGGCCGACTGCGCGCGCTCCGTGGCGTCGCGGGCGGAGAGCGTCGGATCGAGCAGCCGCAGGCGCGCACCGACGTGGGCGTCGTAGGTGTCCTGGTAGGGCTGCAGCGCGCCGGGGAACGCCACGCGCGTCACGTCCGACTGGTGCTGCGCCTGCGCGTTGAACACCAGCGCCTGATAGCGCTCGGACTGCAGCGTGCGCAGGCGCAGCGCACTCTGCTCGGCGAGCAGGCGCGTCTGGGCGCTGCGCGGGTCGTGCTGCTGCGCCGCCTGCTGCAGGTCGGCGAGACGGAGCGTGTCGGAGGCCTGCGCGGCGAGCGTCGCGGGGGCGACGGGCACGGACGCGAGCAGGGCGGCCACGAGCACAGGCGTGGCCGCGCGGCGGCGGGAGCGGAGCGGAGCCGTCATGCGCGGAGGGCGTTGAGGATGAAGCGTGGCAGTTCCCGGCGCCGCACGTCGAGGAAGCGGTTCCACTCCGCGTCATCGAGCGCGAGCACCGTGCGCAACATCGGGCGCGCCGCGAACGGGAAGACACAGAGCGAGACCAGATGCACGAGGAACTGGTCGGGGCCGATCGGCCGGAAGTCGCCGATGGCGGCCCGGCGCGCGAGCTCGCGCCCGAGGTGCTCGAGTGCGGCCCGGGGCGCGAAGGGGGCGTCGGGGCTCACCAGCTGCGCGGCGAGCGCGGTGATGCGGTCGGGGTTGAAGCTGAGCTCGCTGATGACATAACCCGGCAGGAAGGGATTCTCGCGCAGCATGTCGATGTAGCGATGCACGACCGTCTCGACGCGCGCCTCGATCGGCGCGTCGGACGCCAGCGCGCGCATCACGCCGGGGAAGAGCTTGCCCGCCGCTTCGCGGAAGACCGCGAGCGCGAGTCCGTCCTTGGAGTCGAAGTAGTAGTGCAGCAGCGCCGGATTGACCTCGGCTTCGGCAGCGATCTCCTGCATGCGCGCACCGGCGGTGCCGTGGCGGATGAAGACCCGGCGCGCGGCCTCGAGGATGCGCCGCTCGGTCTCGCCGTCGCGCACGCCGGCTGGCCGTCCGACCCGGGGCGCCTGGCCTGCGGGTGCGGAAGACGCGCCGGATCGCGCCGGCTTCGTGGCCTTGGTGGCCTTGGTGGCCTTGGTGGCCTTGGCGGCTTTGCCTGGCTTGGCAGCCTTGGGCCCTGCCGCGGCCTGTCGCTTGGAGGCGTTGTCGGGTCTGGTCACGGTTATTTATCTAGTTAGTTAATTTATTCCGCGCAAGTCCCCGCCGTAGACCGCCCGCTGGCCGCCTAGCCCGCCTGCGCCGGAAGGTGCGGCCGCAGGCGCTCGCGCAGCTGGGCGAGTGGCATCGCACCCGTCACGCGTGTCGTCAGCGCACCGTCGCGGAAGAGGAGCAGCGTCGGCAGTCCGCGTACGCCGTAGCGCACGGACGCCGCGGAATGTGCGTCGCTGTCGAGCTGCACCACGCGCAAGGCCGGACCGCACTCGCGTGCCAAGGTCTCGACCACCGGTGCCATCGTGCGGCAGGGCGCACACCAGGCGGCCGTGAACTCCACGGCGACGGCGCCCGAGTCGGCGGACAGCAGGGTGACGAGTTCAGCGTCAGTGACGGCAGGGACGATCGAGGACGTGGACAATGCGGGCTCCGATTGAAGGATGGCCGCGAAGCCTACAACTTGAAGTGCACTCCAAGTCAATGCCGATACCCCCTGCCCCGCGCCGCCCGGCGCCCGACCTGCTCCTTCCCATCGGCGACATCGCCCGACGGGCCGGCCTCCAAGCCTCCGCGATCCGGTACTACGAACGCATCGGCCTGCTGCCGCGCCCCGCACGCCGCGGCGGCCAGCGACGGTACGAGCCGTCCATCCTCGAATGGCTCTCGCTCATCGCCCTCGCCCGGGAAGCCGGCTTCACCATACGCGAGATCCGCCAGCTCGTGCGCGACTTCCAGCCCGGCAGCCGGCCCGCCGCACGCTGGCGCGAACTCGCGGCCCGCAAGCTCACCGAGATCGACACCACGATCCAACGCGCCGAACGCATGCGGGCGGTCCTGCGCATCGCGATGGACTGCGGCTGCTTCCGGCTCGAGGACTGCCGCGCCCTCCTCGACGCCGGCCCCTTGGAGGGTCGCAGCCCCTGCGTCCTGCCCGCCCAGCCATCGGCGGGCGCCGCCTATCTTTAACAGCGATGCTTGCTCTCGCCCTGCGCCTCCTCCCCCACGCCCTGGTGAATCCCGCGCTCGCACGGGCGCTGCTCATCGTCGCGTGGCGGTTCCGGCGGAATCGCTGGTACGCGCGATTCCCGTTCCTCCCGGTGCCCGCGCGCGACTACCTGCGCTGGCGCATGTACACGGCCTATGGCGATGCCGACTCGGTGCCGCCGGTCGCCGACGTGATCCGCTACGCGCGCTGGGCCGTGCGGATCGGATGATGGCGACGCACACGCGGCTCCGGCGATGACCGCCGCGGATGCGGCCACGGGAGGGACGCACGCCGGGTTCGAGACGCGACTCAAGGCCCAGGCACTCGGGCTCGGCTTCGATCTCGTCGGCATCACCCGACTCGGTCCGGCCGCGACGACGGAACAGTTCGAACACTGGCTCGCCCGCGGCTACCACGGCGAGATGGACTACCTGCGCCGCGGCGCAGAGCTGCGCCAGGATACGCGACGGCCGGAACCAGGCATGCGGTCGGCGGTCGTGGTCGCACTCGACTACGGCGGCCGGCAGCCGGCGGGGCCGGTCGCGCGATACGCCCGCGGCGACGATTACCATCGCGTGATGTGGGATCGCCTCGAGGCGCTGCTGCGCTGGGCCCGCGACGAACGGCCCGCGCTGCGCGGCCGCGCCTACGTGGACACCGGCCCCATCCTCGAGCGCGATCTCGCGCGCCAGGCCGGACTCGGGTGGTTCGGCAAGAACACGATGCTCATCCATCCGCAGCGCGGCTCGTTCTTCTTCCTCGGTGCGCTGTTCGTCGACGCCGAGCTGCTCGCGGACGCGCCGTTCACCGAGGAGCACTGCGGCACCTGCACCCGCTGCCTCGACGCCTGTCCCACGCAGGCGTTCGTGGCACCCGGTGTCATGGACGCCCGACGCTGCATCTCCTACCTCACCATCGAACTGCGTGGGCCGCTGCCGGACGCCTTCGCGGCGGCCCTCGGCGAGCACCTCTACGGCTGTGACATCTGCCAGGAGGTCTGCCCCTGGAACGTGAAGTTCGCCGCCGCACCGCCCACGACCGGGCCGTTGGCGCCGCGCGCCGAGCTCGCCGGCACCGACGCGGCGGCACTCGCGCGCGAGTGGTTGGCGATGGACGAGGCGACCTATCGCACGCGCTTCCGGCACTCGGCCATGACCCGCGCCAAGCGCGACGGCCTGCAGCGGAACGCTAGGGCCGTGCTGGGCGCAGCCGACTGACCAGCGCCCGCACCCACTTGGCCCCGGGGGCATGCGCGATCACGCGCTGGCCACGCCGCGCCTGCCACCACCGTGCCGGCCGGTAGAGCACGTAGCGCGGCAAGCGATCGTCGTGCCGCGTCGCGAACGTCAGGAAGATCACGCGGTGCTCGAACGGATTCAGCGCCGCCCCGAGGTCCCAGAGCGGCGGGATGAGGATCGTCACGCGCCGCCCCACACGTCGCAGCTCGGCGAACATCGCCGAGGGGTCATCCACGTGCTCGAGGGTGTGGCTGCAGAGCACGTGGCCGAACGCGCCGTCCGCATGCGGGAGCCGCGTCACGTCGTGCACCAGCTCGAATCTCGGCACCGCCCCGTGCTGCACGATGTCCGCGTTGATCCCGCCGCCGTCGGTCTCGCCGCAGCAGATGTTGTAGTCCCAGACGCGCTCGCGGAGCACGCGGTCCTTGATCAGGCGATACGACACGACGTTCGCGAGCCACAGGACAGTGCTCACCGCAACGAGGGCCGCGATGGTCCACCAGACGGCATTCCACATCGACGGCACCCGGGTCGGAGCGCCGCGGCACGCGACGCACGCCGATGATGCCACGCGGTACAGCGGCCGCGCAAGCCACGCGCGGTCACTGTTGCGACTCAGCCGGCGACGCGCACCCGCAGCGGCGTCCCCCAGGGATCACGCACGGAGAGCTCGCGCCCGCCGTCCGTCCGCGTCACGGCCACGCCGGACCGGGCCAGCGACTGCGCGACCGCATCGACATCCGCCGCGCCCGGCAACTCGATGGTCCACTCGAGCAGCTGCGCCTCGTCCGGCGCCGGGGCACGAGCCGCCGGCCCGGCCCACACGTTCGTCCCGAGGTGATGGTGGTATCCACCCGCGCTCAGGAACAACGCACCCGGATAGCGCCGCACCACGGGATCGAGCCCCAGCGCGGTCGCGTAGAACGCCTCCGCCTGTGCGAGATCGCCGACGTGCAGATGCAGGTGCCCCATCACCGTGCCCGAGGGCATGCCCTGCCAGCTCGTCGCACCCGCAGCGGCCACCACCGACGCGATGTCCACCGGGTCGGTCGCCATCTTGAGCTCGCCGGCCTCCGTGGTCCACGTCGCCCGCGGGCGGTCCGCGTACACCTCGATGCCGAGGCCGTCGGGATCGTGGAGGTAGAACGCCTCGCTCACGAGATGGTCGCCCGCTCCGGCGCGTACCCCGAGCGCGGCAAGGTGCTTCACGAAGCGTCCGAGGGCCGCACGCTCCGGCAGCAGGATCGCGAAGTGGAACAGCCCGGTGCGGCCGCGCCCGGGATGCGGCGCCGCGCCGGGTCGCTCCACCAGCTGCAGCAGCACGCGGTCCTCGCCCTGCGCGCTCATCGTCACCGCATCGCCGGTCCGCGCGAGCACGCGCAGGCCGAGCACGGACTCGTAGAACGCGAGTGAACGCGCGAGGTCCGCGACCTGCAGGCGCACGGGTCCGAGCCGCAATGCCGCCGGCAGCCGGTACGTCATGCGCCCAGCGCCTTGCGCACCGCGGGCGCGATCACGGTCCCGTAGAGCTCGATCGCCCGCAGCATCGCCCGATGCGGCATGGTGCCCACGCTGAACTGCAAGCCGAAGCGCGTGTGCCCGAACAGCTCATGCTCCCACAGGATCTTGTCGATGATCCGCTGCGGCGAGCCGACGAAGAGTGCGCCCTGCGGCGAGATCTCGGCGTCGTACTGGCGACGTGTGGGCGGTGGCCAGCCGCGCTCGCGGCCGATCTTGCCCATCTGGTACAGGTACGGCGGGAACGCCGCGTCCGAGGCGGCCGCGTCCGTGTCGGCGACGAAGCCGTGCGAGTTGATGCTCACCTGCGCCGCCTCCGCAGGACGGCCGGCCTTCGCCCAGGCCTCGCGGTACAGGTCCACGAACGGCTTGAATCGCTCCGGCGAGCCGCCGATGATCGCCAGCGCCATCGGGAGGCCGAGGGTCGCCGCACGCACCACCGACTGCGGTGTCCCGCCGACCGCGATCCACACCGGGATCGGCGACTGCATCGGCCGCGGATACACCGGCTGGTCCGCCAGCGGCGCGCGGTGCTGGCCGCGCCAGGTGACGCGCTCCTCGGCGCGGATCTTCAGCAGCAGCTCGAGCTTCTCCGTGAACAGCGCATCGTAGTCGTGCAGGTCGTAGCCGAACAGGGGAAATGACTCGATGAACGAACCGCGCCCCGCCATGATCTCCGCCCGGCCCTGGCTCAGCAGGTCCACGGTGGCGTACTCCTGGAACACGCGGACCGGATCGTCCGAGCTCAGGACGGTGACGGCGCTGGTGAGGCGGATCCGCTTGGTGCGCACGGCGGCGGCGGCCAGCACCACGGCCGGCGTGGAGACGAGATAGTCCGGACGGTGGTGCTCCCCGACGCCGAAGATGTCGAGCCCCACCTCATCCGCCAGCACGACCTCCTCGAGGAGGTTCGCCATCCGTTGCTGCGGGGAGAGCAGCACCCCGTCCACCGGGGTGTTCTCCACGAACGTGTACAGACCGAGTTCCATGTCGCTCCTGAATGATCACCGGAGCGCGGCGCGCCGCAGCCGCAGCGAGTTCGCCACCACGCTCACCGAACTGAAGGCCATCGCGGCACTCGCGAGGACCGGGCTCAACATCAACCCGGACACCGGGAAAAGGATTCCCGCCGCCACCGGGATGCCGATCACGTTGTAGATGAAGGCCCAGAACAGGTTCTCGCGCATCGTGCGCATGGTGCGCCGCGAGAGCCCGATCGCATCGGCCACGCTGCGCAGGTCGCCGCGCATGAGCACCACGTCGGCCGCCTCCACCGCGATGTCGGTCCCGGTCCCGATGGCCATGCCCACGTCCGCCTGCGCCAGCGCCGGCGCATCGTTGATCCCGTCGCCCACCATCGCCACCACGCTGCCGTTCCCCTGCAGGCGCTGGATCTCGGCCACCTTGCCGTCGGGCAGCACCCCGGCGACGACACGCTCCACGCCGGCCTCGCGCGCGATCGCCTCCGCCGTGCGCGGGTGGTCTCCCGTGAGCAGCACCACCGAGAGGCCCATCGCGCGCAGCCGCGCGATGGCCTCGCGCGAGGTCGGCTTGATGGGATCCGCCACCGCGACCAGCGCTTCGAGCCGCCCGTCCACGGCCACGTAGACCGCCGTGCGGCCCTGCGCCGCCAGGCGGTCGAGGTCCGCCGCCATCGGCGTCACGTCGATCGCGTAGTCGTCCATCATCGCCGCGTTGCCGATGGCGAGCGCGTGACCGTCCACCACGCCGGTCGCCCCACGACCGGTGGAGGACGCGAACGCCTCCACCTCCGCGGGCTCCGCACCCCGCTCGTGCGCGAACGCGGACGCGTGTGCGACCATCGCGGCGGCCAGGGGATGCTCCGACCGCCGCTCCACGCTCGCGACCAGGCGCAGCAAGCGGTCCTCCGCCAGCACGGCCGTCGGCGCCCGCAGCAGGTCCGTCACCCGCGGCGCACCCTCGGTGACGGTGCCGGTCTTGTCGAGCACCACGGTGCCCACATCACCCGCGCGCTGGAGCGCTTCGCCGCCCTTGATCAGCACGCCGAGTTCGGCGCCACGACCCGTCGCCACCATGACCGCGGTCGGCACCGCGAGTCCCATCGCGCAGGGGCAGGCGATGATCAGCACCGACACTGCCGCCGCGAATGCACGCACCAGCGGCGCCTGCTCGGCGAGCAGCATCCACGCGACGAACGTGAGCACCGCGATGCCGATCACCGTGGGCACGAAGACGGCCGAGATGCGGTCGGCGAGGTGCTGGATGGGCGCGCGCGACCCTTGCGCGTCGCGCATGAGCGTGACGATGCGCGCGAGCACGGAATCCGCGCCCAGCGTCGTCGCGCGCAATGCGAAGGCGCCGGTGCGATTGATCGTCCCGCCGATCACGCGGTCGCCGGGAGCCTTGGTCACCGGCAGCGACTCCCCGGTGAGCATCGACTCATCGACCGCACTGCTGCCTTCGGTCACCGTACCGTCCACCGGGATGCGTTCGCCCGGCCGGACGATGACGATGTCGTCCGGCACCACGTGCGCGATGTCGAGGTCCTTCTCCACGCCGCCGCGCCGCACCCGCGCCGTGCTCGGCTGCAGTCGGACCAGCGCCCGCAGCGCGACCGTGGTGTTGCGTTTCGCCCGCGCCTCGAACGTGTTGCCGGCGAGGATGAAGGCGATGATGAGCACCACGGCCTCGTAGTAGACGTCGGCCGGCACGCCGCGCGACGTGAAGAACTCCGGCGCCACCGTCGCGATCACGGAGTAGAGGAACGCCGACCCCGTCCCCAGGGCGATGAGGGTGTTCATGTCCGAGCCGCCGTGCCGCAGCGCCTTCCACGCCCTGATATAGAAGTGCCGCCCGGCGCCCAGCATCACACCCGCCGTCAACAGCATCAGCAGCCACGGCGCCCACGCGTAGTGGTGCATCCACGGCATCGCCGCCATCGCGCCGAGGCCGATCGCCCCGCTCACCACGGCCTTCCGCCGCAGGTCCACGAACTCCTCCGCGGTGGCCGCGTCCCGCGCCTCCTGCTCCTCGAACGCCGATCGTTCGGCGGCCGGCAACTCCGCGCCGTATCCGGCGTCGCGGATCGCGGCAACGAGGGTCGTGGGCGACACCTGCGCCGGATCGAACGTGATGGTCGCATTGGCCATCATGAGGTTCACCGTCGCGTCCGAGACCCCGGGCTGTTTCTGCAGGGTGCGCTGCACGCGTGCCTGGCAGGCGGCGCAGGTCATGCCCTGCACCGGGATCCGTGCCGTCTGCCAGGTCGCGGCGTCGGCCGGCGCGCCGTCGGTGGTGGGGGGGGTCGCACTCGTCATGGGACTCTCCAAGTTAGCCGGGGAGATATACCCCCGTGGGGTATAGTATACATACCCCCCTCCCCTATGTCAAACGAGGCGCCGCGGTCATCCGCGGCGCCTCGTCCTGCCTACTGGTCCCGTTCAGCGCGTCAGCTGTCGCACCAGCTCCTGCATCGCGGCCTGCCAGACCAGCGGCCGGCCCGGCAGGTCCGCACGCCGGCGCTCGCGCAGGGCCGCGACATCGTCCGGCGAGAGCAACTCCTGCGCCCCCGCCGCGCTGGCGAGGAATCGTGTCCGCTTGGCGAGCATCCCCTCCGCGGCGATCCGCACCGCCTGCCCCTCGCGATCCACCAACACGGCCGTGAGCTGCAGCACCTGGAGTGGCGTCTCGAGAGACGTGAGCCACGGGAGTTCGGCGACATGGCCGCGTCCGAGTTCGACGCTCTTGTTGCCGGCCAGTCCCGTCTGCCGCGGCAGGTACTGCCCCACCTCCAGCGTGAACACGATCGCATGCGTCACCTCGGCGCGAGCCATCGCGTCCGCGCTCCAGCGCACCCAAGGGGCGGACGGGCGACCCACGGCGAGCTTCATCTGGCGCCGGCCACGTCCCAGGGCGGCGTCACCGTCCACCACGCAGTCCGCGTCCGGCAGGTCGTGCTCGGTGATGCAGCCGAAGCGGACATCGGGTGCGACCCCCGGCGCGCTGCCGTCCGCCATTGCCGCCGACACGCGCCGCAGCGCCGCCCCTGAGGCCAGTGTGAGCGAATCGATGTAGCGGTCCATGTCCCGCAGCAGCGCGGCGTACGGCGTGTCGCGCGGGTCCGGCTCGAACAGCGCAGGCTGCCCCGCGCCCTGCTGGACGTGCAGCGGCAGCACACCAATGCTCCCCGGCGTCGCGGTGGCGGGCAGTCGCGCGGCACCGGCGATGTAGGGCGGTCGCTCGAGGAACGTGTCCCCCACGCCGCTCCGGAAGGTCGCGCCGGTGCTGGCGCAGGCACTGCCCAACCACAGCGGCAGCACGATGCTGATGAGACTGCCGATCCTCAGGGGCGGGGTTGCCATGTCGGGTTCTCCTTGGCCAGGCCGTCGTTGGTGCGCTTGCGCAGTTGCGAGCCGTCGGCGCGCACGGTGTAGAGTTGCTCACGATACACGATACCCTCGCTGGGCTCGTGCGCCGAGGTGAAGACGAGATGGCGACCGTCCGGCGACCACTCCGGACTGCGCTGCGTGCCGTCGAGCGCGACGGCGAGCAGCGGTCGCGTCTCGCCCGATGCGACGTCGAGTGCCCAGAGGTCCCCGAGCACCGTGGCGTCGCTGCGCACGAACACGATGGTCCGGCCGTCGGGCGACCAGGTCGGATGTTCGTCGGTGCGCAGGTCCAGCGCGGTGTGCACACGACGGTCGGCACCATCGGCACGCCGGCTCACGAGATGCGAGACGAGGAAGCCGTCCTGCACCAGTTCCTCCGCGTAGACCAGTCGATACGAACCGTCCGCCTGCCGCGGCGACCAGGCCGGCGTGTGCTGCGACGGCGCGTCCGCGGTGATGTTCACCTGCCCGCTGCCATCGGCCTGCATGACCCAAACGTCGGTGGGGTTCACGGGTCCGGGTGTCCCGCCCTGCGGCCAGCGACGGAACGCGATGCGCGTGCCATCGGGGCTCCAGGCGGGCTGATCCTCGTACGCACCACCCGACGTGAGCGCACGTACGTCGCTGCCGTCCCGCGCCGAGGTGCAGATGGCCGGGCCGTCGGAGGTGCAGGTGAACGCGAGCCGCTGGCCATCGGGCGAGACACTGGCCTGCCAGGTGCCCGGGATCCCGAAGACGGCCGTGGGGACGGCCGCGTCGGGACGCAGGTCCACGCGGTAGAGCCGCGGTGTCCCGGCGGCACCGTCATTCACATCGAACAGCACCTCGGCGCCCAGGTCACTGCGGACATCGACCGGCACCGAAGCCTCGAGCTCGGCATGGCGCGCCGTGATCACCGCGCGCCCCTCGCCGATCGCCGTCACGATGCCGGCGGCCGAGACCGTTGCCACGAGCGGGCGGTCGGATGTCCAGGTGATGAGGCGGCCGGTGAGCTCCCGGTCGAGCGAGTCGCGCAGCACCACGGTCACCTGCACCTGCTCGCCCTCGAGCAGCGTGCCGTCCAGCAGCTCCACGGCGATCGAGTGCGCCGGGATGGGGACGATGTCGAGGGTCACGGCCTCCTCGACCCCTTCACTCGTGGCGATGATGGTCGCGCGTCCCTCGGCGAGCGTGAGCAGGTGGCCGTCGTTGGTGATGGTGGCGAGGGCGGGATCCTCGCTCCGCCACGCGACGAACCGGTCACGCAGCGCGGTGCCGTCGGCGCTCCGCGGCACGGCGCCGAAGCGCAGTGTCTGCCCGACGATGAGTGCGGTGTCGCCCGGGACCACGTCCACGGTGGCCACGCGCGGCGGGGTCGCGGGCTCGGTCGGGCCGGCGTCTCCGCAGGCACTGAGGAGTACACCGAGCGCGAACGCGACCGGGGAGAATCGCCGCGACAGGGCGCGGCGGAGAATGAAGCCTGGCATGGAGTCCTCGCGATGGGTGAGCGGTACGGCCGGCGCGCGATGTGCGAACCGACGCGAGGAAGATCCCGCAGCCCGATTAGGCCCCCGCTTAGGCGCGCAGGGTCGGTGGCCGCCGCCCCGATTAGTTTGGCCGTATGTCGTTGACGGTCATGGTCCTGCCGCGGGGTCGCCGCCGGTGAATCCGGGTCCGAACGACGGCGCCCGCGAGCGCCTCGTCGCCTGGCGTCGTGCCCGCCCGCGGACGCCGGCCCTCACGCGGCACCGGGTGCGCGCGCGCGGCCTCGACTTCGCCGTGTGGATGAGCCCGGTGGTCGAGGGCCGTACGCCGCTGCTCGCCATCAACGGCGGGTTGATCTACAGTCACGACCTGCTCTGGCCCGCCTTCGCACCGCTTGCCGCCGATCGCCAGGTGATCCTCTACGATCAGCGGGGGCGCGGCGAGACCACGGCACCACCCGGCGTCCGCGCCGCCCGCATCGAGCATGACGTGCTCGACGTGGTCGCGCTGCGCGAGGCACTCGGCATCACCCGTTGGGACCTCGCGGGCCATTCCTGGGGCGGCGGGATCGCCCTGCTCGCCGCTGCGGCCGACGCAGCCGCCGTGCGCCGCGTGGTGACCTTCGACGCCGTGGGTGCGACCTCCGGCTGGCTCGACGCGCTGCACGAGCGTGCCCTGGCCCACCTCGCGGCGCGCGCGGCGACCGCCGCGCATGCGGCGCTCGCGGCCCTCGATGCGCGCGAGCTGTTCGAGCCCGATGCCGGACGGCACGCGATCTACAGTCGCACCATGTACCCCGCCTGGTTCCACGATCAGGCCATGCTCATCTTCGCGCCGCCGCTCGCGCACAGCGACACCGGGGCCACAGTGGCCGCGCGCCTGAGGCGCGAGGGATTCGACTGGCGTGCACGCTACGCGAGCGTGCACGCCCCGACGCTGCTGCTGCACGGCCGCGAGGACGCCTTGCCCGTCGAGGAGGCGCATCGGTCGGCCGCCCTCATCCCGCGCGCGCGCGTGGTCGAGATCCCCGAGGCCGGACACATGCCGTTCTTCGAGAATCCCGATCCGAGCTTCCGCGCGGCGCTGGGTTTCCTCGATGCCCCGGACGATGAGGTGCTCCTGCGATGAACCGCCGACTGGTCCTGCTGCTCGCCGTGCTCGTTGCGGCCATCGCCGTCCGCAGCAGCGTCGAGCGCCGGCGCGCGGCGGAGGCGGCGGCGGCAGCGACAGGCTCCGCCCTGCTCGATTCGGCCTTCGCCGATTCGCTCATCCGTGCCAGCGAGGACCTCGGCCGCGACGTGACCGTGCGTCGCTCGGCGCTGCCGCCGCCCGACCGCGACTCGGCGCGTGTCGCCGAGTTGCTCGCGACGCAGTCCGCGGGGACCTGCATCGATGAGATGCTCACCGCGCGCGACGGGATCGTGACGCGGTGGCCCGAGCGCCTGCGGGAACCGCTGGTGGTGTGGATCGAGGACGCGGCGCTCCCGGACTTCAGCACCGGCTACCCCATCCTCGTGCGCGAGGCGTTCCAGCGCTGGGCCAACACCGGGATCCCCATGGCGTTCGCCTATGCGGTGGACTCCGCGGACGCCGACATCCATGTCACCTGGGTGGACCGCTATGAGAGCCGCACGAGCGGACGCACGCGCAGCGTGCGCGACCAGCATGGCTGGGTGCTCGGCGCCGCGATCGAGCTCGCACTCCGGCAGCCCAACGGCGACCTGATCGCACAGGACGCATTGGGTGCGATCGCACGCCACGAGGTCGGCCACCTGCTCGGACTCGACCACTGCGCCGACCCGGCGACGATCATGGCCGCACAGGTCCGTGTGCGCGACCTCACGCCGACGGATGAGGCGACGATCCGCCTCTGGTACCAACTGCCGCCGGGCCGCGCGCGCTGAACGCCGGGGCGGCCGCGGGGCCGGCGGTCAGCGGTCAGCGGTCAGCGGTCGCCGAGCCTGAGCGTGACGCTGCGCTTCTCCTTCTGCCGCACGATCGAGAGCTGCGCCTCGTTGCTCTCGTGGTTCACGAGCAGTTGCACGAGCATGCCCGGCGAGGTCACGGGCGTCTTGCCCACTGCGGTGACCACGTCACCGCCGCGGAGGCCGGCCTGCGACACCGCGCTGCCTGGCGCGACCTCGCTCACCAGCACGCCCTGCTTCACGCCGAGCGTCTCGCGCCAGTCCTCGGTCAGCGTGCGGAACTCGGCCCCCCCGTAGAGGCGGCTCGACCGTGAATCGGTCGTGAACGAGAAGGAATACGTCTGCCGCGGCAGCGCCTCGGCGCCGGGCCCGGCCTCGCCGACCACCACGCGGCGGCCGCCGGGGGTGTCCTCGATGAAGATGCGCCCCGCCACGGGGAGGTTGAGCGGCATCATGATGCGCTCGATCTCGCCGCAGGACTCCCCGAACCCCTCGGGGCGCTTGGCGACGACCACCGTGGTCTCGCGGGCATCGCCGTCGCGCAGATAGCGCACCACGACGGACCGCCCGGGCACGAGCAGCTCGCCCACGTCGCTCCCATGCGGGCTGACGCCGCCGATCGAGAGCACCTCGTCGTCGCGCTTGAGTCCGGCCCGCTGGGCCGGCGAGCCGGGCTCCACACTCTTCACGATCGCGACCACATTGCGCACTTCGGTGCCGACGCGCTCGCCCACGACATCGGTATTGAGGCCGAGATAGCCGGCACGCGCCGGTCCGTTGCCGCTCACGCAGCGCGCCTCGACCGCGCTCATCATGGCGGCGCCGTCGCGCACGTGCAGCTGCAGCTCCTCCAGCAGCCGGCGCCGGCCCAGGGCGTCCTCGGCGGGCAGGCCCCGGAGCTCACGCACGAGCTTCAGCTCGCGCTCGCGCCACGCCCGCACCATCTCGCGCACGTCCTCGACGTCCGAACGGAAGACCGTGGAGACGAGCGAATCCGCCCGCGACATCGCGCGGGAGGGCTCGCTCGTGGAGACCTGCACCCGCTGCGCCCCCGCCTGCGGCGCCGTGGCGAGGAGCAGCAGTCCTGCGGCAGCGGCCCAGCGGACCGGTCGACGCCGCACAGCGAAGGGCACCATCAGTAGCGCTCCAGTCGGCGCGAGTCGGGCAACGACGCTCCGATCTGCCGGAGGGTCGCCTCACGCGCGCCGATCGTCGTGAGATAGTACTGGTTGAGCATCGGGTCCTGCGGCGCACGGTAGAGCGCCGCGCGGGTGGCGGCCGCGATCTCGTCGAGGGCGGCGAGCCGCGCCTGGTACGAGTCCTCGTTCATGCCGATGAACCGCGAGGTGGTGTCCTGCGCGGCCAAGAAGGCGGCGGCGCTCTGGTACTGCTGCTGTGCCGCGGTGAGCACGCGCAACGCCTCGTCGGGGCTCTGGAACACCGGCTGAGCGGTCGCGATCGCGGGCGGCTCCGTCCCGCCCCCGAGGGCCAGCGTCGCGGAGTAACGGCCGACCGCCGCCGCCCCGATGAGGAGCGCCACGCCGGCCGCCACGCGCAGGTACCGGGTGATGCCCCCGGGACGCCGCGACGACAGCGGCACGATCGAGCGGTCGTCGCGAGCGCTGCCGCCGAGTGCCGGAGCCACGACCGCGCCGTGTGCATCGACGATCAGGCCCTCGGCACGCAGTTGCGGCGCCAGGCGCGACCACGCGCTCAGCGGTTCGGTGGGCAGGGGCGCCATCGCACTCAGGCGCGCGAGTCGGCGGTACGCACTGAGTTCCGCGCGACAGTCCCAGCAGCCGGCGAGGTGCGTGGCCTCGTCGGCGGTGGGCGTGTCGTCGGCGATCGCGGCGAGTCGGTCAGTCGAGAGATGGGACATCTGCACGTTCCTTCACCGGCGAGGAGTGATCCACGAGATGCGCGAGCAGCCGGCGGAGCTTCGCGCGTGCCTTGAACAGTTGGGATTTCGATCCCCCCGAGGTGATGCCGAGTTCGGTGGCGATCTCCTCGTGGGTGTAGCCTTCGACGTCGTGCAGCACGAACACCGCCCGTGCGCCCGGGGACAGCTGCCGGACCGCCTCGTCGATGCTCTGCGCGAGGAAGCTGCGGTCGGGATCGTCCTCCACCGCGACGGTGTCGTCCTCGATCAGCGTCTCGATCTTGGCGATCCGTCGCACCGACCGCAGGGCATTGAGCGTCCGGTTGACCGCGATGCGATGCGCCCAGGTGGAGAACTGCGAGTCCCCGCGCCAGGTGGGCAGCGCGCGGAAGATCTGGATCCAGACCTCCTGCGCGATGTCGGCCGCCTGATCGGGATCCCCCACCAACCGGCGCACCACGGCATCGATGCGCGGCGCATGCTCGACCCAAAGGGCGCGCAGCGCCGCCTCATCGCCATTGATGGCGCGGCGGATGGTGAGGGGGTCGGTGGCCATACCGTTGCAAAGCTTGTGTCACGTCCCGCAGAGGGAAAGGTTGCCGATACTGAGCCTGTCCCCCATTCTGTCGGGCGGCGCAGGAAATGCGTCGTGTTTCGTGACAGCACCCGTGACCGGGGAACACCCTTGGGAGTCGCACCGTAAAGGCAGGTGGAAGGTGTGAAGTGGGGGGTGTGAGCGAACCGCATAACGGCATCCCGCACAACGAGTTACGAACCCATCACCGCCTCTCGCATCGAACCCGACGCATCCCGCACCCCGCATACCTCTGAATGAAGCTGCTTGCGCTGATCTCCATCTCCGTCGTCGTGGCGGCCAGCAAGGGTCTCCCCACCACCGCCCCCAAGGCGGTCGGGATGTCCGCTGACCGCCTCGCGACCGTCGATCATGTGATCAAGCGCGGCATCACCGCCGGCGCCTACCCCGGTGCGGCCGTGATCATCGGGCGGAAGGGCTACGCCGTGCATCAGAAGGGGTACGGCCGCCTCGCCTGGAGCCCGTCGAGCGCCGCCGTCGTTCCCGAGCAGGCCATCTACGATCTCGCCTCGCTCACCAAGGTCGTCGCCACCACCACCGCGGCCATGGTGCTCTACGACGAGGGCAAGCTCGACCTCGACGCGCCCGTGCAGCGGTATCTCCCCGAGTTCACCGGAGAGATGAAGGACCAGGTCACCGTCCGCCACCTGCTCACGCATCGCTCGGGACTCGCCCCGGGTCGTCAGTTGTGGAAGACCGCGCGCACGCCGGCCGAGGCGCGTCAGCAGGTGCTCGAGTCCAAGCTGCAGCAGCGTCCCGGCGCGCTGTTCAACTACTCCGATCTCGGCCCCGACGTGCTCGGTTGGGTGGTCGAGCGCATCAGCGGCCAGCGGCTCGACGTGTTCACGCACGAACGGATCTTCGCGCCGCTGGGCATGGACGACACCGGCTTCCGTCCCAGCCTCGCACTCAAGGCGCGCATCGCACCCACCGAGGTCACCCCGCCGCGCGGCTACCCCGTACACGGCGAGGTGGCGGACGAGGCGGCGTTCACGCTCGGTGGCATCGCGGGACATGCGGGGCTGTTCGGCACCGCGAGCGACCTCGCCGTGTTCGCGCAGATGATGCTCAATGGCGGCGAGTACGACGGCGTGCGCATCGTGCGCGAGTCGACCATCCGTCTCTTCACCACCGAGGTCGCCGACCACCGCGCCCTGGGTTGGGAGGTCGCCGCCGGCGAGCGCGGCGCGGGGGAGTACCTGAGCGAGGCCGCGTACGGCCACGTCGGGTACACGGGCACCTCGCTGTGGATCGATCCCGAGCGCGACATGTTCGTGGTGTTGCTCACCAACCGGGTGCACGCGGCGCGTGCGCGGCGGCCGGGCGTGATCATCGCCGACGTGCGGCACGACCTTGCGGATGCGGCCGCACTGGCGGTCACGGACGAGCCCCTGCTGCGCCAAGTCGCGTGGCCGCGTACCTTCCGAGTGGATCAAGCAGCGGACTGGAGTCCCCGGACCCGGCCGCTCGCCAAGCGACCCACCACGAAGGCCAAGCGCAAATGACCGTTTCTGAGCAGCCCACCGCCGACGCCTCGATCTCCGAGGATCAGGTGAAGCTCGCGCTCCGGCGCGTGAAGGACCCCGAGCTCAACCTCAACATCCTCGACCTCGGCCTCATCTATGAGATCCGGGTCGAGGGCAACGACGTCGCGATCGACATGAGCCTCACGTCGCCGGGCTGCCCGTCGGGCCCCGAGATCATGAGCGAGGCCGAGCAGCAGCTGAAGGCGCTGCCGGGCGTGGGAACGGTGACGATGAATCTCGTGTGGGCGCCCATGTGGACGCCGGAGCGGATCGAACCGCGGGTGCGGGCGTACCTGGGCTTCTAGTCACGGTACGGCGACTCGTTCGCCCAGGGCTTCAGCGCCTTCACGAAGCCCTCGCCCAGCTCGGCGATCTGCCACTTCCGGAACTCCGGGATCGCCTCGAGTGCCGCGACCTCACGTGGCAGCAATCGTGCGACGGTCTCCATCCGGTCGCGTGAGCAGAGCACGCCCGGATCGAGTTCCAGCCGCAGTGCCGCCGCATCGCGGACGGTCTTGATCGCACCGACCTTGTGGTCGAACTCGGGATCGCGATCCCAGCGCGCCGCCTTGGGGAAGCGCGGCAGGTCGGCCTCCGGCACCGCCTGCCCACGCGCGATCGCCTCGAGGATCTCCTCGCCCGAGCGCTCCAGGATGCCTCGCGGCATGCCCTTGATCCGCCCCAGCGCCTCCTTGCTCGCAGGCAGTGCGCGCACCGCATCGAAGAGCACTTCGTTCGACACCACACGGAAGGTCGCCCGGTCGAGCTTGAGCGCCGTGGCGTCGCGCCACTGCACCAACTCGCGGAAGATCGCGAGCTCGCGCCGCGTGAGGTCGCGGGCGCCCTTCACCTTGAGGAACCCGTTGCCGGCGTCCTCCTGCGCCCAGGCGATCGTCTCGAGCCGCTCGAACTCCTCGCGCGCCCAGCCCAGACGGCCCTTCTGCTCGAGTTCGGCCTTCAACTGGTCACGCAGCCCGAGCAGGTGCATGGTGTCCTGCGCGGCGTAGTCGAGCATGTCCGCGGTGAGCGGCCGCATGGACCAGTCCGCCCGCTGGTGCTTCTTGTCGAGCTTGAGTCCGAACCCACGCTCGAGCAGCGCCGCGAGACCGAACGCCTTGATGCCCAGCAACTGCGCCGCGATGCGCGTGTCGAACACGTTGCGGATCTGCCAGCCGTAGTCCTGCCGCAGCAGGCGCAGGTCGTAGTCCGCGTCGTGGAACACGATCTCGATCTTGGGATCCTCGAGGATCGCACCGAGTCCCTGCGGCTTGGTGATCGGCAGGGGATCGATGATCGCGTGTGCGTCGCGCGTGGACAGCTGGAGCAGGTAGATGCGGTCGATGAACCGGTGGAAACTCGCGCCTTCGGTGTCGAGTGCGAGGATCGCCGTCTTCCGGATGGACGCCAGCCACGGCTCGACCACCGCATCGGTGTCGAGGTAGGTGGCGACCGGCTTCGGAGAACGGGACACGGGCGTTGGACGGGACGTGAGCGGGACGTGGGCGCCGGACGTGGGCGCCGGACGTGGGCGCCGGACGTGGGGGCGGGACGGACCCCGCAATCTAGCCGCAGGCATCGAGCGGGGAGTGCCCGGTACCAACTCCGGTGCCGACCCAGAGCCAACCCCTTGCGACCCCCTTGCGACCTGGTTGATTCCGAGGCAGTCCCCACCCTGCGCCCCGCCCGTGAGCCACGAGCCCTTCTCGAACCTCCCCCCGACCGTCCGCCCGGTGTCCCAGTCGGACCTGGTGCGGGCCGCGCTGGTCGTCGTCGCGACCCTCGTCGGGCTGCAGCTGCTCTGGTCGGCCCGTTTCCTGGTCCTCACCGCCTTCCTCGGCATCCTCTTCGGCCTCTCGGCCGCCCAGGCCGTCGATTGGATCCAGTCGAAGGTGCGCATCAAGCGCCCCTTCGCCGCCTCCTTCATCGTGTTCGGCAGCGTCGGCCTGCTCGTGCTCGTGGCCCTGTGGACCGGTCCGACGCTGGCGAACCAGTCGCAGGAGCTGCGCACCAAGCTCCCGCAGTCGGTGACCAAGCTCGAGGAATGGCTGGCCGTGAACCAGCCGCGCATCCTCGACGTCCTCGCCCCGGTCGACAGCAGCAGCGATTCCACAGCCAGCGCCGCGACCGTCCGCATCGACACCGTCGGCGTGGATTCCGCGGGGAACGCCGTCCTCGACTCGGCCCAGGTGGCGGCCGTGGCCGCGGCCTCGCGTGGCCGTCTCGTCGAGGCCATCAGCCGCAAGTCGCCGGCCATCTCGGGCTTCGCGTTCGGCGTGCTGCAGTCCACCATCGCCGTGTTCGGCGCGATGGTCCTCATCATCTTCCTCGCGCTGTACATCGCGATGGACCCCGGCGTGTATCGGCGCGGCGTGCTGCTGCTGGTGCCCAACGAGCGCCGCGAACGCGTGGGCGAGCTGCTCACCGCGCTCGGCGGCGCCCTGCGCACCTGGTTCGCGACGCAGCTCATCGCGATGCTCGTGATCGGCACGGTCACCACCATCATCCTGCTGCTCATCGGCGTGCGTGGAGCGTTCCCGCTCGGGGTGCTCGCCGGCATCTTCGAGTTCATCCCGAACGTCGGCCCCACGCTCAGTGCGATCCCGGCCATCCTCATGGGCTTCGCCGACTCGCCGCGCATGGCACTGGTGGTGCTCGCGGTGTACTGGGGCATCCAGTTCCTCGAGAACAACCTCCTCATCCCGTACCTGATGAAGGAGCAACTCGACCTGCCGCCCGCACTCACGCTCGTCACGCAGGTGGTGATGGCCTACGTGTTCGGGTTCCTCGGACTCTTCGTGGCCATCCCGCTGCTCGCGACCATCGTGGTGGGCGTGCGGATGCTCTGGGTGGAGGACGACCTGCCGCCACTGCCCACGGTGGAATGGCCGGCGTTGCGCGCCTCGAAGGGACTTCCGAAGGTCGAGGAACCCAACGAGGTGTCGCCGCTGTGATCCTGCGGACGCCGATCGGCGCGGTCGGCTACGACGAGGCCGGCGCCGGCACGCCGCTGGTGTGGCTGCACGGCTACCCGCTGGACCGCACGCTCTGGGCCGCACAACTCGCGGCACCCATCCCCGGCATCCGGCAGATCGCGATCGACCTCCCCGGCTTCGGCGAGAGCGACCGCCTCACGCCATCGCGGTTCAACCGGATCGCCGGTGGCCCCGTCCCCGGTGTCGCGGTGCACTCGCTCGATGCCTGGGCCGATGCGCTGGCCGTCACGCTCACGGCCATGGGCATCCCGCGCGCGATCATCGGCGGACTGTCGATGGGTGGCTACCTCGCGTTCGCCTTCTGGCGCCGACACGCGGTGCGGGTGCGCGCCCTGGTCCTCGCCGACACCCGCGCCGAACCCGACACGGAGGATGGCAAGCAGAAACGCACCGCGTCCATCGCCCTGGCCCGGGCCGAGGGCATGGGCCCACTGGCGCGCGCGATGCTGCCGCGGATGTTCGGCGAGACCACGCGGCGCGTCCAGCAGGAACTCAACGACCCGCTCGACCGCATGATGCGCCGGCAGCACGTGGAGAGTGTCGCCGCGGCCCTGGAGGCCCTGCGTGACCGGCCCGATTCCACGCCGACCCTCGAAACCATCACCGTACCTACCCTCGTCGTGTGCGGAGAGGAGGACGTGATGACTCCCGTGACCGATTCCCGAACGATCCATGCCGGGATACGCGGGAGTCAGCTCGCGCTCATCCCCGGAGCGGGACACCTGAGTAACTTCGAGGCGCCTGTGGTGTTCAACCGCTTGCTCTCTGAGTTCCTTGCGGCCACCATTCGCGATCACCATCCCTGACCGGATTCCGAACCTGAGCACCACGACCTCTTCGAGCGCACCGAGCGCCGCCGAACAGACGCCCGCCGCGCGCGTCGGAGCCGTCCTCTTCCGCAACCGCGGCTGGCTGCCGGTTCCGTTCCTGGTGGTGCTGCTGCTGGCGCCGGGGACGATGACCCTGCGCACCACGCTCGCCGGCGTGGCCCTCATGGTCCTCGGCGAGGCCTGGCGCATGTGGGGCGTGGCCACCGCCGGCACCGTGACGCGCCGTCGCTCGCGCGAGGTGCAGAAGCTCGTGAACCACGGGCCCTTCGCGTGGAGCCGCAACCCGCTCTACGTGGGCAACTTCCTCATCTGGATCGGTGTGATCGCCATCTCCGGGGTGCTCTGGTTCATCCCGGTCGCCATCCTGCTGTTCACGGTCGAGTACTACTACATCGTGCGCTACGAGGAGGGGGTGCTCGAGAGCATCTTCGGGCGCGAATACCTGGAGTACAAGGCGCGCACGCCCCGCTGGTTCCCCCGGCCGCCGGCCCAGGGCCACGCCGGCGACTTCTATTGGGCGGAAGCCTGGCGCAGCGAGGTGTCCACGTTCGGGCAGTACGCGATCATCCTCGGCCTGCTCTGGGCCAAGGGCCGCTACGGCTGGAGCCTCTGACCCGCCGCCGGAACTGCCGCTGACGCAACGGGGCGCCGATCCATCGGATCGGCGCCCCGTGTGTTCCTCCATCGCCCTGCGGGTTCAGCGCGTCGGCCGCCCCGGCTTCGGATCCTTCTGGAAGGCATCCTTGTTGATGGCGATGTACTGCTTGAGGTTCGCCGGCACGTCCTCCTCCGGGAAGATCGCCGTCACCGGGCACTCCGGCTCGCAGGCGCCGCAATCGATGCACTCATCCGGATGGATGTAGAGCATCTCGGGACCCTCGTAGATGCAGTCCACCGGGCACACGTCGACGCAGGACTTGTCCTTGGTGTTGATGCAGGCTTCGGTGATCACGTACGGCATACGTCCTCGGTGGTGTTGGCGGTCTCGCGGATTCGCTGCGTCGCAAGATAGACAGGCGAAGGACGGACCGACAGGGTGAGTCGTCACGCTGGACAGGGCTTGCCCACATCCGTAAATCCCTCACGTGAACACCATGCTGCCTCCACTCGTGCAACTCACGGTGAACGGCCGACCGCTCGCGGTCGCCGCGCCGGCGGACGCGACGCTGCTCAACCTGCTGCGCGACACACTCGCCCTCACCGGCACCAAGCGGGCCTGTGATCGCGGTGAATGCGGCGCCTGCACGGTGTTGCGGGATGGGCGCCCCATCTACGCCTGCCTCACCCTGGCGCACGCCTGCACGGGCCACGAGATCCGCAGCATCGAGTCGCTCGGCAGCGCCGACGCACCCCACGCGCTGCAATCCGCCTTCGCGGCCGAGGACGCGGCACAGTGCGGCTTCTGCACACCGGGCCAACTCATGGCGGCGGCGGCGCTGCTCGCCACCAACCCCGATCCCAGTGAGGACGAGGTCATCGCCGCGATGAGCGGGAACCTCTGTCGTTGCGGCACCTATCCCAAGATCGTGCGGGCGGTACGACGGGCGGCTGCCACGCTGCGCCACGCCGACCCGGCCGGCCCGGAGCGCGCACATGGCTGAGCGCACGGGCGAGTCGCCGAAGCGCCGCTTCGTCAGCACCACGGTCGAGGTCGAAGGGCGCACCGAGGAACGTGTGGTCGAGGTGCCGGCGTTCGAGCCGACGCCTTGGGACCGCGATGCGAAGCTCACGCATGTGGGTGCCCGCGCGCCGCGGGTGGACGCGCTGCTCAAGTCCACGGGCCGGCCGGGATACACCACCGACCTGCAGCGGGCGCGGCTCGCACACGTGGCGTTCGTGCGCGCGCCGGTCGCGCGGGGTCGCCTCACGCAGATCGACTGGGCCGATGTGCGTGCCCACCCCGACGTGCTCGACGTGCTCCTCCACGCCGACGTACCGGCCCGCACGCGGCTGTTCTCGCCCGACATCACCTACGTCGGGCAGCCGCTCGCGGCGGTGTGTGCCAGCACCCGCGAGGCGGCCGAACGTGCGGTGCGCGCGGTGGGCCTCCGCATCGATCCGCTGCCGCACGCCGTCACGGTCGAGGCGGCGTTACACGCGGAGGCCGTGCGGCCCGGCCTCACGAACAACCTCATGCAGGGCGCACCGCGCGTGCGTGCGCGCGGCGACGTGGACCGCGGTCTGGCCGAGGCCGCCGTGACGGTCACCCGCGAGGTGCGTACGCCCTGCGTGCTGCACAGTGCACTCGAACCGCACGCGGCGGTGGCGGAGTGGGAAGGCGAGCGGCTCACGGTGTGGGAGAGCACCCAGGGCATCTACCGCGTCCGCGACAACCTGGCCAAGGCACTCGGCATCCCGCTCACCGACGTCCGCGTGATCTGCGAGGCCATGGGTGGCGGCTTCGGCGCCAAGAACTACGCCGGCGCCCACACCTACGCCGCCGCCCTCTTCGCGCGTCGCCTCGGGCGGCCCGTCTCCTGCGTGATCGACCGCGGAGGCGAGCAGGTCGACACCGGCAACCGACCGAGTTCCTGGCAGCGCATCACGCTGGGCGCCACGCGCGACGGCCGGCTCACGGCGATCGTGCTCGACGCCACGGTGCCGCTCGGCATCGGGGGATGGGAGGGCGGGCCGGGCGAGATCTTCCACGAGTTGTATGCCTGCCCCAACGTGCGCACACACGAGACCTTCGCGTTCGTGAACACGGCGGCGATGGCCGCGTTCCGTGCGCCGGGGCACGCGGAGGGCGCGGTGGGCCTCGAGATCGCGATGAACGCCCTCGCCAAGGCGCTGGGGATGGATCCGCTGCTGCTCCGTGAGCGGAACATCGCCACGCACGACCAGAAGAAGGACCGACCGTACACCGGCAACCGGCTCGCCGAGTGCTACCGCGAGGGCGCACGCCGCATCGGGTGGGCGTCGCGCGAGCAGCAGCGTGCGCAGGCCCAGCGTGCCACGCCGCACCGTCGGCGCGGCTTCGGGGTGGCCGCACAGGTGTGGTCCACGGGTGGAGGGCCCCCGAGCTACGCGACGGTGCGCCTCAATACCGACGGCAGTGCGGACGTGCTCACCGGCTCGCAGGACCTCGGCACCGGCACGCGCACCATCCTCGCCCAGGTGGCGGCTGAGGCACTCGGCCACGCACTCGCACGCGTGCGGGCCGTCATCGGCGACACCGCCAGCGGCCCGTACGCCGGCAACTCCTGGGGCTCGATGACCGTCGCGTCGCTCGCCCCCGCGGTGCGCATGGCCGCCGAGGACGCGCGCCGCGCGCTGCTCGAGGCGGCGGCAGGGTTGCTTGCGGTCACGCCCGATGCGCTCGAGACGCGCGACGGTCGGGTCTGCGTGCGCGACACCGACCGCAGCATGACGTTCGGTGAGGTCACGGCGAAGCTCGGCAACGTCATGATCCAGGGCCACGGCTCACGCGGCCCCAATCCCAAGGACGTCGGCATCGTCACGACCGGGGCGCAGTTCGCCGAGGTCGACGTGGACATCGAGACCGGCGTGGTGAAGGTGCTGCGCGTGGTGGCCGTGCACGACGCGGGCCGCATCGTGAACCCCACGCTGGCCGAGTCGCAGCTGGAGGGTGGCATCCTGCAGGGACTGGGCTTCGCGCTGTTCGAGGAACGGCGGCTCGATGCCCGGCTCGGACTGCCGCTCAACGTCGGACTGCACGACTACAAGATCCCGACCATCGCCGACCTGCCGCGGATCGACGGGCACTTTCTCGACGGTGCCGATCCACAGGCCAATCACGTGGGCGCGCGCGGCATCGCCGAACCCGCGATCATCCCCACCGCGCCGGCGATCGCCGGCGCGGTGGCCGACGCCCTCGGCGTCGAAGTGAATGAGCTGCCCCTGACGCCGTGGCGTGTGCTCGCGGCGCTGTCGTCCTGAACACTGAGGCCCACGATGTCGCCAGCGCCATGCCGTCGTCGTCTGCCCGCGGTCGTGACCGCTGCCGTGACCGTGCTCGCGCTGCCGGTCGCGGCATCCGTCCCGCTGGCGCCACTCGCGGCCCAGCAGATGGTGGACGTGCCCGCACTCGCCGACCGCGTGTTCGCGAGCTACACCGCCGCCGTGCCGGGGTGCGTGGTGGGGGTGGCGCAGGACGGCGTGGTGCTGCTCGAGCGCGGATACGGTGCGGCCGATCTCGAGCAGCGAACGCCGCTCACCGCGCAGTCGATCCTCGAAGCCGGCTCGGTGTCGAAGCAGTTCACGGCGGCGGCGGTCACACTGCTCGCGCTGGACGGCAAGCTGCGCTTCGAGGATCCGATCCATCAGTACTTCCCCGAGCTGCCGCGGTATGACCGCCCCATCACCATCCGCATGCTGCTCGACCATACGAGCGGCCTCCGCGACTGGGGTGACATCGTCGGCATGGCCGGCTGGCCGCGTGGCTCGCGGGCCGTCACGCACGCCCACGTGCTCGAGGTGATCGCGCGGCAACGGGCGACCAACTACCCGCCGGGCGACCGGTACTCGTACACCAACAGCGGCTACAACCTGCTGGCCATGCTCGTGGCCCGCGTGAGCGGACGCTCGTTCGCGGAGTTCACGCGTGAGCGCCTGTTCGAACCCCTCGGCATGACTCGCACCTCGTGGCGCGACGACTACCGCCGCGTGGTGCCGGGCCGGGCCACCGCCTACCAGCCGCTGGGCTCGAGCATGAGCTGGGCGACCGACATGCCGTTCGAGAACGCACACGGCAACGGGGGCCTGCTCACGACCGTCGGGGACCTGCTCACGTGGAACACCGCGCTCGCACGTCGGCGGGTCGGCGGCGCCGTGGGTGGGGCGCTGCTCGACTCACTCACGCGCCGCGGCCGGCTGACCAACGGCGACACCATCACGTATGCCGCCGGACTGGTCGTGGACCGGTTCCGCGGCACCCCACAGGTGGCACACAGCGGGGCGACCGCCGGGTATCGCGCGTACCTCGCCCGGTATCCCGAGCAGCGCGAGCTCTCGGTCGCGGTGCTGTGCAACACGTACGCTCCGGCGACGGCGCTCGTGCATCGGATGGTCGAGGGCCTGGCGACCGGACTCACGCCCGTCACCACCACACCCGCCGAGCCGCCGACCGCCGGCAGCATGCCCGGTGCCGATTCGCTGGCGACGTTCGTCGGGGACTACACGAGTGACGAGGTGGGCGTGACGTTCCGCGTGCGCGTGGAAGGTGGGCGCCTCGTGCTGCGGCGTGCGCCATCGGATGCTTGGACCGTCACGCGCGTGTCGCGCGACGGCCGCTTCAGCGCCGGCCCGTACCAGCTCTGGTTCACGCGTGAGGGGGGCCGCACGCTCATGCACCTCGGCAGCGGTCGCGCCTACGACGTGGTGTTCACGCCCGGCCGCTGAGGCTCGGCCGTCGCTCAGACCCGCCAGGGCGGCACGGCACCGGCCTTGCGCTTGAGGTCGGGGTTATGGCGATAGAACGTCGCCGTGCGCCCGATGGTCTGGATCACCTCGGCGCGCACGCGTTTGGCCAGCGTCGCGGCGGCCTCCTTGGCGCTCACATCCACGGACTTGTTGAGCTGCACCTTCACCAGCTCGCGCGTGCGCAGCGCGTCGTCGAGCGAGGTTGCGAGTGCGGGCGTGAGACCTTCCTGTCCCACGTGCACCGTGGGCTTGAGCCGGTTGCACTCCGATCGCAGCGCCGCGCGCTCCTTCCCGGTCATCGTCATCGTTCGTCGCCCGCGCGCTTGAGGTAGGGGATGGGATTGATGGGCGTGCCGTTCCAGTAGCGCCCGCCCGCTCCCATCCGCATGAGCTGGAAGTGCAGGTGCGGCGTCTCCTTCGGGGCGTTGCCCGTGGTGCCCACCGAGCCGATGAGCTGCCCGCGCTTCACCGTGTCGCCTTCCTTCAATCCGTACTTCCACTCGTCCAGGTGCGCGTAATAGTACACGAATCGCCGCTGCGTGTCGGCGATGTACATGACCTTGCCGCCGAGTTCGTTCTTGGTGATGCGGAGGATCACGCCGTCGTCGGCCGAGAGCACGCGTGTGCCCGTCTTGGCGAGGATGTCGAGTGCGAGGTGGGCGCGACCGCCGCTCCGCGGCGCGCTGAAGGTGTCGCGCAGGTCCTTCGGCCGCACGCCCTGCACCGGGACCATGAGCTCGCGGCGCTGCAGGTATTCGGCGTCGGACAGCGTCCGCGGGGCGGTCTCGGCGCGTGGTCCGCCGCAGGCGGCGATGGTGACGAGGGCGAGGACGAGGAGGCGGCGCATCTCCCGGTAAACGAGTGCGGCGGGGCGCGCGTCACCGCACGCCGCGCCGTGCCGGACGGCGGAACCCGCCCCGGAACCACACGGCGGCGCCACGGCTTCGTCGGGTGTTCACCGACACGCCGGCGGAGGCTCCCTGATGGCTCCGCGCGGCCGATCTGCCGACTCTACTGGCATGACCTCCCTCGCCGACCGTTGGGCCACCGCCAAGTCCCTCGACGATTTCCTCGCCGGGGGCGTGAAGCACGCGGAGATCTACCGCGTGATGCGGTCGCGTGCCGTCGCCCCGGTGAGCTTCGCGGAACGCATCGCGGCCACGGGACGGCAGTGGCACCTGCTCGTGCTCTCCGAGGAGTGGTGCAACGACGCCGTCAACCTGATCCCGTGGATCGAGGCCATGGTCGCGACCTCGTCACGCGTGGACCTGCGGTTCCTCGAGCGGGACCGGAACCTCGACCTCATGGACCAGCATCTCACCAACGGAAGCGCCCGCGCGATCCCGATCGTGCTGGTGTTGGACGACCAGTTCGTGGAGCGTGGCTGGTGGGGTCCGCGGCCGCGCGAGATGCAACTCTGGACGATGACGGCTGAAGCGCAGTCGCTCACCAAGGAGGAGCGGTACAAGGAGCTCCGCGCGCGCTACGCGCGTGACCGCGGCGTGAGCACCATGGAGGAGATCACGCAGCTCATCGAGCGTGCGGCTCAGGCGCTCAACAGGGTCCCCGCGACGTCCACCGCCGCCCGATAGGCGTACACACGGTCGCGGGCGCGGCCCGTGAGCTCCACCACCAGTCCTGACGCGACCAGCCGCTCGAGGGCATCGGATGCCGCCGGGCGCGAGAGCTCGAGCCGCTCCGCGACCCAGGGCATGGAGCCGGCGAGGTCGTGGCGCAGCAACGCGACGACGCGGCGCGCGTTGATGGCCGCGCGACCGAGCTGATCGAGCCGCGCCTCGTCGGGCCCGTACTGCTCGAGGAACCGCAACAGCACCCGGCGCACTCGCGACGCACGATCAGCGAGGGCCGTGAGCCCCAGTGCCCGCCAGGGGCCGGTGTCGCCCTCCCGCCAGGCGGCGACCGCCGCCGCACGCCTGTCCTCGGCGATCCCGGCGAACGGCAGCAGGCGCACGCGGCCGGTGCGGCCGTCGCGACAGAGCTGGAGCGCCGCATCGAGCTCGCCATGGGCGGGCGACGCCGCGCGGGCCGCGCAGTCCAGCGCCCGCTCCAGCGGTGAGCCATCGTCGCGCGGTCGGGCACCGGCGGATCGGGCCTGGCGTTCACCCGCATCGAAGCCGTCGCGCAATGTGATGGTGGCGGGATCCAGGGCGCGGTCGAGCAGGGTATCAGCTTCGGCGGCGACGAGCGCCGCGAGCCGGGAACGCGTAGCTTGTGTGAGCTCAGCCAGCGCCGCGGCCCGGAGGGCGAGCGCGATGGCGTTGGGAGCGAGCGCGGCCGCGGTATCGAGTCTGGCTAGTTGGTCGGCAGCGATTTCGTGCATAAGTAGATTTAGATAGGCAATGTTGACTAACGATTGGGTATCGACTTGCATCCGTCAAGTCATGCACCTGGTCAATTTCCTTATAGGCAGTATTAATGCGCCAAGTCTTGTTTGCTTTTGCACTGCTCGCCTCCACTGACGTCGCGCTGGCCCAGCCCGCGCCAGCCGCCCCGGTGAGCGCGTACCCGGCCCACCGCGTCTACGACACCAAGAAGAAGCGAATCACCGACTTCGAAGCCATGGTCGCGCAGCTCGCCAAGGCCGACCTCGTGTTCCTCGGCGAGCAGCACGACGACCCGCGCACCCATCAGCTGCAGGCGGCCGTCCTCGAGGGTGTCGCGCGCCGCCGCAGCGGGCCCATCGTCCTCGCCCTCGAGATGTTCGAGCGCGACGTCCAGCCGAACCTCGACCGCTACCTCGCCGGCAACATGACGGAGGCCGAGTTCCTCGCCGGCTCCCGGCCCTGGGGCAACTACGCGGTGGACTACCGTCCGATGGTCGAGTTCGCCCGCAGCAAGGGCTGGCCGGTGGTCGCGGGCAACGTGCCGCGGCGGCTCGCCTCGGTCGTCGCGCGTCGCGGGCTGGCTGCCATCGACTCGCTGCCGGCCGGCGATCGCGCGTTCGTCGCCAGGCAGCTCAGCTGCCCGCGCGACGGCTACTGGGAGCGCTTCAAGCAGACCATGGGCGACATGGGCGGCCACGGCATGTCGCTGAGCCCCGAACAACTCGAAGCGACGGTCTGGCGCACCTACGAGGCGCAGTGCGTGAAGGACGAGACGATGGGCGAGGCGGTGGCCGAGTCGCACCTGGCGCGGCAGGCCATGGTGATCCACGCCAACGGCGCGTTCCACTCGGACTATCGCTACGGGACGGTCGCCCGGGCGCAGCAGCGGGCCCCCAAGGCCAAGTCCGTGGTCGTGTCGTTCGTGCCGGTGACGGACCTCGACACGGTCGACGGCAAGCCGCATCGGAAGCTCGGCGACTTCGTCGTGTTCACCCTCGCCACGCCCAAGCCGGCCGCCACCCCGCCCGGCGCAACGCGCTGACGCACCGGCGCGCTACATATCCTCCCAGACGAAACCCGCCGCCAGGCGGGTCAGGCGCTTCTTCGCGACTTCGTACTTGAGCATCGTCGTGCCGCCGGCGCGATGGGTGCGGCCGACCGCAGCGACGTCGTCGATGCCATCCCCGTCGAAGTCGGCGGCGTGCAGCAGGTCATGCACGCGGAACCGCAGGTCGTCCACCGCCAGCGGCTGCGCGTGCCCGAGGGTGTCCACCAGCACGATCCGCTCCCGCGTCCACTCGGCGTTGCCGGCGCGGAGGCTCACGGCGAGCAGCGCACGCGCCGCGCCGAAGCAGCCCGTGACCACGGAGTGACTGGTAGTCACGCGCTTGGCGAGCCGCTCGTAGATCGGCATGCCCTGCGCACGCAGCGCCTGGTCGAGCGAATCGCGCAGCACCTTCACGCGGTCGGCGTACACACCCGAGAGCGGCGCGCGACGGCAGCGCTCCACCTTCACGTCCTCGAGCGGCGGGCGCGTGACGGCGCCGGGTTCGGGATCGGCGAGTCGCACGGCCGAGGCCACCACGGTCGCTCTCCCTTGCGCGGCACTGTCCATGGTGGCCGAGCCCTGCACCACCAGCACGATGCGGCCGTTCCAGGTATCGACGCCGGTCGCCCGCACCTCCTCGCTGCCCCAGGGTCCGCGCAGTGCGAATCGCGTCCCCACCGGCACCGGTGACATCTCGGCCGCGACCTCGCGGAACGCCTGCGCGAGGGCACTGTCCTTGCGCACCTCGAGGTCCACGCGGCCGATGTCGAGCAGCATGCGCTTGCCGCGACTCGCGACGACGAACCAACTTTCGCCGCGCGGGCGGAACACGAGGAAGGGGCGCACGCTGTCGCTCGGCGACGCGGTGGCCGGTCCGATGACCGCCGCGGCCTGCGCGTGCACTCGACCGGACTCGGGCGCGAACGCCGGCCGCAGGACGAGTCCGGCGACGAGCACCAGGAGCGTGGGACGCGCGACACGTGGCGTGCGGAGCGCCGCGCGCACGGCAAACGGCAGGATTCCTCGAATCGGCACGGGCGAAATATGACGCGCTACACCTACCTCCGCCCGCCCTCGCTCGCCGCGGCATTGGACGCCCTCGCGGCGCCGGGGGCCGTGCCGCTGGGCGGCGGCAGCGACCTGCTCCCGTCCATCGACGAGGGACTGCTCACGCCGTCCGCCGTGGTGGACGTGCAGGCGCTGCCGGGCTTCGACGACATCGGCCGCGGCGCCGATGGGGCCCTGCGCCTGGGCGCCGGGGTGCGGATCGACACCGTGGCCCAGCACCCGCTGGTGCGGGAGCACGCAGCGCTGCTCGCCGCCGCCGCGGCCGCCGTGGGCAGTCCGGCGCTGCGCAACATGGGCACCCTGGGCGGGAACCTCGCGCAGCGGCAGCGTTGCTGGTACCTGCGCCGCGGCGTCGCGTGCTTCAAGAACGGCGGCGACCACTGCGCGGCGTATGCGGGTGAGCATTCGTATCACGCCATCTTCGACACCGGGCCCTGTCACGCGGTGCACCCGTCCGATCCCTCGGTCGCACTCGAGGCACTCGACGCCCAAGTGGAAGTCGCGAGCCAACGCGGCACACGGGTGCTGGCCGTCGCGGCGCTCTACGAGGGCGCGGCCCACAACCGCGTGCGCGAGGTCACGCTCGCGGACGACGAGCTCATCGTGGCCGTGCGGATCCCGGCGGAGAGCCTCGGTGGCGTGTGGCACTGGGAGAAGACCATCCAGCGTGGGGCGTTCGACTTCGCACTGGTGTCCTGCGCGGCCCTGCGCCGTCCGGACGGCGTGGTGCGGATGGCGCTGGGCGGCGTCGCCGCGGGACCGTGGCGCGCACCACTCTCGGTGGAGGAGGATGTGGCCTCGGGTGGCCTCGATGCGGACAGCATCGACGCGCTGGCCGAGCGGGCGCTCTACGACGCGACGCCGCTGGACGGCACGCGCTACAAGGTGCGGATCGCGCAGGCCCTGCTGCGCCGCGCGATGTCGGTGCTCACGGCGTCGTAGCCCGGCCGGCCGGCGCGGGCCGGTGCGGAAGGTCGGCGCCGGACACCCGTTAAAACCTTCGGCAGTGCTGTCGGGTCGAATCCCGGGAAGGCGGCGACGAAACCGCCGCCCGTTCGGCGTGCGTATTGCCGTCGTCACCGCGATTCCCCAGCTGGCATCATCGGGAACACCCTTGGAACACCCACGGATCACCCTCGGACCACTCACGGATCTCATGCGAACGACCTTTCGCCTCGCGCTGCCGCTCGTGCTGCCGCTCGTGCTGCTCGGCGCCGCCGTTCCCCTCACCGATCCCCTCGCCGCCCAGGACGACGACACGCGCCGCGTGATCTCCATCGGGAACCATCCCCGGGTGGACGGCCTGCGCATAAACTTCCGCGACCGCGACCTCGATCGTGTGCGGGGCGCGAACGTCACGCTCTGGCGCCCGCATGACGACGCCACCGGTGAGGTGAGCGGGCTGGCGCTCGGGCTGCCGATGACCGGCGCCGGGCGCATCAGCGGCCTGGGGCTCGCGGCGTTCAGCATCGAAGCCCACGAGGGGACACACGGCGTGATGCTCGCGGGCATCGGCGTGGGTGGTGGCGGAAGCCTGCGGGGCATCAATATCGCGGGGCTCGGCGTCGGTGCCGGGGGCAGCGTACACGGCATCACCATCGCGGGCCTCGGCGCCGGCAGTGGCGGCAACGTGAGCGGCTTCACCTTCGGTGGCCTCGGCGTCGGCAGCGGTGGCCGCGTGAGCGGCATCGCAGCGGGCGGACTCGGGGTGGGCGCCGGCGGCTCGGCGCGCGGCCTGCTGGTCGGCGGCCTCGGGGCCGGCATCGGCGGTGATGTGCGCGGCATCGTCGTCGGTGGCATCGGTGCCGCGACGGGCGGCGACGCCCGGGGAGCGCTGATCGGCGGCGTGGGCACCGGGGCCGGGGGCGACCTGCGCGGCCTCGCGGTCGGTGGTGTGGGTGTGGGCGCGGGCGGCCGCATCAGCGGCATCGCCGTGGGCGGCATCGGTGTCGGCGCCGGCGGCGGCATCCGCGGGATCGCGATCGGCGGCGTGGGCGTCGGTGCGGGCGGTACGGCGCACGGCGTGATGATCGGCGGGCTCGGCGTGGGCGCGGAGCGCCTCGAGGGTTTCGCCATGGCGCCCGCGGTGGGCGGCGAGGAGCTGCGCGCGATCGTGATCGCTCCGGTGCTGCTGCGCACGGCGCGGGACGGCTCGTTCACCGGCGTGAGCCTGTCCAGCGTGAACGCCGTGCGCGGCAGTCAGCGCGGCCTGTCGATCGGCATCGTGAACTTCGCCCGCCGGCTCGACGGTGCGCAGATCGGCGTGATCAACATCGTCCGCGACAACCCGTCGGGACGGAAGGTGCTGCCGATCATCAACTGGGGCCGCTGAGTCAGCGATCGATCAGGGAGGCCGGGATCGGGTTCGCCGCCGACTCGGCTTCCCAGAAGATCGTCACCACCCACCAGCGCTTGCCGTCGAACCAGAGCTGGAACGAGTTCACGCCGCGGGTGAACGGCTTCTCGTCGTCCGCCTTGCGGCGTGAATCGTAGGCGCTCATGAGGTGCACGACGTTGCCGTAGCGCTCGAGCTTGCGGCCGATCTCGCGCTCGAAGAAGCCGTCGCGCTCGAGTGAAGCGCCCGCCTGCTGCACGTACTCGTCGGCGGTCCACACGCGCATGCCGCCACTGCCGTCGGCGCGCCGTCCCGTGGGAATGAGCCGCGCCCCCGGCGCCATGAGCGAACGGAAGCGGTCCCAGTCGCGCTTCTGTCCGGCCGGCCCCGAGATGACGTCATAGATCGCCTTCATGATGGCGTCGATGCTCTCGACGTCCTCCGGACGCGCCGGTGGGCGCAGCTCGGCCGCCTGGGCTGCGGCCGGCGGCTGCGCGGCCGGCTGTTGCGCGACGGCCGGACGGGCGGCGATGGTGAGGGTGAGGCTGGAGAGGCCGAGCAGGCCTGCACGGAGGCAACGCTGAGCGGTCATGGGGCGTTTTCCTGTCGTTGACGGTTGTCGTGCACCCGTACCGGAGGATCCGATGTCGTTGTTTCGTCACCACGTGAGTGTCGTACTGTTTGCTGCACCCCTGTGGCTGGGCGCGCAGAACGTAGCCGTTCCCACCAATGAGTGGCAGGTGCCGTGGGGCGCCCAGGGCCGGCCGCGCGACCCGTTCGTCGCGCCGGACGGCAAGGTGTTCTTCGTCGGACAGAACGGGAACTACATCGCGCGCCTCGACCCCGCGTCGGGCGAGTTCAAGCAGTACACCATCGATGCCGGCACCAACCCGCACAACCTCATCGTGGACCCGAGCGGCCAGGTGTGGTACGCGGGCAACCGCAACGGCATGATCGGCAAGCTGAACCCGCTCACCGGCGAGATCACGCGCTACCCTATGCCCGACGCCAACGTGCGCGACCCGCACACGCTGGTGTTCGACGCGAAGGGCGACATCTGGTTCTCCGCGCAGAACTCGGGCGCCGTGGGGCACTTGGACACCAAGACGGGGAATATCCGCCTCGCGTACACCGGCCCGCAGACGCGCCCCTACGGGATCGTGATCAACTCCAAGGGCATCCCCTGGTTCAACCTGTTCGGCACCGACCAGATCGCGTCGATCGACCCGAACACGATGGCGGTGAAGACGTACAAGCTGCCGGACGCCAAGACGCGCGGGCGGCGCATCGCACTCACCAGTGATGACGTGGTCTGGTACACGGACTACACGCGCGGCTACCTCGGCCGGCTGGATCCGCGCACGGGCCAGGTGGAGGAGTTCCTGATGCCGGGTGGCTTCCAGTCGCTGCCCTACGGCATGGCATCGGACGACAAGGACCGGTTGTGGATCACGGAGAACCTCCCCGGGAAGGGATCGCGGCTGCTGGGTTTCGATCCGAAGACGCGGAAGTTCTTCGCCGAGACGACCGTGGGGCGTCCGGAGACCAACACGATCCGGCACATGTACTTCGACAAGAAGACGGGTCTGCTGTGGTTCGGGACCGATCAGGGAACGATCGGGCGGGCGGAGGTGGGGAAGGTGAAGACGGTGATGTGAGGTGGAAGGTGGATGGTGGATGGTGAGAGGTGAGAGGGGCATGCGCGATGCGCTCCTCTCACCTCTCGCCGTTCTCCTTGCTGCGGCTGCGCCGCTGGGCGTGGGTCAGCGCCAGAGCCAGCCGAAGATGCCGCCCGTGATGCCGGCGTAGAGCAGCGAGTCAAAGGCATTGAGCAGCCAGCTCTTCCAGGGGCGTGCGAACCAGATCGACTCGGACGTGGAGCCGAGGGCATAGGCCATGAAGGTGACCGTGCCCGTGATGCGGAAGACGCTCAGGTAGTCGGCGTCGGGGGCGAGGGTGTTGGCCGCGACATACGCGACGAAGGCCGCGATGACCGTGGCCGAGAGGAACGACTGCCCCATCATCGCGCCCATGTTGGGCAGTCCCGGCGGCGCGACCGTGACGTAGGCGATGGGGCCGCGTTTCATCTTCGCCTTTCCCTCGGGCGTATTGCCGGCACCCCCGAGCAGGTTGGGCGAGACGTAGCGTCCCGGTGCGGGGGCGTTGGCCCGCAGCGCATCGGAGACCCCGTCCTCGTCGGTGAAGGCTGCGAACTCCTTCTGGTGCGTGGGGAGCACCGTCCAGTTGAGTGCGGACATCAGGAAGACGCCGACACCGGTGACGATGATCGGGAGCCACAAGTCGAGCAGGAACTGCATGGAACCTCCGGGGGGAAGGTGTGCGCTGGAGCACACACAGTCTGGCCGAACCTCCGATCGCGCAATATCCTAGTGGACTGATGTGGTTCCCCATCCCCAACCCGTCCGACGCCCTGCTGCGCGAGATCCGCGTGTCGCAGGCGGTGGCCCGTGTGCAGCAGTTGCCCACGGTGTTCGCGGCGAACCCGCTGCTCGCGATGTTCATCGCGATCGTGTATTGGGACCACGTGTTCCGCACGCTGCTCGTGCTGTTCGTGGCGGCGATGATCGTGCTATGGACGCCGGCCATCCTCAGCTGGCGACGGTTGCGGCACAAGGTGCGTCCGCTGCGGGTGAGTCCGGGGAACGAGCGGCGGGCGCTGATCTTCTCCACGACGGCGGGGCTGCTGTGGGCGATGGCGGCGTTCGCGTTGTTCCCGGCGGGCGGCCCGGAGGAGCGGGCCGCGCTGGTGATGATGATGGCGGGCCTCTGCGCCGGCTCGGTGGCGTTCTTCTCGTCGAGCCCGATGGCATCGATCGGCTTCTACCTGCCGTTCATGCTGACGCTGCTGGCGCAGGCGCTCACGTTCAGCTCGTTGCGCTCGCCGGTGCTGCCGGCGTCGATCGCGGTGTTCATCGCCTGCGCGCTGCTCTTCACCCGCACCACCTGGCGGCAGTTCGTGGAGAACGTCCGCGTGCTGGTGGAGCGCGACCGGCTGCTGCAGGAGGCGAAGGAGAGCGGCGTGCAGCTGGAGCTGATGCTCTCGCGCATGTCGGACCTCGCGATGGTGGACGAGCTGACGGGGCTCAAGAACCGGCGCTCGTTCTTCGACGACATCGAACCGGTGATCGCGGGCAGCCGGCGTCGCGGCAAGCCGATCGCGATCGCGCTGCTCGACCTCGACCACTTCAAGGAGATCAACGACACGCACGGCCACGCGATCGGTGACGACGTGCTGCGCGAGGTCGCGAAGCGGATCGAGGACACGCTGCGCCAGGAGCAGATCGTGGGCCGGATCGGCGGCGAGGAGTTCGTGGTGCTGCTGCCGGACACGAACCCGCAGCAGGCGCTCTACGCGCTCGAGCGCGTGCGGAAGTCGGTGGGTGAGTCCCCGATCGCCGTGAGCAACGGCGCCTCGCTGGTGATCACGGTGAGCAGCGGCATCGCACCGTTGGCCGACGGCATGACGGTGCCGGTGGCCCTGCAGCACGCCGACAAGGCGATGTACCGGGCGAAGGCGCTTGGGCGGAACCGGGTGGAGGTGTATGGGGCGGTGGAAGAGGCGCTGCTCAGGGGGTGAGGTGGGTGGTGGATGATGGATGGTCGAGGGTGGATGTGTCGGAGGGTTTTTTCGCCCGCTTGTCATCGACTGCGGCGTCCACCTATCGCATAGTCAGAACAAAGCTTATGCCTCGTCGGCAATCATTTGTTTGCGCGCGCTTGCTTGATGCGAGCTTCCAGCTGAAGCCCGAGTTTGGGCCGGGAGGGTGAGCCGCGCACTCGCCTTGCGCCTCCCACCTCACACCACCGATCAGCGCTCGGAACCCCGGCCATCAGCCTATGCGTTCAAATGATTCCCGACTAGATTGCTAGTCTATAGCGGGCGATCCCTGAACCAGTCGGCAGCATGTCCTCGTCAATCGAAACCCTGGTCAACAAGGAGTACGCGTACGGCTTCGTCACCGACATCGAGTCGGACACGATCCCGCGCGGACTCTCCGAAGAGACCATCCGCCTCATCTCCGCCAAGAAGTCCGAGCCCGAGTGGCTCCTCGAGTGGCGGCTGAAGGCCTACCGGCGCTGGCTCACCATGACGGAGCCGCACTGGCCCAACGTCACCTACGAGCCGATCGACTACCAGGCGCAGACGTACTACTCCGCGCCCAAGAGCGTGAAGCCGCTCCAGTCGCTCGACGAGGTGGACCCCGAACTCCTCAAGACCTACGAGAAGCTCGGCATCTCGCTCACCGAGCAGAAGCGCCTCAGCGGTGTCGCCGTGGACGCGATCTTCGACTCGGTGTCGGTGGGCACCACCATGAAGGAGGAGCTCGCCAAGGTCGGCGTGGTCTTCTGCTCGTTCGGCGAGGCGGTGCACAACCACCCCGAGCTGGTGCAGAAGTACCTGGGCTCGGTGGTCCCCTACTCCGACAACTTCTTCGCCGCCCTCAACTCGGCCGTCTTCTCCGACGGTTCGTTCGTATACATCCCCAAGGGCGTGAAGTGCCCGCTCGAGCTCTCGACCTACTTCCGCATCAACGCGGCGGACACGGGCCAGTTCGAGCGCACGCTCATCGTCGCCGATGAGGGCGCCTCGGTGAGCTACCTCGAGGGCTGCACCGCACCCAAGCGCGCCACCAACCAGCTGCACGCCGCGGTGGTGGAGATCGTCGCCCTCGACCGCGCCACGGTGAAGTACTCGACCGTGCAGAACTGGTACGCCGGCGACAAGGACGGCGTGGGCGGCATCTACAACTTCGTCACCAAGCGCGGCAAGGCGCTCACCGACGCCAAGATCTCGTGGACGCAGGTCGAGACCGGCTCGGCGATCACCTGGAAGTACCCCTCGGTGATCCTGCAGGGCGACAACGCGGTCGGCGAGTTCTACTCGGTGGCCGTGGTCAACAACAAGCAGCAGGCCGACACCGGCACCAAGATGATCCACATCGGCCGCAACACGCGCTCGACGATCATCTCCAAGGGCATCAGTGCCGGCCGGGGGCAGAACTCGTACCGCGGCCAGGTGAAGGTGCTGCCCAAGGCGGAAGGCGCGCGCAACTACACGCAGTGCGACTCCATGCTCATCGGGAACGCCTGCGGCGCGCACACCTTCCCCTACATCGAGGTCGCCAACAACACGGCGACGCTCGAGCACGAAGCCTCCACGTCGAAGATCGGCGAGGACCAGATCTTCTACTGCAAGGCGCGCGGCCTCAACGCCGAACACGCGATCTCGCTCATCGTGGCCGGCTTCTGCAAGGAAGTGTTCAAGGAGCTGCCGATGGAGT
>Ga0268299_1001141_pt1 | contig 54783 bp, 54 predicted proteins | sample NOBtaG_FD_193484 | JGI IMG/M metagenome (GOLD analysis project Ga0268299, IMG submission 193484) | Activated sludge microbial communities from bioreactor in Nijmegen, Gelderland, Netherland - NOB reactor | ecosystem: Engineered > Bioreactor > Aerobic > Activated sludge | place: Netherlands... | reverse complement strand
TTCCGCCAGGCGGTCACGGCCGCGGGCCTGGGCTGCATGGCCGCCCTCGAGGCCGAAAAATACATCGCCGCCCACGAGCACGTGGCCGAGTCCGCGTGTGCAGCCGTGAAGGCCGCGGAATGAGCACACGCCGGGAAGCGACCTACGCCATGGATTGGGACAAGCTGCGCGTCTTCCACGCCGTCGCGGAAGCGGGCAGTTTCACGCATGCTGGCGAGATGCTGCGGCTCTCGCAATCGGCCGTGAGCCGCCAGATCAGCGCGCTCGAGGAGAGCCTCGATACGCCCCTCTTCCACCGCCACGCCCGCGGCCTGGTGCTGACCGAGCAGGGCGAGATGCTGCTGCGCACGGTGCGCGAGATCACGGGCAAGCTCCGCCAGACCGAGGCGCTCATCACCGAGAGCAAGGCCAAGCCCGAGGGCCCGCTGCGCATCACCTGCACCATCGGCCTCGGCACGACGTGGCTGGCGCCGCGGATCAAGGAATTCGTCGACCGCTACCCGCACATCGATCTCACCCTGATCATGACCGATTCCGACCTCGACCTCACGCTCCGCGAGGCCGATGTCGCGATCCGCGTGACGCCGCCGACGCAGCCCGATCTCATCCGCCGCAATCTGATGACGATCCACTTCCATGTCTGCGGCTCGACCGAATATCTGAAGAAGCACGGCATTCCCAAGGCGGCCAAGGATCTCGACAAGCACCGCCTGATCGTGTTCGGCGAGGAATTCCGCCCGACCATGCCGCAATCGCAATGGCTGCTGACCGCCGACGCCGATCCCGCGAAGCAGCGCCGGCCGGCGCTGCGCGAGAACAGCGTGCTCGGCATCTTCCAATCGATGCGGAGCGGCTTGGGCCTCGCCATCGTGCCCGACTACATGACCGAGAAGGCGAGCGACATCGTGCGCGTGCTGCCGGAATTCGAGGGCGGCGCCGTGGACGGATTCTTCGTCTATCCCGAAGCGCTGCGCCATTCTGCGCGCGTCGCGGTGTTCCGCGAATTCCTGCTGCAGAAGATCGCCGAAACCGCGTTCTGAAATGTCAGCGCGCAGCCATGCGCGATGCGCATGGCCGGTTGACGGCGCCGTTCGCTGATTTTTTGGGCGGCGGCGCCCATATTCCGGGGGTGTCGATGCCGCGCTCCCCTGTGCAGCGTCGACGCGGGATCCCGGCAGTGCCGCGGGTCCTACGTCCTCCCAGACGTGAAGCCTCCCTGTTCCTTGGCCCGGAAAACGCGAGTTTTCCGGGCTTCTTTTTTGTCTGGGCGCGCGGCCGATCAGGGCTCCGGCAAGCGCTCCTCCAGCTGCGAAATCGCGTCTTCGAGCTCGACGATGGCCGAAACGGCGGTGCCGGCTTCATCGTCGTCCGCGCCGGGCGGCGGGCCCGCGCCCTCCCAACGCGCGATCAGCTGCACGACCTCGAAGGTGAGGTGCTCCTTCGTCTTGTCGTCGAGGCCCTCGGCATCGCCGAGCCCCCGGGCGTGGGAAACGTGCTGCATCAGATCCGCGACCAGCACGCTGCGCCGGTCGTAGAGCTTGGCGATCTGGTCTTCGAGTTCGCGGGTCGGCTGGGTTTTGATCATTACCGGCGGGCTGGCGCTTGGGTTGCGTCTTGCGTCGGCGGTGCCGGCGCGCCGGCGCGCACGAGCGGATACCGCTCGCTGTCGTAGAGCGTGCGGATCGCGGCGCCTTCGAAGCGTTCGCCTTCGCTTTCGAGCGCGGTGGCGATGAGGTTGGCCGGCGCCTGTTCCTCGATCACAAAGCGGATGGCCTCGGCGCCGGTGGCGAAGCGCCGATAGGTCATCCGGCTGCCCGATGCCGGGCGGAAGCGCGGCCCGCCGGCGGCGGACTCGGCGCGATCGCTTTTGGGCGGCCGCGCCGGCTGCTTGCCGACGAAGAGCTCGGCGGCGGCCTCGAAATCGAATATCTCCATGACCGGTTCCTTTCCGGAACGGCAGGGCGCCCCGACCGGCGCCATGCCGGCCGGAAAGCCAGGACTGTTGATCGGCACGCGACTAGCCCCACGCCGCCGAATTGCGGGCGATCTCGGCGACGTATTCCCGTACGGCCTGGCGCGATTCGTCGGCGGTCGGCGCGCGGCCGCACAAGAGGGTCGGAAGCCACGCTTGCTCGCCTTCCCGCCGGGAGCGGGTCATCAAGCGAAGAAAGGGCGCGTCGCCCGTGTTCGAATAGATCGCGGGCGAGCAGAGCCAGAAGAACAGCGCGCCCGCGTTGTAGAGACTCTTGATCGCGTCGACGCCGGGTTGGGAAAGCCCGCGCCACAGGATGATGTTCGGCGTCACCTCGAGATCCTCGGTGCCGCGGAGCTCGGGCAGCACCCGCATCAGGCGCGTGAAGCTGACCGACCCTTCGGCGACGAGATCGGCGATGGATTGCCTGAGCGCGCCGGCATCGCGTTCTGCATCCATCGCGCGCGCTTCTCCGGGGCGGCTCTTACGAGCCCTTGGTCAGTTCCGCCGCGCAGGCGCGCGCGAGATCGGAATTGGCTGCGGTGGCGCCGGGTGCCGTCGCCCAGCCGCCCTTTTCGATGTAGGAGCCCTGTTCCCAGGAATTGGTCTTCTTGAGCGCGGCGAGATGGACGGCGACGTCGGCGGTAGCGTTGAATTTCGCGACGCAGCCCGGCGTCAGCGCGGCGACCACGGCGGTCTCGGCGCGCTGCTTGGCCATCTTTTCCGCGGAGCTGCCGGTGGTCCAGCCGCCCCAGGAAAAGCCCACGATCGCGAGCCCGATGGCGCCGAGCGCCACGCCCATCAGCACCGGCTTCGTCTCGGTTGGAAATTTCATTGTAACCATCCACGTGGCGGGGAGGCGAAGATGTCCTCGCTTCTCGGGCCATCCTTGAGATAAGGCGCAGTATGCGTGAAAGATACGCGCCGGGCGCTAACCTGGATATTTATTAAACGAAGCGATTTGAAGGCTCTGGCGTGCGGCGCGGGTGCGCAAGCGCGCCCTGCCCGTCACCTTCGGCCCCGCCCGGCCGCCGAAACCGGGATTTGACGCCATCCGCGCGCACCGGCAAATTTCGCCCGACAAGGGCAACCGCGCCCGCGGAGAGAAGATCAATGTCCAAAGACAAAGCCGCCCGGCCGGCGCCCGGGGCTGCCGGCATCAAGGCCATCGCGGCCGAATTCTACGGGCTCACGCTCGACGACGCGCGCGCCGCCGCCATCGCCGCCGAGCTCGCCAGGCTCGATGCGGGCATGCAGGCGGCGGGACGCGTGCCCATCGACGCGGCGCCCGGCGCCCCGTTCCGCCGGCTGCTGCTGGCCGGCGATCCCGCGGGCGCGCGCCGCGCATGACCGACCTCGCCGAACTTTCGCTCGCCGCCGCCGCCGACGGAATCCGGCGCCGCCGTTTCTCCTCGTGGGAGCTCACGCAAGCGTGCCTGAAGCGTGTCGCCGCCTGGCAGAAGCACACCAACGCGTTCATCGCCCTCGACCACGGCGGCGCTTTGAAGGCCGCTGCCCGCGCCGACGCCGGCGGCGCGCGCGGCGAGGACACGGGTGCCCTCCACGGCGTGCCGCTGGCGCACAAGGACATCTTCTTCCGCGCCAACACCATCGTCTCCGCCGGCTCGAAAATCCTCGACAAGCCGGGCACCGAAACGGCGAGCGTGCTCGCGCGCCTCGACGCGGCCGGCGCCATCGATCTCGGGGCGCTCAACCTCCACGAATTCGCGTCCGGACCGACCGGCCACAACGCGCATTTCGGCGACTGCCGCAATCCCTGGAACAAGGAGAAGGTGACCGGTGGATCGTCGAGCGGCTCGGCGGCGGCGGTGGCGGCGCGCATGGCGTTCGCCTCGCTCGGCACCGATACGGGCGGCTCGATCCGCGTGCCGGCGCATTTCTGCGGCATCACGGGCCTCCGGCCCACGCTCGGGCGCGTCAGCAAACACGGCGTCTTCCCGCGCGCGTGGTCGTTCGACACGATCGGGCCGATGGCGCGGAGCGCCGAGGATGCCGCGCTGCTGCTGCAGGCGGTAGCCGGCCCCGATCCGCTCGATGCCGATGCCGAAGCGGTCGGCGTTCCCGATTACGCGGCGGCACTGGCGCGGCCGCTCCGCGGCATGCGCATCGGCGTGCCGAAGGGCGCCTATTTCGCCGACATCGATCCCGGCATCGCGGCCCTCTTGGAAGCGAGCCGCGCCGCGTTCGCGAAGCTCGGCGCGGTGCTGGTGGAAGTGGAGACGCCGGACCCCGCGCCGCTCAACGCGTTGATGACCACGGTGAGCCTGGCCGAGGGCGCCTCGATTCACGCCGAGTGGATCGCGGCGCGGCCCGGCGACTACGGCCCCGGCATCCGCGAGCCGCTCGAGACCGGCCTTTACGTGCCGGCACTCCGCTATCTCGAAGCGCAGCGCCAGCGCGGCCGCGTGCTGAAGCAATGGCTCGACACGGTGTTCGACAAGGCCGATGTGCTGCACACACCGGTGTTCGACCGGCCGACTCCGGACGTGGCGGCGACCCAGCCGGGGCTGCCGGATTCCCCGACCGTCGGCGCCTATGGCCGCTTCACGACGTTGTTCGCCTATCTCGGCCTGCCGGCCCTCACCGTGCCGGTGGGCTTCCAGGCCGACGGCATGCCGGCCGCGATGCAGCTCGTCGGCCGCCCCTTCGCCGAAGCCGACATCCTCAACGCCGCGCACATGTATCAGCTCGAGAACCGCTGGCACGAAAAGGCGCCGCCGCTGCCGGGCTGAACGCTTTCATCAGCGCGGCGGCGCGGGGCCGAGACCTCGCACGCGGCCGGTCCTTCGAGGGCCGCCCAAGCGGACCCACCTCAGGACGAGGTCTATTTGTTGCAGCAAAAATGGGCCTCATCCTGAGGCGCCAAAGTCCATTCGCTGGCGAATGGAATTGGCCTCGAAGGATGGACGCGGTTACGATGTCGCCGACGCGCCGCGCGCCGCCTTCGTCACATGAACAGCTTCTCGCCTTTCAGGCTCGAATACATGCCGGCGACGAATTCGCCGTAGCCGTTCCAGATCGTGGTCGGCACGGTTTCGTCGGTGCCGAGCACGCGCTCGTGGGCCTGGCTCCAGCGCGGATGCGAGACGTCCGGGTTCACGTTGGCCCAAAAGCCGTATTCGCTCGCCTGCAGCTCTTCCCAATAAGAGACCGGCCGCTTGTCGGTGAACTCAACCGAGACGATGGCCTTCACCGACTTGAAGCCGTATTTCCACGGCGTGTGGAGCCGCAGCGGCGAGCCCATCGAATGCGGCAGCGGCTTGCCATAGACGCCGGTGACCATCAGCGTCAGATCGTTGGCCGCCTCTTCCATGGTGAGCCCTTCGGTGTAGGGCCAAGGCTGCCACTTCACGCGCTGGCCGGGCGCCACCTTCGGATTCATGAAGGTCTTCATCACCACGTACTTCGCGCTGGCAAGCGGCTTGGCGAGATCGAGGAAGGCCTTCAACGGGAAGCCCGTCCACGGCACGACCATCGACCACGCCTCGACGCAGCGATGCGCGTAGATGCGCTCCTCGAGCGGCATCTTCTTGACGAGGTCGTCGAAGCCGATGGTGAACGGCTTCTCGACCATGCCGGCGACCTTGATCTCCCACGGGCGCAGGGGCAGCGCCTTCGACGCCTCGGAAATGCTCTTCGAGGTGCCGAACTCGTAGTAGTTGTTGTAGGTGCTGGCGTCGGCTTCCTTGGTGATCGCGCGCGGCGCCTTGAACTTGTCGTTCTTCTTGGCGGGATAGAGCGACGCCGAGGGATCGCCCTGGGCCAGGGCGTTCTCGCCCAGCAGGCCCGCGCCCGCGGCCAGGATCGGGCCCGCCGCGAGGCCCTTCAGCAGCCGGCGCCGGTCGCGGAAAACGTGCTCCGGCGTGACGGCGCTTTCCGGCTTTTCCCAGCCGCGCTTGAACTTGATCAGCATCGATGGACCCCTTTGGCTTCGAACCAGCCCGCGCATCGCGAACCATAGGCCCGGTGCCTGCGCCGGGCAATTCAACGCCGAGTCACGTTCGGTTGACCCGGAAAGATGAACAGGGAGGCGGGGAGGCGGGGAGAAGGAAGGAGGGTGAACCATGGAGGACACAGAGGACACAGAGGAAAAGAAATGCGCGCCGAAGGCGCGCGAAATTTGCTTCCTCCGTGGTCTCCGTGTCCTCCGTGGTTCACCTTCTCTCCCCGCCTCCCTGTTCACCTTCCTTCAAGCTGCGGCGGGCGCGGGCCGCCGGTGGCCCAGTCGAGCAGCTGGACGGTGTGCAGCACCGGCAGTTTCGTGCCGGACGCGATCTGCATGATGCAGCCGATATTGCCGGCCGCAACGACGTCCGGCGCCGTGCTCTCGATGTTCCCGACCTTGCGGTCGCGCAGCCGCCCGGCGAGCGCGGGCTGCAGCATGTTGTAGGTGCCGGCCGAGCCGCAGCAGAGATGGCCGTCGGGCACGTCGCCGACCGCGAAGCCGGCGCGTGCCAGAAGCGCTTTGGGCGCGGCCGTGATCTGCTGCCCGTGCTGCAGCGAACACGCCGAATGATAGACGACCTTGAGCTTCTCCGGTGCGGCACCCGCGAATCCGATCTCGCTCATGAACTCGGTCACGTCGCGCGCCAGCGCCGAGATTTTCGCGGCCTTCGCGGCATAGGCCGGGTCGGCGCGGAACATGTAGCCGTAATCCTTGATCGTGGTGCCGCAGCCCGAGGTGTTGACGAGGATGGCATCGAGCGCGCCCGCCTCGTGCGCGCGCCACCACGCATCGATCGTGGCCTTGGCCTGGGCGTGCGCGCGATGCGCCATGCCCATGTGATGCACCAGCGAGCCGCAGCAGCCCGCGCCTTCGGCCAGCACCACCTCGCAGCCGTGGCGCGCGAGAAGACGCACCGTGGCGGCATTGATCTCGGGATCGAGCACCCGCTGGGCGCAGCCGCCGAGCAGCGCCACGCGCTTCTTGCGCGCGCCCTCGGCGGCAATCGTCTGCGGCCGGTCGAGCGGCCCCGGCGCCGGCACGGCGCGCGGCGCCAGCGCCAGCATCGCCTTCATCCGCGGCGGCAGCGCGAACGCCACGAGCCTTCCAAGGCTCGCCAGCATCAGCGCCGCGCGAAAACGCCTGGGATAAGGGAGGATCGCGGCCAGCGCCCGGCGCAGCAGCCGGTCGAACAGCGGCCGCTTATACGTGCGCTCGATATGCGCGCGCGCCTGATCGACGAGATGCATGTAATGCACGCCCGAGGGGCACGTCGTCATGCAGGCGAGGCACGAGAGGCAGCGGTCAACGTGCAGAACCGTCTGCGCATCCGCCGGGCGGTCCTTCTCCAGCATGTCCTTGATGAGATAGATGCGCCCGCGCGGCGAATCGCGCTCGTCGCCGAGCAGCACGTAAGTCGGGCACGTCGCCGTGCAGAACCCGCAATGCACGCAAGCGCGCAGGATCTTGTCGGCTTCCTTCGTATCCGGATTCGCGAGCTGCGCGAGGGTGAAGGCGGTTTGCATCGTGCGCTATCCTGGCGCTTCGACGCGGCCCGGATTGAAGATGCCGTGCGGATCGAACGCTTCCTTCAATCGCCGCGCGATCGCCGCGACCGCCGGCGATGCGGGCACGTGCTGCGCCGCCTCGCGCGCTTCGATCGAGCCGCGGATGAGCGCCGCGTGGCCGCCGGTCGGTGACACGGCGGCACGGATGGCGGCGGCGGTTTCGGCGGCGCGTGCGGGCGGAACGGCGAGCCAGAGGAGTCCGCCGCCCCAATCGTAGAAATGATGCGCGATCTCGAAGCCGTTGCCGAACGCGAGCGAGGCCATGACGCCGGCGCCGGCGGCGGGCGGGAGCGAGAGGCGCCAGAGATCGAGCGCAGGATCGGGCAGCAGCGCCGCCACGTCGCGGATTTCGCGCCAGAGGGCGGCGGTGTTCATCGAGTGCAGTTCTTCGGTGGCGCCGAACGGCGCCAGCAGTTCGCGGAGGCTCTTGCAGCGCGATTCCACCGAAGGCCCGAAGCCTTCGACGCGGATCGCCGTCACCGCATGGCCGGCGCCGCGCACGTAGCCGACGCCCGAGCGCGCCGCCGCGGCGTGCGGCAGATGCGCGGCGCCCGAGACTTCGTGCGGCGAATTGAGCGCCGCGGCCATGGCATCGCGCGCCTGCGCGTCGTCGAGGCCGAGGGCCAGCACGGTGCGCGCCTTTTCCGGCGCCGGCAGCACTTTGACGGTGATGTCCGTCATCACCGCCAGCGTGCCGAACGAGCCGCAGAGAAGCTTCGGGAGATCGTAGCCGGTGACGTTCTTCATCACCCGCCCGCCGGCCTTGAACGCCTCGCCGCGTCCGCTCACCGCGTGGAAGCCGAGGAAGTGATCGCGCGCGGCGCCCGCCTTGATGCGGCGGGGACCCGAGAGGTTGCAGGCGATGGCGCCGCCGAGCGTTCCCCCTCGCCGGCCGACGCTTTGCGTCGGCATGGCGAGGGCGTTAGGGGGTGAGGGGGAGTACCTCTTGCGCGTCAAAGCCCCCTCGCCCCCCACCCCCGCTCCCCAGGGAGCGGGGGAGAAGATCCCCCACATATCCATCGGCTCGAAGGCGAGCATCTGGTGGTTCTCGGCGAGCAGCGCCTCGATCGTGTCCATGGGTGTCCCGGCCTTGGCCGAGAGCACGAGCTCGTCGGGCTCGTAGAGGGTGACGCCCGCCAGCCCCGAGAGATCGAGCACGCGGTTGCTCTTGACCGGCCGCCCCCAGCCGCGCTTGGTGCCGTTGCCGATGATTTCGAGCGGCGATTCGGCCGCCAGCGCCTCCGCGACGGCGGCGCGCACCTCGTCGGCGCTGGTCGGCGAAAGCGTGTCGGCCACGGCTGCCCTAGAACCGCGGCAAATCCGGAAAGCGCGTCTGGCCGCCATGCACGTGGACGCGGCCGAGCTCGGCGCAGCGGTGGAGCGTGGGGAAGACCTTGCCGGGGTTCAGCAGGGAATCGGGATCGAACACGCACTTCACCCGCTCCTGCTGCGCGAGATCGGTTTCGTCGAACATCGCCGGCATGAGGTCGCGCTTCTCGACGCCGACGCCGTGCTCGCCGGTGAGCACGCCGCCGACCTCGACGCACAATTTCAGGATATCGGCGCCGAAGGCTTCCGCGCGCTCGAGCTCGCCGGGGTTGTTCGCGTCGTAGAGGATCAGCGGATGGAGGTTGCCGTCGCCGGCATGGAACACATTGGCGACGCACAGGCCATATTTGGCGGAGAACTCGGCGGTTTTCTTCAAGACTTCGGGCAGGCGCCGGCGCGGGATGGTGCCGTCCATGCAGTAGTAATCCGGCGAGATGCGCCCGACCGCGGGAAACGCTGCCTTGCGCCCGGCCCAGAAACGGTCGCGCTCCTCTTCGCCGCGGCTCACCTGCACGACCGTGGCGCCCTTGGAACGCGCGATGGCTTCGACACGGGCCGTGAGATCGTCGACCTCGACCGCCGGCCCGTCGAGCTCCACGATCAGGAGCGCTTCGACGTCGAGCGGATAGCCGGCATGCGCGAATTCCTCGGACGCATGGATCGCGGGCTTGTCCATCATTTCCATGCCACCCGGAATGATGCCGGCGGCGATGATGGCGCCGACCGCGTCGCCGGCGGTCTCGCTCGACGGGAAGCCGAGCAGCATGGCGCGCGCGGTGGCCGGTTTCTTCAAGAGGCGCACGGTCACTTCGGTGACGACGCCGAGCATGCCCTCGGAGCCGATCACGAGACCCAGGAGGTCGTAGCCCGGCGCGTCGAGATGCTTGCCGCCGAGGCGGATCACGGTGCCGTCGATGAGCACCATCTCCACGCCCAGCACGTTGTTGACCGTCATGCCGTATTTCAGGCAGTGCACGCCGCCGGAATTCTCGGCCACGTTGCCGCCGATGGTGCACGCGATCTGCGAGGAGGGATCGGGCGCGTAGTAGAAGCCCTCGTGCTCCACCGCCTGGGTGATGGCGAGGTTGGTGACGCCCGGCTGCACCACGGCACAGCGGTTGGCGTAGTCGATCTCGAGGATGCGCTTGAACTTGCTCATGCCGAGCAGCACGCCGTCGGCCAGCGGGAGTGCCCCGCCCGAAAGCGAGGTGCCGGCGCCGCGCGGCACCACCTTGATGCCCTCGCGCTGGCAGTACTTGAGGACGTCGCACACCTGCCCCACGGTTTCGGGCAGGACTACGAGCATGGGGATTTGGCGATAGGCGGTGAGCCCGTCGCATTCGAAGGGCCGGCGGCCTTCTTCGCTGTCGACGACGCCCTCGCCGGGCACGATCTCGCGGAGCGCGGCCGCGATCTCCACGCGGCGCGCAATCACACGTTCGTCCGGGGCAGGCATTTTCATGCCCGGGAGGATGCGTCGTCAGGGAATAGGTGGCAAGGCCGCCTGGTGCGGGCGGCGGCCGGGGAACGCTCGGTCAGGCCTGCTTGGCCTTGAAGCGCGGGTTGGTCTTGTTGATCACATAGACCTTGCCGCGGCGGCGCACGACCTTGCTGTTCTTGTGCCGGTTCTTGAGCGTCTTCAGCGAACTCACCACTTTCATGGCGCTATATCCGAACAAAAGCGGCCGCCTCGATACGGGCGGCCTGACCGCGCGGAACCTAGGGGGGGCCCAAGGCCTTGTCAACGCGGCGTAACGGCCCCCGGGGCCCCGGTCTTACCGCGCCGGGGGCGCATCGGGCGGCGCGCCATCCACGATGACGGCGTGGAAGGTGGCCGCCCCTTTGCGCAGTTCCACGGCGGCGCGGTATTCGGACGATTCCCAGAATTCCTGGGCGCGCTTGAAGGTCGGGAATTCGACCATGACCACACGCCGCGACTCGTCGGGCCCCTCGACCGTCACGCGCGGCCCGCCGCGCACCAGGAAACGCCCGTCGTATTTCGCGATCGCGGCCGGGGTGACGGCCTGGTACCGCTTCATCTGCTCGGGATTGGTGATCGTCATGTAAACGATGAGATAAGCGGCCATCTTCCCCTCTCCGGTGCGACACTTTTCGGCCGCATGCATTTAACTTTCGTTTACCTGCTCGCGCGCATGATTGCCACATGAAGCAAAAGCACTCTCAGGAGGCAGCGGCCATGAACGACGTCATGATGCGCAAAGCCCGGTCGGTCATCCTCTTCGGCAGCTCGGTGACATTCGGGCTTATTCTCTGCAAGGCTTGGTTCCTGATGAAGGTCATCGCCTAGTTCTGCGCCGCAGCCGGCCTAGTCCACGAAACGCGCCTTCACCGCCTCGGGCACTTCGGCCGCGCGAAAGCCGGCCGGCCGCGTCGGGTCGCGCTTGATCCACACGCGCCGCTCGAAACCTTCCAGCGCCGGCCGCCCGTCGGCGTGGGTGAGCTTGTGCTTCACCACGAAGGTCTTGCCGTCCCAGCTATCCACCCAGCTTTCGACCGCGAGCGTGTCGCCGAGCCTCGAGGCGTTCGAATATTTCGTGCCGGTTTCGACCAGCGGCATGCCCGGCGAATCGAAATCGCGCGCGAGCTCGGCGTACGAAAGCGCGTTGGCCGTGAACAGCCGCTCGGTCGCCTGGTCGAACAGCGAATAGAAATGCGGATAGAAGACGATGCCGGCGGCATCGCAATGCGCCCACTCGACCTTGAACGTGCCCTTGTAGACTCGCAATTCGCTGCTCCTGACCGGTGAATGGAGTGGCCGCTAGACTTCGGGCATATCGCCCTTGTGGGCGAAGGCATAGTCGCGTGCCACCTCGGCCACCACGATGCGGTATTCCTGGAAGATGTCACGCTTGCCGGCCGCCATGCCCTTCATGTGCTCGGCCTCGCGGCACCAGTCGGCCAACGCCGCGGCGTCGCGCCAATAGGAGAGCGACAGCCAGGTGCCCGGCCGGGTGCGACTCTCGAAACGCTCGACCGAGATGAAGCCGTCGATCGTGTGCACGCGCGCATGCAGCTTCTCCGCCCATTCCGCGTAGAGCGATTCCGCGCCCAGCCGGATGTGGAACTCGATGATGCCGACGACCATGCGATGCGGCCCTAGAGCTTGACGCCGAAGGTCATGCCGTCGCCGACCGGCACCAGCGAGATCGCGAAGCGCTCGTCGTCGCGCACGCGCGCGTTGAAGGCGCGGACGCCGTGCGCGGCCTTCACCACTTCGTTCTGCGCCTCGGGCGGATAGTGCGCGAACTTGGCCTTCACGTCGGCGTCGGTGACGCTGGCCGGCACGAAGCCCTGAAACATCGTGTTGTCGGCGATCACCGTGCCGCCCGTGCGCAAAAGCGTGTGCGCGTAGTCCCAATAACGCGGATAGCTCGGCTTGTCGGCGTCGATGAAAACGAGATCGAACGTGCCTGCGTGGCCCGAATCGACCAGCGCCTTCAGCGAGTCGACGGCGGGTGCCAGCTTCAGCGTGATTTTCGACTCGACCCCGGCCTTCTTCCAATATTTCTTGGCCACGTTGGTCCAGATCTCGCTCACGTCGAACGCCCAGATATGGGCGCCGGCCGGCAGCGCCATCGCCATGGCGAGAGAGCTGTAGCCGGTGAAGACGCCGACCTCGCAGATCTTCTTGGGCGCCATGGCGCGCACCAACACGCTCAGGAACTGCCCTTCGAGCGGCGAGACCGCCATGTTGAAGCGCGGATCCCGCTTCGTTTCCTCGCGCAGCTCGCGCTGGATCGGCGTCTCGCGGTCGCTGACCGAATAGAGATAGGCGTAGAGCTCGTCGTTCATCTTGAGGAGATCGGCACTCATCGTCGAACCTCGTTGGCGCGGGCGCTGGGCGTCACTTGCCGTAGAACAGGCGGGGCAGGAACAGCGCGATGAGCGGAATGTAGGTGATCATCAGGAGGCGCACCACGTCCGCCGAGATGAAGGGCACCATGCCGCGAAAGACGGTCGTGGTCTTGAGCCCCGGCACCACGCCCGAGAGCACGTAGACGTTCAGACCAACCGGCGGCGTGATGAGGCTGATCTCCGTCACCATCACGATGACGATGCCGAACCACACCAGCACCCATTTGGGCTCGATGCCCAGCCCGGGCGCCAGGCTTTGGACGAGTGGGAAGAAGATCGGCACCGTCAGCAGGATCATCGACAGGCTTTCGAGAACGCAGCCGAGGATGATGTAGATGCCGAGGATCATCAGCAGCACGAGATGGGGTGAGAGGCCCGAGCCGACGACCAGGGATCGGAGCGCCTCGGGAAAGCCGGCGACGTTGATGAAGTTGGAGAAGATCAGCGCGCCGATCAGCACGAAGAACAGGATCGCCGAGGTGCGGGCGCTGTCGACGAAAACGTCGAGCAGCGCCCTGAGCGACACGCCCTTCGCAAGAGCGAGCACCAAGGCGCCGCCGGCGCCGATGCCGGCCGCCTCGTTGGCGGTGAAGGCGCCCGAATAGATCCCACCAATCACGAGGATGAACAACGAAAGGACGCCCCAGACGGATTTGAGGGCCCGCAGGCGCTCGGACCACGGCGCCCGCTCGGCCGCCGGGCCCGCGGCGGGGTCGCGCATGACCGTCCACTTGATCGCGGCCATGTAGAGGAGAATCCCGAGGAACCCCGGCAGGAATCCGGCGGCGAAGAGCTGGTTGATCGAGGTTTCGGTCATCAGCCCGTAGATCACCATGATGGTGGAGGGCGGGATCATGATGCCGAGCGTGCCGCCGGCGGCGATCGAGGCGGTGGCGAGCGTGTCCTTGTAGCCGTATTGGCGCATCGATGGCAGCGCCACTTTCGACATGGTGGCGGCGGTGGCGAGGCTCGAGCCGCAAATGGCGGCGAAGCCGCCGCAGGCCACCACGGTGGCCATGGCGAGTCCGCCGCGGCGGTGGCCGAGGAAGGTCTGCGCCGAGGCGTAGAGCTCTTGCGAAATGCCCGCGCGCGCCACCAGATTGCCCATCAGGATGAACAGCGGCAGCACGGCAAGCTCGTAGTTCTGCACCGAGGAGATGAAGCGTTCAGCGGAGCTCGACAGCGCCGGAATCCAGCCGCGCACATACCAAAGGCCGCAGAATCCGACGACGCCCATCGCCCAGGCGATCGGCATGCGCAGGAAGATGCACGCGAGGAGAATTCCGAACCCGATCAGGACGACATCCACGGCCGCCGCCTCCCCTATACGCGCGTGGACGGATGCACGTCAGTCGATCCGGTGCTTGCCGATTTCGAGATCGGACTTCATCGCGTCGAGCGGGCCGCGGCCGAGCAGATAGCGCACGCAATTGACCAGGAGGCATAGGGTCGCGATCGCGCACATCACGGCGAAGAAATAGGTGAGCGGGCCTTTGGGGACGCGGAGATATTCCGTCACCTCGCCGTCTCCGGTGAGCCGCGCCGCGACGAACCAGACGCGCCACGTGACCACAGCCATGAACGCCGCGGCGATGAGGTTGAGCGCGATCTGGCGCGCGCCGGTCAGCGGCTTCGGCCACACCATGTCGATCAGGTCGACGCAGACATGCTCCTCGCGCCACGTGATGCTGCCGAGCACCGCGTAGACGCTGATCGCCATGAACACGACGGTCAGCTCGTCGCCGCCCTTGAGCGGCGAGAACCAGTCGCCGGAGCCGAACAGCCGGACGAAAAACGGGCTCGAGAAGAGGCTGTTCAGCTCGCGGCCGGCCACGTCGACGAACGTCACCACCGTCAGCGCCAGCAGCATCGCGGCCGCGAGCACGTCGGGGCCGCGCACGAGCCACCGCCCCAAGCCCGAACCGGCCGGATTGCCGTTGGTCATCGTCCCTCCCGAAAACGAAAGCGCCGGGCGCGGCTCGCCCGGCGCTTCGCCGACCCCGAGCGATCTACTTTTTGTCGAGCGCCCGCGCCGTGTCGCGCAGCTCCTTGAGCGCCGCGGCCGGATCGTAGCCCTTGCCCGCGGCGCGCTTGATCCAATCCGCCTCGAGCGTGGCGCCGACCTTCTTGAGTTCCTCGATCATGGCCGGCGTGGCGTCGCTCACTTCGTTGCCAGCCGCCTTGGCGGCGTCGTAGCCCCCCTTGTCGGCCAGGCTCCAACGGCTGCCGGCATACGCCGAGAGCTTCTCGCCCACCACGGCCTTCACCGCGGCTTGGTCTTCCTTCGACATCGCCTCGAACTTCTTAGGGTTCATGATGAAGGCGAAGCTGCCGTCGTAGAGATTGCCGGGCACGCGCAGGATGAATTTCGTCACCTCTGCGAGGCGGAAGCTCTTGTGCGTCTCGGGCGGCATGAACACCGCCTCGGCCACTTTCGAGGACAGCGTCTCATAGACCTTGGGCGCCGGCACGGTGACCGCGACCGCGCCGAACGCCTCGCCGACCCGCGAGGCGATGCCGCCCGGCAGGCGAACTTTCATGCCCTTCAAGTCGGCCCAGCTCGTGATTTTGCGCTGCGAATGGATGACGCCGGTGCCGTGGGTCATCATGCCGATGACCATGACGCCCTTGTGCTCGTCGGCCTTGGCGAGATGCTTCTCGTAGACGCGCCAATAGGCGGCGGAGCCCGCTTCGGCACCGGCGCCGAGCAGCGGCAGCTCCATCACCTGGGTGGCGACGAACTTGCCGGGGTTGTAGCCGTGGAAGATCCACGCCACGTCCTGGACGCCGTCGCGCACCGCGTCGAACTGCCCCGGCGGCGGCGCCAGATCGTATTTGATCTCGAAGGTGACGCGGCCCTTGGTCGCCTCCTGAATCCACTTGCCGAGCGTCGGCAGCACATCGGCGTTGATGTGATGCGTGGGCGGCGCCCAGGAGCCGAAAATCAGCTTGGTCTGCGCCGATGCGGGCGCCGCCGAGAGTGCCAGCGCGGCCGCGCCGGCAAGAAGTAACGTCTTGGAAATGCTCATTTTATCCTCCCAGAGTTGGAAACCCGGCGATGGCACGTTGGAAGTGCTTCTCGGTCAATGGCGCCGGAATTGGGCTTGTCTAACTCCCGTTAGACAAAGCGGTCAAGCACGAGTCAGTCGCGGTAGGACGGGTCGACGCGATCGATCATCCGCGTCAGCGCGTCGAGCACGTCTTGCCCGGCGCCGAAGCGCGGATCGAATTGCAGCGAATCGGCGGTGCATTTCTTTTGGATGTCTTCCGGAATCTCGATGACCGGGCCCATCGCCGTCGAGGCCAGCTGGATCTCGCACGCGCGGTTGAGCAGCCAGAGGATCGCGAAGCAGCGCGGCAGCGAGTCCGCCCAGGCGAGCAGTCCATGATTGCGCAGGATCACGGCCGGCCTGTCGCCGATGCTGGCGAGAAGACGCGGCCCCTCGCCCGCATGCACGGTGATACCTTCGAAATCGTGATAAGCAAGTTTGCCGTGGAGCTGCGCCGAATAGAAATTGCTCGTCGAGAGGCCGGCGCGGCTGCACGCCACCGCCATGCCCGCCGTGGTATGGGTGTGCATCACGCAATGCGCGCCCTCGATGCCGGCATGGATCGCGGCATGGACCGTGAAGCCGGCGGGGTTGACCGGCCAGCGCGACGCACTCGCCGGACGTCCCTCCAGGTCGATCTTCACGAGTTTCGACGCCGTCACCTCGCTGTAGTGGAGGCCGAAGGGGTTGATGAGGAAATGGCGTTCGGGGCCGGGCACGCGATGCGTGATGTGGTTGTAGATCAGCTCGGTCCAGCCGAGCATCGCGAAGATGCGATACATGGCGGCGAGCTCGACGCGGAGCGCGCGCTCCTCGGCGGCGATTTCGGCGCGGGCGGGCGGCGTTACGACGGACAAGGGCGCCCTCTCCGGCCTAGAGACGGAACTCGGCGTTGATCTGCCCGGTGCCCGAGCTCGGGAAATATTCGGTGATTATATCGCATTCGCCGCGATAGGCGTCCCAGCCGAGCAGGCCGAACAGCATCACCGTGTCGTGCATGTGGCCTTCGCCGAGGCAGGCGGAATTGTATTCCGGCAGCATGGCGAGGAATTCCGCGTAGCGCCGCTCGCGCCAAAGATTCACCACGCGCATATCGACCTCGCGATAGAACTCGCGGCTGATCGTGTGCATGCTCTCTTCGGGCGAGCCGTTGTCCTGGAATCGGTGCGAGAGCGAGCCGCTGGCGAGCACCGCCACGGTGTTGCCGCTGCCTTCGATCGCCTCGCGCACCGCGGCGCCGAATTTGCGGCTGTCCTCGAAGCTGTGCCAATTGCACCACGCCGCGATCGAAACGACCTTGAAGGCGCGGTCGCTGTTCATGTAGCGCATCGGCACGAGCGTCGCGTATTCGAGCGTGAGGCTGTCGATCTTGTGCGAGCGCGTCTTGATGCCGCGGCGGTTCGCGGCTTCCGCGATGGCATCGCCCAGCGCCGGGTTGCCGTCGTATTCGTAGGCCATGTCCTTGATGAAATGCGGCAGCTCGTGGCTTGTGTAGACGCCCTTGAAATGCGAATTGGCGTTGACGTGGTAGCCGGCATTCACCAGCCAGTGCACGTCGAAGATGACGAAGGTGTCGACTCCGCGCTCCTTCGCGCGGCGGGCGATTTCCTTGTGCCCGTCGATGGCGGCCTGCCGGCAGCCATGGTGCTTCCCCGGCATCTCCGAGAGATACATCGACGGAACATGCGTGACCTTGGCGGCGAGCGCGACGCGGCCCATGCTGCGATTCCTCGCGCCGCTCAATGCGCCTTGGGCGCGCCGCCGAGCACCGGCACCTTGTGCCGGTCGAGCGCCACGCAGACGTTCTTGGTCTCCATGTAGAAATCGAACGAGTAGTCGCCGCCGTCGCGGCCAATGCCGCTCGATTTCATGCCGCCGAACGGCGTCGGCAGATGGCGCACGTTTTCGGAATTCACCCAGATCATGCCAGCCTCGAGGCCGAGCGCCAACCGGTGCGCGCGGCCCACGTCGCGGGTCCAGACATAGCCCGTGAGCCCGTAGCGGATGTTGTTGGCGATGGCGAGCGCCTCGGCCTCGTCGGCGAATGGGATCGCGGTAAGGCAGGGCCCGAATATCTCCTCCTGTGCCACGCGCATGGAACTGCTTGCGCCGCCGAACAGCGTCGGCGCCACGAAATGGCCCTTCTCCTGGCCCGGGGCACGCCCGCCGCCGGCGAGGATCGAAGCACCATCCTGCTTCGCGATCGCCATGTAGCTCATCACCTTCTCGTAGTGGCGCTGGTGGATGAGCGGGCCCACTTCGGTGGTGGGATCGAGCGGATGGCCGACCTTGAGCCGGCGCACGCGCTCGGCGACCTTGGCCACGAAGGCGTCGTGGATGCCGCGCTGGACGAGCAGGCGGCTCGAGGACGTGCAGCGCTCGCCGTTCAGGCTGTAGATCATGAAGACGACGGCATCGAGCGCGCGGTCGAGATCGGCGTCGTCGAACACGATCACCGGGTTCTTGCCGCCGAGCTCGAAATGCACGCGCTTCAGCGTGGCGGCACCCTGCGCCATGATGCGGCTGCCGGTGGCCGATTCGCCGACGAAGCCGATGGCCTGGATATCGGGATGCTCGGTCAGCGCCTTGCCCGCGTCTTCGCCGAGGCCGTGCACGGTGTTGAGCACGCCGTCCGGAAGCCCTGCTTCCTTGCCGATCTCGGCCAGCAGCAGCGCCGTCAGCGGGCTCCATTCCGCCGGCTTGTGGACGACGGTGCAGCCGGCGGCGAGTGCCGGCGCGATCTTCCACGTCGACAGCATGAACGGCGTGTTCCACGGCGTGATGACGCCGACCGGCCCGATCGGCGTGCGCAGCGTGAAATTCAGGTGGTCGTCGGCCGGCAGCGAGAGCCCGTCGCGGGCGCCCGGGGCGCGGTCGGCGAAGAAGCGGAAATTCTCGGCGCCGCGCTCGGCGGCCTTGGTCATGAATCGGATCGCCTGTCCCGTGTCGGTGCTCTCGACCAGCGCGATCTCTTCCGCCCGCGCCACGATGCGGTCGGCAAAGGCGTGCAGCAGCTCGCGCCGGTCGTCGCCCGAGAGCGCGCGCCAGGCCGGAAACGCGGCCCGCGCCGCCTTGGCGGCGAGATCGATCTCGGCCGGCCCGCCGGCCGCGACCTTGCACAGCACGGCGCCGTCGGTCGGCGCCAGATTGTCGAAGGTCTTGCCGGAAAGGCCGGCGTGATGCTTGCCGGCGATGAAATGCGGCAGCACCTGCCCGGCGAAGCGCGCGAGGTGGCGCCCGGCCTTGGCGATATTTTCGGCGAGCTTGGGATTGGCTTGGGTGTTCATGCGTTTTCCTTGGTCTTGCCGGCGGCCTTGTCCGCGGCGAGATAGGCGTGGAGGTTGTTTTGCTTGAGGTTCAACACCGGATCGAGTTCCTGCACTTCGAGCGAGATGGCGAGCGGGCGCTTGTCCTGCGCCGGCTTCAGGAACTTGCACAACACGCCGAAGACGAGATCGGCGGCGCGCTTCTTGGTGGGGAGATCCCGGCCGGCGCCGATGCGCAACATCACGTGGACGAACGCAGCCTCGGGCCGGCCGTCGGCGACGATGTATTCGTCGCGCCGCTCGGCCCGGGTGCGGATGCCGCCCGCCGGGAACACGCCGGTTTCGAGCGCCGCGGCGTGGAGCGCGGCGAGCAGGGACTTGATCTCGACCGCGGCGGCGAGATTGGCGGAGTATTCGACGATGACATGCGGCATCGAACTTCCTCCTGTGCCGGCTTTCGCCCAATCTGCCTGTCGAAGCCCCCTCGGGCTTCGACCGTAAGCGCCGCTCTTGCGGCGCGCCGTTGACCGGATTTATTTGATAAGTTAAGTATCTTTCGCTGCCCCGGCCGAGTCAAGCGCAAGCCATCCGGCCGCCGACTTTCTCGCACCGTGGAAACAGCGCCTTGAAGCTCCTTACCTTCCGCCACGCCACCCGCATCTCCTATGGCGCCATCCTCGGCGACACCGGCGGCGGCGGCAAGGCCGCCGGCATCGTCGACCTCGGCGCGCGCTTCGCCAGCTACCCGACGCTCCGCGACGGCCTCGAAGGCCGCGCCCTCCCCGATTTCGCGCGGGCGATCGAGGGCGCCAAGCCGGACATGCCGCTCGCCGAAGTGGCGCCGATGCCACCGATTCCCAATCCCGAGAAGATCATCTGCGTCGGCGTGAACTACGCGAACCGCAACGAGGAATACAAGGACGGCTCCGAGCGCCCAAAATATCCGAGCCTGTTCATGCGCTCGCCGCGGTCCTTCGCCGCCCATGGCGAGGCGCTGTGGCGGCCGGCGGAATCCGAGCAGCTCGACTACGAGGGCGAGATCGCGATCGTGATCGGCAAGGCCGGGCGGCGCATTCCGCGAGCTGAGGCCCACGAGCACATCGCCGCCTTCACGTGCCTCAACGAAGGCACGATCCGCGATTGGCTCCGCCACGGCAAGTTCAACGTCACCCAGGGCAAGAATTTCGACCGCACCGGCGCCATCGGCCCCTGGCTGGTGACGCCCGACGAGGTGGGCCCGCTCGACCGGATGCGCGTCACGACGCGCGTCAACGGCGAGGTGCGGCAGGACGATACGGTCGAGAACATGATCTTCCCATTCGACTATCTGCTCAACTACATCTCCACCTTCACCACGCTTGTGCCCGGCGACATCATCGCCACCGGCACGCCCACGGGCGCCGGCGCGCGCTTCGATCCACCACGCTGGCTGAAGCCGGGCGACACGGTGGAGGTGACGGTGCCCGGCATTGGCACGCTGCGCAATCCGATCGTGGATGAGCCGCGATGACGGGCAAGGCTTCCGCCCGCCGCTCCCTCCGCCGCGACGCGGCGCCCGCGGATCCGGCCGAGTTCCCGATGCGCGCCTTTGCGCGCTCGCTGCCGATGCAGCTGCTGCGCGCGCGCGAGGCGGTGATGCAGCGCTTCCGCCCGATGCTCCTCGCCCACGGCGTGACGGAGCAGCAATGGCGCGTGATCCGCGCGCTGGTGGAGAGCGACGCGGCGGAAATCGGCGCGCTGGCGGAATTGTGCTGCGTGCTGCCGGCGAGCCTCACCCGCATCGTCGATACGCTCGAAGAGAAGGGCCTTGCCGCGCGCCGGCCTCATGCCGCCGACCAGCGGCGCGTCATCGTCGCCGTCACGCCGGCCGGCCGCCGCCTGTTCCACGCCGTGGCGCCGCATTCCGAGGCCCGCTACCGCGAGATCGCGGCCCTGGTGGGCCAGGACCGCATCGACGCTTTTTACGCGATGCTCGAGGACTTCATCGCGCGGCTCGAAATGCCGCCGGATGCGCCCAAGCGTTAGCCCGTCCTGCGACCAGGCCATCGAATTTGGGCATGGCCTATTCGTCCGGAACGTTGCAATATCAATGGAAACCGTCTGTCCCGCGCCCCTGGAGGTTGCGATGAAACCCAACGTTCCCGAAATGCCGCCGATCGAAGGCCTGCACCACTGGGCCATCAAGTGCCGCGACGCCGAGGAAACGCGCCATTTCTACGAGGACATCCTCGGCCTGCCGCTGGTGCACATCATCAAGGCCGACTATGTGCCGAGCACCAAGCAGCACTGCCCCTACGTCCATCTGTTCTTCAAGATGGGCGACGGCTCGTATGTCGCCTTCTTCGACATCGGCGACGATCTGGCGCCCGACCCCTCGCCGAACACGCCGGCCTGGGTCAACCACATGGCCTTACGCATGAACAGCGTCGAGGAAGTGGAGCAGGCCAAGGCGCGGCTGGAAGCGCATGGCGTCCCGGTCCTCGGCGTCACCGACCATCATTTCATCAAGTCGATCTATTTCTTCGATCCCAACGGCTACCGGATGGAGCTGACGCACGAGCTCGGCCCGGCCTCCTATGTCGAGCAGGCCGCGCGCGAGGCGCATGCCAAGCTGGATGCGTGGAAAGTGGAAAAGGCGAAGATCCGCGCCGCCCGGCAGATGAAGACCGCCGCGGAATAAACGCGCACTTGGAAGCAACCGCATGTCCGTGAACGGGGCGGACCCGACCACCGTTGCCTACGCGACTGTGTACGAAGCGTTTCAGGCCGCGGCCAAGGCCGCCCCGGGCAACGATTTCGTCGCCATCACGCCCAGCGCCAATTGGCAGATCGACGGCAAGACCGCGATCACCTATGGCGCGGCGCTGGCGCGCGTCGAGGCGCTCAAGGCACTGTATGCCAAGGCGGGCTACGGCACGGGCCACCGCGTGGCATTGCTGCTCTACAATCGCCCGGAGCACTTCCTACACCTACTGGCGCTCAATGCGCTCGGCGCCGGCATCGTGCCGGTCAATCCGGATTACGCGCCGGACGAGACGCTCTATCTCATGGAGCATTCCGAGGCGGCACTCGCGGTCACGACGCCCGAGCGCGTCGCCGATCTCGAGGCTGTCTCGAAGCGGCGCGGCAAGCCGTTTCCCGTCCTCGATGCCTTCGCGCTGCCGGCCGAATTCCCGCGGGCGCCGGGCAAGGCCGGGGGAAAGCCCGATATCGATTCCGAAGCCGCCCTTTTCTACACCTCGGGCACGACCGGGCGGCCCAAGGGCTGCATCATCGCCAACGGCTATTTCCTCAACGTCGGCAATCAATATGCGCGCTTCGGCGGCGCGATCGAGATCCGCCAAGGCCAGGACCGCATCCTCAACCCGCTGCCGCTGTTCCACCAGAATTGCGGCGCCGTCACCTTCACCATGGCGGTGCTGACGCGGAACTGCCTCGTCGTCGCCGACCGCTTCCACGCGCGGAGCTGGTGGCGCGATTGCGCGGCGACTGGCGCCACCGTAATCCACTATCTCGGCATCATGGTGCCGGCGCTGCTCAACCAGGCGGAAACGCCCGAGGAGAAGCAAAACAAGATCCGTTTCGGTTTCGGTGCCGGCGTCGATCCCGCCGGGCGCGCACGCTTCCAGAAACGCTTCGGTTTCCCCATCGTCGAGGGCTGGGCGATGACCGAGACCGGTAATTTCATCAAGGACGCGCACGAGCCGCGCCAGATCGACCGGCGCGCCATCGGCCGCTCCAATCCTTGGATGGAAGGCCGCATCGTCGACGAGCGCGACAACGAAGTGCCGCGCGGCGCGCCGGGCGAGCTCGTGGTGCGCGCGCCGGGGCCGAATCCCCGCCGTGGATTCTTTTCGGGCTATTTGAAGGACCCGGCGGCGACCGACACGGCCTGGCGCGGCGGCTGGTTCCGCACCGGCGACACCTGCCAGCAGCAGGAAGACGGCATGTTCGTCTTCCTCGACCGCAAGAAGAACATAATCCGCCGCTCGGGCGAGAACATCGCCGCGGCCGAGGTGGAGTCGGTGCTGCAGACCCATCCTGCCGTGGAACGCGCGGCCGTCATCGCCGTGCCCGACGATTTCCGCCAGGAAGAAGTGATGGCCTGCGTGGTGCTGAAGCCGGGTGCCACGCGCGACGCCGCCACGGCGGCGGCGCTCACCGATTTCGCGCTCACCAAGCTCGCCTACTACAAGGCGCCGGGCTGGGTGATGTTCCGCGACTCGGTGCCGCTCACCTCGACCCAGAAGGTGCAGAAGACCCAGCTCTTCCCGCCCGGCACCGACCCCACCAAGCTGCCCGGCGCCTTCGACCTCCGCGAGAAGAAGAAGCACCAGAAGCGGTAGGCGGGGCCGTCGCCTGGACGGACGTGCATGAGCCGGCCGCCGCGCGCCGCCGGCTCACGCAGCTAGTTACTCTTCAAGATCTGGACCAACCATGGAAGAACGATATCGGCGAAGATCTTGCCGTCCGGCCAGCCCTGGCCACGGCCGATGTGCCCGCCTTGCGGATTCACCCAGGCCTCCTTGGGCGTTCCGGAACGCAGCAGCAGGTAGAGATCGTCGATCGGGACCTGCGTATCGCGCTCGCCGTTGACGAGGAGCATGCGCGTCGTCGGCTTGCCGACGAAGCCGCGTGCCTGAAGGGACATGCGCGGTCCGTAGGCGAGGAAATCCTCGAGTTTGTCAACGCCATAGACGGAGGCGCGGGCGGGGAAGAGATCGAACAGGTATTCGCGGGTGCCCAGCGCTTTCTTCTGCCACTCGGGCTGAAAGTAGGCATGCACGGGACCGGCCCAATACACCGAACCGCGAAGCCGATCCTTCTCCGTGAATCCGAGGACGGCGCCCCAATACCCGCCCCAGCTGACCCCGAGCGCGGCAAGCCGCTTGCCGTCGACGTCGTTGCGGGTCAGCAGATAGTCGATGGCCGCGGAATACATGCGCTCGGCGCCGATGTCGATCTTGATCGGCGCCTCGCCGGTGCCGGGCATGTCGAGGCAGAGCACGCCGAGGCCGGCCTTGAGGAACTGATCGACGCGCTCGCCCCAATATTCCTTGTAGCTGTCGAGGCCGCCGATCGCGAGCACGACCGGTGCCGGGCGCACGCCTTTGGGCAATGCCAGGAAGGCGCGGACCTCTTTGCCGTCGAACGGGATCCGCACGTATTCGATCGCCGGGTCCGAAAGCTCGGCATGCTTGCGGAATGCCAGGATGCTTTTCTCGAAGGAGGCTTTCTTGCCGGGCGAGTTCTGCGTCGGCCATCCGCCGAAGGCGTAGTAGCGGAAAGCCATCACATAGGCTTCGGACGCGGCATTCCGATCCGACTTCTCGAGCCCCTCGGCGCGCGCGCGATAGCGATCGCCCATCTTGCTCCAGGCCGACGCCCATTCGTCCCGGTCGAGGCTGTTGATCTGACCGAGGATCTCGCGAACGTCGGCCGGCTTCATGCCGGTCATGGGATAGGCGTTGCGGTCGGCCCGGCCTTGCACGGCCTCCTTGAGTTCCGGCCAGGAGCGCGATGGCGCGATCTCAGCGGTTGCCGTGGCGGCGAACACCAGCAGACACACGAAAGCGAGCAGCGATCGAAAATGCATGTGAGAGCCTCCCTCGACGAGCGCCGCTTCTGGAATGGAAAAGTTCGCGGCTTCGTTTGGAGGCTAGCACAGGAATGACGCGGCCATGGCGGCCGGTTACGGCATGCCGGGTCCGCGGTGAAACGCATGCCCCCTCAAAGCGCAATTGCGCACGGCAATGCGTTGCGCCGGTCACGCCGCGGATGCGGGTCCTTCCAGGAACCACGTCCGCATCTTGCCCTTACCCTTTACTTCGACCTCGCCACGCTCGATGAGGGTGAAGCGGTTCTTGAGCTTTTCGGCGGTCGTCTTCGAGATCTGGATCTTCCCCGCCTCGCCGGTGGATTCCATGCGGCTGGCGACGTTCACCGTGTCGCCCCAGACGTCGTAGAAGAATTTCTTGGTGCCGACGACGCCGGCCACGACCGGGCCCGAGCTGATGCCGATGCGGATGGCGAGCGCCCGGCCCGAGGAATCGGCGATCGCCTTCACCGCTTCGCGCATGTCGAGCGCCAGCAGCGCCAGCGCCTCGGCGTGATCGGGCCGGGGCTCGGGCACGCCGCTCACCACCATGTAGGCGTCGCCCGTGGTCTTGATCTTCTCGAGGCCGTAGCGCTCGACCAGCCGATCGAACTCGCTGAAGACCCGGTTGAGGAACAGAACGAGGTGGACCGGCTTCGTTTCGCTGGCGCGCGCGGTGAAGCCGGCCATGTCGGCGAACAGGATCGAGGATTCGTCGTAGCTGTCGGCGATCACGTCCGGCCCGCCCGCCTTGAGCCGCGCGGCCACGGCGGGCGGAAGGATGTTGGTGAGCAGCGCCTCGGAGCGCGCATATTCGCGCTCGAGCGCCGCCTCCGCCCGGCCGATCTGGCGCACCGCGTAGAAGACGACGCCGAACAGGATGCTGAGGGTCGCGATGGCGGAGATGGTGAAATTCGCGATCAAAGTTTCGGGCGGCACCAATTCGGTATTGAACGGCAGCAGGAAATGCGCGGCGACGAACAGGACCGCGGCGACGATCACGACGCCGAGCGAGAGCACGATGCGCTCGACGCCGAGGAACAGCACCGCCAGCGCCGCCGTCGCGATGTAATAGAGGTGAATGCCGGCCCCGCTGCCGAGCAGAGCGGTGAGCGCGAAGTTCGACACGTAGGCGGTGCCGGCCAGCACCAGCGTTCCCGCCGTCGGCCCGAAGCGGTGAAGGAAGGGCACGCAAGCCCAGATCGCCGCGTCGACGAGGTTGATCGCGACCGGCAGCCTGAGTCGCTCGAAGTCGTCGGCCGCCTGGAATAGTGCAAAGACGAAGGCCACCGGAGCCGCGACCCACGCCGTCATGTTCACCGCGCGCAGGCGCCGCGCGATCTTCTCGGGATAACCATGGGTCCCGAAGGCGATGTCCGGAAAGAGACGCAAAGGGCCGTGGCCTCCCAAGCCGTCGCGCGCCACGAACCCGCCCTGGATGGTGCGAGCGCCGGGGTTCGAACGGTCGCGCCGGCGCGAAGTTCAGCGGTCGTCGCGGTCTTCGTCTTCGTCGTCCGACTTGCCGCCGTCGTCGCTGATCAGGCTGTCGGCAAGCTCGCGCAGGAAATCGGCCAGTTCGTCGGGATCGGCGATTTCCGAGGTTTGATTGACCGCCGCCTCGATCATCGCGACGGCGAGGTATTCGGCCAGATCGCCGCCCGACTTGATCGCGGTTTCGAGATGCTTCTCCGCCAGCGACAGCGCCTTGTCGTAGGACTTGTCCTCGCGCAGATCGATAAGATCGGGCATGGGTCCGCTTCCGTGCCGGTGCTCGGGAGCCCGAACGATAGCGGCGCCCCGCGCCGCTGGCGACTCGATTTTTGCGGCTATTGCCGCGTGCGCGCGATCAGCGTCTTGAGCGCGCGCTTGAGGGCCGCGGCCTCGCGCGGCGCATAGCCCGCCAAAACACGCGCTTCGTGCTCGCGCGCCATCGGCACTAGCTCGGCCGCCAGCGCGCGCCCCTTTTCGGTAAGCCGGACATAGGTGCGGCGGCGGTCGGCGGCGTCCTCGAGGCGGGCGACCAAGCCGTCCTTGACCATGCGGTCGAGGACCTTGGTCAGGGTCGGCTGTTTCGAGAGGGCCATTTCGGCCAGCGTGCTGACGGTTTCCGCGCCGCTCGACAATTGGCCGAGCACACGCCACTCGAGCACTGAAATACCACGATCCTTGACGACGGCGTGGAACTGCGCGCTGGCCTGCATGCTCGCGCGGCCGAGTAGATAGAGGAGATAGTCTTCGACGAAGCCCGAACCGGCACTGGCGGGAACGGCTTCGGCCGGAGGCGCTTGGCGCTGCGCGAAGGGGCGGGCTCGGGCGGGGGCGGACATGACGCCTCGCTCATTGCATGAAAAATCATAATATGACTTTTCATGGAAATCAAGCCGTGCTAAGAAGCGCCCGCCAGCCAAGGGAGGCAACGCCATGATGCAGGAGCGCATCGAGGGCAAGTGGATCGACGCATTCGCCCGCGTCTTCACGCTGTGCGACGTGAAGCCCGGCGACCCCGTCGCCCTGCTGTCCGAAACCCAATCGCGTCCCGTGAACGTGCAGCTCGCGGAGCTCGCGATGCTGCGCATCGGCGCCAAGCCCTTCCACGTCATCGTGCCGACGCCGCCGCAGACCGTTTCGGTGCCGATCCGCTCGACCGGCGCCAGCGATGCCATCCAGAAATTGAAGCCCGTCATCCAGGCGCTGGGCTCCAGCGCGCTGTTCGTGGATATCACCGCCGACGGCATCCTGCACGCGCCCGAGCTGCCCGAGATCCTCAAGATGGGCACGCGTGGCATCATGATCTCCAACGAGCATCCCGAGGCGCTCGAGCGATTGGCGCCCGACCCCGCACTCGAGGAGCGCGTCAAGACCGGCATGAAGATGCTGCGCGGCGCCAAGGAGATGCGCGTGACCTCGGCCCACGGCTCCGATCTCAAGATCGCGGTTCAAGGGGCCGTGGTCGGCGGCGTCTGGGGTTTCACCAAGCGCGCCGGAACGATGACCCATTGGCCGGGCGGCATCTGCCTCTGCTTTCCGGGCAAAGGCTCCACGAACGGCAGACTGGTGATGGCCCGGGGCGACATGAACCTCACCTTCAAGCGCTATCTCGAATCGCCGCTGACGCTCACCATCGAGAACGACTACGTCACCAAGATCGAAGGCGACGGTCTCGATGCCGAGCTGTTCCGCAGCTACATCGCCGCCTGGGGCGACCGCGAGGCCTATGCCGTCAGCCATGTCGGCTGGGGCATGAACAAGGGTGCCCGCTGGGATTCGATGCCGTTCTACGACAAGCGCGATTTCAACGGCACGGAGCTGCGCGCCTTCGCCGGCAATTTTCTCTACTCGACCGGTGCCAACGAGACCGCCGGCCGCCACACGCTCGGGCATTTCGACCTGCCGATGCGCAATTGCACGGTGACGCTCGACGGCCAGCCGGTGGTGAAGGAAGGCGTTCTCCAAGGCGTGCTCGCCTGATCGCGCCCATCGCCCGCACCCCGATGTCGCGCCGTTTTCCCACACCTGCCTATGCCGCCGCCGGCTCCGGCCCGCAGACGCTGCTGTTCCTGCACGGCATCGGCGGCAACCGGGATTCCTTTGCCGATCAATTGCCGCGGCTCGCCAAGAGCTGGCGGGTCCTCGCATGGGACATGCCCGGCTACGGCGCCTCGCCGGCGATCGAGCCGCTCTCCTTCGAGGTTCTGGCCGAAGCCGTGACGGCGGTGCTCGACGCGGAGAAAGCGGAGAAGGCCGTCATCGTCGGCCACTCGCTCGGCGGCATGATCGCGCAGGAGATCGCGGCGCGGTTCCCCGCGCGCGTCGCCGGCCTCGTGCTGTTCGCGACCACGGCCGCTTTCGGCGGCAAGGACGACAAATTCAAGAACGATTTCCTCGCCCAGCGCCTGGCGCCGCTCGAGGCGGGCCGATCCATGCCCGAAATCGCCGAGGAGCTGACGCGCGGCCTGTTCGCACCCAATCCGCCGGAAGCGGCGCGCCTGCGCGCCATCGCCAGCATGGGCGCCATCGCCCCCGACGCCTATCGCGCAGCGCTCCGCTGCATCGTGAACTTCAACCGCGCCGAAGACCTCGCCCGCATCGCCTGCCCCACCTTGGTGCTCGCCGCCCAGCACGACCGCCTGGCGCCGCCCAAGACCATGGAGCGCATGGCCGAGCGCATTCCGGGCGCACGCTATCGCTGCATCGCCGGCGCCGGCCACTTGGCCAATTTCGAGATGCCGACGGCGTTCGACGTCGCGCTCGACGAATTCCTCGCCACGATCCGCTAAACGGAGAACACCGATGCCTCCCGTCGCCGACATCGTCTCGCCCTTGAATGCCGCGCAGCGGCGTTTCACCGACGCGGTCAGGGCGCTCGGGCCCGAGTTCCAGCGCCGCGGCTTCGCCAATGACGACGACGGCAAGTTCCCGGTCGAGAACTACGCCGATCTCAAGAAGGCCAAGCTGCACGCGGTGAACGTGCCCGCCGCCTATGGCGGCCTCGGCGGCAGCTACACCGACTACGCGGCCTTCAGCGCCGAGCTCGCGCGCTGGTGCGGCGCTACCGCCCTCACCTTCAACATGCACGCCGCCACCATGATGTGGGCCAGCAAGATCGTGGACGATTTCGAGCTACCGGCCGACGCCAAGAAGAAGCACGAGGCACGCCGCGCCAAGATGTACGAGAAGGTGGTGAACGAGGGCGCCATCTTCGCGCAGCCCTTTTCCGAGCCCAACAGCGCGGCCGCGGCCGGCAAGGCGCCCTTCGGCACCGGCGCCAAGCGGGTGGACGGCGGCTATCTCGTCAACGGCATGAAGCATTTCGCCTCGCTCTCGGGCTATGCCGACTACTACGCCGTTGTTTGCACAGAGGAGGACGCCGACGGCATGCACGACGTCAAGAACACGATCCTCATCGGCGTGCCGGCCAAGACCAACGGCGTGCGCGTGTTCGGCGGCTGGGACGTGCTCGGCATGCGCGCCACGGATTCGCGCTCGCTCGATTTCAAGGACGTGTTCGTGCCCGAGGACAATCTCCTCATGCCGCCCGGCATCTACTATCAGGCGGCACTGAAATGGCCGCACATGTTCGTCTCGCTGACGCCGTCGTATCTCGGCATCTCGCAGGCGGCGTTCGATTTCACCGTGGCCTATCTCCGCGGCGAGGCGGACGGCGCTCCGCCCGCCGGCGCGCCGCGCAACAGCGCGGCCAAGCAAATGGCGATTGCCGAGATGCGCATCAAGCTCGAGCAGTCGAAGGCCCTGTGGTGGCGCGTGATGAACGAGGCGCGCCTCAATCCGCCCAAGGAAGACCGGCTGCGCGCCTATGCCGCCCAATACACGGTGATGGAATACGCCAACGACATCTGCCGGCTCGCCATCCGCGTCTGCGGCGGACGCTCGATCTTCAAGAACTTCCTCATTGAGCGGCTCTACCGCGACAGCCGCTGCGGCTCGCTGATGCTGCCCTGGACGGCCGAGATCTGCCTCGAGCGCCTCGGCCGCGAGAGCCTGTTCGAGCCGGGCGAAAAGTGATCCCCGGACCGCGCCGGCCGCTCTAACATCGCATCATCGCCGCCGGGGGACGGCACGCATGGATATTTCCAATTGGGTGGCGCATCGCGCCCGCTGGTCGCCGTCGAAGACGGCCATCCGCTTCGAAGGCGGCGGCTGGACCAACGTCCAGTTCGAAGAACGCGTCGGCCGCCTCGCCGCCGCCTTGCGCCGCGAACTCGGCGTCCGCGAGGGCGACCGCGTCGCCCATCTCGGCCTCAACTCGCCCGATCTCTTGGCGCTGTTCTTCGCCTGCGCGCGCATCGGCGCGATGATCGTGCCGCTCAATTGGCGGCTCACGCCTGCCGAGCATGCCTACCAGATCGGCAATGCCGAGCCCGCGGTGCTGCTGGTGGAACAGGAATACTGGGACCATGTCGGCACGATCCGCGCGCAGTTCCCGGCGGTGAAATACGCCGCCTATCGCGGCAAGACGGCACCCGGTCCGGGCTGGCTCGACTACGAAGCCATGCTCGCCGCATGCGCGCCCGTCGGCCCCGACCCGAAGCGCGATCTCAAGACGCCGTGCGAGATCAAGTACACCTCCGGCACCACCGGCAAACCCAAGGGCGCGGTGCGCACGCAGGAAGGCGTCTTCTACAACGCCATCAATTCGGGTGTCGTGTTCGAGCTCACGCCCGAGGACCACGTGCTGACGGCGATCCCGATGTTTCACGCCGGCGGCATGCACATCCAGACCTCGCCGGCGGTGCATTGGGGCGCAACGCTCACCATTCACCGCCGCTTCGAGCCGGCGGCCGTGCTGGCCGAGATCCGCGCGAGCCGCCCCAGCCTGCTGCTCTCGGTGCCGGCGGCCTCCGCAGCGATGATCGCGCATCCCGATTTCGCCAAGACCGACATCTCGTGCCTGAAATGCATCTGCGGCGGCTCCTCGGTGGTGCCCGAGGCGGTGATCCGCCCCTGGCTCGAGCGCGGCGTTTCGTTCAACCAGGTCTACGGCATGACAGAGACCGGCCCGGTCGCGATCGCCTCCTCCATTCCGGACGGGCGGCGCAAGAGCACTTCGGCGGGCAAGGCCGTGCCCTACATGGAGGCAAAGCTCGTCGACGACGCGGGGCAGGACGTGAAGCCCGGCGAGCGCGGCGAGATCTGGCTGCGCGGGCCGGCGCTCTTGAAGGAATATTGGCGCGATCCGCAAGCAACGGCCGAATCCTTCGATCCCGAAGGCTGGTTCAAGACCGGCGACGTCGCGCATTGCGACGAGGAAGGCTTCTACTACGTCGACGACCGGAAGAAGGACATGATCATCTCCGGCGGCGAGAACATCTATCCGGCCGAGCTCGAAAACATCCTCGCCGATTGCGCCGAGATCGCGGAATTCGCCGTCATCGGCCGGCCCGATCCGAAATGGGTCGAGGTGCCGGTCTGCATCGTCGTCCGCAAGCCCGGGCGCACGACCACGGCCGAGGACATCCTCGCCCTCTTCCAAGGCAAACTCGCGCGCTATAAGCACCCGCGCGACGTCGTCTTCGTCGAGGGGCCGCTGCCGCGCACCTCGCTCGGCAAGGTACAGAAATTTGAGTTGCGCCAACGGCTCGCGATCCGCTGAATCCGGCCCCGACCGATGAACGGGGACGGGTGAGCGACGCTCACCCGTCCGACGAAAAGCGCTCGCTTGCGCGACACGCGCTGCGCCGATAGCGTTTTCGGCCTGCCGCATCAAACTCGATTTGTCTCGATACGCCCGCGCCGGCATGGCGCGCATGCGCAGCGCGGGTTGTCCGGCTAGACCCGCGAACTTATTATACGGGTAACTACCCGCGTTGCCCCGCCCGCCTCGCCGGGTTCGGGCCCGGGAGCGGGGTTGGGAACGCTTATGAACGCAATACCGTCCGCCTGGCGCCTGCCGATCGGCGTCATCGTCGTCTGCGGCTGCCTGATCGGAATCATTTCGTTCGGCGCCCGCGCCGGCTTCGGCCTGTTTCTCACGCCGATATCGCAGGAATTGAATTGGGGACGCGAGATTTTCGCGTTCTCGATCGCCATCCAGAACCTGATCTGGGGAGCCTGCCAGCCGCTGGCCGGCGCCTTGGCAGACAAATACGGCTCGGGCCGCGTGATCGCGTTCGGCGCCGTGGTCTATGCCGCCGGCGTGGCGCTGATGGCTTATTCGTCCGAGCCCTGGCAGATGCACATGACGGCCGGTGTGCTGGTCGGCCTCGGCACGGCGTTCGCCTCGTTCATGATCGTGATGGCAAGCATCGCGCGCCGGGTGAAGCCCAAATGGCGCTCGCTGGTGCTGGGCATTGCCACGGCCTCGGGCTCGATCGGCCAGTTCACCATGGTGCCGCTGGGCCAGGCTTTCTTGAAGGCCTATGGCTGGCACACCGCCCTTTTGCTGATCGCGGCCATCGTCCTCTTGGTCGTGCTCCTCGCCGGCACGGTGACCGGCAAGGGCGGGCCGACCCCGGGCGTGCGCGATCAATCGGTCCGCGAGGCGTTTGGCGAGGCCTTCAAGCACCGGAGCTACAATCTCCTGGTCGCCGGTTTCTTCGTTTGCGGCTTCCACGTGGCCTTCATCCTGGTGCACATGCCGGCCTACATCGTCGATCGCGGCCTGCCGCCCGAGACCGGCGCGGTCGCCCTGGCGATGGTCGGCCTGTTCAACATCGTCGGCAGCCTTACGGCCGGCTATGTCGGCGGCAAGTTCAGCAAGAAATATTCGCTGGCGGCGATCTACCTCGCGCGTTCGATCGCGATCGCCCTGTTCATCACCCTGCCGATCTCCGAATTCAGCGTTTACGCCTTCGCGGGCGCCATGGGCCTTCTGTGGCTCTCGACCGTGCCGCTCACCTCCGGGCTGGTCAGCCAATTCTTCGGCCTGCGCTACATGGGCATGCTGTTCGGATTCGTGTTCTTCTCGCACCAGATCGGCAGCTTCCTCGGCGTATGGCTCGGCGGCATGCTCTACGACAAGACCGGCACCTACGACGTCGTGTGGTGGCTGAGCATCGCGCTCGGCGTTGCCGCCGCCATCGTGCATTTCCCGATTCGCGAGGCACCGGTGGCGCGCCTCGCCGCGGCCCCGGCGACATGAGCGCGCCCGCCGCCAATCCCGCCGCCGCGCATCCGGGTTTCGGCTGGCGCACGCCGGCGCTGATCATCGTCTGCGGCTGCATCGTGAGCTTCCTCGCCTTCGGCGTTCGCTCGGGCACCGGCCTGTTCCTCTCGCCCATTTCGCAAGAGCTCGGCTGGGGCCGCGAGGTCTTCGCCCTCTCCATCGCGCTGCAGATGCTGATCTGGGGCGCGGCCATGCCGGTCGCGGGCGCCGTCGCCGACAAGTTCGGCACGGGCCGCGTCCTGGCCGTGGGCTCGCTGCTCTACGGCGCGGGCTTCGCGCTCATGGCCTATTCCTCCGAGCCGTGGCACATGCATTTGACGGCGGGCGCGCTCGTCGGCCTCGGCCTCGCCGGCACGTCGTTCACTCTCGTCATGGCGGTGCTGGCGCGCATCGTGCGCCCGGAGCGCCGCACGATCGTCATCGGCCTCTGCACCGCGGTCACCTCGCTCGGCCAATTCGTGATCCTTCCGCTCGGCCAGGGCTTCATCACGTTTTACGGCTGGCACATGGCCGCGATCCTGCTCGGCGGGATGGCGCTCTTGATGCTGCCCTTGGCGTTCGTCATCCGCAGCAATGCGGGGCCGCCGCCCGGCGTGGTGGATCAGTCGTTGCGCCACGCCCTCTCCGAGGCGTTCGCCTATCGCAGCTATGTGTTGCTGGTGATCGGCTTTTTCGTGTGCGGCTTCCAGCTCTTCTTCATCCTCAACCACCTGCCTTCCTATCTCTCGGACAAAGGCATCGAGCCCTGGGTTGCGAGCTGGACCTTGGCGCTGGTCGGCCTCGGCAATGTCGCGGGCGGCATCCTCGCCGGCTATGCCGGTGCCCGCTGGTCGAAGCGCATCGGCCTCGCCGCCATCTACGCGGCGCGCTCGGCCGTGACCCTCGCTTTCATCATGCTGCCGCTTTCGGCGGCATCGACCATGATCTTTGGCGCCACCATGGGCCTTCTCTGGCTCTCGACCGTGCCGCTGACGCAGGGGCTGGTGGTGCAGTTCTTCGGCCTGCGCTGGGTGGCGACCCTGTTCGGCGTCGCCTTCCTCAGCCACCAAATCGGCGGCTTCTTCGGCGTCTGGCTTGGCGGGTTGCTGTTCGACCTCTACAATTCCTACGACATCGTGTGGTGGCTCAACATCGCGCTCGGCATCGCCGCCGCCGCCATCCACCTGCCGATCCGCGAAGCGCCCGCCCCGCGCCTTGCGGCGGCAGCCGCCGCCGGAGCAAGATAGCGCCCGGTTTCCGGCGCGGAGCGATGCTCGACCTCTCGATCTCCCTCGACGACAAATACCGGCGCGAGCGCGGGCCGTTTTTCCTGAGCGGCACGCAGGCGCTGGTGCGCCTGGCGCTGCTGCAGGCGCAGCGCGACCGCGCCGCGGGGCTCAACACCGCCGGCTTCGTCTCCGGCTATCGCGGCTCGCCGCTGGCCGGGCTCGATTTCGAATTCTGGCGCGCGCGGAAATTCCTCGAGCCCGCGGCGATCAAGTTCCAGCCGGGCTTGAACGAAGACCTCGCCGCCACCGCCGTCTGGGGCACGCAGCAGGTCCAGTTCTACCCCAAGCCCAAATACGACGGCGTGTTCGCCATGTGGTACGGCAAGTCGCCGGGCGTGGACCGCTCGGGCGACGCCTTCAAGCACGCGAACCACGCCGGCACCACGAAGCATGGCGGCGTGCTGGCCCTCGTCGGCGACGATCACGGGCAGAAATCGACCTCGACCACGTCGCAGAGCGAATACGCGATGATGGACGCGATGATCCCGGTGCTGGCACCCGCGGATCTCCAGGAGTTCATCGACCTCGGCCTGTTCGGCTTCGCGCTCTCGCGCTACGCGGGCCTCTGGGTCGCGTTCAAAGTCGTCGATTCCAACATCAGCGCCTCGGGCACGGTCGCTATCGATCCCGATCGTCTGCCTTTCGCGATCCCCAACGACGTGATGCTGCCGCCCGATGGCGTGCATGCACGCTGGCCCGACGACCGCATTCCGCAGGAATACCGCCTGAAGCACGTGAAGCTGCCGGCCGCCGAAGGCTTCGTGCGCGCCAACGGCATCGACCGCACGTTGTTCGACAGCCCCCGGGCGCGCATCGGCATTCTCGCCGCCGGCAAGGCGTGGCTCGATCTCGCGCAAGCGCTCGATTCGCTCGGCCTCGACGCCAAGACTTGCGCCGAACTCGGTCTCCGCGTGCGCAAGCTCGGCATGATCTGGCCGCTCGAGCCCGAGGGCCTCGTGCGCTTCGCCGACGGGCTCGAGGAAATCCTCGTCATCGAGGAGAAGCGCGGCTTCATCGAGGACCAGATCAAGACGATCCTCTACGACCGCGCGCCGGCGTCGCGCCCGCGCGTCGTCGGCAAGCGCGACGAGACCGGCGCGCCCTTCGTGCCCGATTGCCTGGAGCTCGAACCCAACCAGGTGGCGCTCATCGTCGCCCACCGCGTGTTGCGCATCGCCGATCATGCCGCGATCCGCGCGCGGCGCGACGCGATCGAGGCGCGCCGCCCGCAGCGTCCGCTGGCGCCGGTGCACGTGCGCACGCCGTTCTTTTGCTCGGGCTGCCCGCACAATACTTCAACGGTTGTTCCCGCAGGCAGCGTCGCCGCGGCCGGCATCGGCTGCCATTCGATGGCGATTTGGACCGGCCGCGCCTCGGCCTTCACCCATATGGGCGGCGAGGGCGCGCAATGGATCGGCTCGGCGCCCTTCACCGAGACGCCGCACATCTTCCAGAACGTCGGCGACGGCACCTACTACCATTCGGCCAGCCTCGCCATCCGCGCCGCCGTGGCCGCCAAGGTCAACATCACGTTCAAGCTGCTCTACAACGACGCGGTGGCGATGACCGGCGGCCAGCCGCTCGACGGGACGCTGACCGTGCCGCAGATCACGCGCCAGCTCGACGCCGAGAACGTCGAGCGCATCGTCGTGGTCAGCGACGACATCGAGAAATATCCGATCGGCACCAAGTGGGCGGCGGGCGTCACGCTCCGGCACCGCGACGAGCTCGATGCGGTGCAGCGCGAGTTGCGCGACGTGCCGGGGACCACCGTCCTCGTCTACGACCAGACCTGCGCCGCCGAGAAGCGCCGGCGGCGGAAGCGCGGCGACTATCCCGATCCGCCGAAGCGCGTGTTCATCAACGAGTTGGTGTGCGAAGGCTGCGGAGATTGCGGCCGGGTCTCCAACTGCATCTCGGTGCTGCCGGTCGAGACCGAGTTCGGCACCAAGCGCCGCATCGACCAATCTAACTGCAACAAGGACTACTCCTGCCTGAACGGCTTCTGCCCGAGCTTCGTGACCGTGGAAGGCGGGCGGGTGCGCAAGCGCAAGGGGAGTAGCGGCGATACTGCCTGCCTGCCGGCGCTGCCCGAGCCGGCGCTACCCAAGATCGAGGCGCCCTGGCCGATCCTCGTGACCGGCATCGGCGGCACCGGCGTCATCACCATCGGCGCCATCCTCGGCATGGCGGCGCACATCGAGAACCGCGTTTGCTCGGTTTCCGACGTCGTGGGACTCTCGCAGAAGAACGGCCCCGTGCTCAGCCAGATCGTGTTCGCGCCCGGCCGCGCGGCGCTCCATTCGCCGCAGATCGCGGGCGGCGCCGCCAAGGCGCTCATCGGCTGCGATCTCGTCACCAGCACCATGCCCGACGCGATGGCGAAACTCGCCGGCGATACCCGCGCGGTCGTCAACCTCGAAGAGGTCCGCACCGGCGAGTTCGTGCAGAATTTCGACAAGGTGTTCGACGCGGCCGAGATGCGCAAGCGCATCGAGGCGCGCGTGGATCCCGCCCGCTCGGATTTCGTGCCCGCGACCCGGCTCGCGCTCGCCCTCATCGGCGACAGTATCGCCACCAACATGTTCATGGCCGGCTACGCTTGGCAGAAGGGCCTGATCCCGCTCTCGCGCGAAGCCATCGAGCAGGCGATCAAGCTCAACGGCGCCGCGGTCGGATCGAGCTTGCGCGCGTTCGATTGGGGCCGGCGCGCCGCGCACGATCTCGGCTCGGTCGAGCGCGCGGCGAAATCCGCGCCCGAAGCCCGGCCGAAAACGCTCGACGAAAAAATCGCGCGCCGCGTTGAATTCCTCACCGCCTATCAGAACGCCGCCTATGCCGCGCGCTATCGCGGGCTGGTCGAGCGTCTCCGCAAGGCCGAGGCCGCGCGCACGCCGGGGAAATCGGGCCTCGCCGACGCCGTCGCGTTCGATCTCTTCAAGCTGATGGCCTACAAGGACGAATACGAGGTTGCGCGGCTCTATACCGACGGCACGTTCCTCCGCCGCCTCGGCGAGCAGTTCGAGGGCGACTACAAGCTTCGCTTCCATCTGGCGCCGCCGCTGCTGGCGCCGCGCGATCCGGCAACCGGGCACCTCCTGAAGCGCCGCTATGGCGCGTGGATGATGCCGGCGTTCAAGGTGATGGCGCGCCTCAAATTCCTCCGCGGCACCAAGCTCGACGTGTTCGGCTACACGGCGGAGCGGCGCGGTGAGCGTAAGCTCATCGAAGACTACGCCGCGCTGCTGGACGAGATCGCGCGCACGCTGACGCCGGCCAATCACGCGGCGGCGGTGGAACTGGCGCGTATTCCCGAGCAGATCCGCGGCTACGGCCACGTGAAAGAGGCCAATTTCGAAACCGCCAAGCGCAACGAGGCGCAGGCGCTGGCCGCCTATCGCAACCCGGCGCCGGCAAAGATGGCCGCGGAATGAGCGCCCTCGCCCGCCCGCTTTCGCTGTTCGCCCTCGTGCTAGCGCTGCTGGCACCAGGCTTCGCGCGCGCCCAAAGCGACGAGGCCAGCTTCCGCGCCTGGGTCGAGGCTTTCAAGGCCGAGGCCCGCACCCAGGGCATCGGCGCCGATATCCTCGACCGCGGCTTCGCCACGGTGAAGTTCAACGCCCGAGTCATCGAGCTCGACAGCCACCAGCCCGAATTCACCAAGCCGATCTGGGAATACATCGCCGGCGTCGTGACCGAGGACGCGCTCCGCGCCGGCCGGCAGAAACTCGCCCAGCACCGCGAACTCTTGGCGCGGGTCCGCGCGCGGTTCGGCGTGCCGCCCGAATACGTGATCGCCATCTGGCGGGTCGAATCGGGCTTCGGCGCCAATTTCGGCAGTTTCAGCGTGATCGAATCGCTCGCCACCCTCGCCTTCGCCGGGCGGCGGCAGGATTTCTGGCGCAAGGAGCTCATGGCGGCGATGCGCTTGGCCGAGCGCGGCGAGGTGCCGGTTTCACGGCTCATCGGGTCCTGGGCCGGCGCCATGGGTCACACCCAATTCATGCCTTCGGCCTATCTCGCCAAGGCGACCGATTTCGACGGCGACGGCAAACGCGACCTCTGGTCGAGCCTGCCGGACGTGTTCGCCTCCACGGCCAACTACCTCGCCCAGGCCGGGTGGGCGGGCGATCTGCCGTTTGCCCTCGAGGCGCGGCTGCCGAGCAATTTTCCGTACGAAATGGCCGAGACGACCCAGCAGCCGGTCGCTGCCTGGACCCAGCTCGGCGTGACCCTGGCCGACGGAAGGCCGCTGCCCGCTTGGCCGGGCGATGTCGGCATCCTCGTGCCGGCCGGCCACAAGGGCCCCGCCTTTCTGGTTTCGGCGAATTTCAAGGCGATCCTCGACTACAACAATGCCGCCTCTTATGCCCTGGCGGTGGGCCTCTATGCCGAGCGCCTGCGCGGCGGCGGGCGCATCGCCAAGCCGTGGCCGGTCGGCGACCGGATGCTGAGCCGGACCGAGAAGGAGGAACTCCAGCGCCTCCTGACCGAGCGCGGCTTCGACCCGGGCAAGATCGACGGCCAGATCGGCCCCGGCAGCCGGGCGGCCATCCGCGGCTTCCAGAAAAAGGCCGGTTTGCCGGCCGATGGCTATGCCGATGCCGCTCTTTTGGAGCGGGTCAAGGCGTCCCCCAGGCCCTAGTGCCTATCGGGTGCCGTGGGAACGCCCGCAATACCCCTTGCGTATTTGATAAAGAGTTGATTCTCTTAGGAATCACGATTGGTTCCGCCTGGGACGGGCGGTGACCGGAGCCAAATGGGGGCCGACATGCTTGGAATTTCAAGGCGCGGTCTCGCGCCTTTCGCGCGCATTGCGGCGCTGGCCGCGCTGGCAGCCCTGACCGCCTGCGGCGGCGGCAGCACCTTGCGCGGCACAGGCTCGATGACCGAGCAGCTCGCGCGCTGCCGGGCCGCCGCGGCCCACATCTACGATGCCTCGAGTTTCGACGACTATCTCGGCCGGGTGCGTGCCACGGGCCGCCGTTGCGGCATCAGCGACTCGGCGCTGGCCTCGCTCTCGGGCGTCGAGCGCCGCGCCGATGTTTCGGACGAGCCGCGCCTGCCCGGCCATGCCGACCCGCAATTCGCCGCCCGCGGCGACTATCGCCCCGCCGGGGAAATGAACCCGACGCGGAAATACGTCGAAGCGCGCATCGACCAGCTTTCGGAACAGGGCCGCCAGCTGCTCGAGCGCCACCGTGCGCTGCTGCAGCGGGTCGAGGCGCGCTACGGCGTGCCGGCCGAATACATCATCGCCTTCTGGGGCGTCGAAACCAATTTCGGCGGCTTCATGGGCAGCCACGACGTGGTCGAAACGCTGGCCTCCCTCGGCCACGGCAGCAGCCGCAAGCGCTTCTTCACCGAGGAGCTCTTGGGCGCCCTCATCCTGCTGGATCACGGCCGTGTCCGGCGCGGCTTCAAGGGCTCCTATGCCGGCGCTTTCGGCCACGCGCAATTCATGCCGACGTCCTACATCCAGAACGCGGTGGATTTCGACGGCGACGGACGCCCCGATCTCTTCGCCTCGCTGCCCGACGTCTTCGCCTCGATCGCCAATTACGAAGTGCAGCGCGGGCGCTGGGACGGCAAGGTGGGCCGCGCCATCCTCGAAGTGCGCCTGCCGCGCGACTTCGCCTTCGAAGACGCCGACATCGAGAACCGCAAGGACGTGGGCTACTGGATCGGCCAGCGCGTGACGCGCGCCGACGGCAGCACGCTGCCCAGCCATCTCGGCCAGACGGCGATCCTGCTGCCGGCAGGCTGCAACGGCCCGGCCTTCATGGTGACGCAGAATTTCTTCGCGGTCATGGACTACAACCCGATGGTCGAATACGCGATGGCCGTGACCATGCTGGCCGAAACCATGCGCACCGGCGAATACCGCCTCGCCAAGCCATGGCCGGAGGAAGACGCGCTCTCGCAGGGCCAGCGCTCGCGCCTCCAGGATTCGCTGAACCGCAAGGGCTACGGCGATCTCAACGTCGACGGACGCCTTGGCCGCGAGAGCCGCACCGCCATCCGCCGCGCGCAGGCCGCGCTCGGCCAATGCGCCGACGGCTACGCCTCCGCCTCGCTGCTCAACGCACTCGACCGCCCCGAGCGCACCGCGCCGCGCTACGCGAAGGTCGAAACCCGCAGCACCAAAAGCGACGCCCGCAGCCCGGCGAAAGCCGAGAAGGCGAGCGCGAAGCGCAAGTCCGGCCTATTCCCCGCCCAAGCCTCCACCCGCAGCCGCAAGCGCTGACCGCCGGCGGCGCCGCGCCGCCCCATAGGCGCAGCGCCACAGGGTGAAAGCGCGGAAGATTTCCTGATTATCGCGTGCTCGCGGCGCAGATGATCTTCGATCTGCCGACGATGTACGGCACCATCTTCGTCGCCGGTGCGCTCGGCTACCGCCTCAACCTCGTCTTCGTGTTCGTCGAGAAATGGTTCGCGCATTGGGGCGGGAAGCGAATCGCGGTCAAGCCGTCTCCGGGATGATCGTGGCTTTGGCGCCGTCGAGCTTGAAGACGGGAATGTGGCCGAGCGCCACGAGCAGCTTCGCATCTTCGCCCAGGTTCTTCTTCCAATCGTGGGCCTCGGTCAGGACGACGCCCAGGGCGGCAACGATGCCGCCGGCGCGGCGCACCAGGGCGCAGGTGGCGGCCAGGCTCGAGCCGGTCGAGGCGACGTCGTCGACGATCGCCACGCGTTTGCCGGCCAAAAGCGGCACCGCCCGCCGGTCGAGCATCAGCTTCTGCTCCCGGTCGGAGGTGATCGAGCGCACCGGCTCCGTTAGCGCATCGGCCAGGTGGATTTTCGGCGATTTCTGCGTGATCACGTAGCGGTCGAGGCCGAGATGGCGGGTAGTTTCGATCGCCACGGGTATGCCGAGCGTGGCCGTGCCGACCACGATCTCGGGCTGGCTGGGCTTCAGGCGGCCGGCCAGGGCGCGGCCGACATGCTCGCCGAAGCGCACGCCCTCGTCGATCATCATCAAGAGGGCGATGGCGAGGGTGGGATTGATCGAGACCACGGGCAGGTCGTAGTTGCGGCCGGCGATCTCGACGCGGTGGTGCGATGGGCTGATGGGCGCGGTCACGTGTTTCTCTCCCCGTTTTCATTGAGTCCGGAATTCACGCCCACGTCGCAACATTTATGCCAGAATGACGTATGTAGAGCATAGAGGAACGGGCACTACATGATTTCCGACACGCTAGAGCCGGGTCTCCCCGCGGCGCCACCGGACGCGGCGGGGATGCCGCGGACGCCGGCGCGCCGCACCAAGATCGTGAATGCCACCATCGTGGGCCATGATGGCCGCGGCCACGCGTTGCTGACCGGCGGCACGCTCACCTATGCCGGTGACACAATCCTCCATGTCGGCCGCGAGGACGTGGCGCCGGCCGACGAGACGATCGACGCCGCCGGCATGCTCGTCATCCCCGGCCAGATCAGCACGCATGCCCATATCGGCGCCCACGAGGCGACCCGCCTGCTGCTCGACGGCGGCCGGCGCGAGTTCATGCGCAGCGGCTTCCCCAATTTCGTCCCGACCCGCGGGCCGGACGGGCAATCCTTCTTCGCCGCCGCCAAGCGCGAGCAATCGTTGCGCTTCGGCCTGCTGCAGCTGTTGCGCAACGGCATCACCACGGTCGTCGCCTTCGATCACGCCCCGGACCGTCTGCTCGCGGACTTGGCCGGCGAGGTCGGCATCCGGCTCTATTTCGCGCCGGCCTGCAGCGCCGGGCGCTATCACTTCGACCATCGCGGCCGTATCGAGCGTACCTGGGACGAGAAGCGCGGCTTCGCCGGGCTCGAGCGCGCGATCCGCTACATCCAGGGCATTGACGGCGCCCATGACGGGCGCGTGCGCGGCATTATCGTCGTCGACGAAACCTACAATGCCACGATCCCGCTTCTGAAACTCGCCAAGGAGGCGGCGCTGGCGCTGGGCACGCCGCTGACGACGCATTGCGCCGAGCAGCTGTTCGAATTCCACGAGACCGTGCGCGGCACCGGGCGCACGCCCATCCAGCTCCTGGCCGACCACGACATCCTCGGGCCGGAAACCATCCTCGCCCACTGCATCTACGTGGCCGGCCACAGCATGGTCGCCTATCCCTACGGCGACGACCTCGAATTGCTCGCCGCGTCGCGGACCAACGTGGCGCATTCGCCGATCGTGTTCGCGCGCCGCGGCGTGGCGCTGGAAAGCTTTCAGCGCTATCGCGACCGCGGCATCGCCATGGCGCTCGGCACGGACACGTTCCCGATGGACATGTTCGCCGAGATGCGGACCGCGAGCGAGATGTGCAAGCTCGTCGAGCGCAACCACGAGGCCGCGCCCGCGGAAGCCGTGTTCGCGGCCTCGAATCTCGGCGGCGCCGCGGCGCTGGGGCGCGACGATCTCGGCCGGCTGGCGCCCGGCGCCAAGGCGGATTTCGTGATGGTCGACATGCGCAACCTCTGGACGGCGCCGGCGGCCGATCCGCTGCGCAACCTCGTGGCGTGCGGCCATCCCGGCATGATCAACACCGTCGTCGTCGCCGGCCGCACCGTCGTCCGCGACGGACGGCTCGCGGACTACGCCGAGGACGAGGTGCTCGCGGGCGCCGCCGCCTCGTGCGAGGCGGTGTGGGCCACCTATCCCGAATGGCACTGGGCCGGCCGCGCCGCCGCCGAGGAATTGCCGCCTTCGCTGCCGGCGTGGACGGGACCGTAGTTCGGGCGCCGCGGATCGCGTCTCACGGGATCGCGAAAATCTCCATCTTGTCGGCGATGCCGCGGATCGCGTGCGTTCGGGAGATGGGCACTAGGCCCTTGGCCGCCAGCACCTTTGCGGCTTCGGCGGATCCCAGCACCGGTCCGGTCGCGAAAATCGAACTGGAATCCGCGAGGCCCTGGACCCGCGCGGCGATATTGACCGTCTGGCCGAAATAATCCTGCCGGTCGTTCAGCGTCACCGCAAGGCAAGGGCCCTCGTGAATGCCGATCTTGAGAAGGAGGTCCTCGCCTTTGCTCTGGGCGTTGAGCTTGCGCATCGCCTCGCGCATGCGAAGCGCTGCAGCCACCGCACGGTCGGGCGTCGAGAACGTCGCCATGACCGCGTCGCCGATGGTCTTCACCACCGCACCCGCCTCGCCCGCCACGATCTCGTTCAATACCTGGAAATGGGCGCGGACGAGATCGTAGGCGGCGATGTCGCCGACGCGCTCGTAAAGCTCAGTGGAGCCTTTGAGGTCGGTGAAGAGAAACGTGAGGCTCGTGATCTTGAGGCGCTGGTCGGCATCGAGCGCGTCGGTGCCATAGATGTCGCGGAAGCTCTGGTTGCTGAGGAGCCGCTTGGCCGTGAGGAACGGCTTCCGCCGGCCGAGCAGATCGTGGAGCGTATCCCCCGCGATCCAGAGCGAGGGCAGAATGCGCCGCTCGGTGCGATTCTCGATGGTGAGGCGGAGCGGCCCCGGCTGCATCTCCAGGGTCGCGGTCGGCGCCATGTCCTTGTCGAGGATGACAGCGAGACTCCGGCGCTCCCGCGTCGGCTCGCCTTTGACGTCGATGAACTGTACCGAATGCATCACCGGCTCGAAAAAGATGACGAACTCGGCGGGCAGCTGGAGCGACAGAATGGCCTTTTCGCCCGGCGGCAGCTCCACCGTCTCGAGCGTCGATTCCGCCAGCAGCTTCTCGGCGTCGTCCGGCAGATCGATGCCCGAGCTCCAAAATATCTGACGCATGTACTCGAAGAACGGCAGTTCGTCCGGGGCGTGCGCCGCGATACGGCGGACGCGCGGGCTGACGGTGAAGGTGACCTCGACCATCTCGTCAAGCGTCGGCTCGTAGCCCGCGGCGCAGAGCGCGCAATGGTATTCCTCGCTGTGCACGGTCTTGAGGGTGGCACCAGCGCCGAGCACACCGCCACAGCCGGGACAGAGCACGTTCCACGACAGTTCGAAGATTCCGAGCCGCGCCGCGCGCAGAAACGCCGCGATCACACGCTCCTCGTCGAGCCCGGCCGAGCTGGCGAAATCGAGCACGTTGATGCGGCATAGCGCACGGTCCGGCGTTTCGCGCACATGGCGCTCGATTGCGGCCGCGGTCTTCGGGTCGACGGCTTGCCGGAGGGCGGCGAACAGTGATTCGGCTTCGCTCATGTCGGCCAATCTAGCCCAAATAGCGATTGAAGCGAATTCACGAAGCCGCGCAGTGCCCGCGAGGCCGGCCCCGCGCGCCTAGAGCATCGCGCGCACCAGGCCGCCGTCCACCGTCACGTTCTGCGCCGTGACGTAGCCGGCATGGCGCGAGCAGAGGAAGGCGACCACCGGCCCGAAATCGTCGGCCTCGCCGAGACGCTTCATCGGGATCGATTGGGCCATGCGCTGCCGGGCATCGTCCTCGGAGATATTCTGGCGCAGCGATTGCTGCTTGTAGACGCGCTTAAGGGCCCCGGTGTCCATGAGGCCGGGCAGCACGTTGTTGATCGTAACACCCTTGTCGGCCACTTCGCGCGCGATGGTGGACATGGCGCCCGTGAGTCCGCCGCGCGCGCCGTTGGAGAGCACGAGATTGGGATAGGGCTCACGCACCGAGAACGAGGTGACGTTGACGATGCGCCCCCAGCCCCGCGCGATCATTTCGGGCAGCACGTGGCGTGCCATGCGCAGCGCCGAGAACATGTTGGTTTCGAGCGCGCGGTGCCACGCCGCCTCGTCGTGCTCGAGGAATTGGCCGGGAGGCGGCCCGCCGGCATTGGTGACGAGGATCGAGACCGGCCCGCCCAGCGCCTTCGCCGCGCGCTCGTGGATGAAGGCGCTTTGCGTGGCGTCGGCGACATCGCCCTGAACGAACGCGGCGTTTTCGCCGAGCGCCGCCACCGCCGCGCGTCCGCTCTCCTCGTTGCGCCCATTGAGCGCCAGCCTCACGCCGGCCGCATGCAGGAATTTCGCGGCCGAGAAGGTGAGCCCCTGCGTGCCGCCAAGCACCAAAGCCCGTTCGCCCGCGATGCCGAGATCCATGAGTCCGCTCCCGCACTGTTCTTCATTCACGATGGCGCGCCGCCACGACCGCGGCGGTCCCGCCCCACGGGCGTCGCTGCGGAGCGGAGGATGACGTCGAACGAATAATGCGTGCGACGCGCCCGCGCTACACCCCCGGCTTGGGAAGCCTTCCGAGGAACCCGAACAGCTTGACGAAATCGGCAAGCTTGCCGCGCTGGTAGGCCTCGACGTCGACATTGCGCCAATCGTAATAACCCTGGCGCTCGCGCAAGCCGCGCTTGCCTTCTTTCATCAGCTTGTCGAGCTCGGGCGGCGGCGCGTGGCGCGGGGAATTCAGCGCCTTCGCCATGTAGTGACAGCCGTAAAAGGCGGTATCGAGACCGCCGTAATCGATGAACTCGATCGGGCCCATGGTCGTGTAGCGCGGACCGAAGCCGACGCGGATCGCCTTGTCGATGTCTTCGGCCGAAGCCACGCCCTCGTGCACCATGCGCGCCGCCTCGCTGACGAGCAGCGCCTGGAGCCGCGGCACGATGTAGCCCGGCGAGGCCGAGCACAGCACCGGCACTTTGCTCGCACCTTCGAGCAGCCCCATCATGCGCTTCACCACCGCTTCGCTCGTCGTCTTGCTGGCGCTCACCTCGACCAGCGGGATGAGAAAGGCGGGATTGAGGAAATGCGCGTTCAGAAAGCGCTCGGGGTGCACCACGAGCGCCTGCAGCTCGGTGACCAGCATGGTGGAGGTGCCGGACGCGATGATGGCGTCGGGTTTCGCGAGCCGGCTGGCGCGGCCGAGCGCGTCGGCCTTGGCCTCGCGCGTCTCGGGCACGTTCTCGTAAACGAGATCGGCGGCGGCGATCGCGGGGCCGGCGGCGTCGATGCCCACCACGTCGATCAGCGCCATGGCGCGGCCGATATGCGGCTTCTCCACCGCGCCCAGGGCCGCGAGCGCTGTGAAGCTCGCCTCGATCTCGGCCTTCACTTCGGCCGCGAGGCGCGCCAAGGCCTCGGGCGGGCGAGACTTGAAATCGACGACCGTCACTTTGTGACCGGCATAGGCGAAGACCTGCGCCGTGCCCCGCCCCATGCGTCCCGCGCCGACCGCGGCGATGGGTGCTTTCGCTTCCGCCATCGGTTGCGCCTCAGATGCCGTCGTGGAGGACGCGCGCAAGCTCGTCGCGCTTCAGGCCAGCGAGCCCGGCGCTTTCGAGCGTGCGCCCGGTCTTGCGGAAGTCGCGCCCGTTGATGGCCGAGCCGAGCGCCAGGAGGCCGCGCGCGGTCGGGGCCGCCACGCCGGCATAGTCGGCGCAGGAGACGAGAAAGGCGAGGCCGGTTTCGGTGTCTTCCAGCATATAGCGGTGCTTGGTGAGGTCGATCTTCTCGCGCCAGTCGCCGCTGTCGGTCAGCTTCTTGTGCGAGCGGCGGCCATACATCCATTCCTCGCCGTCGGTGCGGTAATGGTCGGCCAGCGGGAATTGATAGCCGCCATAGCCCAAGGCCTTCCTCACCGCAATGCGTTCCTCGTCGAGCGCGGTGGTGACGCGGCGGATCGAAGGCTGCGTGCCTTCGTTGTGGATGTCCCAACGGTCGAAATGCTCGAGCGGCCCGGCGTTCATCAGGATGAGCGGCGGGTGGATGATGGGGCCGGCGTTCATGAGCGCGCCGTCGAGCACGTCGTCGCGCGGTTCCACCGCGGCGAAGGCCTGCTTGATCACGGCAAGGGCACGGTCGCGGTCCTTGGCCGGAAAGACGCCGGTGGGCAGGCGCGTGGCGCGCACGCTGATCGCGACCTCCGCGGGCCCGTGCTTGCGGCAGAGCCAGGGCAGCGTGCCGGTTTCGGCGGTCATTACCGCGGCCTTGTTGCCGGCGGCACGCATCGCCTTGACCAGGAGAAAGCTGCCGAACGTGCCGGGCGGCATGAAGACGACCTGTCCGTCGGCCAGCAGCGGCGCCAGAGCCTCGAACAGGCCGGCCTGGGCGGTGGCGGGAAGCGGGATCACGATCAGTGCAGCACCCTTCACCGCGGCGGCGAGATCGGTGGTGGGCTTGGCGATCTTGACCTCGCGGCGCCCGTCGGCGTCCTTGACCGTCACCGTTCCGGTGTCGAGCACGGGCTTGAAGGCCGCGGCATCGCGCCGCCAGAAGCGGACATTGTGCTTGGCCTCGCTCAAATCGACGGCGGCGGCGTAACAGCCGTGGCCGCCGCCCAATACGGCAATTTCCATCGTGTCCCCTCCCTCGGATGGCGCGGGCCGGGCATCATGGCCGCATGCCCATGAAAATTCATAATATGAAATTTCATGGAAATCAAGCGAACGCGTCCCGGGCCGTGGCGGACCGAAAGCGCCGGCCGCGCTAGGCGGCGCGGCGCATCGCCTCGACGTCGGCGAGGAAGCCGAGGACGGCGGCGTTGAAGGCGTTGATCTCCTCGATCTGGCCCATATGCGCGCTGTCTTCGAGCGTGACGAGCCGCGCGCCGGCGATACGACGTGCGAAGTACACGCCGCCCTCGTAGCGTTGCTTGCGGTCGTAGCGGCCCTGGATGACGAGCGTCGGACATTGGATGCGCTTCAGGCGCTCGCGGTGATCGATCGCGCGCATGCTCGTCGCGAAGGCATTGATGACGTATTGCGGCCAGGCGAGGCCCTGCTCCAGCAGCGCGTGCTGCACGGCGGCGGGCTGCGGGCGGTGGAAGCACCAGTGCTCGCCGAGCTCTGCGCACGCCTGGGGATAGGGCACGCCGCGGCCGTCCTTCAGCATGTTGGCGCGGGCGATGAAATCCAGGAATTCCTGGGACAGACCGCCCACCGAGCCGTCGCGCTCGCCCGCGAACCAAGGCGCGGCGCTGGCCAGCACCATCGCCTTGACGAGGTCGGGCCGCATCTCGGCCGCCAGTAGCGTGACATGCGAGCCGATGCCGTGGCCGACCAGCGTGGCCGGCGCTACGCCGGTGCGCTCGACGAGGGCGCAAAGGTCGGTCGCCACGGTTTCGGCCGTGTATCCGCCGCGCGGCTTGTCCGAGGCGCCGACGCCGCGCCAATCATACGCGATCGCGCGGTAGCGCCCCGCGACCGCCGCCAGTTGGCTTTCCCACATCTTGTGGGTGAGCTGGCCCGCGTGTGTGAACACCACGGCCGGCCCCTCGCCGAAATCCAAATGGAAGAGGCGGACATCGTCGGCGACTTGACAATACGGCATGTCCTTCTTCCTCTTCCGATGTGCCGGCGGCATCGGCCCCCAGTGGCGGCCGTGACCCTATGCCATTCCGGGGGCGGCGCGCGACGGCCTTGGTGATAAGGCCGCGATGCGCCTGCCCCCTTCCATTGCGCGACGGTGGATGGCTATGCTGCCGGAGCGAAAACCGTCGCCGTATGGCGCGAGGCCACGAGGGGGAAGAACCGATGACACGATTACGCATGCTTGCGCTTGCCGCGGCCGCGGTAGCGTTTCCGGCCACTGCCGGCGCACAGGAGATGACCCTCAAGGGCGTCAGCTCCTTCGCCGAAGGCACCAAGGATTCGCTCGGCTTCGAGCTGCTCATCGCCGAGATCAACAAGCGTGGCGCCGGCAAGATCAAGATCAACTATCTCGGCGGCGCGCCCAAGGTGATGAACCCGTTCGAGGTGGTGAAGAACCTCAAGGAGGGCGTGGTCGATTTCGCCAACGCCAACAGCGCCTTCTTCACCAACGTGATGCCCGAGGCCGATGCGTTCAAGCTCGCCGAGTTCGGCATCGCCGATCTCCGCAAGAATGGCGCCTACGAGTACATGAACAAGCTCCTGAACGAGAAGGCCAACGCCTACTTCCTCGGCAACACGCTCGATTTCATCGCTTTCAACATCTACCTCAACAAGCCGATCGACAAAGCCAATCTCTCCGGCCTCAAGATCCGCGTGACTCCGATCTACCGCGCGATGGTGGAGGCGCTGGGCGGCACCGCCATCAACTCGCCGCCCTCGGAGGTCTATACGCTGATGGAGCGCGGGACGGTGGACGGCTACGGCTGGCCGACTTCGGGCATCTTCGACTACAGCTGGGAAAAGGTGACGAAGTTCCGCGTCGAGCCGGCGTTCTACAGCGCCGCCTTGCATGCGCTCGTCAATCTCGGCGCCTGGAACAAACTCGGCCCCGAGCGCCAGAAGATCATGCATGAGGCGATGGCGGTGGTCGAAGCCAAGGCCGGCGACCGCATCAAGCTCGACGGCGAGGAACGCAAGCGCCAAGAGGCGGCCGGCATCAAGGCCATCAATCTGCCGGCGGCCGAGGCCAAGAAATGGGCCGACACGGCCAAGGAAGCGGGCTGGGCGGCGGTGCTCAAGACCAGCCCCGAGCACGGGCCGAAGCTCCGCGAATTGCTGACCAAGAAATAATCGTCCCGAAGATCGAGCCGCGGTAAGGGCGCTGATCCCTGCCGCTAGCGCAACCCATATTGGCCCGTGCCTTGCCGCAGCCATCGAGGTCGAGGGCTGCGGCGGCGCATTGAAGGGAGAGAGCCATGCTTCGCACAGGACTCGCGACCGTTTCGGCCCTGTTTCTCGCGCTCGCCGCCGGCGGCGCCCACGCGCAAGAGGTGACGCTGAAGGGCGTCAGCTCCTTCCCCGAGGGGACGCTCTTCTCGTCGAAGTTCGAAGCCTTCGTCAAGGAGGTGAACGCAAAGGGCGGCGCGGTGAAGGTGCGCATTCAATATCTGGGCGGCGCGCCCAAGGTGATGCCGACCTTCGACGTGGGCAAGAATCTCAAGGACGGCGTCGTCGACATCCTGAGTTCGGCGAGCGCCTATTACACCAACGTGCTGCCGGAGGCGGATGCGCTGAAGTTGATCGAGAATTCGATCCAGGTGCTGCGGCGCAACGGCGGGTGGGAATACATCAACAAGCTGCACAACGAGAAGATGAACGCGTATTACCTGGCGCGCCTCACCGAGCACGACGTGTTCCACATCTACCTTAACAAGCCGATCACCAAACCGGACTTCACCGGGCTCCGGATCCGCGTGACGCCGGCCTTCCGGCCGATGGCCGAAAAGCTGGGCGCCACCGCCATTTCCTCGCCGCCGACCGAGCTCTACACCATGCTGGAGCGCAATACCGTTGACGGCTACGGCTGGCCGACGCGCGGTATCTTCGACTTCAGCTGGCAGAAAGTGACCAAGTACCGGATCGAGCCCGGCTTCTACAACGCGGACATCCACTTGCTCGTGAACCTCGCCGTGTGGCGCAACAAGCTCAACGATGCGCAGCGCGCCTTTCTGCAGGAGACCGCGTTCGCGATCGAAGCGAAGAGCGAGGACGACAAGGTGGCCAACGACGCCGAACGAAAGCGCCAGGAGGCCGCCGGCATGAAGGCGATCCGCTTCTCGCCCGAGGACGAAAAGAAATATCTGGCCGTTGCGCGCGACTCCGGCTGGGAGTCCGTCCTCAAGCAGAGCCCGGAGCACGGCCCCAAATTGCGGGAGTTTTTCGTCAAGAAAGATTGACAGATCGCCGGGCGGCGCTTCTTCTGCCGCCCTCCCTAGGGGGCGGCACGCGCTGCCGCCCGCGAGGCGCAAGAACGATCGGTCGCGGGCCCGCCCCTCGATCTCGGACCGAAACCAGAGAAGAAAGAGTGTGCCGATGATTATCCGTGTAGCAACGATTGCCGCGATCGCGGCGCTCGCCGCGGCCCCCGCGGCGGCGCAGGAAGTGGTCTTGAAGGGCGCCAGCGGCTTTCCCGAGGGAACGGCCTATTCGCTGAAGTTCGAGGCCTTCGTCAAGCAGGTGAACGAGAAGGGCAAAGGCTCCCTGCGTATCCAGTATCTCGGCGGCGCGCCCAAGGTGATGCCGACCTTCGACGTCGGCAAGAACCTCAAGGACGGCGTCTTCGACATCATGGGCAACACCGGCGCCTACTACACCAATGTGGTGCCCGAGGCCGACGCGCTGAAGCTGCTCGAGATCTCGATGGCCGAACTCCGCAAGAACGGCGGCTGGGCGCTCGTCAACAAGATCCACAACGAGAAGCTCAACGCCTATTACCTGGCGCGGGCCTACAGCTACGACGTCTTCCACATTTACCTGAACAAGGAAATCTCCAAGCCCGATTTCTCCGGCCTGAAGATCCGCGTCACGCCGATCTACCGCGCGATGGTGGAGAAGCTCGGCGGCACGGCCATCACCTCGGCCCCGCCCGAGATATACACCCTGCTGGAGCGTAACACGGTGGACGGCTATGGCTGGCCGGCGCGCGGCATCTTCGATTTCTCGTGGCAGAAGGTGACGAAGTTCCGCATCGATCCGGGCTTCTACAACGTCGACGGCCACTTCTTCGTCAATCTCGACACCTGGAACAAGAAGCTCAACGACGCGCAGCGGAAGCTGCTGACCGACCTGGCCCTCGCGATCGAGAGCAGCGACGAGGACAAGGGCGTCAACGATTCGGAGCGCAAAAAGCAGGCCGACGCCGGGATCAAGTCGATCAAGTTCTCGGCCGAGGACGAGAAGAAGTATCTTCAGGTCGCGCGCGATGCCGGCTGGGAAGCGGTGCTGAAGACCAGCCCGCAATACGGCGCGCAGCTCCGCGAACTCTTCACCAAGAAGAACTAGCCGGACCGCGGGCCCGGCCGAAGCCGGGCCCGCCGGGTGCCGCGACGCGCCATGCCGAAACGCCTCCTCGCCTTCTTCGAGCGCCTGCTCGAATTCTTCTGCCTGCTGTTCGGGCTGGTGCTGGGGGCGCTCATCGCCCTGATGTGCGTCGACATCCTGATCCGCAACCTCAGGCTTGGCTCGCTGCCTTGGCTGCTCGAGCTGACCGAGTACATAATGTATTCGGGCGCGTTCCTAGCGGCGCCCTGGGTGCTGCGCCAGGGCAATCACGTGCGCGTCGACGCGCTGCTGACGGCGCTGCCGAAGCGGATCGCCGTCCGCATGGAACAGATCGTCGACCTCGTCGGCCTCGGCGTCTCGCTGGTGCTGCTCGGCTATGGCGGCTACGCGGTGTGGGACGCCTACGCCGGCAAGATGATGCAATACAAGACCTGGACCGTGCCGGAGGCCTTGCTGCTGCTGCCCATCCCGATCGCGGCGGCGCTGCTCTCGATCGAGTTCGTGTTACGCATCTGCCGCGTCCAGGGCGTCGTGGCCGAGGCATACGATCCCACCAAGCGGGCCAGCATCTAGGCCATGGATTGGGTTTCGGCGCTCGTTTTGATGCTCGGCATGATCTGCGCCTTCATGGCGCTGGGCCTGCCGGTAGCGTTCGCCTTCTTCCTCGCCAACATCGCGGGCGCGCTGATCTTCCTCGGCGGCGGCTCGGGCCTCGTCTCGTTCGTGCGCGGCTCGATGGCGTCGATCAGCAATTTCAACCTCGCGCCGATCCCGCTCTTCCTGCTGATGGGCGAGATTCTGCTGCAGACCGGCGTCGCCTTCCGGGCCGTGGACGCCATCGACCGGCTGATCAGCGGCGTGCCCGGCCGGCTCTCGGTCGTCGCCGTCACCGGCGGCACGGTGTTCTCCGCACTCTCGGGCTCGACGATCGCGACCACGGCCATGCTCGGCCAGGCGCTGCTGCCCGACATGCTGAAACGCGGCTATCACCCCACCATGGCGATGGGCCCGATCATGGCGATCGGCGGGGTCGACATGCTGATCCCGCCCTCGGCCCTCACGGTGCTGCTGGCCACGCTCGCCAGCGGGGTCAGCAAGGTCAAGATCTCGGTCGCCGATCTCCTGATCGCCGGCATCTTGCCCGGGCTGATCATGAGCGTGTGTTTCCTCGCCTATATCGTGCTGCGCTGCTGGGCCAATCCCAAGCTCGCGCCGAAATACGACGTGAAGAAGCTCTCCGCCCGCGAGCGCTGGGTGCCCTTTTTCATCTACGTGGTGCCGCTGTTCCTGATCTTCGTGGTGGTGATGGGCAGCATGTTCATGGGCATCGCCTCGCCGACCGACGCGGCGGCGCTCGGCTGCCTCGCGACCGTCGTCCTGGCGGTGGCCTATCGCGCATTCAAGTGGAAGATCCTCATCGAATGCTTGAAGGGCACGGCCGGCACCACGACGATGATCTTCTTCATCATCGCGGCCTCCACCACCTTCGCGCAGATCTTGGCCTTCTCGGGCGCCACCGACGGCGCGCTCGCCGAGCTGTCGAAGCTGGAATTGACGCGCTACACGGCGGTCTTCTGCGTGATCGGCGTGCTGCTCTTCCTCGGCTGCTTCATGGACCAGGTGAGCATGATGCTGCTCACCCTGCCCTTCTTCATGCCGCTCGCCAACGCCCTCGAATTCGACCTCGTCTGGTTCGGCGTCATCCTCCTGATCTCGCTCCAGATCGGCCTGCTGACGCCGCCCTTCGGCCTGCTGCTGTTCGTGATGAAGGGCGTGGCGCCGCCGGAAATCTCGATCAGGCAGGTCTGGGCCGCGGCCACGCCCTTCACGCTGATCGTAATGGCAGTGCTGATCCTCGTCGTGTTCGTGCCGTGGATCGCAATCGGGCTCGTGCGGCTGATGTGAAGCGCGGCCCTCAGGCCGTCCCCCATACCTCGCGCGCCACCGAGACGATCAGTTCGAGCTTGCGCTTGGTGTCGTCGGCGGTGACCACCTGGCCGCTGCCGCCGCCGCTCGAGAAGCCACACTGCGGCGAGAGGCCGAGCTGGTCGATCGGGCAATGCTTGGCCGCCGCCTCGATCCGGCGCTTCAGCTCGTCCTTCGATTCCAGTACCGGTGTCTTGGTGCTGACGAGCCCTAGGATCACCGTCTTGCCCTTGGGCACGAAGCGCAGCGGCGCGAAATCGCCGGCGCGGTCGGTGTCGTATTCCAGGAAGTAGCCGTCGACGTCGACCTTGTTGAAGAGCACGTCGGCGATGGGGTCGTAGCCACCCTCGGCCATCCACGCACCTTTGAGATTGCCGCGGCAGAGATGGATGCCCACCGTCATGCCGGCCGGCTTCTTGGCGATCGAGTCGTTGATGAGCCGCGCATAGGTGCGCGTCAGTTCGTCCGGATCCTCGCCCCGCGCCGTCACGTCGTGGCGCGCCTTGTCGTCGCAATTGCACGGCAGCGCCGTGTCGTCGAGCTGGAGATAGGTGCAGCCCTCGGCGGCGAGGTCGGCGATCTCGTCCCGGTAGATCGTGACGAGATCGGCGAAGAACGCCTCGCGATCCGCGTACACCGCCGTGTCGTAGGATTTCGGCCCGAGAAAATAGTGCATCACCGGCGGCGAGGCGATCGTCACCTTGGGTGTGCCCTTCTTCACGGCGGCCTTCAGGAACTTGTAGTCGTCGGCGATGATGCGGCGCTTCCGCTTCAGCTTGGTCTTG
>Ga0268299_1001140_pt1 | contig 54801 bp, 50 predicted proteins | sample NOBtaG_FD_193484 | JGI IMG/M metagenome (GOLD analysis project Ga0268299, IMG submission 193484) | Activated sludge microbial communities from bioreactor in Nijmegen, Gelderland, Netherland - NOB reactor | ecosystem: Engineered > Bioreactor > Aerobic > Activated sludge | place: Netherlands... | reverse complement strand
TCAAGCTGTGGCAGCACATCATGGAAACCGACCCGGCTTTTGATCCTAGCCTATGGTTTCTGGCAATGGATGGGAGCGAGGTTGTTGGGATCGCCATCTGCTGGCCTAAATCGGATGATGACCCGGACATGGGTTGGGTGGGTACGCTGGGTGTCGTGCGCTCCTGGCGGCGCAAAGGGCTGGCGTCCGCGCTGCTCCATCATGCCTTTGGCGAATTTTGGCGGCGCGGCAAGCGTAAGGCCGGCCTGAGCGTCGATGCCAGCAACCTGACTGGCGCGCTAAAGCTGTATGAACGGGCAGGCATGTCGCCCTATCATCAATTTGATCTGTATGAGAAAGAACTCTGTTCCGGCGTCGATTGGATGTGGCCTGAAAATCAGCCGTAGCCGCAGATCACATAAAAAATCGAATTGTGATCCTCGCTGTTGAATAATCACTCGGTACGCTTCAACAACTCAATCAACCCATCGGGGTAGACTGGATTTTGGGCATCGAAAAATTCGAGCGGCTTCCAATAAGCCTTAAACAGCAGTTCATCGTCTGCCTCATAGCCTTCAATCACGTCTCGCCTATACACCGCTGAATCCACAAACACGCCGTCGTAGATCAGCACGATTTCATGGCCTGGTTTGCCATTATAGGTAAAAACATTTTCAAGCGTTCCCAGATAGCGCACGTCCTTCACATCGAGCTTGACTTCTTCCTGAAGCTCACGGGCTATCGTTTGATAGCCATACTCGCCAAACTCGATGCGGCCTCCGAGTGGGCGATAAAATATCTGCTTTTTCGCGGGGTCAAAGCCTTTGGCGGCTAAAATCCGGCCTTCATACTGGAATACGCAAATCGCAAGCGGGCGAATTTTTCCGACTTTCATAATTTTTGTATCGGTTCCTTCAAGGCGACAGTCTGGCGTTCTTGACTGTCCAACGTCATTTCCCCATCAATATCCAGCACATCGGGCCACACGGTTGCATGATGTTCGTGAATATCAATGCTGGTTTGGTCTGCCAGCGGTGACGCGCGCAGGCGTCCAATCGCCTTTAAAGCGCCAAACATGACGACTGCCGCCAATGACACAAAAATCACAACGCTCACAGAGCCTAAAAGCTGGGTAAATAATTGCTCAATACTTCCGCCAAGCAGCAGCCCACCGCCGCCGCCCGTCAGCTCTGGTTGTCCTAACAAGCCAATCGCCAGCGTCCCCAGGATTCCACACACTCCATGCACCGAAAACGCGCCAACGGGGTCATCAATGCGCGCGGCTTCGATAAAATCCATCGCCAGCACGACAAAAACCCCAGCAGTCAGGCCAATCACAACGGCTGCCCAGGGTGCAACAAAAGCACAGCCCGCCGTAATCGCAACCAGACCTGCCAGAGAGCCGTTTAGAATATAGCCAATGTCCCATTTGCCGCTGCGGGCATAGACAAAGAACATCGATGCCAGCGTCCCGGCGGCTGCTGATAAAGTTGTGTTGAGCGTTACCAGTCCCATCAGGCCGGGGTTGCCCGTTCCCAGCGTCGAACCAGGATTAAACCCGTACCAGCCGAACCACAGAATCATCGTCCCCAACGTCGCTAATCCCAGGTTGTGTGGGCGCGGGGGTTTACCGAAAACCCGCCCCGTTCGCGGCCCCAGCATCCACGCCCCGATCAGCGCCGTTACGCCGCCGGTAGTATGAACAACCGTGCTGCCCGCAAAGTCGAGAAATCCGCGTGTCGCCAGCCAACCGCCGCCCCATGCCCAATGGACAATAATTGGATAGATTATCAGCGCCATCAGCGAGGTATAGATCAGGTTGCCGATAAAATCGGTGCGCTCAGCCATAGCACCTGTGGCGATCACAATCGCGGCAGCAGCAAAAGCAAACTGGAAGAAAAACAGCGTTACGGTCTGCAAGCCATCACCCGCATAGGTGACACCGCCATTTTCAAAAACAATCGCGCCGCTCAGGAAAAAATTGTCCGTTCCAAATAATCCGCTGCCGTTATCCGCGCCAAAAGCAATGCCGAAGCCAACTGCCCAGAAAATGAGCGCCGTGAGGGCAGCATTAATAAAACTTTCGAGCAGGATATTGATGACACCTGTCTGACGCACAAATCCCGCTTCCAGCATCGCAAAACCACATTGCATGAAAAATACGAGAAAACCCGCCAGCAGCACCCAGGTTGTATCGACAGAGGCTTGAACGCGGTTAATGCCTTCGACTAAAGAATTTTCCTGCGCCGATGTAGAGCCTGAAAAATATGCCAGCACGAGCGACGCAATCGCTAATACAATCAGGCGTTGGGCATAACGCACACGGGTTTTCATATATGCGACCTTCCGGGAAATATAATCAAATTATTTTTTTGCTAAATTTCAAACATATATGAAGTTAGCCCAGGAGTCAAACGAGGGAAGCATCTGCTTCCCTTCTTATGATCGAGGTTCGAGAATTAAACTGTGAAGTTAGTCGCCGGTGGCGGGAGAGGCCGCGCGTTTTTCGCTGGCTGCAATCGCCTTTTCATCCGGCAGCGGCAGAACATCCGGCCAAGCGCTTTCGCCGTGTTCGTAGTTGTCGATGAAGTTGCCATCGGCTTCTGCCTTCGGATTGACACGCAGACGACCAATAGCTTTTAAGGCACCGAACATAATCACCGAAGTCACCGCGCACCAGATAATGGTTGCGGCAGAGCCGATGATCTGTGTAATCAGAATTTGCGCGCCACCGCCGACCAACAGACCACCGAGGCCGCTGTTCGCGTTGGCAGCGAAGGGTGTGAGCGAAGGTTCGGCGAACAGGCCAATGGCGATGATGCCCCAGGTGCCGCAAGCCAGGTGAACCGAGGAAGCACCGACTGCGTCATCGATCTTGATTTTCTCCAGTAAGTCGCTCCAGAGTGGCATAATGATGCCGCCGACGGTGCCGATAATAATCGCTGCCCAGGGGCTGATGAACGCGCAGCCACCCGTGACGGCAACCAACCCTGCCAGCGAACCGTTCAAGCAGGCGGGTAAACTCCACTTGCCCGTGCGGAAATAGACGAAGAACAGGGTCGTCAAGCTCCCCACGCCTGCCCCCAGTGTCGTGTTGAGCGTGACGATTCCGATTGTTCCTGTTACACCGACTGCACCCAGGGTTGAGCCGGGGTTAAAACCGTACCAGCCGAACCACAGGATCATCGTACCGATGAGCGCAAGGCCCATATTGTGCGCCGGAATTGCCTGTCCCCAGACCTTACCCTTACGTGGGCCAAGCATCCAGGCACCAACAATCGCGATAACACCGCCAACGGTATGAACGACGTTGCTGCCCGCGAAATCGAAGAAACCGCGTTGGAACAGCCAACCGCCACCCCAAACCCAGTGAACCACAACCGGGTAGATAATGAGCATAACAATTGCGGTGTAAATGATGTTGCCAATGAAGTCGGTACGCTCGGCCATTGCGCCTGTTGTAATGGTGCTGGCGGTTGCGGCGAAGGCGAATTGGAAGAAGAACATGGTGAGAACGCCGATATTGCCATAGAAAATGGTATCAGCCGTATCAATACCCGGCGCAAACAGCGTTGTCCCGAACAAACCGCTGCCATTATCCGCACCGAAAGCAATTCCGAAACCGACGATCCACCAAACAACAGCACCGACGCCCGCTTCCAAAAAGTTTTCGAGGAGTGCATTCACGGCAGAAGTTTGCCGAATCATGCCAGTTTCCAGCACCGCAAAGCCTAATTGCATGATGAACACGAGGAAGCCTGTCAGCAGCACCCAAACGGTATCAATACCGATCTTGATGCTGGTAATGTCATCCATCGTGGGGACAGCGGTGTCCTGGGCTAATGATACCTGACCAAATACAGCCAGGATTACCGTACCTATCCCCATGATTATCAGTTGCCGCCATAAACGTCTGCTTCTAAACATCCCAAATCCTCCTAGCCAAAGAGTGTGGAAACCCGTCTTTTCACGATGACCGGAAGTTTACTCTCAGCACCCTATTGACTTTCACGTAAAGATTTCATAAAGATTAATGGTTTCGTTTTGTCGTAATATGACAAGTACCTTGTCATAATTTACTAAATCGCGGCTTTCAACCAGATTCGCGCAAAGCTGTGCAAACTTGCCGACAAAATTGTCAATCAGAAATGCAAATTCACTAGATGACTTGTACAAAGGGATTTATCTGGCTCTCATTTTGTCTTGTCAAAAGCCAACGATTAAAAAATGACGCTGCAAACGGCAAAATCCTTTGCGAAGCAGCAAAGCCGCTGTTTAGCTGAAGGCAAGGTACACTGACGTAGAAATAAAACATGACCTTATTTCGGAGTATTCTCCATGCTTGATCTGTCCATCATTATTGTTAATTGGAATGCCCAGGATTTGCTGGCGAAATGCCTGCGCTGTGTCGAATCCACTGTAAAAAATGTCAGCTATGAAATCATCGTCATCGACAACAACTCGGATGACGGCAGCCAGGAGATGATCCGCCGCGATTTTCCGCAGGTCAAGCTGATCGCCAATACTCAAAACGCAGGGTTCGCAACGGCAAACAATCAAGGCATGAAAATCAGCCAGGGACGCTATTTTTTGCTCCTTAACAGCGATGCGTTTGTCGAAAATGAGACAATCGATCAGATGGTTGAATTTATGGACGCGCATCCTGAAGCGGGGATGTCGGCCTGCCAACTGCTTTTCGAAGATCGCCGCTTGCAGCCGTCGTGCTACAGCTTCCCCTCGCTGACCACCGAATTTTATACCGCGCTGCAACTCGATAAGCTGTTCGCGAAAAATCGGGAGTTCGGCAAATATTTGATGACCTACTGGGATTTTAGCGATATTCGCGCTGTTGATACCATCATGGGCGCGTTCATGCTGGTGCGTAAAACGGCGATTGACCAGGTTGGCATGATGGACGAAAATTTTTTCATGTACTCTGAAGAAACCGATTGGTGTTATCGCTTCCACAAGCAGGATTGGAAAACACTCTACAATCCTCATGTTCAGACAGTTCACCTGTGGGGTGGCAGCAGCAAACGTATGAAAGTCGAGATGTTTTTGCAGCTTTACCGCAGCAAGGTGCAATTTTTCCGCAAACATTATGGTGCGCTGTCGGCCTTTTTCCTCAAGTTGATCCTGGCCTTCGGCTGTTTGCTGCGCATCGGCCCTGGCCTGATCTATTATCGCCGTTCGTCCGACCCGAACAAACGTGACAAGCACGTGGCTTTTCAAAAATTGCTGCAAGCTCTGCCTGCGTTTTAGGCATCAGTTTACGAGGGTTTATTGACAGAAACCTGAGCTGGATTTACTATCACACCTGAATATATGCGCAATCAAACATATATTAAGACATGGTATTATCAAGACACTCACGATGCAAAAACCTACAAAATTCAGGGCATGGCATCAGCAACGGTTGGCATCGCAATGGGCGGTGCAGGCAGCGCACAAACCCTGGAAACCGCTGACATCACGCTCATGGCAGAGGATTTAAAGCAGCTTCCGTTCGCGGTTCGACTGTCACGCTTTGCGCGGCGGCTGATCGCTCAAAATATCATTTTCAGCCTGGGTCTGAAATTGGTGTTTATCCTGCTGGCGATCAACGGCGAGGCGTCGCTATGGATGGCTGTTCCGATGTAGGCATGTCGCTGATCGTGACGCTGAACGGCATGAGGCCGCTGCGCTTGGAATAAATGCTATAATTGCTGCATGGAGGCTACATGAATATTCCGCATCCGATACCTTATCAGGGCAGCAAGCGCAACCTTGCCTCAGCAATTCTTCGATATTTTCCTGACGATACTCTAAGACTGATTGAACCGTTTGCTGGTTCAGCAGCCGTATCAATTGCTGCTGCTTATACCGGAAGAGCGCATCAATTCTTGCTCAACGACCTCAATAGGCCTCTCTTGATCTTTGGGAAAATATTATTCATAAACCTGAAAATTTAGCTGCTTATTATGAATATCTATGGAACGCTCAAACAGGACGTGAGCGACAATTTTATGATCTGGTCAGGAAGCGTTTCAACCAGACCCATCGGCCCTACTATTTCCTTTATTTGTTAGCCAGGTGTGTTAAAGCATCGGTTCGATATAACACGAATGGCGAATTTAACCAGAGTCCTGACAACCGCCGCAAAGGTCGTCAGCCTGACACCATGCGTGCTGACATTTTAAGAACTGCTTCTCTTTTTCAAGGCAAAGTATCCTTAACCTCACATGATTATTACACCGTGATTCAACAGGCGAATCCCGATGATCTTCTTTACATGGATCCGCCCTATCAAGGGGTCTGCACAAATCGCGACTCACGCTACTTTCGCGGTATGAGCCTAAACAATTTTCTCAAATCGCTTGAAGGTCTTAACGATAGGTACATTCCCTTCATACTAAGTTATGATGGTCGAACAGGAAACAAAAAATTCGGTCAGGACTTGCCAGAGGTTCTTGGGCTGGTTCGTGTAGAAGTGGACGCCGGGAGATCATCACAAGCTACGCTACTTGGACGTGCAGACCGCACTTATGAGTCCCTTTATCTATCACCTGCGCTGGTTGCTCGGCTTAATATTGATTTTCAAGCAAATCAAGACACCTCGCCTTTACAGTTATCTTTATTTGGCGAGTTAATTTGACAATCCCTCCACTTCCAGACGAATTTATAAACTTCTTGAAAACAATTCGAGGTAAACGTTCTCAAGTTGTTGTTCAACACATTTTAGAACATGGATTTATCACTACCGAAGATTTAGAAGTCAAATATGGATATAAACACCCTCCACGTGCTGTAAGAGATGTTCGCGAACAAGGCGTACCTATTGAGACCTTCACAATCAAAGATTCTTAGAACAAATCAATAGCTGCTTATCGATTTGGCAACGTATCCCTCATACAGGCCGGGAAAATTGGAGGACGCTTACCATTTTCAAAAGCATTTAAAATTAATCTGGTAATAAAATTAGGCAGCAAATGTGCGATTTGCCTTAAAGAATATGATGAGCGTTATCTACAAATAGACCATCGCATTCCTTACGGAGTGGGGGGTAATCCTAAGGCAGAGAGAGATGAGGGCGAATATATGTTGTTATGCAGCTCATGTAATCGAGCAAAATCGTGGTCATGTGAGCATTGCAATAATTGGCTTGAAATTAAAGACCCCTCTATTTGCAAAACCTGTTATTGGGCAAATCCATCAGAATATAGTCATATTGCGCTTCACCAACTACGAAGAGTAGCGATTGTTGGTCAGATGAGGAAACTAATATTCATGATACGCTAAAAGAATTTGCTCATCAGCAACAGGAAAGTTTGCCAGAGTATATAAAAGAAATCCTCCGTAAACATCTTCTCTCAAAGAAAAACAACCCCTAACTATCATGCTTAAATTGTCCGGTGGAGTTGCAGCCATTGCAGGCCGATGATCGTCTTAGCGTCCACGATTTCGCCACTATCGATTTTGCGAAGCGCCTGGTTGACGTGCATCGTCACGATTTGAATATCCTCGCCCTCCTCGACCAGCCCACCCCCTTTGCTGGTTTGTTGATGGGGCGTCACGCTGACATAGTAGAGCAGCACCCGTTCCGATGTTCCCCCTGGGCTGAGGTAAAAGGTGCAAAGATGCTTGATGCGTTCAATATCGTAGCCGATTTCCTCTTTGATCTCGCGCCGCATCGTCTCGGCAGGGTCTTCATCCTTCTCAACCGTCCCCGCCGGAATTTCCAATATCCACCCCGGCCCTTTATCATAGGCGCAGTAGCGGAATTGTTCAGTCAAAATCACCGTATCGGCCTCGCGGTCATGCATGATCGCCGCAACGCTGTCCCCACGTTCGATCTTTAAACGGGTGAGCTTTTCACTCATGCCCCCCCTGTAAAGCTCGTGACGCAGTTGAACCTCGTCAATACGAAAAATCGCTTTTTTGAAAATTTCCGTTTTGCTGATGATCTCAACACGCTTCGGCATGATGTCAGTCTTTCTGCATAAAAGTGGCAGGCACAACCATAAAAGTGATAAACACACTCATAAAGTGGCAGACACAGTTTTATATACTATTGCAACCGTTAGCATATTGCAACTACAACCACCTGAAACGAGGGGGCTATAGGACGCCATTCTTTATATAATAGATTTTATCGGTTAATGAAAAACCGGAGTCTTAAAAAATGGCAATCAAAACCACAAAAAAAACGAAAATTTTTATCAGCTATAAAACTGGCGTCAATGACGGCATGACTTTCGCTGCCAACATGGTTAAAAATGCCTTGGAAGCTGCCGACTATGATGTGTGGATGGATCAGGAAGATCTTCAGGCTGGCACAAACTGGACGGATCAGATTTATCAGCGCATTCGCACCAGCGATGTATTAATCCTGATTCTTGGCACGACAACCATGAATTCGGAGTGGGTGCGCCGCGAAATTGATGTCGCCAGAGGGTCGGGCGTTACCGTTTTGCCCGTCCTGGTGCGGGACGATTTTGACAAACAGGACGCGCTGAATAAATTTGACATCCCGCAGGTTCAATATGTCAATCTGCTGACTGGCGAAAAAGAACAGTTCAAGAAACTGCTTGACCAGCTCAAAGCGCTGAAGGGCCAAACACTCAAGAATCAAAAAGAGTGGGTTGAGCGGCGGTTGCAAGACGATAAAGGCACTCCCTTCGAGACAAACAACAAGAATTATGCCTATTACACGCTGAAAAATCCTGACAACACCGATCACGCTATCTACAAAGATTTGGTCATCCACATCGCCACTGGCGACATTGTCGAAATGCACGACATCGACGTGATCGTCAATTCTGAAAACGATTATATGCAGATGGCGCGCATTTTTGAAAGCAAAACCGTCTCGGCGATGCTGCGCTATCATGGCTCTTGCATTGATAAGGCCGGACGGCTGGTTGAGGATACCGTCCAGAAGGAACTGGACTGCCGCATCTACGCTGACAAGGAACTGCACAAGCGTCCCGTAGGCGTGAGTACGGTGATTGTCACCAACGCAGGCCATCGCAATAGTAGTCTAGTCACCAAGAATCACGCACGTTATATTTTTCACACCGCCGCTGTCTCTGTCGAAGATGGCGCACTTGGAAAATACCTGCGCCCTGTCCAATCGGACTCTGGGGTGAAGCGCTGCACACACAATACGCTCGATAAAGTGCTGGAAATGAACGCGGCGCGCGGCAATCTCTGGCCCGCAGGCACCGATGAACGCAAGGAAGCCGAAAAGGCCGAAAAAGGCTATCAATCGATTAAGAGCATCGTGATTCCAATGTTTGGGTCGGGGCATGGTGGCAGAGAAACAAAGGAAGTTATTCAACCCATTGTCGATGGCGTCCACGAATTTCTGATTGATCGGGTTGATGACACCGAAAACCCGTTGACCCTGACGGATATTTATCTGTGCGTCTATTATCAGGAAGACCTCGAACCCATGCAGGAGGCGCTGGACAAGAACTTCCAGGTGATTGAGGAAAGCGATTACAAATTGCGGCGTCCGGCAAATCCCCCGATCAAAGCGGCAGTGGTCTCCAACGGTGCGGTTAAAGAAACGCTGACCGTCGAAAATGACGAGTATCTGAAAATCAGCCAGAGTGATACACCGCCGGAAAACGGCAAGCCAGAATCAAAAGTCAAAAACACAAAAAGCAACGGAAGCTAAAAACGATCAGGCCGGGGGAACCAACTCGGCCTGAATTTTTAATCAAACATTCCTTGAGGATTAACGAATCTGGTTTATGATAGGGTCGTGACTCAAACTGAACGTTTGGAGGATGCGGCATGAATAGTGAAACAGTATCATGGGCGAGGCTGGTATCCAATCTGCTCAGTCCCCCTGTGATCTGGGCGATAATGGCCTTTCCGATTGCCTTCCGTGATGCCAAAACCGAGCAGCAGGCGCTCACCTGGGCATTGGTTTATGGCATACTCGTGTGTTTGCTGCCGCTGCTGTTTGTTGCGTGGATGGTCAAGCGCGGCATGATTACCGATATTCATATGGAAGTTCGCCAGCAGCGGATTCGCCCATTTGTCGTCTCGATGATCTGCACAACCATCGCCTGGTGGACACTGCGGTTTATGGGCGCGCCATCGGTTGTGCCACAGTTCGCGCTGTTCAGTCTGGCGCAGATTACCGTCATGGCGGTCATCACGTTGGTCTGGCAGATCAGTATGCACGCCATGAGCATCACCAGCGCGGTTGTCGCCGCACTGACATTTTTTGGCCTGATACCCGCGCTGATTTTGCTCCCATTGATCGTGCTGGTCGGTCTGGCGCGGCTCAAATTAAAACGCCACACCGTTGCCCAGGTGTTGGCAGGTGTGGTGGTCGGCGCAATCGTTCCGATCTTTGTTTTTGCCGTGACCTAACGCGGTTTTACGTCCAGATGGACGCCATTTCCCACACATCGAGCGTTTGAAGCCGCGCTGTACCATCGGCAATGACGCTTATACCGAGGCTGTCCGCGCGCGTGGGATAAAAGCGGCTGGCAATGGATGCGCGCCCGTTGACGAAAATTTCGATTACTGAGTGATCCAGAAAAATGTGCAGCTTCAGATTTTCGCCTTGTGGCAGATCAAACGGCACTTCTAAACGCTCAAGCGGCGTATCCAGCGACGACTGATGGCGCTCCACGACGACCTGGCGTCTTTGCGGATCATAATAAATGGGCGTCTGTTCCTCGCCATTGGGTGAACGCCGTACAATGAGGCCACACTTGTCTGCGTTGGGTTCAAATTCGGCGATGATTTCGAGCGCGCTGCCGCGAACAGAATCCAGAGTCCCCGCGCCAGGATCATCAAAATGGTGATGTTTTCCACGCAGCGCTTGAATTTCCGGCACAGGCTCAATCCCCAAATGACCATCGGGCAGCAGCGATAGTATGCGCGGCACCGACTGCGCGCCTGACCACCCCGCCGCGATTTGCGCATCCACGCTGCGTTCTTCGGTGAACCAGCCCCACATCAGGCGGCGTCCCTGCTCGTCAAGCATGGTCAGCGGGGCGTACAAAATGCCGCGCGTGTCCAGCTTGCCAACGATTTCCGGCGTAAACTGGTGATTGGCGTAGCTGCCGATCATGTAGTGAACTTCGCGCAGCGGCAGCGGTGACATGATGAGAACGTGTTTATCGCCCAGCGCGAAAAAATTCGGACATTCCCACATCGTTCCGTCTTTTTGAGGGTCGCCGACCAGCAGTGGATTCAGATACTCCCACTGAAGCAGATCGGTTGATCGGTAGAGAAACACCGTCCCCCCAGAATTGGGAATGCCAGAGCCGACAATGGCATACCAACCATCAGCCTCGCGCCAGACATAAGGATCGCGAAATCCCGGCGTATTCATGCCGTTCGGCGGCCCAGGAATAATGGGTTCGGCATGTTTTTGCCATGTCAGCAGGCCGTCTGTGCTGGTCGCGAGGCACTGGGACTGGATTTCGTAGCGTTTTCCGAGCACACCCGTATAAATCAGAGTCGGTACGCCATCATGATTAACAGCACAGCCGGAAAAACACCCCATCGCGTCCGGGCCATCGGGGGTTGGAGCCAGCGCAATCGGCAGATGCTCCCAATGCACGAGGTCGCTGCTAACGGCATGTCCCCAGTGCATGGTTCCCCAGAATGCGCCGTTGGGGTTGTGTTGATAAAACAGATGATACTTCCCCTGCCATTGAATAATTCCATTGGGGTCATTCATCCAATTTGCGGGGGGCAGAAAATGATAAATTGGGCGCTGAAGGTCATTGTTTTGAAGGGTCATTGCTATCCTGTCTAATTGGGAGTCGGTGCGGCAGCCGTCGCGGTCAAAATCGCTTCAACGGTCTGCAAATAGGGTGCGTAAGCGGTTGCACTGGCAGCCGCCGTTTGAGTGGCGTTGGCAATCCCCAGCACATCCGGCGTCGGCGTGCGCGTAAAGCTGGATGAAGTTCCAGGCTCTGGAGGGTTGTAATTCACCTCCGCCGACATCGTGATCGTGCGATTGCGTTCATCACACATCTGGACATAAACCGTTTTTGGGCCTACCACTTCGCTCAGCATCCAACTGGTGGCGTTAACATAGCGCTGCCAGTCGCCATTGGAAGTCGTCGGGCATTCGAGTGTATCGGGCTGTTCAGAAATGCGAATGAAGCGTACACCGCCAATCGTATCCGTGCTGCCCCGGCGCTCAACTTTTTCATCGTTCACCCACAAAAAAACGTCTCGATTCGCAACCGACTGTGAAAGGACGTGAATATCCGGCCTTTCGGTAATCATCACGGGCAGAACGCCAGGGCGCGACGCCGTGATAATCACATAAAAATTGCGTCCCTGTGATTCCGCATAGGCAATGCCAATTTCGCGATAAAGGGGGTCGCCAATCGGCAAAATCGTCTTGCCCTGCCGAATCATCTGGCGGCTGAGAATTTCGCGCTGGGGTTTATTAGCGTCCTCGGTGAGATAGGTATAAAGCTGGTCTGGCCCAAAACCCCGAATCACCACCGAGAACAAATCCGCAAAATAGCCAATCGATTCATAAGGCGGATAACCTCGTTCAGCCAATAAATCATCAATGCCTTTGCCATCGCTGGTGAGAAAGGTATCGCCTAAAGCGTTGATCGGACGCCCGATCAGATCGGTCACGTAGACTTCAGCAATATCATTTAAGACAGCGTTGGGAACGAGCGGGACAATATTTTGCTGTCGCCGTGCCTGGTTGATACGGTTCAGAATGGTGACGTTATCCGCATTCATCGTATCGATCTGAGCGGTGATCTGCGGCGGATTAACCAGAAGCAGCAAAAAAACGATCAAAAATAGGCTTTTCATCTCGACAGCCCTAACCTGCTTGTCCCAGAATGAGAACAAAATATAAAACCGACGTAACTTCAGAGCGCATGGATGCCAGTCCTACTTCATTATAGCGGCTGTGAACATCACTGCTGCCTTCACGTTCCAGCTTGTCCAGCAAATCCGCCAGCCTAAATCCATCGGACACGGCGGTCACGAACATTTGAACCGTTCCAACATAGCCCGCGTTGCCGACCATCCATTGTGCATCGCGACCATCGGCGTTGACATAGAGATTGGTAGCGTCCAAATCCGGGAGCGGGAGTGTGCTTAAATAGCGCATCTGCCCATCGGCAGCATCCGCTAAAATCGAATTACTGACCAGCGGCGCATAGCCGTTCTGCTCGCGCCATAAGTTCAGATTTTCGAGCGTTGCTTCCCCCGTAATTTCGGACGTTACAGCAGTCGAGGGCAGTGGGATGGGCGTGTTTGGCGTCACCGTCACCACAACATCACCCCGACTGTTTGCCAGCACCAAAACTAAAATCAAGATAAGAATCCCACCAATTCCGCCGATGTATAGGCGCGCTGGTCGTTTGTTTTCGGCAGAGATCGCCGCTAAAACCTCCTCTGCTTCGGCGACAACCCCCTGCGGAACGTGTGGGTCGGCAATAATCTGCTGCAAAATTTCACGCGATTCCTGCGCCAGTTTTGCATCCGTGCGCGCCACCTGCTTGAGGTCGTAAACCATTTCGATGATTTCCTGGCGCGAAAGGAATTGTAAATTCTTGACCTTATCGCGCACTTGCGTCAGCGGGTCTGGCGGAAATGGAAAATCAGGGCGCGGCGGCGCGGGGATCGGCGATCCGAATTCACCCTTGTTAATGCGCTCCTGAAGACGCAGCAGACTGCGCGAAAGGTCAAGGATAACTTCATTTTTAGACAGCCCGCGCGTGGCATCGACATACTGCGTTTCGCGCAGCTTGCCGACTGGCAGTTCAGACTCCGCCAGCATGACCGGGAAAATGGGTCGATTGAGGTCTGATGCATATTGAAATTCCGCGCGGCAGGCATCGGAACTGGTGGACTGGGGCGAGAGCGCAAACACAAAAACGTCACAACTCTCAATCGAATTGAGAATCGTATTCCACCAGTCTTCACCAGCCGTTATGTCCTCATCAAACCAGGCCTCGTGACCGGCTTTTTGCAATACCTGTTGCATTTCTTCAACGCGAGCACGGTTGGCGCGGGCGTAGCTGATAAACAGACGCATAATTTCGGAAGCCTCAAAGCGCGTGAATGATTTCGCGGATATTATCACCCACCGTTATGCGTGGCGCAACCAAAGCAAATAACCTGTATCAAGACATCAACGGGTGATAGAGGCAATAATTTTTCAGCTTGTTTGGGGAAAAGGTCAAAATATTGTAGGGGTAGGCCAGCGACCTACCCAGCTTGCGATGTCTAAAATTTCTCAGGCGCGATTCGAATCAGGTTGCCCCAGGGGTCATCGACCAGCACATCGGCGTCGCGCCGCACGGAGGTCACACGAGCACCGTCCAGCCGCGCCACAATCTGGTCACGCGCAGTGGCGTCCGGCACCAAAATCGTGTACTGTCGCAACCCCACCGAATCGGCAGGTGGGCGTGGCGCACCCTGGCTGTGCCAAGTATTCAGGCCGAGGTGATGATGATAGCGCCCCGCAGAAATAAACAGCGCGCCGTGCCAGGTCGCCACAATGTCAAAGCCGATGAGGTTGGCATAAAACGCTTCGGCTTTTGGGATATTGCCCACGCGCAGGTGCATGTGACCGATGGTTGTGCCTTCCGCCATTCCCGCGTAGGGTACATCCGGGTCGCCAGCCGATTCGATAATGCCGTCAAAATCGAGCGGTTCCGTACCCATGACGACCTGCGGCCCATTCCATTTCCACTCAGCGCGTGGACGATCACGATAAATTTCAAGCCCATTGCCGTCGGGGTCATCGAGGTAAAGTGCTTCGCTGACAAAATGGTCGCTGGCACCGGAAAGGGAATATTTTTCTCGAATCATATTCAAAATCACACGTCCCAGGTCAGCGCGTGACGGCACCAAAATCGCGGCGTGATAAAGCCCCGTGCTGTATGGCGGCTGGCGTTGAGCATTCGGGATTTCCTGAAGATAAAACAGCGGCGTACTGCCAACGCTGATCGTCGCATTTTGGGCATCGCGGCTGGTGGCCTTCATGCCAAGAACGCGCGTATAAAAATCGACAGATCGAGCCAAATCCGATACCGCCAGCGTCGTCGGCCCCATGTGGGTTGCGGGATGCAGGGCAGCCTGCGCCGTAGATTGATCAGAAACCATCACACACCTCCAGGTCAGCATTCGCCGACAAGTTATTCTGAATATAAACCTTGACGCCAGGATTCAGCCACAGCTTACGGCGCGGTTCTGCCAGAAGCTAAATATTCAAAACAAAGTTAAAGGATGCGCTTTTGCCATTGGCGACATCCTGCACAACCATCTCCAACTCCGGGCGATAGATGCCGTCACGCGCATTTTCCGGCTCACCGGGGAAATAAAGCTGGCTGGTGAGGATGGGCTGATCGGGTGCCTGAGCTTTCACGTGGATATGCCGTGTGCGCCCCGGATACACCCCCGGCATAATCGTTTCGAGCGTGTATCGGCCTTCGTCATCCGTAAATTGATGACCTCGCAGTTTATAACCCACGTTGTCATAGACTCCAGCATCGTCGCAATGCCAGAAATCCACCAGCGTGCGTGGAATCGGCATACAGTCTGTCGATAACACATAGCCTGAAACGACCAGCGGAGTGCCTGTTATTCCAGACTCTAAAAATGAGGTGCGTTCCGGCGTGTCTGGGGTGTAATATGGCCCTTCGGTCTGCGCGGGCGTGATGTCGTCATCATCGGTACAGGCCGGGGTCGGCAGCAGCGTTTGAGCCGATGTATCGGAACTTATACCCGACAAAATCTCATCGAGGGTACGTCCCTGGCAAGATGCCAGCACAAATGCGGGTGGGGCGATCAACAGCCGCCACAAAAAAGAACGACGAGTCCAATATCGATTTTCCATAACGATAATCTCCTTAACCTGATGAATCTAAATTTAACAGCGCCAGATGAGATAACGATTTTGATTTTCTGAAAAAATGCTAAGACAGATTTTGACTAAAAGCGAAGGGCTAACGGCTTACAACTTAGACGCGCTCGGCTTCGATCTGCCCATCGGTGACACGCAGTACAGCCGTCCGCTCCAGAAATGACCGCGTGAAAATCTCGAGTTCGGTGGTGGTCATGAGGGTTTGTGTCGCGCCGTCCAGCCGTTCCAGTAGATAGGCCCGACGGTGCGAATCGAGTTCGGCGATCACTTCATCCAGCAGCAAAACCGGCCATTCGCCAATGTGTGCGCGCATCCAGGCCAATTCTGCCAGTTTGAGCGCCATCACCACTGTGCGCGCCTGTCCCCGGCTGCCATATAAACCCGTATCGCGATTATTGATGCGCAGGCGAAGCTCGTCGCGATGTGGGCCGGAAAGCGTAACGCCCCGATTAATCGATTCGGCTTGTTCGGCTTTCAACTGCGCTTCAAACTGCGGCGCGATCTGCTCTGGCTCAAGCTGGCGATGTAAATCCAGCCCCATCGTATTGAACGAAAGCTGACCGTTGCCCTCGGCGGTTGGCGTGAAGCTGGGGAGATATTCCAGCGTGAGCGTTTCCAGTTTTCCTGTCAGTTCGTGGTGGGCAAGTTGGGCGTCAATTTCCAGTTCGCGTAAAAATCGCTGGCGTCCGGCGATAATAATGCTCCCAGCCTCGACAAGCTGAGCATCCCAGAAGGCCAACTCCGTCGGTTTCGACTGGCGCTCGGCAAGACGACGTAATAATGCGTTGCGCTGCGGCAGAACACGCTCATAGGTATCTAACGCCTGACGATAATCATAATCGACCTGCGAAAGGGTGTCGTTCATAAAACGGCGGCGTTCGGCGGGCGCGCCTTCGATCAGTGATAAGTCCTGCGGCAAAAACAGAACGACATTGACCAGGCCAACAACATCCATCACACGCTTTTCTGCGCCGTTAACCTTAATCACTTTTTTAAAACGCTGACCGCCGTCTGGGCCGCGTTCCAACAAAATAGTCATCTCAATTCGATTCAACGGGCTGTGACGCGATGAGACTTCGGCGCAAACACGCGCAAACGGAATCGGGTCGTCCTCCGCGCGCCAATGGATCAACTGACGATCACTGGCAGTATAGGGTGAGCGCGACGTGGCGAGATAATAAATGGCTTCGAGCAGGCTGGTTTTGCCCTGGGCGTTGGCCCCATGCAGGACGGTTGTCCCGGTGGGTAGGCTGAGTTCGAGGCGGGCATAATTGCGAAAATTGGTCAGCGACAGGTGTTCAATACGCATGAAAAATCCCGGTGACAAAGGACGCAGAATGCGCCGCGAAGTCCCTCTATTTTACCACAGAACGGGCGTTCTATTCCAGGATAAAATATCACTCAGCCCGCTGTCGTCGGCGTTATCTGCGGTGTGGTCGATGGCGGCATAGTTGGCGAAGGCGGCGGTGGCAGTGTCGATGTCGGCGGCACGGATGGCACGTTCAATTCCTTGCGCAAATCATCCACATTGAAATTTGGGTTGCAGGTAAAATCAGTCCGTCTGCCCCAGCCCGTTAAGCCCCCGGTCAGGCCGGAAACGCGCAGCCACTGACCGCTGGCATCCTGAGCGTCCACCACAACGGTTGTATCGGCTGGCACCGTACCGACAACCTGATGGCCCATATCCGGCCCAAAGCGCAGAGGAACCGCAGCGCTGGCAGGGCGGCATTCCGGATTCATGACATTAATGATGAGGGTTTGCTCCAGAGTATTTCCAAAGGCATCCTGGGCATAAAGTGTCAGAGTGATCGGTTCGGTGAGTATTTCTGTCAATTGATACGAGCCGCTCGCCCCTGCGACCTCAATCGGTGAGACATTCAATTTTTCAAGACCCCTGAGCTGTGTAAAAACGGCTTCCGGCGCATTCCACTCAATCGTTGTGGACTGGACAACATAGCGGATCACCTGGTCGGGTACAGCGGTGAAATATTCGATAGCCAACGGCGGATAAATATGAACGGTCTGGCTGCGCGTCGTGCTTCTCCCCCCGTTCTGGCCTTCCATCATCACTTCGATTTCGCCCGATAATCCGCTGGTATCCACGACAAGGCTGGATGCTTCGGGAGCAGAAGTCCCCACCGCCACCGGAGTCCCATTCAGGCTCACCTGAATCTGCGCCACATCCGTAACCTGCCAGTTAATTTCCAGCGGTGTACCACGCGCAATCAGCGTACTGTTCACCTCAAAAATGGCGATATTTGGCTCCGGGGCGGGCCGTGTGAGAATAACAACAAGGGCGATTATCACTGCCAGCGCAAACAATCCCAGCCCGCCGATAGCAAAAAAGAAAATCCAGCCGGGAAACATCGGTTTTTCCAGAAAATAGCCGCGCGAGGCGATCAGAAATCCAGCATGGTTGTTCGCGTGTACTGTCAAATCGAAGGGAACTTCACGCGGGGAGCCGAAAAATGGCAGACGCTTCGAAAATACCTCACCTTGAACAGTCGCTTGCTGACCGGGGGCAAGTGTCACAAAGGGAGTCAGGATATTAAAACGCAGTGAATTGGAAAGGTCACGTCCATTAATACTCAATGGCAGATTGGCGCTGCCCTGGTTATGCAGCTTGAGTTGAAAACGCTCACCCGTGCGCAGCCTGTTCGCTGCCAACGCCATCCCGAAACCGCCAAACGCTTTCACCAGAATCATGATGGTTGTTTCGATAACGGCGCTTGGTTTTTCCTGCGGATACACGCGAATCGTGACCGGATAATCGCCGGGTTTACTATCACTGCGGCGCAGGGGCTTAAAATTAATCAGGACGAAAGTCGTATCATTGGCATCAACCAGCGGTGTGGGACGGTCAATGCGAATCCATTCTTTGGGAATCCCGCTGACCTCGATGGTATAGCGCTGATCTTCGTCGCTGGTGTTGGCAATCGAAAGTTCGACTGAAATTTGCGCACCCGGCGCAACGCTCTGATCGGGGTTGTGGACATCAATGCTGAATTCCGGCAGCGATAGCTCGACGCGCTGGGTAGTTTCATCGACAGGCGTCATTAACTGCGTCGGGCTTTCGTCAATCCGATGATAAATCATGCGCAGATTGCCGATTTGAATTTCTTCGCCGCCGCCGAGCGGGTGCTGAGTATTGCTCACCAACTTGACGCCATCGACATAGGTGCCATTTGCCGAGTCCAGATCAGAAATAAAGGCCGTTTCGCCATTCAGGGTGAGGCTGAAGTGGTAGCGCGAGATGGTCGAATTATCCAGCATGATTGTATTGCCGCTGGAACGACCTACCGAAATACTCTGTTCAGACAAGGGGAATGTTCTAAACAGACCGTCCGGCCAATATACATCTAACCGCCCGTATGCCACCATACCGTCATCGCTCCTATGCGAGTCTTTCACAGATTGATTTTAACCAGATGCACGGCTTTAGCAAAAACCCTGTGCGTCATTTTTGCTGCGGCGCGCCTCAATAGATGAAAAATCAGACCGCTTGTGTTATGTTGGTGGTCAATTCGACCCATAAAAGGTGCTGAACCTGGACATTTCGACGCAAGTCATCCTCTATCTGATCGCATTGGCGCTGCGCTTCGTCTCAATCACGATGCCGGAAAGCCCAATCCGCATCCTGATTCCAGCTCTGGGTGTGCAGTCGCCTGTGGTCGAGTTTCCGCTCAACGGTGAAAGCTGGGATATTCACCCTTGGGAGCGGCGTGTCGGTCATCTGCAAGGCACATCGGGGTTTGACGAATCAGGAAATATCGCGCTTGGTGGTCACTCGCAGATGCCGGATTTATCGGCAGGCATTTTCGCACAGCTTGACCAGCTTCAGATCGGCGACAGCATCTTCATTGATCTGGGTACGGAGCAGCGGCGTTATATCGTCACCAGCGTGACGAATACAGCCGCAACGGATCTCACGCCGCTCTACCCCACCCCGGATGATCGATTGACGCTCATAACCTGCGACACGCTGTCCTATAATCGCTCGACACGCTCCTATGCCAGACGTGTTGTAGTCACAGCTGAACGATTCAACTAACCCCAGGCATACATAACATATCACATTACACAAACCATAAAACTACAGGTACACTTTTTTATTTCTGGTTCAGCAAATAACTTTCAGCCTGTAAACACCCGCTTCTTAGGGGTATAGGCGTACCTCACTTATGCTAGGCTTATCCATGTGAGCAAGCATCAGAATCATGTAAGAATTTGGAAGAAGGAGGCAGAAAAATGGGGAAATATTTTTTCATTTTCATCGTTTTCGTAGTAATTTTTAGCCTCACTTTGAATCCTCTACAAAGCGAGAGCAGCGTCGAGTTTGACTGGATGTTCATGTTCGGGCTGGCGCTGTTCTCTGGCGTTGGTGCGCTGTATGGGCTTGCAGGTATGGTGATTGTGTTCGTCGAGGAATATCGCCGTTCACAAAAGGTTAAACAGGTCAACTCACCGCCTGTAGTAAAGCTGCCTCCGCCCGCTTCGATGGATGTACGGCGCGCTACGGGTGAAATGGAGCGTTCCGAATTTGGGAAACAGCGGAAGGAACGGCGTTGCTTGACCTATGAGGAAGATAACGCAGTCAAATATGCCGAGGGCGGGCAAACCACAAATCGCTTGAGGCTGCCGCTAGAAGGTAAAAAGCAGGAGCTATGGGGGTTCAAAAATATTTCTGAATCCCGCAACAAATAAGCATCGGAATAAAAAATGTAGGGGTAAGTCTTTGTGAAACTCACCCCTACATTTTTTATTGTCGAAATTCTGGGGCTTATATCACGCGATGGCAAGCAGCCCAATGCCCCGGCGAAACCTCGATCAGTTCGGGATCGGGGTCACGGTAGCACAGATCAAAGCGAACCGGGCAGCGTGTGTTGAAGTTGCAGCCACGAGGAGGGTTGGCTGGGCTGGGTACATCACCTGTCAGAATGATGCGCTGGCGTTTCTTTTCCAACGCGGGGTCTGGCACTGGCACCGCCGAAAGGAGCGCCTGTGTGTAGGGATGCAGCGGGTTTTCATACAGTTCGTTCGACGGCGCAAGCTCGACAATCTTGCCGAGGTACATCACCGCCACACGATCACAAATATGCCGCACCATGCTCAGGTCATGGGCGATGAATAAATAAGTCAGGTTCAATTCCTGCTGCAAATCTTCCAGCAGGTTCACCACCTGCGCTTGAATCGACACATCCAGCGCCGAAATCGGCTCATCGGCGACGATAAAGCTTGGCTCAAGGGCAAGCGCGCGGGCGATACCAATACGCTGGCGCTGACCACCGGAAAATTCATGGGGATAGCGGTTCACAAAGTAAGGATTCAGACCTACTTTTTCCAGCAAATGCTCGACATATTCGTCCTGCTCTTTGCGCCCCATAATGTTGTGGATACGCAGCGGTTCGCTGACGATGCGCCCCACCGACATACGCGGATTGAGCGATGCATAAGGGTCTTGGAAAATCATCTGCATCCGGCGGCGCATCCGGCGCAGTTCCTCGCCCTTCATGGTGGTCAGTTCGCGGTATGATTCCTGGCTACCACCTCCAGCATCCTTGATCGCAACCGAGCCTTCTGTCGGCTTATAAAGCTGGAGAATGGTACGGCCTGTCGTGCTTTTACCGCAGCCAGATTCTCCCACAAGGCCAAGCGTCTCGCCCTTAAAAATATCAAAGCTCACACCATCAACGGCTTTAACCGCCCCAACTTGACGCTGGAAGATCACGCCAGAGGTAATGGGAAAGTGCTTCTTGAGATTGCGTACCTTAACGAGAACTTCTTTATCGCCGGAACTGGCTTTGGCTTTTGGTTGAGAGGCAGGGCTAATCATGCGTGTGCTCCTTGAACCTGTGGTGCGCCTTCACGTAATTCTCCAGAGCGAACATCGACCCAGCAAGCCATGAGCTGGCTCTTCACCTTCGCTTCAGGGACAAGTTCCAGAGGCGGCGTTACTTCCCAGCAAACATCTTTACGATAGGCACATCGAGGGGCAAACGGGCAGCCTTTGATCGCATTACGCATATCCGGCGGCGAACCTTCAATCGAAGTCAGACGCCGTGATCCGCCTTCTTCATCCAGGCGCGGCAGAGACGAAAGCAGACCGAGCGTGTAGGGATGGCGTGTATCGGCGAAAACCACATCAACTGGGCCACGCTCGACAATCGTTCCGGCATACATCACCTGAATGGTATCGGCAATACCTGCCACAACGCCGAGGTCATGACTCACCCAGATGATCGCCATGCCAAATTCTTCACGCAGACGCTTCACCAGGTCAAGAATCTGCGCCTGAATGGTCACGTCAAGCGCTGTCGTCGGCTCGTCGGCGATCAGCAGCTTAGGATTGCAGGACAATCCCATCGCGATCATCACGCGCTGACGCATACCACCCGAAAATTGGTGTGGATAATCGTCCAGGCGTACTTCAGCATCGGGAATACCCACCAGTGCCAGCAGTTCGGCAGCGCGCTTGCGGGCTTCCGTATTATTCATCCCCATATGCAGTTTGAGTGCTTCCGTGATCTGTGATCCGACGGTGAGCACCGGATTCAGCGAGGTCATCGGGTCCTGGAAAATCATGGCGATTTCAGCGCCGCGCACCAGCCGCATTTCTTCTTTTGACAGCTTCAGTAGATCGCGCCCCCGGAACGTGACTTCTCCACTTTCGACTTTTCCTGGCGGGCTGGGGATTAACCCCATGATCGAAAGGGCATGAACGCTTTTACCGCTGCCGCTTTCTCCTACGACACCCAGCGTTTCGCCCTCATCGAGCCTGTATGAAACGCCGTTGACGGCATAGACCGTCCCTTCCTGCGTGTAAAACCGTGTAACGAGGTCTTTGACCTCCATAAGGACTGCCAAATTAGACGTCCCCCTTCCTGAACTTAACACTGTTACTTGTTGTTATAAATCGCAGAGTTTGCACGATAATACCGTATCTGTCAAATTCTACTATCGAGGCTCTAACAAAAAATCGCCCGTCTCATTGTGCAATTGTTATAGTTACACCAGTGGTGGTTATGAGGTTCAAACGTCTAGGTCATCGAAAAGGGAATTTGCTGGGATTCATACCACGAAATTGTCTCACGCAGCCCCTCTTGAAATGTCGTATATGAACAAAAGCCAAATTCACGCTCGGCACGGCTGACATCCAATTTGCGACGCGGCTGACCATTCGGCTTGGAGATGTCCCAGCGCAGTTCACCCTGGAATCCCACCAGCGCGGCAATCGTCTCGGCAAGTTCCTTTATGCTGATCTCAAAACTGCTGCCGATATTGACAGGTTCAGCGCTATTATACGATGCAGCCGCGCGCACGATGGCGTCGGCAGCGTCTTTGACATAGAGAAATTCGCGCGTCGGCGTCCCGTCTCCAAACAGCGTCACAAAAGCCAGATTTTGCACTTTAGCATCCATCATTTTGCGGATCATATCAGGAATCACGTGCGCGCTTTTCGGATCAAAATTGTCACCAGGACCATAGAGGTTAACCGGCAGCAGGTGGATGGCGTTATAGCCATATTCGGCGCGGTAGGCCTGACTTTGCACCATCAGCATTTTTTTCGCGAGGCCATAAGGCGCGTTGGTTTCTTCGGGATAGCCCTCCCAGATGTCTTCTTCCTTAAATGGGATGGGCGTGTACTTGGGATAGCTGCATACCGTGCCAATGCCGACAAATTTGGGGATTTCGAAACGGCGCGCATATTCCAACAGCAGCGTCCCCATCATGATATTGTCGTAGAAAAACAGGCCGGGATGCTCTCGATTCGCGCCGATACCGCCAACCGTCGCTGCCAGATGAATGACCATCGTCGCGTCGCGATTTTCCTCATATAAACGCACGACCGCCTCTTTTTCGCGGAGATCATAATCGCGGCTGCGGGGGATGATAATTTTTGCTGCACCGCGTGAGCGTAACTGCTCGACGACGTGCCGCCCCAAAAATCCATTGCCGCCTGTGACGATAACCTGCTGGCTGTGCCAATCAAATTTCTGGTAATCCATAGTTCGACAGTTCCCGTTGGCTGATTATTGCGATACGTGTTTTCCATAGCGACGGCATGAGACGATCAGAATAATGAGAGACGCCTGATGAGTCGTTCCTGGAAACGCTGCGTCATTGTAGCACGGGGTAAAAGCGATTGACGAGGGGTTTGTAGGGGCGCAGCGCGCTGCGCCCCTACAGATACGCTTACTGGGCAGGCTCGTTGATCGTAAGGCTGTAAGTGCCTGTCGTCAGGCCGTTCTGCTCACGATCCCGCAGCACGACGATACGATAGGTGCCTGTGCCGGGGAAGGTGTAACGGGTCAGGATCACACGGTCACGGCTTGGCTCATAATACATTGAGCGAACCGATTGCCCATTGATGTCCTGAATATCAATTAATGGAATCAGCGTTCCGTCGATACGGGATACTTTAATATCGACCACTTCACCTTCGGTTGCCTCATAAGTCCAGCTATCCGCCCAGCGCGACGGCGTGATTTCGCCTGTTATGGGTGTGCCTTTTTCAAGCGTCCCCGTGACCCCTTCCAAATTCGGGCTGCCTTCCCCGGAACCGACGAGATGCACCGTCAGGTTATAAGGGCCAGAAGTTTCGCCCCTTTGGTCGCCACGCCGGATAACGCGGACGGTATAAGCGCCGCGCGTATCGAGTTGATAGCGATCAATCACCGCACTTGCGCCGTCATTATTCAGATACCCGCGCCGCAGTTCCTGACCACTGCCGCCCAATAGAATCACTTCCGGCTGGAGATCGCCCACGACACCATCCTCGACGCTCTCAGGGCGCTCAACCGTAATCGTCAGCGTATCGCCCGCCTCAGTCGCCAACTGCCAGTCTTCATACCAACGGGCATTTGAAAGCGTACCTGTGAGCGGCGTGTCATATTCAATTGTTCCCGCCGCACCCTGGAGGGCAGCGCTGCTCTCGCCTGAGCCAAGCAGATTGACGCTGACTTCATAACTGCCAGTGGTATCGCCCGTGAATCCCCTTTGCCGCAGAATTGCAATCGTATATTGACCGGGAGAGGTCAATGCAATCGCACCCGTTTCAGCAAATGCGCCCGAATTATCAACATAGCCATAACCAATCGATGAGCCGTTAACATCGCGCACATCAATTTCCGGCATCAACGTACCGCTGATGCGCTCGGCGCGCACCTGAATAACGTCAGAAGCAGGAGCATTGAGCGTGTAGAGGCTCACCCATTGGGTCGCGCTCAGTTCACCGCGCACGGGCGTATCATAGACAATAGTGTCGATGACCAGCGTGTTATTGGGGTTATCCTGCGCTGTCGCCAATGGCAGCACCGTCAGGCTGTAGCCGCCCGTCGTCGTACCTGTTTCACCGCTATCACGCCCCACCTGTACCTGAAAAGTGCCACCAGCGGGGAGCGTAAAATTTTCGATGATGGCTTTTGAAGCCGCTTCGTCCGCGCCATAGCTGCTTTGAAGCACCTGGTTGTTAGGATCGAGAAGATCGACAGATGGAATCAGATTGCCATCCGTCCGCTCGACGATAATCGACAGCCGATCCGCCGACGCCGTTTGCAGCGTCCAGAGCTGCGTAAAATTCACGTTGTCAATCTCACCCTGAACCGGTGAATTATAGGTCAGATTGGTGTTTTGTGAGGTTGTCTCCGTTGTGACTTCTGCTGTGGCTTCTTCTGTTGCTTCCTGCGCCCAGGCCGTTGTGGAGATCAACAGCAGCAAAAGCAGCCCCAAAAATAAACCGTGATTTCGAGATCGCTTCATCATATCCGCTCCCAATTCATATCCGAGATAAATCGAATCAATCTCTCTCATTGTACAGTTTGAAGCCCATTTTGTGCCGCCGACGAATGTAAAAGAGTAGTTAATTTTCGGCGACTGCTTCCCGAAACGGTGACACCAGCAAAAAGCTCACCAGCAAGCCAGCGACACCCGCCACGAAAGCCGAGCCGACCCAGAGATGAATCGACCAGCCAATACGTCCCTGCGTAAGCTGCGCGGAGACAAAGTACAGCGAGTAAAAAATCAGCGGCACAAGAAAAGCGAAAATATAGAAACGCAAAGCTTTATCCGCCGACGGTTTGAGTCTGAGCAGTAGAATATCGGCAGCCAACCCCGCGACGAAAACACCAGGGACAAGCGAAAAATAATCCTGAAAAACGCACATCATCAGGCTAGTGAGTGTCATCATCAGCGTCAGCGCACCAAATGGCAGAGTCCAGCGACGCACCACCAGCAGGATAATCCCCGAAAGGATGACCGATTGCAGAATAATACTGGCAACACCGCTGTTTTGAGTCAGATAGGCGTTCGAACTCCAGGGGCTGGCAATTGCGTAGATTTCAGTGAACGGATGCGCGAAAGCTGTAAAAAATGACAGGATGCACCAGACGAACGTCGCCGAAAACAGCGCTGGGGCCAGCGTTCGCCAGCTTGCGTCACGTCCAGCACGGAACCAGGCAGTGCGGAGTGGCCCGCTCGTGATAAGTGTCATGCCAATCGCCAGCAGAAGATGAGTCGGGCTGAGGAGGGTTTCAGCTAACTCACTCTCGATGCCGAACAGCGTATGCCAGATCATATCACCAACGCCACCCGCCGCGAAAATCCCTGCGCCCAACAGTGATAATTCATAACCTGCCGGGAGCGCCCGCCTCAGCGGAAAACCTTTGGAAATATTTCGCCATTGATTGATAAATAAAAACAGCGATACTGCCATGAAGCCACTGTAAAAAATCGCGTGCCAGGGGGTAAAGAAGCTGGTATCGACTTTGCCGTGCGTGTGCGCCCAACCATCGATTGCCAGCCCGCCCAGCAGCCATGCGGACAGCACCACAAAAATCGCATCGAACCGGACGCCGCCAAGCGGATAGCCCTTTGTGCGCGTTGGGGTTGAAATCGAAGGGGTGGAGTCGGCTACAGTTGCCATCTTTAGAGCCTTTCGTCATCTAGGGACGATCTGAACTTGCATTTATCTGTCATGGGCGCATCAACTTTTAAAAATAATACACCGTGCGGGTCGAAAATGCTCAAGTGCATCAGTTCGTTATTCAAATTTGAGAACGTCAAAATCGCCTACCGGATTGTAGCCGACGGCCTGATAAATGTGATTCGAAGTCGGGTTAGCGAGATCAGTAAACAAAGTGACAAATTTTCGCCCGCCGTCCAGCAGGTGTTGGCTTAAGGCAGCTACGCAAGCGCTGGCATAACCGCGACCCCGAAGTTCGCGTGGTGTATAGACCGGGCCAATGCGAACACCGTGCAGAGTGGGGTTGCCATAGCCTGAAAATGAGACCGGCTCGCCATCTTCCCAGAAATATGCGCCGCGAATCGGCGATGTAAGCATGGCATTGATGGTTTTTTCGCGTCCAGCCTCATCCGTCATGACACTGCCAAATGCATCTTCCTCGAATGCCACCAGCCATTGCAGCAGTAAAGCGCGATCCGCCTCCACCGCACGCCGGAACTGCCCTGGAACACCCGTAACCGGATTCACTTTGTCGAGGCGATAAATTCGTTCCGCGATGGAAAGCTGATAGCTCTGCCCGCTGAGTTTTCGCCATTCGTCAGCAAAAGCGCGGCAAAGTTCTGGCGTACTAGAGACTCCCGGCAGCTTTTTAAAATCGCGATACACGTCAGCGGCAACGATTGGAAATACCTCTGGATGGTGGGTGAGCGAGAGAATCAAATTATGCGGCGGTGTCATGAGGATAGCCGCCAGTATCGCGCCCTCCTCCTCGACCAATGCCAGATACGGATTCTGATAATATCCAGGCTGCTTGACTAAGGTCGAACACAGGCCAAAAATCAGGCTATGTTCGGCTTCATGCGCCAGCAAAAAAGGTTCTACGCGCTGATAATACGCTTCGGGGTTTTCGAATCGGGTTAACTGCATGATGCGCCTTTCACAGCGTAGCGAATGCAGCCTATTATAACCGATGAGGCAATGTCTTAATGGGAAATGTTTTGAGGGAAAAAGTCGCTGTCAGCAGGCCGAGTTTGATATGCGCTGCCGACAGCAGCGGTGTAATTGATAAATTTTTTGTTTTTAAAAGAAACTTTTTAAGTTACCAGTCAAACGAGTCCAGGTCGCGCCCCATCAAGTGCAGATGGTTGTACTGTGGTTCGCGCCGAGACCACCCTGAGAGACCATTAAAACGCGCCCGTTCCACATTGTCTTTGGCTGCATTAACCGCAGCGTAAATCAGGAACAAAATGATCGCGCCACCCAGCGCCAATCCCAACAAAGCACCGAACAGAAGCGTATTCAGGTCGAACATTAGTTAGACTCCTTTTAAATTAAACGCATACGACCTTTCGATTCTCCTTACACAGGAGCTGCAAATAAGTTCCTCATACTATAAGAGGTTATGCTTCTCGAATCAACCTCTTAAAATATTTTATGATTCCATTCAAATATCAACAATACCTATAATCGCCAAAATCTGCGGCGTTGCTAATGGGCAGCCTTTACAAACGAGCGCCTGTGCGAGTCCATTGATTGCCAGAATTCAAGCAAGTTTGCCACAGTTCCGTTATAGTGGAATAAGAATCAGTCATAATGGACATGGGTCATGCAAAATCCGCTAGAATTGCCGCCGCCCAACGACCCCCTGGAGTGCATCCATACTCTGGCGCGCGATCTGGCCTGGGGCGCAGTCCAAAAAATGTGGAGCGTGGTGATTTCGGTCACGCCACACGGGGCTTTCTGGATCGGCACCAGCAGCGAAAACAGCGAGAAAATCGAATCGTATATCGCACACAAGTGGCGCGACAATCCGCCCTCGGCTGATTTTCTGATCGCATTTGGTTATCTGGCTTTCAAAAATGAGGCAAACTATGGTACGGATTACCTCCTGACCGAGAAAGCCTTTCATCTGCTTGAACAACCCATTTCAACCCGTGTATTTATCTCTTATAATCGCGCCGAAAGCAGCGCATTTGCCCTGCTCATTCTGGCGCGGTTAAAAAGTGTGCATATCGACGCCTTTCTCGACCTGACCGGACTGACACCGGGCGAAGATTGGCGCAAACGGCTGGAAAAAGAGGTCAAAACGCGCGACCATTTTATCTGTCTGGTCGGGCCGCAAACGCTGGCATCGCCTTACGCCCGCGATGAGATTGCCTGGGCGCTGGAAAGCAGCAGGCATACTATTCCGATCTGGCATAACGGCTTTCGATTAAATCCCGGAGAACTTCTGGAGTTAAACAATTTTCTCAATAAAAATGCAATCATCGTAGAGAACGAGAACGCAAAAGCCTATAATAATGCGGTGGTTGAGCTTCTGAATTATTTTGGCATAACGCCCACCTGATTCAATTTTTCGAATGCAGTTGTCATAAGGATGGTCAATTTACCCGCAGCTTTTAGTGGGAAGCTGCTATATCTTCAACATGTGCTGATTAAAGGACTAACAATTGGATATTCAAGACCGGAACGAAGATGAACCCATCGATGCAACCCCTGAACCTCCGCTCGATGCCCTCCCAGCAACCGTTCATGACCCGTTTGCTGCGCTGCGCTATCCCGATTTTCGCCTGGTAATGTTTGGCGAATTTGTCAGTTCGCTCGGCGGGCAGATGATCGCCGTCGCGCTCGGCTGGGAAATTTATGAGCGTACTGGTGAAGCTTTTGCGCTTGGCCTGATGGGGTTGGTGCAGATTTTGCCTGTCATTTTGCTGGTGTTCATCACCGGACACGTTGCAGATCGCTATAACCGCAAACGGATTGTTGTTATCTCGACAGCGGCGATGGCGCTTGGTTCGCTGATCCTCGCCGGGGTCTCAGCGACGGAAGGCGCGCTGTGGCTGGTTTATCTGTGCGTCCTGGGGATCAGCACGGCGCGGGCGTTCAACGGCCCAGCGGCCTCGACACTCGTCCCACAGACCGTCCCGCCGGAAATTTTTCACAGCGCGACCACCTGGAGCAGCACCTCATGGCAGATTGCTTCGGTCTTGGGGCCAGCGCTCGGCGGCGGCTTGATCGCGATCACGGGCGGCGCAAGCACGGTTTATGCCTTAAATGCTGTCGCCGGGATTATTTTTATTGTGTCGGTTGTGTTGATACGTGGGCGCGAAATTCCGCAATCCAACGAACCTGTGACAATGGATTCGCTGCTGGCGGGTTTCCGCTTCATCTGGAAAACAAAGCCGATCATCGCCTCGATCACGCTCGACCTGTTTTCGGTGTTGTTTGCAGGGGCGACGGCGCTGCTGCCGGTTTTCGCCAAGGATATTTTGATGGTTGGCCCGGATGGCCTGGGTTGGCTGCGCGCTGCGACTTCCATTGGCGCTGTTGTAATGGCGATCATCCTGGCAAACAGGCCGCCCTTTAAGGAAGCCGGAAAAACACTGCTGTGGGCGGTAGCCTGGTTCGGCATCGCGACAGCGATTTTCGGACTTTCGACCAATTTCTGGCTGTCGCTGCTCATGCTGGCGCTGCTCGGCGCGCTGGATTTCATCAGCGTGATTATTCGCGGCACACTGGTGCTGACGCGCACACCCGATGAACTGCGCGGGCGCGTTTCCGCCGTCAACAGCGTGTTTATCGGCGCGTCCAACCAGCTTGGCGAGTTTGAATCTGGTGTCGTCGCGGGGTTATTCGGCCCGGTTTTTGCAGTCGTTGCCGGAGGGTTGGCGACGCTGCTGGTTTGCTTCGGCGTCGTCAAAATCTGGCCTGAAATCCTCGAACTGAAGGAAATCAACGACAAATCGTAACCCGTCAATCCAATTCCGCATTTGTAAGTGTGGCCCGCCGAGTCGCCCTCGATCAGACTCCGTGATAAAGTCTACAAATCGATTTGGTTTAGGAGATTGCGATGCTTTTTCATATCACTCAAACGCACACGCCGGAGCATTGTCCTTATGGGCAGGGCGGGTCAAAGTCGCTGCACGACGCCACCATTCCGGGCGTGAAACTGATCGCGATGTACGGCTCATTCATGGAGCATGTGATTTATTTGATCGTGGAAGCTGATGATATTGATGCCCTCAACAAATTCCTGCTGCCAGGGATGAAAACCTGCACCGCCAAAATCACGCCCGTCAGCGACCATCCGATTCCGTCCTGATCGCGTCGGCATAAAATAAATTGACTGCCTGCCCATAGGCCGTTATACTTTCTTCTATTGCGAAATATCAATTAAGGAAAAACGGTATGGCTGTAATTGACGCCGAACTGCTCGAAATTTTACGCTGCCCCGTCGCCGTTCACTATAAAGACAAGGGCAGCGACCCCGGACGGCTGGAACTGGTCAAAGGTGCGTGGCTGGTTTCTGCGGACTCTGGCTACAAGTACCCGATTCGCAATGGAATCCCGGTGATGCTGGTCGAAGAAGGCGAAAAGTGGAAAGACACCCCTGTCGATAAACTGCCCGTTCCGCCGCCTGCCGAATAATTCAGCAAGCCCCGCTTTCAAGTGCGGGGTTCTTTTTTAAATCCCCTAGCAGTCCCATTTTTCGTCCATTGAATTGCCCTCATCCCTCTCCAATGTTATACTGCGATTTAAGAAATTCGCGCGGATTACTCAAAAAGACGGTGAGCTATGCCCGACTCGTTATCTCATGAAGCACCCGCCCACGAGGTATCGTCCTTACCCGTGACGATCCCGCCCAAATTGATCGGGCGAGATGCCCTGTTGGGGAAAGTCTATACGCGGCTGCGTGAAAATGCGCCGATTCAGATTTACGGCGCTCCGGGGGTCGGCAAAACGGCACTGGCGGCACGGCTTGCGGCGGCCTACACTGAGCAACCCGGCGGCGTCTTGTGGCTGAATGTCGAAAACAGCAGCATCGAAGAATTAATCGTGCGGGTGGGGCGCGCTTACAACGTGCCGGAAATTACGAATACGGATAATCCGCTGGGGATGATTGGCGCAGTTGCCAGTACCCTGACGCAGCATAAACCGCTGATAATTCTGGATGGTCGGCTGGATGAAACGGTAGCGTCGGCTTTTGTCGCCCGCTGCGCCGCTGGCCTGCCCGTGATGATCGTCACCGTCAAGCCTGTGTCCGAAACGTGGACAGCCATTGAAATCCCGCCGCTCGACGCCAACAATGCCGCCGCATTATTCAAACAGACCGCTGGACTGCCGGACACGCCCGACCCCGACGTTGACCAGCTTGTGAGCCTCCTGAAATTTTCGCCCTTCGCGATTGTCGTCGCCGCCGCCAGCCTCCGCAGCGCCAAGCAAGCACCGATTCAATATATCAACGCGCTTACACAAATTCCCGGCTATAACACGGCTGATCCGACGCTGGTGGCGCTCACAGCGGCATTTCGCACACTCAACAGCGCGCTGCAAGGGCTGATCCTGATGATGGGTGCAACCTTCACGCGGCAGGCTTCGACAGAATTGTTGAGCGCCGTCGGCAACGCGCCGCAGGACACGATTCAGCAGGTGATGAATTTATTATCGCAGCAATATCTGGTCGAAAAAATTCAGCGTTATGGCGCGCCTTATTATCGACTGCACGAAGTTACTTATTCGTTCGCGCAAACCTGGCTGCGTGGGTCGCAGCGCCTCGATGGTCTGCAAGCGAAAATGCGCGACGCGGTGCTGGCTTACGCCAAAAAATACAGCGAAAGCACCTCGCAGGACAAACTCGCCGCCGAAATGGAAACGTTTGTCGCCGTCGCCGAGTGGGCGGCTGCACAAAATGACCGCGACACGGCGAATCAATTGATTTTAACACTCACCCAGGCGGGCGATTTTATCAACCAGCGCGGCTATTTATACGAACTGCTGCGCCTGCGCCGTTTGGCGATCACATCAACGACAGCGTTCCCCTATGCGGGCAACGAAGCAGCGGCGATCTCACGCATTGACGACGAAGAAGACGAAGACGAGGAACTGCCTGTTCGCAGCGCTGCCGCACCCACTTATATCCGCGATATGTTCGAGGATGATGACGATGACGACCTCGCCTACGACGAAGATGAGGACGACATCGAAGATTACGACGAACCCGACGAAGATGATAAAGTCGATGAAACCGATGAAGACGAAGAAAATTTTGAGGATGAAGAAGATGAGGAAGAATCCGGTATCATTCGCCGGACAACACCTTCTGCCATTGACGAAGCGATAGCGGACATCGAAACCGCGCTTCCCCAGGCCCCCGCCGCAGACAGCATCGCCGGACTGCGCGCTGCCATTATCCAGGCGCGGCAGCAGAGCAACCTGAGACGGCAGGCCGAACTTCTGAGAAAACTGGGTGAAAAACAGATCGAACAAAAAATGGATAACGAAGCGATTGCTACCTACAGCGAAGCGCTTCCCATTTTTGAAGAACTGGGCGACGACGAAGGACTCCTTGAAATTCTGGATACGCTCTCCGCGCTGACGGTCAAAACCGAAAACTCGCAGGCTGCCGTTCTCCACGCGATGCAGGGCATCAAACTGGCGGAAAAACTGCGCGATAACGATACACGGATGCAGATGCTCATTACGCTAGGCGATGCGCGTCAGCAGCTTGGCGAAAGCGAAAATGCTGAACGCTCCTTCCGGCAGGCGCTCGAAATCGCGCGGAATACCGGAGATCGGCAGAACGAAGCGCTGATTTTATACAAACTTGGCTATGCGCAGCTTGATAATGGCGATGCCGAAGCTGCCAGTTCGACCTGGGAGCAAGCACTTTCGCTATTTCGTGACCAGGGCAAACGGTCTTACGAAGGGCGTGTTATGGGCGGCCTCGGTACTGCCTATGGCGAATTGGATCGCTGGGCAGAAGCGATCAGCTTCCACACCTCGGCGCTGTATATCGCCCGCGAAGTAAAAGATCGCGAAGAAGAAGCGCTGCAATTGAGCAACCTCGGTTATGCGTCGGTTCGCGCCGAGCAGTTGGGGCAAGCCGTACTGCGCTATCGTCAGGCGCTCCATCTTGCCTACCAGAGCGAAGACCGCGAAAATATCGTCAGCACGATTGTCGATCTGGTGAGACTGCTGGTGAAAAGCCCGCGCCATCTCTCAATTGCACAGCTTCTCATCAATGATGCGACCCAGCTTGAGCCGACAGACCGTGATGTAAAAGCGCTGAAAGATAAAATCGCCAGCGAACTCCTGGTCGAGGAAGCACAGGGCGTTAAACAATCTGTCATCACAGGTACGTCGCAGGAATATGCTGCGAACGCTTATAAATTGCTGGAGTCGTGATTCATTAATTAGGGTTATGCAGCATTTCCAAAAGCTGGAGCGTGGTGGGGTTTTCCAGAATGCTGGCTTGTAATTGAGGATAGCGGTAAAGGCTGGAGTAGATCGCCTGAAGGATGTTGAGTGCCTGTTGGTGATAATTCCGGCTTTCGAGAGCATCAGGGCTGGCGCTGCCAAGCGCATAATAACACAGCCATGCATCACGTCCGCCAAAATGAATTTCCTTATCCGTCGCCGCCATCAGAGTCGTCTGCGCCTGTGGATTTTGGAGCGCGTGCTGTGCCACCCCCAACCAGAGTAAAGCGCGACCATAAAAAATCGGATTTCGCTGCTGGGTGTCCGTAATCAGGGTCGTTGCCGTTTCCTGGCAGGCTTCATATTCCCGCACCAGCGCCAGCCCCATAATCAGCGCCAACTGAACCCGCCAGCGCGTGGATACGCTTTGATAATAGGGCGTGGCGACTTTTTGCAGCAGTTTTAACCCTTCATCGCGCTCTCCTAAAGCGATCAGGCACAGGCCCCGGTTGATACGTGCCAGCGGGTCCTGATATTGGATATGGGCTTCAAGAGCATCAACCTCAGCGCATAACCTCAGCGCGGTTTCATAATCAAACAGGCAGCGATAAATCGAGGCCATATTGCTCAAATCCAAAATCTGATAATAGAGATTACCATCGTGCCGATTCATCGCCAGCACCTTTTCGGAATAGGCCAGCGCCGTTGCAAAATCTCCTTTTTCGACGGTAATCAGCCCCATCAACGCCAGCGATTGGGCAATTTCACGCGAATCACCACTCTCCTGAGCCAGAGTCAGCGCCTGCTGTTGATAGGCCAGGCTTTCGTTGAGCTGCCCCCGATAGCGAAAGAGCGTCCCAAACGTTCGCATCACAGCGGCGTGCTGGCGGATATTCTCTTTTGGCAGCAGCGAATGTGCATTGCGAAGTGCCTGAAATGCTTCGTCAAAACGCCCCACGCTTAAAAGCGCACTGCCCAATGTGCGCGCTGCGATCACCCGTTCCTCGATCAGTTCGTTGAGAGGGATTTCTTCCATCAGCATCAGCGCGGTCTGGCTGGCGGCGCTGGCTTCTTCAAAGCGATCCAGCGATTCAAGCGCGCGTCCTTGCAGCATCCACAATTTACTGGCACGTGGGAGCGCAAAATCCCGTTGGACTTCACGCGCCGCCGACAAGCCGCTTTCAACCATTTGCAGCACTTCGCTCATCAAACCTCGCTGGATACGTTCTTCAGCCGCCATCAGATAGGCACTGAGCGATTCACGATGCTGTCCACCCTGCGTAAAATGATGTGCCAGCATTCCCAGATAATCGGGGCGCGCTTTCACCTGGCTGGAAAGCCACGCCGCGACCTGCCGATGATAGGTTTGACGATTGGGGCGGGTCAGCATCGAATAGGCCACTTCACGATAAAGCATATGGCGAAATGTGTATTCCTCATCCTGCTCAAAATTGCTGATATGCTCCTGAACGATAATCCCGCGATTCTCAAGGTCTTCTAGTTCGGCCTGAATCGTCTCCAAGCCCGTGATTTTCATAACCACATTTTTCCAGAAGGTCTGTCCCATCACCGATGCGACCTGAACCACACGCCGGGTCGTGGCTGGAAGCTCATCCAGACGTGCCTGGAGCAGCGCTAACAGGCTGTTGGGCAGCAGCCGCGAGGTTAGGGTGGCATACAGGAAGCGGTTGATCTTCCAGCCACCGTCGGCACTCGCCTCAAAAATGTTGTTGTCGAGCAGCATATGAAAAAATTCCTCGACAAATAACGGGTTGCCCTGAGCGCGTTCGCTAATCAGCGTTGGAAGCTGCGGCGGTATCTGATCGACCTGCCTCAAAATTACGTCAATCATTTCCGTGATGCTCGATTCGCTAAGCTGTTCCAGCGAAACGATCACGCGGCGATCCACATTTGCCATATAGCCAGAGTCATTTTCGAGAAATTCCGGACGCGCCGCGCCAATAAGCATCCCAGGCTGCTTGCCGAGTACATTCACCAGATATTCGAGCAGCCCAAGTGACTCGGTATCGGCCCATTGCAGGTTATCGACGGCGATCAATAAGCCACTGGGCTGCACCAGGCTTTGAAACCATTTCGCAATCCAGGCATAAGCGGCCTGTTTTTTACGAGTCTTGCCAAACTTGAACGCGCGGACATGCGGGCTTTCCTTAAAACCATAGCCCGCTAGAAAGCCCATCATATGCGCAGTGACTTCGGCATCGGGGTCTGACCAGTTTTCGCAAATCTGTTGAACGATGCGCTGTTCAGCCACTTCTGATGGCGTATCGTCCTTTAAGTCACACAGCCCCGCGAGTAAATCATGAAGAAGATTATAAGAATTTTGACGCTTGATGAAATTGCCGCTCATGTTGATGCGGGTGAAAGGCATATCCGCCACAATCTCATGCAGCAAGCGGCTTTTGCCCAGCCCAACATCCCCATAAATCGTGACCACCTGGAAGGTTTGCGTATTCTGTCCCTGTCGAGCAAGCCCCCGCAAATTTTCCAGTTCGCGCTCACGCCCGACAAATGGCGTCCGAATTCCCAGGATGCGATTCAAAGAGGGCTGCGCCGAACGTTGGCGTCCCAACACGACAAACGATTCGACAGGCGCTTCAAAGCCTTTAATCTGGGCAATGGGGCGCGCCTGGGTGATAAAGTGATAATGGACACGCTGGTTGGTCGCAGCATCGATCAGAATTTTTCCGGGGTCACACATCCCTTGCAGCCGCGATGCCAGATTCGTCGGCGTACCCACTGTCAGAATTTCCTTCTTATCTTCATCGCCCATCAGGCCAACGACCACTCGGCCCGTACTCATGCCGATGCGAACGGCAAAATCGATGCCATATTGCTGGCGGATGCGAGCGGCATACTCGGCAATGGCGTCCTGCGAAGACAGCGCACAGTAAACAGCCCGCACGGCATCATCTTCGCGGCTGCGATGCGCGCCAAAAAAACATAAAAGACCATCACCCAGATATTGACCGACCTCGCCATCCCAACTGCGCAGTACACTCCGCAGGCGGCTGTGAGCATCGCGAATAATTTTTTTCCAATCTTCGGCGTCCACACGCTGCCGGGAAACAATCTCTGTCGAATCGACCACATCAATAAACATCACCGTCACCAGTCGGATTTCATCATATTCGGCGACAGGTGAGAGCGAATATTCATCCGAATGCGTCTGCAACATACGCATACGGTCATAAAGCGCGAGGACAACCTGTGTATAGGTTTCATCGCTAAAAAGACGGCGCTGGGCAAAAACTTCGGTCAATGCCGCGCGCAGCTTCGCAAGCTGGATGGATGTGTTCTGCGACATGAAAAAATTGCTTCTAAAACAGGATACTAGCTATTCTGACTAGCATATATCACGTTCAGGTTTGCGATCAATTGGGTTAATGCGCTGCCATAGCTTAAATCGGCAAAATTGATGTGCTGCAATTTAAATAAACGGTAGGGGATGTCACATTTGCGGTATAAAATCGGCACAAGCGTTTTCTTTTTGTCGAGGTAATAATTCCATTCATCCTCGACATTTTCTGAGATCAGACTGTCTGGCGAGAGGATGAGCAGCATAATCTGGCATTCGTCGAGCGCTTCGCCGATCTGCCGCGCCCAGCTTTTGCCCGCGCGAATATTGAAAACATCGAGCCAAACGTTGAATCGATGTTCTTTGAGATGGCGGGTCAATTTGCGCACAAAAAGATCATCTTTATGCGAATAGCTGACGAAAATTTGCTGCGTGAGCGTCCGCTGTTTCTGATATTTGACCAACTGGAGCAAACGCCGTTCTTCCTGGCGCAGCATTCGTTCCAGCACCAGCCGCGTGACCGTTTTGAGGATTTCGGGCGTTTTTTCAGCCAGATCGTTAAAGCGCGAACGGCTGATTTCCAGCACTTCCACTGGCTCAGATGTCACCACATCACCCGTGCGCGGCGCATCGAGGATAAGCGCGATTTCACCAAAGCAGGTGCCTTTGGGCAGGTAATCGACCAGGGCGGGTTCGCCTTCGACATAACGATAAATATCGACCTGACCCGCTAACAGAACATAAAAAACATCCTCGATTTCCCCATTCTGGCAGAGGCGCACTTTTTCGGGATACTGTTTGATCTCCCCGCAGTCTAACAGGGATTGCACCACCGTCGGATCAACATCGGGGAAAATCTCAAGGAGAATTTTTAGCGCGGTTTGCGACATGGAAATGCCTTACAGCGGCAGCCAGAATCCAAAGCGACTGCCTTCACTTTCCTTGCTTTCGACCCAAACCTCCCCCTTATAGCGTTCGACAATCGTCTTGACGAGATTCAGACCAACGCCATAACCTTCAATATCTTCGGTGCCGGGGCGCAGAACGCGATAATAGGGTTCGAAAAGGTGGCTAAGGTGTTCTTCGGCAATCCCGATACCATTATCTTCGACAACAAAGTGAAATCGATTGTCATCGGCGGTGTAGGCGCGCAGGAAAATGTGTCCCCCTTCTCCTGTATATTTAATGGCATTGCTGACGTAATTTTCCATTGCCTCACGGATCAACATGGGGTCAACCACCATGATGAGGTCAGAAGCGAGATCGAGCCGGGTTTCAAGCGACTGCTTTTTTTTAGCTGCCAGCGGTTGAAGATCAGCCAGCATCGCGTTAATCAGTTCGCTGGGGTCGGTTGGGCGCAGCGCCGAAGTTTCTGCGCGCAGTAGATCGTCCAGCAGCCCTTGCATCCGGTCAGTCGCCTGACGGATGATGTCCATATACTGTGGAATAGCCGAGTCACTATCCAGCGGCGGCATATCATAGGACAGCATTTCATGCGCGCTGATGATGAGCGAAACCGGGCTGCGCAAATCATGGGTGACGACCTTCAGCATTTCGTCTTTAAACCGATGCAAATCGCGCAGCGTCGTGACATCGTGCATCACGACCACAAATCCAGCCGTTTTGCGTCCTGGGTTTTCCCAGGCTGACATCGTGACCAGGAAATCCTGCTGGCTGCGCTCGGATCGTGTTTCAAAGGGCCGAAGATGAGCATGGTCAGCCTTACTGACGATGCGGTAGACCGTCGCGACAGCCAGGTCAACATCAACGTAGCGCTGCAAAGGCTCGCCGACGAATGCGGATAAATTTTCTTCACCGCCGCTCAGCAGTCGCTTGGCTGGCTCGTTAACCATCAAAATTTTGCTTTCATTGTCCAGCACCAACAAAATATCAGGGATGGCGTGGAGGATCACTTCCAGTTGGCGCTGCTGCTGCTGCACCTGCTTAAAAAGCTGGGCATTGCGGATCGCTACCGTTGCCTGGTTGGCGACAATGGTAATGAGGTGCAGATGATGCTCGTCAAAATGGTTGGGCGCAGGATGTACCAGCGTCAGAACCGCCAGCACCTTCTCGTCGTGGATGAACGGTACACAGAGAGCCGAGCGCACCGGGTTGACATCATTGGGGAATTTGTGCCAGCGCTCATCGGTTTCCGTATCGTAGACAATCGTTTCCTGATGATGGCGCATCACCCATCCCGCCAGCCCATCATCCAGCACAGCCTGGACAACTTTGATGGATTGGTCTGGATCAAGGTCACGCATCAGAAAAATATGATCCCAATCGACGTTATTACCATCATGAAGAAACAGGCTCGCTTTTGTCGCACCAACCGCAGAGGACATCAAACTGATAACTTTCTGCATGACGCTGTCCAGGTCAAGCAGGGTTAGCAATTGCGAAACTTCAGTGAGAAGCTTCAAATCCTCATAAATGGGCGGCGGCGTGTCGATAGGCGACATATGTATTTTCATCCCAGACCTACTATTTTCCAATTTTAAGTGAAACACACTCTACTTGATTATACAAGTGAAGGTTTGAGGGTTTCAAGTCAGAGCAATACTGGTTTCTATGTAGCGATATGACTCATTCTATAAGCGCGGCAAAAATAAATAAAGCCCTACTAATGAGGGCTTTTCACTAAGCTGTGATTTTTAAAAATTAATCCATCACAAGGAGGTTATAGGGGCGCACGGCGGCGCGCCCGTTGTCTCCATTTGTTTGTTTTTAAATTTTCGCCGGGTTCTTCAGCAGCCCCACCAACAAATCGACACACGCTTGCACGTCGCGAACATCAACGGTTTCGCTGGTGGTGTGGATAAAGCGCGTGGGGATCGAGATGCAGCCGCTGGGTACGCCCGCCCGCGCGATCTGAATGCCGGACGCATCCGTCGTGCCGCCCGCCAACAGTTCAAGCTGATACGGGATTTTATCAGCCTCTGCCCGCGCGATCATCCAATCGCGCACCGCCGGGGGGACAACCAGGCCGGGGTCGTGAATCTTGATCGCCGCGCCGCCGCCCAGTTTGATCGCCATTTTGTCATTTTTAATTTCGTCGCCCGTGTTCGTCACGTCGAGCGCGATGCCGATGTCGGGGTCGATACCATGCGCTGCCGGACGCGCGCCGCGCAAGCCGACTTCTTCCTGCACCGTGAACACAAAATAGACTTCGTTAGCCGTTTTCTTCTTCAGTTTGCGCATGGCTTCAATCGCGACGACGCAGCCGATACGGTCATCCATCGATTTCGCGATCAGCCGTGTGCCGCGTTCTTCCATCTCGCGCCAGAAACCCGCCGGACTCCCCGGTTCAACCGGATTCGTGTCGTTGCCATCGCTCACATCGACATAAAAATTATTGAGATCATTTTGCGCGTTCCATTTGTCGTGCGCGCCGATCACGCCCAATGTGCCATTTTCAAAACGGACGCGGTTGCCAAATAATGTCGCTTTGTTCAGGCCGCCGATTTGCGAAAAGCGCAGATAGCCACTTTTCGGCTCGACAAACGTCGCCATCAGGCCGATTTCGTCCATGTGTGCGGCGACCATAATTTTCGTGCCACCTTTTCCGACGCGACAGATCAGATTGCCGAGCGGATCGACGGTAATTTCGTCAGCCAACTTGGCAACCTCGTCCTGAATCAGCTTGCGAACCTGATGTTCATATCCCGATGGCCCCCAGGCCTCGACCAATTTTTTAATCAGTTCTTTCACTTTTTTCCTCACCTTCAATCTGGATTTTCAGCCAGCAGGCCGCGCGCCCGCTCATAAGCCGCATCCAGCGCATCAAAAAATTCGACAGTCCATGATACAGATTTGGCCTGTGCCTCGCCTGCCATCCGCAGCAGCATAGGCGCATTCACAATCAGTAGGCCAATCACCTGTGGGTTATTTTCGACCACACGGCGCAGCGCTTTGGTATCCAGCGGCACTTTGCGCACGTCGCTCAGATCATTGACCAGCACCACACGCGGCTCGTCGGAGCGAAGATTTTTTATGCCGTTCTGCTCCGACTGCAAGACATCTTCCATCGTAACAGCCCCAATCCAGCGATTGAGATAGATGCCGTTTTCGATGCGCGTAGTTTCAATCGGCATTTTTTGTTAATCGCGTTTCAAAACGTCAGCCGACATTTTATTCAGCACGGCCTGGATGAGCTTCAGCGTATTGTCGTAATCATCGCGGTTCAGCAGCGCAACCGGGCTGTGAATGTAGCGGCAGGGTACAGAAATAACCGCCGACGGGATACCCGCGTTCGCGCGGTGAATCGATCCAGCATCGGTTCCGCCCCCTGGCGCGGTCTTGAGTTGATACGGAATCTTGTTTGCTTCCGCCGTCTGGCGCAAAAAGCGCAGCAAACGCGGGTCAGCAATTACGCTCGAATCCATCACCGTCAGCGCGGGGCCGCTGCCCAGCTTTGTGACCGGATTCGGTTCTTCATCATCGTCAGGATTGCCAGACGGATTCGGCAGATCGTGCGCCGTCGTCCCTTCCAGTGCGAAAGCCACATCAGGATTCATCGCCTGGGCAGCGACTTTTGCCCCACGCAGGCCGATTTCTTCCTGTACCGTGAAAGCTGCCAGCACATCCACCGGATACGGCCCGCCTTGCAGCACATCCACCAGCAGCGAACAGCCTACGCGGTCATCAAAGGCTTTGCCGCGCAAAATTTTCGGACTCATTTCGGCATAGTAGCTGTCGAAAACGATATGATCGCCGCGTTTGATCTTGCCGTTTGCGCCCTCTTTGCTGGTCGCGCCAATATCGATGCGCAAATTGCTGAGTTTGACAACGTTCTGATCGTTATTTTTGTGAATCGGCACCCAGACAATCACGCCCGGAGTCTGGCTTTCGCCAACTTTGACGCGCAGTCCTGGCAAAATGCGATCATCAATGCCGCCGATATTGGTGAAGCGGATCAGGCCGTCGCCATCGAATCCCATGACCATAAAGCCGATTTCGTCCATGTGCGCCGCCAGCATGACGCCTGGACGGCCTTTGCGTTTGGCTTTTTTGACGGCGGTGACGCTGCCGAGGGGGTCAATGCGGATAGGATCGGCGTGTCCTTCGATGGCTTTCAAAATAATCTGGCGGACAGCTTCTTCTTTGCCGGAGACGCCGACGGCTTCTGATAGTTCTTTTAAAATCACGCTTCCTGCTCCTTTGCCGTCTGCCAGTCAATTGCTTTCATGAAATCGGCATCCAGGCTGGCGATAAAATGTGCCATCAAGCGCCCACAGCGCTCAATATCGCGCAAGTCAATCGTTTCCACAGGCGAGTGCATGTTGCGAACTGGCACTTCGAGCAGTGCCGATGGAATACCTTCGAGCGCGACCTGAATCGCCCAGGCGTCCGTCCCGCTGTTGCCGGGAATTACATCGTCTTGCAGTTTAATCTCGTGGCGCTTGGCAACTTCTTTGAGTTTGTCGTAAAAACCGGGGTGAAAATTTGGCCCAACGCCGATTCCTGGCCCTTCACCCATCGCGCAGGTGGAGTCGGCATCAACCCCAGGCTGCGGCGCAAAGGTCACATCGAGGGCGATAGCGATGTCCGGCTTAATGAAATAAGCGGCGGTTGTTGCGCCCAAAAGCCCGGTTTCTTCCTGCACTGTCGCCGCCGCGTATACATCCCACTGGTGACTCATGCCCTTCAGGTTATGCAGGCAGGCCGTGACCGCCGCGACACAGGCGCGATCATCCATCGCTTTGCCCGCGACTTTTTCGCCCTGCAAGTCGATCATCGGCACGTCAACCGTGATGACATCGCCAGGACGCACCAATTCGGCGACCTCGGCGGCAGGCAGGCCAACGTCAATAATCAGATCAGGAAAACCCGGATATTTACTGCGCATATCGGGCGTCAGCAGGTGCGGTGGGCGGGAAGCGACGATCCCCGGCAGCGGGCGTTTGCCGTGTACCATCACCGTCTGCGCCAGCATGACGCGCGCGTCCACGCCGCTGATGCGATGCACGTAGACAAAACCATCGACGACATCGCGCACCAACATGCCGATTTCGTCCATGTGCGCGGCTAACATAATCCGGCGCGGCGGGTCAACCGGATTCGTGGCGCGTTTGATTCCGATCAGGCTGCCCAGCTTGTCCTGCTGCATCTCGTCGGTCACGCCGCTCCACGCTTCGCGGACAATCTCGCGAATCGGCCCCTCATGACCGCTGGGCGCATGAGATTCAACCAGCGTCTTTAAATGATTTTTCAGATCAAACAATGATGACCTCCGAGGGAAGTGAAAAGTTCAATTAAATTATCTTCAACATACAAAAAAGTTCAATATTGATTCTGAACGATCCTTATGGCGCAGGTTCAACCGTCCCCATATCAACTGTGAAGGGTGTGTCACTGGGAATCGGAACAGGCGTATCGCTCATAATCGGGATCGGCGTATCCGATGGGATCGGGATCGGCGTATCGCTGGGGGGTGGCGGCAGAGTCGGCGGCGGAATCGGCGTATTAGTTGGCAGCGGTGTCAGAGTCGGCGCAAAGGTGGAGGTTGGGATAAAGACCGGGAAAGTCGCGGTTGGCGGGAATGGATTGCCATTACCACCCCCGCTGCCGCCCCCAATGGGTGTGAAAAATTGAATCGGCGTGGGCAAAAGCGGGCTTAACTGCGTCCCCAACGGCGTAATGGTTGCGATGACGGTACGGCTCGGCGTGAGGATGGTCGCCAGCGGGGTAAAAGTGGCTGTTATGGTGATTCGATCACTGGATTGACGAGCCGGGGCTGTTCCCCACAGTAAAAACCCGGCGCAGTAAAACGGCAGAGTCGCGATGATGATGATAAACAGCACAATCCGCAGATTACGCCGCCGTCTTTCAACTTGAGAGATCAAATTCGCCATAACCGATGTCCATCTGTAGAGCGCGTTAAATAAAAATATTACCACATCACAGAGATCAATGGTATTTAGCGCTTGAACATTGACAAATAGAACTGATGTTCGTAAAATAGAATCATGAATATTCATTCCCAACCCGACGCAATGCAAAAATTGACGATCATGGGTGACGTGACGCTGTTCGAGCCTGCGGGTGATTCGCCACAGGTTGAGAAGGACAAGCGCGTCCCCTACCAATCGCAAAGTCTCGCCGAGTGCATCAGCAATGTCAGCACGGGTCACGGTCAGAAGCCCATCCTCAAAACAATGGTGACAACGGCCTGTGAAAAAAACTGCTTCTACTGCCCCTTCCGCGCAGGCCGAGGCAAAACCAAGCGCGTCACCTTCAAGCCGGACGAATTGGCAAAAGCATTTGACGATTTACAGCGCGCCAAAATGGTGGATGGCATTTTTTTATCGTCGGGCATCATCAACGGCGGGGTGACGACGCAGGATAAAATCATCGACACGATTGAGATTATCCGCAAAAAATATCAATATCGCGGCTACGTCCACCTCAAAATTATGCCTGGGGCAGAACCCGATCAGTTGATGCGGGCGATGCAGCTTGCAGATCGCGTCTCGATCAACCTCGAAGGGCCGACGCCGGAGCGTTTGACCGCGCTTGCGCCGAAGAAGGATTTTGACGGCGAACTGCTCAATCGGCTGGCCTGGGCGGGGCAAATCCGCCGCGATTCGCCGCGCAAACTGGCGAGTCTGGTGACTCAATTTGTCGTCGGCGCGGTGGGCGATACTGATCTCGAATTGCTGTCGTTGAGCGAACGGCTCTATCGTCAGGTTGGCTTGGCGCGAACGTATTATTCGGCCTTTCACCCCGTTTTGCAGACGCCCTTTGAAAATTTGCAATCCACGCCTGCGCTGCGTGAACACCGCCTGTATCAATCCAGCTTTTTGCTGCGCGATTATCAGTGGGATGTAGAAGAACTGCCGTTTTCGGAAAGTGGCAGCCTGCGGTTAGAAGTTGACCCCAAGCGCGCCTGGGCAGACCTGCACTTGCGCCACGCCCCTGTCGATCTGATGCGCGCGGAACGCAATCTGTTGATGCGCGTACCGGGGATAGGCCCGAAAGGGGCTGATTCGATCCTCCGCGCCCGCAAAAAGGGTCGATTAAGCGATCTGGCTGATTTACGCGCCCTGGGTATTCGCGCGCCAGAACAGATCGCGCCTTATATCCTGCTCGATGGGCGCAAACCCGCACAGCAGTTGGAATTATTCTGATTTTTGTTCTGGCGCTGCCGCTAACATCGCGCGGGCTTCTTCCAGTGAGCCGACGAGAAAATACTGCTGGCTTTTCCCCATCGTCGCGTAGACTTTTTCGATGATCTTCCACAACGCAATGTGCATCGGCTTGAAACCGACGACAACATTTCGGACAATACGATTGTGAGACTGGCTCATGATGTTGCGCGTGTGGGACAGCGCGTTGGGTGGCACTTTAAAGCCTGCACCGCCAAAGTTGACGATAATATCGATCTGATTTTCAACAGAATCGATCAACCGATTCCGTTCTGCGACGGCCTGATACGTTTCTTCCCACGTCCAGTTGCCTTCGAAATTGAGCAGAACAATCGTTTTTTCGGGGTTATCCCAGGTTGCTTGAACAGGCATCAAACCCTCCGCTGTCTGTTGAACCGAGATTCATTGTAGCACCGATCAACCTCAATTAAATAAAGACTATTTTATTCGCTTGACAATTTTAAGATTGTGATTTTATTATAAATAATATATCTTACCATTTCTGGTAATAAAGGGGTTATAAATGTACAAATTTATTACAATTGAAGCTGGTTGCTGCCAAAGTGGTTATAGCCTTACAAAGTGTGAGGATAATGCCAATCAAATGTACAAACAAGGTTACGACTTAGTGCAGGTCTATCAAACATCAACTCCTGGGTGTGGCACATCAAACTCAGCATTAGTCATGGTTTTTAAGAAGCGTATTCAGTGATTTCTTTAAAAACTTTTGGCAAATTTATCTTTGGAGGAAAAAACACTTTTTCATTGATTAGGTTGAGCAGCTTGACATATGAATTCAAATATTGATTTGTCTCAGATAGATTTCAGTAAGTTAAAACCAATAACTTTAGATGGCGGTGGATTCTTACGAGGTGCGCATCATCCCCACTGTGAACGTCATCATAACCACCTACTATGGGTTTTTGGTCATCCGTTGTGTCTTGGTTGTACTTGCATGTATTCTGGAATCATTTTTGGCCTACCGTTGACCCTAATACTTCCATGGTCATCAGCGACAGTAGAGATGTGGTTCACGCTCCATCTCGTTCTGCTTCTCCCAACTTTTATCCAGCCTAAATTCCAGAAGAAATCCTTTAAAATTACCGCTCGATTTCTACTTGGATTAAGTAGCGCCTCCTATTTATTGAGCGGACTATTCCTAATTTCTCCGCCTTTCTCTATTTGGGTATTTCGCATTTCAATCTTGATCTTTTTTGTTTTATTGCATCGATTTCTTAAATATATCCGCAACCGCCACACTTATGATCCTTGTAGTGACTGCCCTTTAGGCGCTTTTCCAACCTGCGATTGGAATCTGCCTCGGCTGCTAAATGAGAATCCAGACATTGAGCTTTTTGCGACAATCAATGAACAGCTACAAGCTTCTGCAAGGCAAAATAAACAATCGTCTAGCTGAACGCTCTATAACTGAAAGACATCATCTGTTACACTTGTTGTTATCATGCAGATGGTAGAAATTTTCATGACCAACAAGTACAGCATTGACCTGGAAACGCACGGCGCGGCGCTGCTCAATATATTGCGCGAGGCCACCCAGAGCAGCGACATCACTCACGCCAAACTCAACGCCCTGGTGCGCAAATACTCCAAACCCGGCGGCGGGATGTACACACGCAGCGACCTCATTTATGCCTACCGCGAAATGGCGGGTTCGAACGGCCTGCCGCCCTACAGCGACGCGGTAGTCGAACGGCTGCGCCTCAAACCCGTGCGTACCAGTTCCGGCGTGACGCCTGTCACCATCCTGACGAAGCCGTTTCCGTGTCCAGGGACGTGTATTTTTTGCCCGAACGACGTGCGAATGCCGAAAAGCTATCTTTCCGACGAGCCAGGAGCGCAGCGCGCCGAGCAAAACAGCTTTGATCCCTATTTGCAGACCTACAGCCGTCTGGCATCGTACTACAACACCGGACACCCAACTGACAAAATCGAGATCATCATTCTGGGCGGCACGTGGTCGTTTTATCCCGAAAGCTATCAAATCTGGTTCATCAAGCGGGCATTTGACGCGCTCCACGACTTCGGCAAAGGCATTGATCGCCGCGAAGAAGTCGAAAATTTAATCCGCGAAAAATCGCAGCTTCACCCGGAACGTAACACCACCAACGTGACCGTACACGGCGCGAATCTGGAAAAATCGTATAACCAGGTCGTGCAGTCGGTCTACCGCGACGAGATGCACCGCTCGGTTGAACTGGCGCAGGCGATTGGCAGGGGTGAGCAGCCGCGCTCCATCGTGGATGAGTTTGCGACCTGGGAGGAGCTGGAAGCTGCACACCTTGAAAACGAAACGGCAGCCTGCCGCAGCGTCGGCCTCGTCGTCGAAACGCGCCCCGACCACATCAGCGCCGAGGAAGTGCTGCGCATCCGGCGGCTAGGCTCCACCAAAGTTCAAATCGGCTTCCAGAGTTTGAGTGACCACGTTCTCAACGTAAATAAACGCGGGCATAACGTTGCCGCCACGCGCCGCGCGGTCAAGCTGCTGCGGCAGGCTGGATTCAAAATTCACGCGCATTGGATGCCGAATCTCTATGACTCATCCCCGCAGGATGATGTAGAAGATTACCGCCGTATGTTCGGTGATCCCGATTTTCGCCCGGATGAACTCAAAGTTTATCCCTGCTCGCTGATCGAAAGCGCCGAACTGATGCAGCGTTATGAAGATGGCTCATGGAAACCTTACACCCACGATGAATTACTCTACGTGCTGACGGAAAGTTTTAAGCTCACACCGGAATACTGCCGCCTGACACGCGTGATCCGCGACATTCCGTCCACCGATATTGTCGTCGGCAACCAGATGACCAATTTCCGCCAGATCGCCGAAAATGAGTTGGCAAAACAGGGCGTCCGCAGCCCGGATATTCGCGCCCGTGAGATTCGTTTCCAAAAAATTCAGGCGGAAGATTTGCGCCTCGACGAACTGTGGTACACGTCCAGTTGCAGCGACGAGGTTTTTCTGCAATTTATCACACCAGAGCGCGACATCGCCGGATTTTTGCGCCTGTCGCTGCCGAACGAAGCGCCCATCACCGACGAATTGATCGAGGCAGCCATGATCCGCGAGGTTCACGTCTACGGCCAGTCATTGGAAATCGGCGAATCGTCGTCGGGACGCGCGCAGCACCTCGGCCTGGGCAAGCAGTTAATCGAACGCGCGGTTGAAATCGCCCGTGAACGCGGTTACAAACAATTAGCCGTTATTTCGGCCATCGGGACGCGCGAATATTATCGCAAGCGCGGCTTTCGCGATGGGAAACTGTATCAACTCCGCGAAGTGTGAGGATTAAAAAATGTTTGGGTTTTTGAAAAGATCAAATTTGAATCTGCCCCGAAATGCCTCTGAAAATTTCAAGACTTTTTATGGCAACTACATCAGCGATGGCGATCTCCAGCGCGTGATCCATGATGGCCTGGACGAGCGTATTTTCGCCAAGCTGACGCGCGAGGAATTAGCCGAAGCTGAGCGTATGATGCTCGAAAAATTGCCGGGTGGAGACAGCCGTCCAGCCATAGGTTTGGGTATCATTCGCTCTCAAAAAGCCGCCGCGCCCATCCGCAAGCTGCTGGCAAAGGACAAAAAACCCGCTTATGCCCACGCTTTGTGGCGGATTGAGGGTGATCCGCAGGTTATCAAAGACATCGTAGCGATGATCCAGAACAACCGCCTGGACAGTTCACAACGGATTGATGCGGTTCGCGCGCTTTCGGAAATGCCATCTGAGGCCAGCCGTCAGTCTTTGATGGACACCCTTCAAAAAAATTCGGAATATCTGATCCGCTATCACAGCTTCACTTCCCTCTTGATGCTCTACGGCTACGCATGGAAAGCGGCATCCGATGAAACGGGCAGCGTCGCCCCACAAATCTCGCGTATGTTGAATGATCCGGCTGCCGCGAAAACCGTTTTTAACCGTCTGGAAGAACTCACACAAGGCCGTCAGCTAAAAAATAGCTAAAAAATCTTTTGACATCATGAAAAGTATGCGAAATAATTATTGACTTAAGATTTGAGAAGAGAGAGATTGCTTATGAAAATCCATTCGCCCTATAAGCTCCTCATGATCCTGATCGTTTTATTGATGGGCATGTTCGTCGTGGCGGGGAATGTCGCTGGCGACGATCTGGCCTGCGTGACAGGTGATGATCGCATCAACAACAGCCCTCCGCGTGACTGCGGCGCTCCTGTCCTCATCTATCTGATTGGCGACAACATCGTGGTTTTGACGCCCAGCCAGGGTACCGATGTCGGCAAACCGATTTTGAGTATCGACAAAAGAGCGCCGATTCCAACGGGCAGCAACACGGTCATCGGCGAAGGCACCAACCAGCTTTCAGGCCGTCCCGTGATTATTTCACGGCTGACCACAGGTGAGTATCAACTCAACACCTTCTACCCCGACGGAACAGGCTACATCGTCGTCTGGTACACAGGTAAAGAAGATTTGTATCACATCGACCCCGCGACGGGAACACCTCTGGATGGCGCACAGTCGATTATCGCGCCGGACGCTGCCAATCCGTCGAGCGGCGCGTTGAGCGTGACCACCGGCGGGGCAACCGACGGCGCTGAGGCTCAACCTGTTACGGTTGATGTTTCAGGCTCACAAAGCTTGCAGAACTGCCGCGTGACGACGACGAAAATGGTTCGAATCCGCACCGAGCCGAACACGACCACCAGCGTCGTCATCTCGACCTTGCCCTATCGCACCACCTATCAGGCGACAGATCGCATCGAAGGCTGGTATAAGGTCGTTTACCTGAATACGCAGGGATGGGTCAGCGCAGATTTCCTTTCCGGTACAGGCTGCGATTAGGTCAGATAGCATCAATTTCTTCGCAGGGGTGCAGGACAATGTACCCCTGCAATTTCTATTCCCATCTGATCTCGCGTCTTCAGGTGGCTATCCATGCTTCGCCTTCGTTACAGGATCGTATCCCCAGGTAAGATCATTCAAACCTGCTTAAGAAAGTAAAGTTTTTTAAGTACAAATCACCAAACTCGTTGTGAGCTTGCAAGGATTTGCACTGTATATTAAGATTTATAAATCACTCTTAATATATTTGAGCCATAGATTATGCAAGTGAAAACATGGAATCAGATTGTCCCTGCTATGACCTTGCCCAAACTCAGTGTACGACAGATTTTTTGGATTGGTTTGCTGCTGATTACGCTTTTTGGCGTCGTTCAGCCGTTGGGGACGATCAGGAATAGTTTAAATGTTGACGAGCCATTTTCAGCCAATGCCGCGAATTTTGACTGGAAAGGCATGTTTGAGTTTTTATCGTACGATTCCGCTGGCGCGACGCCTCTCCACTACATCACATTGAAAATCTGGCGTGACATTTTTGGCGAATCGGAAATCGCGCTGCGCAGTCAGTCGGTTTTGTTTTTTGGGTTGGCGATTATCGTAGTTGGCCTTACAGGAAAACTGGCGGGCGATTGGCGTACTGGTTTGATCGCGCCGTTCCTGCTCACAGTCAGCACAGGCCTCGCGCTTTCACACGCGGTCAGCGCCCGTCCTTATGCGCTGTTAATTTTGCTTGTTTCCCTGGCAGGATACTGTTACGTCCAGCTTTTGGGCATTCACGCCAAAGAGCCGGATGCGAGAGCCAGACGCATCTGGTTTGTGCTGCTGACGACGGTGCATGTGTTGGGTCTGCTCACCCACCTGATCTACCTGTTCTTTATGTGTGGGGTGGCGCTGTCGGCCCTCTGGATATCGCGCAAGTTTTTCATCAATGTGGTGCTGTCCTGCGCCATCGCCTGTATCGTGTACTTCAGCAGCTTTCTGCCGTTGATTTACCTTTCATTTCTGATGCCTGGATTGACCTTCCTGCCTATACCGGGAATCGCGAATCTGTTCGGCGGTTATGCCATGCTGTGGGGAACGGCAAAAGCGACTCTGATTGTTGCCTACTGCGCCGCACTCATTTTCCTTGCACGCCGCACCCTTAAAAGCAAACTGATTGACATTTATGTTAAAACGGGTGTAGTCATTTTCCTCACCGCCAGCATAACGCCGCTCGTTTATTCGCAATTTGTTCCGATTTTTGTCGAAAGCCGTACCCCCATGATCTTTTTGCCGACAGCCTGTATTCTGGCGGCGCTGGTCATGACCCGGCTCGGTTATCGGGTGCTTACCTTGGGTGCGGTTGCCGTGCTGGCTGCGGCCTCTATACGCACGTCCTGGGAAAATTTGAATGCGCCTGATCTGATGCCAGCGCGAGAAAGTATTGCGCATGTTGTTGCCAACGCCAAATGCGGCGATATGCTTCTGGTGAACCTCTCGATTGGTGAAGTGGTTTACTACCTGCGCCAATATAAGGCGCTCGACTGCCTGGAAATTCAAGGCTTTCCATTCTCCATTGAAAGACATCCCGGAACCGTCGATTTCGTTGACGCGCTGGCACACCCTGAGCCATTGATTGCCGAAGCATCCGTAATTGTCGATACTATTCAGAGCAAACCCGGAATGCGCGCATGGATGTTCTATCCAGGTGACGACATCCCCCTGCAAGATGTTATGGACATCCTGAAAACTCAAATGGATGAGCGTTTAACGCAGGTTGACAAACTGGACAAATTGGGAACATTCTTCAAGTCTATTCTGGTCTACGAATAGCGCCGTTCTAATTTTTTGAATAGCGCTGTTGGGTGACCAGAACAGCGCTATTCAAAAATTTCATCCTCACCGCGTTTGTTCTTGCCTTGAGATTCAAGCTCGATCTCCAAACCGCCAATCCATCCGGCGGCAAGGTTATACGCAAACGCCGTGATCGCAGCACTGATCCCGCCGAAAATCGCCGAAAAAACGACATACATCGCGTAAAAAATGCAGAGCGACAGCAGGCTAAAGGTCGCAACCGCATCACCCCCGCTGGAGCTAAACCCGCCTGTTTGATTGTTGAGCGAGAGAATGCCGATAATCGCGCTCAGGAAAAGCCCCTGAAAGCCGACGATCAGCAGCCCGGTAATGCCCGCGACCACCGCGCCGACCAGCAGCCCCACGCGGAATGCCGACCCGATTCGAATGCGCTTAATGATGACCATGTTATAATTTCCTCAGTCTTGTTTATGTTAGCGACTCTACAAGGAAGCCGTATATCTCACAAGTATGGACAACGCGACAATTCACCGCCTGAATGCCATCAACCGCGAGTTTTACCGCGTGACCGCCGATGAATTTGACCAGACGCGCGGGCAGGCATGGCACGGCTGGAATCAACTGCTACCCCACCTCAAAGCACCGCTTTCCGTGCTGGATGTCGGCTGCGGCAATGGTCGTTTCGGCCTTTTCCTGGCGGAACATTTTGAGCCGCAAAATTTGCGCTATCATGGCATCGATAACAACGCGGCGCTGTTGCAACATGCGCGCGAATCGTTGTCGATGCTGCCAGAAGTCCTCTTAGAAGAACGCGATATTATCGAAAATCCGCCGGACAGTGGACACTATGATCTCGTAGTGTTGTTCGGCGTGATTCACCACATCCCCGGCGCGGCGCAGCGGAAAAACTTTATGCAAATTTTGGCGCAGCGGGTCAAGCCTGGAGGGATTTTCGCCTTTGCCTGCTGGCGATTTTACGAATATGAGCGCTTTCGCCAGCGAATTGTCCCCTGGCCTGCCGACATCACCGTCGAAAGCAACGATTTTTTGCTGGACTGGCGGCGGGGTGAAGTGGCGCTGCGCTACTGCCATTACGTCGATGATGCCGAACATGCCGCGCTGGTCGCCGCGACGGGGCTAACTGAGATACAATCGTATCGTGCCGACGGTTCTGACGGCACAGCTAACCGTTACAGCCAGCTTAGAAGATAACTGTTTTGCTATAGCCAGCTTAGAGGAAAATAGAGATGGAAAGTTACACCCCTTTTATCGTCGCCAATGATGCGCTTGGCGATCCAGCGCGGCTCAAAAGTATGATTGATGAAAACGGCTATTTATTCCTGCGCGGAGTCGCGCCCAAGGACAAACTGCTTGCCCTGCGGCAGGATATTCTCGAACTTTGCGCGGACGCAGGCTGGCTTGACCCGAAAGCCGACGTGATGGATGGTATCTGGAGCGGCGCTGGCCCCTACACCGAAGGCGACCCCGAATTTATGAAAGTTTATCGCCACGTCATCCACCTGCCGTCATTCGAAGCCGCGCCGGAAGATGATGGGCTAATGAAAATCGTTGGCAAGGTGACGGGCGATCCGGTGCTGCTGCACAGGCGCAAAATCGGGCGCATCACCTTTCCACAAAATGTTGGACAGACGATTCCGGCGCACCAGGATTGGTATTACATTCGCGGCGCGGCAGAAACCTATACGATGTGGATGCCGCTGGGTGACTGCCCGATGGAGCTTGGTGGATTAGCGATATTGAAAGGCTCGAATCAGACCGGATTTATCGACCATAAACGCTTTACCGGGCGTAATGTCGCCTTTGGCCTGGAAGACGACCAACTGCCACACCAGGAATGGCACGCCAGCGGTTTTGAATTTGGCGATGCGCTGATGTTCCACTCGCACACGGTTCACAAAGCGCTGCCCAACCTGACGCCCAATAAATTGCGGCTTTCGATTGACAACCGCTATCAGCGCGGTGGCACGGCGATTGAGCCGGGGTCGATGGGTACGCATTACGACCTCTAGCAATGCGCAAACTTAACTAGCGATGCGTAAACTCAGCAGTTTGACCCTGCCCTGGCCTACCGATTGGACAGCCCTTTTTGGCGCTGACCGTCCGCTCATCCTCGAAATCGGCTTTGGGCGGGGTCAATTTTTATTCCATCTGGCACAGCAGTTTCCCGACCATAATCTCGTTGGCTTGGAAATTTCGAATCGCTGCCTGACGCACGTCGAGGATGCGCTGGAACGAAATCTGATTGAAAATGTTCGCGTGATTCACAGTACCGCCGAAACTGCGCTGAATTTTTTGTTCGAACCCGCGTCGCTGACCCAGGTTCACATCAATTTTCCTGACCCCTGGTTCAAATCCAAGCATGGGCATCGCCGCCTCATGCAGCGCGACACTCTGGATGCGCTAATCAACCGACTCGCGCCAAACGGGTTGCTCTATCTGGCAACTGACATTATCGAATATGCCGAAATGAGCAGCGAACTTTTGCAATCCACGCCAGGGTTAGAAAATTTATTGGATGCGCCCTGGGTTGGAGCAATGCCGGGTCGAGTCACCACAAAATATGAAAGCAAAGCGCTGCGCGAGGGGCGTTCGTGCTATTATTTTGTCTATCGACGCAATCACCAGCCCGCGCCACCCCTGCCAGACAGCAAGGAATGGGAAATGCCGCATATCGTTTTTAGCAG
>Ga0268299_1001139_pt1 | contig 54822 bp, 46 predicted proteins | sample NOBtaG_FD_193484 | JGI IMG/M metagenome (GOLD analysis project Ga0268299, IMG submission 193484) | Activated sludge microbial communities from bioreactor in Nijmegen, Gelderland, Netherland - NOB reactor | ecosystem: Engineered > Bioreactor > Aerobic > Activated sludge | place: Netherlands... | reverse complement strand
AATCCGCCGAGGACATCGTCGACCACTGCTGCGACGCCTGGAACAAACTCGTCGACCAGCCATGGCGCATCATCTCCATCGGATCGCGCAACTGGGCAAACGGGTTCTGATCAAAGACGGTTGGTATTAGTGAGTTCATTAGCGATTTTCGTGGTCTTCCCTCTGGAATGTGCCCCCCCGAACGCGATCATCACCTTGTAGGAGCCGAACTCTCGTTCAGAGGTCCCTCCAATCAAGAGCTCTCCGCCCTCTTGGACTTCTGTGCCGACGATCGATTCATAAAGCCCGGACTGGCGACCGCCGTCGCCATCAGGGTTCAACTGCCGATGGCTGAGGATGTTGCTCTTTGCCGCGCCATGGACAGCACCCTCGACGATGCGTCAAAGGATTGTTGGCCGCCGGCGCCATCCAGGCTAGCAGCCTATTTCGCCGCTCTTTTGACGAGCGGCCATTCTTCCCTGGACGTCGAGACGTTGGCCTACGAGCGTGGCGAGCAAGTACATGCATATTGCCATGCGGCCAGGATGTTGTTTCAGGTATCCAAGAAGGCCGGCCCGCTTCAGAACGATCGCCGGCCAACACCGCCCGGGATTGCCACTGGTGACCGCACGATGAGAATCGGCACCGTATTCCTGCCGACGGGCAAGAGACCTCCGCTTAGACCGAGGACAGTCTCCCGAACTGGGTAGTTGCGACCGTCGGCCTCCCCGGCCAGTCGCAGAGCGCGGCGTCTACTTCATCGTCTTCATCTCGCCTCGGGCGGTGTCGAGCCCCGGAGTGCGGAGCCTGCGCGATCGGCTATTCAGGACCGGGCCGTCTCCGAGGGAGTTCCTCACAGTCCTCGACCTCAACCTCGAGGTCGGGCCCGTTGCGCAGCTGAGGCCACCATCCTGTCGTGGCCGGCGCCGACGCTGCCGCCGGCGTCGAAGCCCCCAGAGAGATGATCTCCTTCAGCAAGCGGGCGCAAGACAACACCTTGATCTCGGCTTCGACTGCAGCACGGTTCGCTTCGCCCGTCCATTGTTCGCTCGCCCGATCGTACGTCAATCCGAGTGCCCTCAGCTTTTTCCCATCTGTGATCGGGCCGGAGAAGCGCACAACCAGGCTTTCCAGACCCGCCTCAGGGGTTGGAACTATCGGCGCCACTACCGGCGCGGACCGTACCGGAGCCTGCTCAATCGATTCCACCTCGACTTCCGGCTCGCGCCGCTTTCGGCGCCTCTCGCGCTTCCACCCGTCCTTGGCGTCCTTGGCCATCTGACGGCGGGCCATCTCCGCGGCGGCGCGGCTCCGGCACTCTTCGAGAAAGCTCTCGGATTCGACCATTTCGGCAAGGATCATGAAGGCGCCGAGCCGCTCATTCGGCTTCAGTCTGCCCAACCCGACGCTCAGGAAGTCCCCACCGATGTCGCAGAGTTCCCCCACCCGCTCGCGCCGCTCATCCACACCCAGTGCCTTCTTCGCCTGATCAAGCCGGAGCGCCAGCTGCTTCAGCTGTGCGTCCATGCGCCCGACCGACTTCATCCGGTTCTGCAGATTCTTGCTCGTCATGACGAGCCAGTTATTCGCGGATTTCCGCACCGCAAGTGCCCTGTTGCGATTTCCCGCCGTCGCGAGCATCTCCTCCGCCGCCAAGAACGCTCGATGCGTGTTTCTCGGAGACGATCGACCACAAGCTTTTCTCCCCGGAACAGTGACGCCCGGGCCGATCCTCATCCGCCTTCGAGGTCGCTGATCCGCACCCACACGGCCTCAGCCGACATCCGCTGATCGCGGAGAACGGCCAGATCCAGGTCCTCCCCAGAACAAGACCCCGTACTCGCTCTCGCCCCCGGCGAGAGCGGCTCGCCCGGCCCTCCGGCCGGGCTCTGAGCACCGCCCCGCGGTGCGAAGCGCAATATACAAAATGCTGGCGCATTTCGTGATTGCGTCGCCGCCCGGAGTGGCGGCGAGGGCGTCCCGCTTCTAACTGGCTGTTCTGAGAGCGCCGGCCTCCGGCGTGGAACCAGAGGAGCATCACGCCATGTCCAGTGCATACGCCGCCGTCCCTTTTGCGTCTGTAACCTGCATCGGCCGGCGGCCGGGCTCGGCGGTTGACCGCATTCATGCATATCTCTTGGGCGACGCAGCCGAGGCGGCATTCCACCTTCATGTCCGGCGCGCGGGAGCGGCCCCTGCCGCCGCGTCCGGAACCTTCATCCAGCCATGGCGCAGGACCTCGACGGCAGCGGTCCGGTGCCTCGCATGGATGGAGGGCAATCCAGTCGCAGTCGCCCGACCAGCCACGCTCGCCGCCCTGCCGCAGAGCCTCGCCGATCACGAACTTGCCCGCTTCGTGCAGGACTGGGTGGAAGGCCACTTTGGCCGCGGCATCACTTGGCATGCCGCCATTCACTCCCCGCTTCGCCCGTGCTCGAGGGCCTTGCATCGCCACCTCCTGGTTTCCTGCCGGCAAGGATAAGCGCAGTGGCGATCGGCTACATCGAGGCGCGGATTGTCAGCGCCGGCCGCGGCGAGAGCGTGGTCGGCCTCGGCTACTATGTCTGCCGCAGGGATGGCGCGAACCCGATCGATGGACGCACCTTTCGCTACGCCAAGAATGGCGCCGATCTCGCATCGCTCGATGTCCTGCTGCCGCCCGGCGCTCCCCTCGCCTATCAGGATCCTGCGCAGCTCTGCGCCGCGATGGAGGCCCGCGAGACCACCATCGACCGCAAGACCGGGCTTCCCCGATTCAAGGTCAATGCCCAGGTCGCCCGGCACATCGTGCTGGCGCTTCCCAAAGAATTGAACCTTGCCGAGCAGCGGCGCCTCGCCTGCGACTGGGCCGGCACCCAATACGTCAAGCATGGCGTCGGCGCCATCGTCGCGGTGCATCACCCCGACGATCCGGAGACCGGGAACGCCCATGCACACATCATCGTCAGCACCCGCCTGGTCACGGCCGCGGGGCTCGGCAAGAAGGCCCGCCATCTCAACCCTGCCTTCACCCGGGCCAGAGGTCACACTCGTTCCACGCTCCATGCCGAAGACCTGCCCGGCCAGTGGGCGGCGTTCCAGGATTTGTGGTTCCGCAAGCACGGGATCGAGCTCCGTGTGGACCCGTTCCAGCGCCGCGGCGGCGTTCATCTCGGACGCGCCCTCTATGTCCCTGAGACCGACGCCGAGGCCGCCAACAAGGCGGCGTTCGAGGACTCCCACAGGCTGATCCAGGACCCGGCCGAGGCGCTTTCGACCCTGACCCAGCGCAAGGCCACTTTCTCCCGCCGGGAGGTCATGGGACTATTTCGCCGCTACAAGTTCAGCAAGGCGGAGATTCAGCAGCTGACCGATCGGGTGCTCGCGCATCCCGACCTGGTGCGGCTGCACGACCCCGAGACCGGAGCGGTGCTGCCCCGGTTCACCACCCGTCTGGTGCGGGAGCAGGAGCGCCGCATCCTGGACGCGGCCGAGGCGCTGCTGGCGGCCAAGCCGGATCAGAACCGCAGGAACCTCATCGCCGCGGCGGCGCAGGCGAGGATCGCCGCGATGAAGCTCTCCCCCGAGCAGGCCGCGGGGCTGCTCCACCTGGTCGATGGCCCCAACCTCCGGCTGCTGCGCGGCATCGCCGGCGCCGGCAAATCCTACACCATCCGCGCGGTGCGCGAGGCGCTCGAAGCCGGCGGCTTCCGGGTCATCGGCCTCGCGCCCACGAACACGGTCACCTGCGCCATGGCCGTCGACGGCTTCACCGAAGCTTCGACCGTGGACCTCGAACTCATCCGTCAAGAGGCCGCACGCTTCGGCACCGAACCTTGGGACAGCGATACCTGCCTCATTATCGATGAAGCCGCCATGCTGGATGCCGGCCGCTACGAACGCATCCTGGTACGCGCGGCGGCCGTAGGTGCGCGCGTGATCCTGGTCGGTGACGAGAAGCAGCTGGCGTCGGTCCAGCGCGGTGGCATTTTCGACGAGCTCAAAGCCCGGCATGGCTGCGCCGAGCTCCTGGACGTCCGGCGGCAAGACGAGCCCTGGGCCAAAGCCGCGAGCCGCGACTTTGCGGCGGGACGCATGCATGAGGGCATCGAGGCCTACGCTTCCCGCGGCCACCTGCACTGGTCGGACGGCCTGGACGAGGCCATGGCCGCCCTCGTCGCGCGCTGGAGCGCCGATATGCGGCGCGACCCCGCCGGATCCCGCTTCGCCTACGCCGCCACCAACAAGGTGGTCGATGTCCTCAATGCCACCCTGCAGAACGAACGCTGGCAGGGACAGAACATCACCTTCGAGAGCTTCGAGACCAAGCGCGGCGACAGCACGCTGCGCATCGACCTCGTCGTCGGCGACCGTATCCAGCTGCACGGCACCAATCGCAAGCGTGGCCTCTATAACGGCATCGTGGGCACCGTCACCTTCGCCTCGCAGCAGCGCATCCAGTTCACGACCGACGATGGGCGGCAGCTCGCGTTCGATCCCAGCGCGTACAACACCTGGGCCCTCGGCTATGCCGGCACCGCCTACCGCGGTCAAGGCAAGACCCAGACCCAGGTCTACGCCCTTTACGACCACCAGCTCGCCTGGCATGCCCGGACGTCGTATGTCGCTTTCACGCGGCATCGGAAGTCCATGGACCTGTTCGTTCCTCGCCAGCTGGCAGCCGATCTCGATGCATTGGTGCGGCAGATGAGCCGCGCCGACGAGACACGGGCCTCCATTGCCCTGCTCGACAAAGCGGAAGCCGGCGAGCTGCGCCGCCGGCTGGCTCGTGAAGGCGCCAAGGCGGCTGCGCCCGTCCGGCGCGCGCCTGACTCAAAGCGGGTCGCTGCCTCCCCCGCGCCGGCGCCCGTCAACAGCGAGATTGTCGTTCAGACCGCCCGGCCGACGCGATCGGACAGCCCGAGGGCGCATCTCCAAGAGGCGCCCGCTGACGCGCCGCTCGATCTGCCGCCCCAAAGCTCCATCCTGCCCGCCGGCGACGGGCCGACCAGCGGTGATGGTCCCGGCGCGAGCAGACGGCGATCCGGCGAACTCCCCGCAATGCCATTCAAGCTGCAAACATCCGACCTCCACAGCTTCGACCTCAGCCTGCCGGAGCAAAGAAACCAGCTCCTGAAGGCCTTGGCCAACCAGCCGATGCCGCAGGTAGTCGACGCATATGCGCGGATCCGGCAACTGGCGACCTCGCAGCCGAAGGCCGCCAGGGACCAGTTGCACAACTTCCTGGGCAGCATCACCACGGAGAGCCGGAAGCGCGCATTCTTGCCGGCCAAGAACAAGGCGGATCGCGAGTGCCTGCGGTATGTAAGGCTCGATCCCTGGAACATCATGAACGACGAGCCGCTGCAGTATCGTGACGATGAGATCGATGTGCGCCCGATCGTGCAGCCGCTGTACCATGTTGACCCCGGTATCCGGCGCACCTTCGCCGACCGGATGAAAGGCTTCGTGATTGAGACCCTGCGCGCAATCGATGACAGCCTCGGGAAGGCGAGCCTCCGCGCGATCGATAACGAGGAGCTGAGATACGCCATCATCAACACCAGGCTCTGGTTTTACGACCTCACTCATGCATGGAGGCTCGATCTTCGACCCGATATGACGATCGGGCTTGGCGGCCAGCGCCCCACACCGGAGCAGTATCGCGACTACATCGCGTCGGCCCGCAAGGCCGAGGCCGCGGCCAAGCCGGCGATGGAACCTGATGCGCCGGAGGCGCACCAGCCGGAGCGGCCCATCCGGAAGCGCCCTGCGGACTGTCACATACTGCACGACCTGGACCTGATCCGCTTCTACCGCGAACGCATCACCGATCAGGTCAGGGCTGCGGAAGAGCGGCTTTCCGGCGCCCGGATGCGGCTTCCGGTAGCCGGGACACCGCACATCAGCAGCATCGCCCTGGAGGAAGTTGAGCTGGCCGCCTTGGAGCTCGAGCGCCTGCGCCGCAAGAAGCACGCCTTCGAGAAGGACGAGCATGGAACCATCCGGTCCGCGCAAGCGATCGACTTCCTGCCGGCCAGCATCACCGAGCAGGATGTCGCTCCGCGCCGAAGCGACAAGTTCCTGTATCTGGAAGCGGCGGGCTACCGGCCTCCCGATCGCGCGCAGAAGATGCTCGAAGACCAGCTGCTCGGGACTTTGACTCTGCCATCCCGGGCGCCCAAGACCGCGAGCGCGCCGCCGGCGCCCGCGACACGCCGGCGCGCCATGACTCAGCGCGAGATCGCGTAGTCGAAGTGCAGTTCCCTGAGCCGTCGCCGGCATCGGGCCTCATGCGCCAGGAATCCGCCCGCGAACGGACGCTGCAGGCAATTGGATTGCATTTTAGCTATCCGCGGCGCCGCGCGAGGACGCGCGGCGCCTGACAACCCGGACAAGCCGGCTGTCGGTCTCGCCAGACGTCGCTGAAGACGTCGCACCTCATTCGATCCCACCACGCTCAATCGTGAATACGAAGGGTCCGCAGTGAACCGGACTTGCGCCGGCCGCCGCCGCTTCGCGTGCGCGACGGCGGCCGGCGCTCGAGGAGCGACGACCGGAAAGAGCACGAGATCGCGGCACACGAACCGCGGCCTCCACGCACCGCCGCGACAGTCGAGAGGCACAGCATGACAGCTTTGCGCAAGCCGAAGACCGATCTTCAGACACGATCATCGCATCGCACCTACCGCGACCCCAACCCAACCGACGTCGCGATCTGCCGCCAGGTCAACAGCGACGACGATCTCGTCCGCTTGGCCGTCGGCGTCGACCGCGTCGAGTTGCGCCAGGCGCCAGGCGGCGGATGGATCCCGGAGGTCATGACCGGCGCCATCGTCCAGGCGCTGCGCAGCATCGACCTGGTCGGCGGCTCGGCCGATCCGCGCGCCGAGCGCCTCGAGCGCGAGATGCGGCGGCGCCTCGCCGATGCCCTCGCCCGCATCCGCGTGCGCTGCAATCGCCGCCTGCTCGCCGGCGTCACGAGTATCGTCACCGCCGACACCGAGCAGCGCGTGCTCGTACTGGCGTTTGCGGGACGGGACGTCGCTTCATGCGAGTGGCATCTCGCCATCTCCGATTGACCTCAAGCCGGCCAAGCGCCCGCCGCGTCGGTTGCGCGCGGCGGGCGCTCGGTCCTTGCCGCAATCTCCCTTGGCAACGACAGGAGAGGCGCATGGCGCGCAAACCCGAGGTGCTGCTCGAGGGCTGGCAGCTCCTGATCCTTCATGGCAGGCCGTTCCAGCTGTGGGGCTACGCCAGCAATCATCCCCGCCTCGGCGGTTTCCGCCGGCATATCGCGACCTCGCGGGTGCTCAAGCTTCACGGCAATCGCGCGGAGACGGTCAACACGATCTACGAGCTGCGTTATCCCATTCACGATGTCGTCTTTCACGGCGCGCTGCCGATGCGGGTCCTGATCGGCGACCTCGTCGCCGAACGCGAGCACCAGGACATCTGGCGCATCCGCCGCGGTCGCCAGCGCTTGTCCACCGGTCTGCCCGGCTTGCACGCGGCGGTGCTGGCCATGCTCGCGCTGCTGGACCGCGAGCGGAAGCGCCCCGGCTGACCCAACCGACTGCCCGCTACCATTCAAGGAGGCTCCATGCCGTCACAAGTCGTCCTTCTGTCGCCCCCGACGATCCATGCCATTGCGAGCCAGGGCTGGATGGCCCTGGGCCGCGCATTCGGGATGCGCGACATGGAAGCGAAGCTCGTGATCGGGCCCGATGGCGGCACCTCCATCCGCATCCATCTGGATCCGGCCGTGCATTATCCCGAAGGCCCCTGCGGTTTCGTGGACGACCTCTACGCCCTGCTGCTGACAAGCTCGCAACCGGATGCACGCCCGGCGGCGGCGCCCAGTCTGCCCGACGAACTGGTCGCGAGCCTGCTGCAGGTGACACAGAGCGCTCTGGAGGAACTGCCGAACCTCTCCGGCCATGACCGGCTGGACATTGCGGCCGCCTTCCCAGCGGCGCGGCGGTCGGCGGCGACACCTCGGCCGCTCCGCCGGCGTGCACCCGCCAACCCCTACGAGGCCAATCTGCGCATCGTGGCCGAGCGGCTGCAGCGGATCGCAGCACCCGCGCTGGCCCGGCTGGACCGGAAGCTGGCAAGCTACCAGGCCCGCTTGCGCGCAACCGGCCTCGAGGAGGCCATCCTGCGACTGGGGCTCCAGGCGGAGCTCGGATCGAATCTGCGGCTCGATCGCACCGGACGCCGGCCCAGACCGGTTCTGCGCTGGCGCAGCCGCCGCGGCGGGCTCCGCGACCTGCTGCGGGGCACGCACAACGGACTATCCGCCCTCCAGCGCATGGCCGAGGCGATCCATGACGCCGACATCCGCGATGAGTCGTGGCTCACCGTCCAGAGGCTGCTCGAGCTGCACGCCATTCTGCTCTCGGACGTGCCGGGCGAAGAGTTCTCGGGGCGGCTGCGCACGGGCGAGATGCGCATCCAGTCGCCCTTCGACGGGCATGTGAGCGTGCTCGAGCTGCCCGGCGAAGAGGTGGCTGAGGCCATGGCGGAATTCGCCGCCGGGTTCGACGCGGCCTTGTGGCGGGACGTGCATCCGGCGATCCGGGTCGCCCTCGCCCATGCCGAGCTCGCCCGCATCCATCCCTGTTCGGATGCGAACGGGCGGCTGGCCCGCCTGCTGATGCAAGGTCTGTGGCTCGAGGCCGGGCTGCCGGCCCTGCCGCTCGACGCCATGCTCCACTGGAACCGGGCGGCTTATCTTCATCACGCGGCCCGGGCCGTCCAGCGGGGCGAGTTGCTCGCTTTCCTGCAATTCCTGCTGAAGGTCGTCGACGCCGCCCTGCCGGCCGCCAGGCACATGGCGCGGCGGCTGGCGCCCCGGGCAGCGCACATCCGCGACCGGATGATCGACCTCAATTGCAGCGGCCGCTTCGCCATTCGCGCCGGAATCCATGCGGCCTCCATGCTCCTAGGCCCCGACCCCATGTTCGTGCGCCGCACCCTGCACGGCGTCGAACTGAGCTGCTTCCTCCAGGACAGCGGATGCCTCGACGAGCTGGACGCAACCAATCTCGGCTTCTGTCTCGGGGGCTACGAAAGCGACACCATCTGCTCGGCGCCCATCGCCCAGGGACTGCTCGCGGCGCCGCTGGCGCGGCTGTAAGCCCCGGGCCAGCGCCGCTCTCGCCGACAAGCCGACAAGCCAGCAAGCCAACAAGCCAACAAGCCAGCAAGCCAGCAAGCCGGCAATACCGCCCGCGCGCGGCGGCGGCATCGCCACTTGCAGGAATACAGGAGTGACGCATGGCCAACCAGATCATCGCCTGCCCGCCGACGCTGTTGCGATCGCTGGTCGCCGCCATCGATGCCGAGAGGCGACCGGCGGTTGGCGGGCTCCGCTTCGAGCTCCTCGGCGGCCTGCATGGGTTCGACGCCGTCTGCATCCACGCCGAGGACCCGCGCCTGGTTCTCTCCACCAGCGCGCACGCCGAACCACGCGTGTTCGTGCTGCTGCTCACCTGTGAGCAAAGCCCCTCGCCGACCTACCAGCCGCTGCCGTTGCCCGATGACCTGGCGATCGAGATGCTCGACCGGCTCATCCGGGCGGCGCCGGAGTTGCCGGACCTCGAAGGCCATGAGCGCCTGGCGCTGGCCGATCTCCTGCTGGCGGCGCAAGCGGCCGCGAACCGCGCGCCGCTGCGTCACGCGCCACGCGGGCCGGAGAACGAGTACGAGGAGCGGATTCTGGCCTCGGCGATCGAGCTGGAGACGTGTTGCGCCACCCGGCTGGGGAGCTTCGATGGCGCCTTCGCAGCGCTCCGCGGGCGGGCGCTGCAGAGCGGCCTCGCCTCCACCCTCCGGTCGCTGTCGGCAGAGGGTCCGGTCATCGATGCCCTGACGCTGCACCCGGCCGGCACCGACCGGTTCCGGTTGTCCGGCGGGCGCCGGGCGCGGCGGCGTCTCGCCGCATGCCGGCGCCGGGCGGCCGCCGACCGGCTGACCCTGGATTCCGCGCGCGCCGCCAGCGCGGCCTGCGAGTTCGCGGCCATGCCATGCACCGGCCGAAGCGTCTATCTGCACGTCGCACGTGGTAGCGGCAACGACCGGAACTGGCGGGCCGAATCCGGGATCTGGCGCACGGGAACACCCAGGCGCGAGCGCGGACTTCCCCGGCCAGTCCCGACAGAGGCGCTGTTCACCGCGATGCGCCTGTTCGACGGTGCGTTCGACTGGCACCTGCTTGCAAACGCCCATCCGCTGGTGCGGACGGCGCTTGTTGCGGCCGAGCTGGCGCGGCTGCAGCCGCTATCGCGGGACAACGGCCGGTTCATCGTCCTGATGGTCACGGCGGCGCTCGAAGAGTTCACGGCCGGGCCTCTGCCTGTCCTGCCTGCTCTGCACCGCCAGCGCGGGGCGTTCGCAGCCGCGTTGTCGACGGCGGTCGAGCACGGGCAATTGGCGCCCATCCTCGACACCCTCATCGACCTTGCACGCGAGGCGATCGTGATCGGTGACCGGATCATCCAGGCGGTCGCGCCCGGTTTCGCGGAGGTCGCCGAGGCGCTCGTCGCCAACGGGATCGAGCGCCACCAGGCGATGCTGGCCGCACGCAAGGTATTCGGGGCGGTGCTCCTGGAAGAGGACGATCTCGCCGACCCGCCGGAGCGAGCCCAAGCCTCCCGCCTCGCCCTGCTGGTTGCACAAGGCCGCAGACTCATCGATCCAATTGCGGCCGGCGACGCTGCCTTGCGGTCGGCTGCCGCGGTCAGGCAGGCGCTCGCCGGGACATAACGCAACGGAGTCTGCGTTGTTGGTTCGTCGCCGCGGCGAATTCCTCGCGGGAATCAATGGCCCGTTCTGTCACGCAAATTCTCTTCCCGGAATCGAGTTCCTCGCCACGCGGGAAACCAACATTCCCTGCATGAGCAGGGATCAGTCCATCCGAGCAACGAAAACTTCTTCGCATACCCAACCTTCCGGCAGGCCGGGGGAGCCTTCAATGTTTTTGACCGAAGTCGAACTCCAGACGTTGACAGGCCAGAGGCGCAGCAAGGCGCAGGCACGTACGCTCGAGCGCATGGGCATCGAACACCGTGTGAATCTCCGCGGCGACGTTATCGTCTCTCGTCGGCGCGTCGAAGAGATTCTGGGATGCTCATCGCAAACTGCCACCACACGTGCACCAGTCGAACCGAACTGGAAGGCGCTCGCGAATGCCTAAGCAGCGCCTACCCGAGAACAAGGGGCTTCCCAAGCGTTGGCAGCACACCCATGGCGCGTACTATTTCCGAGTACCGCCTGGCGAGGAGCACAGATGGGAAGGCAAGAAGCGATTCCGCCTGGGGTCCACCCTCGCAGAGGCTTACAGAAGTTTCGCGGACCGAACGGACCTCGACGCCGCGCCATGCCGAACCATCGGCGACCTGATCGAGCGGTATCTGCTGGAGGTGCTTCCCACGAAAGCGCCCAAGACACGTCGAGACCAGCCGGCTCAGATAGGGCGGCTTCGCGCCGTCTTTGGCGAGATGCCGGCGTCGTCCATACTCCCGAAGCACGTCTATCGATACGCGCGACTGCGGAAGGCGAAGACCGCCGCAAAGCGTGAGATCGAGATCCTGTCCCATATCTTCACCAAGGCCGTGGAGTGGGGCGATATCGATCGACATCCATTTCGCCACGAGGTGAGGCTCCCCGGTGGAAAACCGCGGACCAGGTACGTCGAGGACTGGGAGATTGAGGAGTGCTTCACCCTACAATCCAAACGCCGACGCGGATCAATCGGCGCCGTTCAAGCCTACATCCGCGTGAAGCTGCTGACCGGCATGAGCCGCGGAGACCTCTTGCGTCTCGAGATGGCGCAGCACTTCAAGGAGGATGGCATCCACGTCCAGCGGCACAAGACTGCGAACTCGACTGGGAAGATCACCGTCTACGAATGGACCGATGAACTCCGTCGCGCGGTTGAGATTGCCCTGGAGGTACGCCCGGCTGCCTCGTCATTCCTGTTCTGTAACTCCAATGGTTGCGGGTATTTCGATGAGAAGACGGGGGAAGCCAAGGGATGGGACTCCCTTTGGCAGGGCTTCATGACTCGCGTTCTCGATGAGACGAAGGTGACCGTGAGGTTTACCGAGCACGACCTCCGGGCCAAGGTCGCGAGCGATGCCGACACCCTGGAGAGGGCGCGGGCGCTGATGGCCCACATCGATGCGCGCCTGACCCAGCGCATCTACCGCCGCAAGCCTGAGCGCGTTCGCCCGCTGAAGCGAAATCTATGACACACATCAATTCTATGACACAGATACGCAAGAGAAACACGATAACTTATTGCGCTAATTGAGAAAATACGCGAAAGCTGGTGAGCGGTACTGGTTCAATCCCAGTACCGCCCACCATTCCCATACAGATCAGCAAGAGCACTCCCTATCCGACGCGCTTGCCGCACGTTGGCGTGACAGCCGAGATGGCCCTGCTTCGATCGGCCCCAACGTGGTCGCGACGCCAGCCACGTCAATGGCCCCGGTTGCTCCGCCGACCAATAGCTGCAGATGGCATTTCCTGGTCTTCGACATTCGCCAGAATCCGCTGAGAACCGCGCGACGGCGCGCGTCCATCGACTGCGGGACGTTGAATGACGCCGCCGCCGGTTGTACACAATCCGACTGCTCGCATTCAGAGGAGACGCAACATGGATCGCTTCACCGGCGGCTGCCTGTGCGGCAACGTCCGAATTGTGGCGACGGGGCGACCGTACCGGGTCGGGATCTGCCACTGCCTCGACTGCCGCAAGCATCATGGGGCGCTGTTTCACGCCTCCGCGATCTTTCCGCAGGATGCGGTGACGATCGCGGGCGAGACGCGCGACTATGCCGGGCGGTTCTTCTGTCCGCGCTGCGGGTCCTCCGTCTTCGCGCGCAGCGGAGATGAAATCGAGGTGAACCTGGGGTCGCTCGATGCCCCGGACCAGCTGCAGCCGACCTACGAGCTCTGGACGTGCCGGCGCGAGTCCTGGCTGCCGCCGTTTCCGCTCAGGAAACGATACGAGCGCGACCGTGAGGAGACGGGCCGCGCCGAGGCTTAGGCCGCACCGACGGCTATGACAAGTTGGTGACCAAGAGGGCGGCCGCGGCGTTGAGGGCCTGCCAATAGCTGTTGAGCGTTCCTCCGATTGCCCGCGTCGACTGATTGACTGTTGACGGAACGATCGCACAGGAAGAGAGTCTGGCGGCTAGGATCGGCAAGGGAGGGGCGCGTGTACCAGCTGCTTGCATCCATCAGCACCCAGGACCTGGCGCTGCGCCAGACCCCGGCCTTCGCGGCCTCGTTCCTCATCGCCGCCCTGTTCTACAAGTTCGGCAGCTTCGCGCTCGAATGCGTGGCCTTCCTCGCGACGTGGTTCGCGATCGATGCCGGATTCCAGCTGGTCAACCGCCTGAGGGCAGCGAAGGCCCGATCCTCCGGACCGCGGACCTGATGTCATGGCCCCGGGGCGGCGCGTCCGGGGCAGCGTAAAACCGCTTCCCGGCGACACCGGCGGGGGCGCGGCGAAGGTCGTCGTCACGCGCGGCGGATCGGTCGTCGCCGCGGCGCGGGTGGCCCGCAACGGCAGCTTCCAGACCGCGATTCCCGATGCGCCCGACCTGGTGGTGACCGTCTTCGGCCGGGACAACCGCGTGCTGCGCCGGCGCCTCAAGGCCGGCCGCGCCGTGCGGCTGGATCTCGGCAGCCTCAAGCTGCCGGCCAGCGAGTTCCCGCCGGGGATCTTCGGCCAGGCGTGGGATGCCGCGGCCGAGTGCCCGCTCACCGGCGGCCGCGCGACGCTGCGGCGCGACAAGGCGATCGTCGCGACGGTGCCGCTCGACGGCAACGGCGGCTTTGCCATCGAGCTGACCGAGCAGATGCTGCTGCCGGCTGGAACCTATCACCTCAGCGTCGACGTGCCCGGCTACGCGCCGGCCGCCTGTACGATCATTGTCACCGACGAGGTGACGTCGTACCGCATCGGCCGGGTCGAGCTGGCCGCGGCGCGCGCGGCCTGAGGCGCGCGGGCGATGGTCGCCGTCGTCGATGTCAGTCCGGTGCGGGCGCGCACGACCTTCACCTTCGATCGCCATCACCAGTCGGTCTCCGGCAAGGCGCTGTGTGTCGCCATGTCCCGCGACGGGCAACGCCTCTATCTGGGCGGCCATTCCGGCGTCTGGCGCTCGGACGATGGCGGCCAGACCTGGACGCATCCGGAACGGCCGCAGCCGCATCCGTTGACGACGAACGTCCCGGGGGCGCTGCTGCCGCCTGCGGTCTATGACCTGCTCATCTCGCCAGCCAATCCGGACATCGTGCTGGCGGCGACCGGGCGGGATTCGCGGCAGCCGGCGCAGAACGGAATCTGGCGCTCGACCGACGGCGCGCACAGCTGGCGCCGCGTGCACAAATTCGCCGCCGCCGACGGCCGGCTGGGCACGGTCGGCGCGATCACCGTGGCGCCCGACGATCCGCGGCTGATGTTCGCCGGCGGCCAGTTCGCGATCGGCATCAGCACCGATGGCGGCGAAACCTGGAGCGAGCGGACGCCGCAGACCCAGCCGAACGAGGCCGTCTTCTATGTCGTGAGCGCCGGGCGCCTCTCCGGCGGGGCGCGGCATGTCTACGCCGTGGGCACCCGGGTCTGGCATTCGGCCGACGGCGGGCAGAGCTGGACGACCGATCCGGTGGCGCTGAACGCCGGGTCGCCGGCCGACGGCCTCGGCTTCTCGGCGCGCTGCCTGTGCGTCGATCCTTCGAACTCGAGGCGAGTCTATCTGGCGCGCGCCGCGGGCGAATTGTGGCGCGGCGAACTGCCGTCCGGCGGCAGCGGGCCGATGACCTGGACGCAGCTGCCCGCCCCGCCGATGAACTACGGCGGCACCACCGCCAGCGGCACCGACTTCATCCTGGTGCACCGGGCGCCGGACCGCAGCCGGCAATTCATTTTCTCCGACCGGCGCACCGTGCATGCCGTCATCGAGGAGCCGGCCAGCCAGTCGGCCTGGACGCGGATCGACCCGTCGCCGGTGCATGTCGACCCGCACGGCATCGCCGTCACCGCCGATTTCGCCTGGGCGGGCGGCGACACCCCCTCGGGCCGCATCGTCCTGGTCAATGACGGCGGCGCCGTGGTCAGCAACAACGGCGCGGCGAGCTGGGACTTCGGCGCCGGCCTCTCGACGCTCGGCCTGGTCAACACGGCCGTCCTGCCCCGCCGCGACAAGCCGCCGGCGCTGGTCATCCAGATGGGCGACAACAACGGCTTCTTCAGCGCCGATGGCGGCCGCAACTGGCGGACGCAGGATTACCGCGGCGGCGACAATGACTGCTCCTTCGCCGATCCGCGGCAGCCGGAACGGCTGATCGTCTTCGCGCCGCGCCACGGCGCCCGCGCCATCTTCCTCTACACCGCCAAGAAGGGCGAGGTGCCGGACGGGTCCTGGGGAACCGACGACCGCCAGATCATCCCGTCGCCGCCGCCGCCGCCGGGCGAGACCAAGGGTCGCTGGAACGCGGTCAGCAATTTCTACAATCTCGGCTACCGGCCGCTGATCCTGACCCGCGACAACGAGCCGCCGCGCGCCGGCGGCGATTTCGTCACCATCGTGGTCAGCGACGACGGCGCCAGTTCCCGCCTGCTGCGCACCACGCGGATGAGCCAGATCACCGCGCCCACCGACTGGAACAGCACGGCGACCGACGACGGCCCGGGGGTCAAGGTCTTCCAGCAGGGGCCGACCCTGCCGAGCCCGATGATCGGCGTGGTGCAGCCGAGCGGCGGCCACAGCAACCCGACCTTCTACGTCGGCGACCAGGCCGAGGATGAATCGCAGCGCGTCTGGCGATGGCGGCGCGGCCAGCGCGGCTGGCGGGAAATCGTGCCCGCGGCGATCGGTCCCGGCCCGACCCGCGCGCGGCGCTTTTTCGTCGACCCGTATCGTCCCACCATCGTCTACGTCCTCGGCACCGACCACGTTTGGCGCTCGCTGGATGGCGGCAGCGAATGGTCCGTCGACCAGCCGCTGGAAAACGCGCTGACCGAATCCGGCGCCTTCCCGGTCGCCTTGACCGCGGAGGCCGGCTCCGCGCAGGTGCTGCTGCGCGACATGGTCTTCGATCCCAGCGATCCCGGCTGGCGCGTGGCGATCGGCCCGGCCGGCGTGTTCCTGACCCTGGACGGCACCAACTGGCGCCACATCCTGCTGTCCTCGGCGGCGGGGATGCGGCCCAACAACGCGGTGTACGACCGCGTCAGCACGCCTTGCGCCCGCATGCTCTACGTCTCGACCAGCAATCGCGGCGTGCTGCGCCTGGGCCCGCTGCCGCCGGACTGGGGGGCGATGCCGGGCGGCGTCAACGCGACGATCGGCAAGCTCACCATGCTCCGGGTGCACAATGTCGGCACCAAGTTCGGGCCGCCCGACGATCAGATGGATGTCGAGGTCGTCATCCGCCTCGACGGCGAGCCGGGGCGGTCGTTCGGCTTCCAGCTGCGCAAGAACGCCGAGGGCGAGGCGAACGAAGGCATGCTCGCGCTGCTGCGCGACGCCTTCGACCGCGACAAGCGCGTGCGCGTGGAATTCATCCGCACCGGCTGCGCCAGCGGCCGGATCATCCGTGTCATCCTGGAAAGCTAGCGAGGACGAGATGGCCCTGTTGAACTTTTCCGGCCGGCTGAGCCTCCTTCGCGTCCACAACAAGGGCACGAAGTTCGGCCCGCCGAGCGACCAGATCGACGTCGAGGTGGTGTTCAAGCTGAAGAGCCACCCCGACAAGGCGTTCGGCTTCACCCTGCGCGACGACACCAACGGGCCGGCCCATCGCGGCATGCTCGATCTGCTGCGCAGCGGCTTCGACCACAACTGGACGGTTTCGACCGACGCCGAGATCGGCACCGGCAAGAAGAACGGCAAGAGCATCCGCGTCTGGCTGTCGAAGTAGGATCGCTTGGCGCCCAGTGGCGCGTGTCGCGCCGGTGCGGGTTGCGGCAGTCGTCGCTCCGGCCTAGGCGGGCGCTATTCTACGATCTTCCAATAGGAATCCTTGCGCGTCACCTTCCCATCCTGGAACGTGTAGAAGTCGCAACCCCACACCTCGATCCGCTGTCCATCGCGGCGGGTGCCGGTGAGCACCCATTTCGAGATGCCGGTATTGGCCGCGTTGTCGACGAAGTGCTGTTCGCTCCCGTAATGGACGTCCGGGAGTCCCTCGAATCGACCGGCGAGCGCCTTGCGGACATTCTCCCTGCCTTGAAATCGTGACCCCCAGGGCTGGCTTCCTCTGGGCATTTCCAGCACGCAATCGTCGGCGAACAGGCTCATGACGCGGTCGAGATCGTGCGCGTTGAAGGCGTCGCAAAGCCGCCTGAGGCTCTGACCGATATCGGACATCTCATCCTCCCTGCACCTCAGCCGCTTCGACGGAGCGCGCATCATTGTAATCGCATGACGGTGCCGGAGGTGCTCGGCTGCGTCCGGCCGCATTATAGCCATCGCGCGCCGGCGCAACGCAAGCGAGGCCGCCGCGTTGACGACCGTGGTGCCGGTGGATATCCTCAAAGTACAGGATAGCAGACCTTATTCCGCCATTCTGGAATTTCACGAAACAGAGAGCCGCCGCATGGCCTATGTGCAGATCGACAAGCTGGTGAAGCGCTTCGGCGACGTGGAGGTGATCCGCGGCGTCGACCTGGCGATCGAGAAGGAGGAGTTCACCGTCTTCGTCGGCCCGTCGGGCTGCGGCAAGACCACCCTGCTGCGCTCCATCGCCGGGCTGGAGGAGATCGACGGCGGCGCGATCCACATCGACGGCCAGCGCGTCGACCAGCTTCCCCCCGCCAAGCGCGGCATCGCCATGGTGTTCCAGAACTACGCGCTCTACCCGCACATGTCGGTGTTCGAGAACATGTCGTTCGGCCTGCGCATCTCCAAGGTCGAGGCGGCGGCGATCCGCGCGCGGGTGCAGCGGGCAGCGGAGATCCTGCAGATCTCGGACTACCTGGAGCGCAAGCCGCGCGCGCTTTCCGGCGGGCAGCGCCAGCGCGTCGCCATCGGCCGCGCCATCGTGCGCGAGCCCAAGGTGTTCCTGTTCGACGAGCCGCTCTCGAACCTCGACGCCAAGCTGCGCGTGCAGATGCGCGTCGAGCTCACCGGTCTGCAGCGGCAACTGAAGGCGACCATGATCTATGTCACCCACGACCAGGTCGAGGCCATGACCATGGCCGACAAGATCGTCGTGCTCAACAAGGGTCATATCGAGCAGATCGGCCGGCCGCTCGACCTCTACCACCATCCGCGCAACCGCTTCGTCGCCGGCTTCATCGGCTCGCCGGCGATGAACTTCCTCGCCGGGCGCATCGCGGGCATTGCGGCGAACGGCGTCGAGGTGGAGATGACCGGCGGCCGCAAGACGCTGGTGCGCTGCCGTCCCGATGGCGCGGAGATCGGCGCGCCGGTGACACTGGGCATCCGGCCCGAGGCGCTGAACGCGGATGGCGGCGGCGATTCCCGCCTCTCCGGCATGGTCTACAATGTCGAACGGCTGGGCGGCGACACCTACCTCTATCTCAACGCCGCCGAGGGCAAGGATATCGTCGTGCATGCGCCCGGCGACATGGTGGTGGCGATCGGCGACGAAGTGACGATCGGCTTCAACGGCGACAAGTGCCACCTGTTTCGCGAGGACGGCGGGGCCTTCCCGCGCCTGACCGCCTAGAAACGCGCCCGGCCGGCGGCATCCACGCCTGCAACCGGTCCCCTTGGCTTACAGACATGCAGCCGGATCTCGGCCTGGACCGGAATGCCGGGCTGCAGCACCAGCAGGCGCTCGCCGCGCCGCGCGGCATCGGCGAGGCCGGCGGCGGAGCCGGTCGTATTCGGCTCCAGGCCGATCAGCCGCGGCCGACCGTTCCAGGGCGCGTCCGGCGTGCCGCCGAGCTCGTACCAGAGCCACATATGCGGAAACACCTGCGCGTCCCAGGACAGCGCCACCGCGACCGCATCGTCCAGGCGGCGAACGGAGATCCACGGCGCGGCGAAATCTCCGAGAAAAGCCAAAGCGGCCACGCTGCCGCGCGGCGCATGGCGCAGATCGACCATACCCGCCTTCCCCGGCACCAGCGGCCAGCGGCCCTTGGCGCCCGGCAGCAGCGGATTGGCGGGCGGATCGTAGGTATCGTCGACGCGGATGGAGCCGGCGCCGCTCTGCAGCTCGAAATCGCCCGCCAGCAGGTCGGAGCCGAAGGTCGGATGATGGCCCCACATCACCGTCACCAGATCCGGGCCCTCGGCCAGCGCGCTCTCGCGGACGATGACGAGGTCGCCGTCGAGCGCGATCTCCCGTTCCATGGACACGGGAACCGTCTCGAACCGGCGCGTCAGTCGGATGCGCGTCGCCCCAGCATCCGGATCCGTCTCCGCCTGCCACGGGCTGATCGACGCCTCGCCATGGAAGCCGTGCCGGCTGCGACCGAAGGCGCAGGCATCGCCGCCATTGGGAAAGAGCAGCGGCCAGCCGCCGGTATAGCGGGTGAGCCAGGTCCGCTCGTCCGGCGCGGCGACGGTTTCCAGCGGCGCGTCGACCGGCTGCCACGGCACGGTGCCGAGGACGGAGAGGCCGGTGGCCTTGTGCGCGATGCGGGTGATAGTGCCGCCGACCTGGGGATTGACGCGCACGCGTAGCGCGGCGCTTTCCAGCACCACCCGGCTCATTTGATCGAGCCGGCCATCAGGCCCTGGATGTAGTGCTTCTGGAAGGCGAGATAGAGGATGACCATGGGTGCGCTGGCGAAGACCATGCCGGCCATGGTCAGCGGGATCTGGTCGCCGTAGCGGCCCTGGAACACGCTGATCCCGGCCATGAGCGTGCGCTTGGAATCGTCCTGCAGGAAGATGATGGCGATCAGCAGGTCGTTCCACACGTAGAGCGCGTTGACCACCACCAGGGTCAGCAGCGCCGGCAGCGACAGGGGGATGACGATCTTCAGCAGGATCAGCAGATCCGAGGCGCCGTCGATGCGGGCGGATTCGAAGATCTCCTTCGGCAGGGTGCGGAAGAAGCTGGTTAGCAGATAGACCGAGAAGGGCGTGATCAGCCCGGCATAGATGAGGATGGCGCCCTGATAGGTGCTGATCAGCTTCAGCTGGGTGTAGAGCACGAAGAGCGGCACGATCATGACCACCGGGGGAATCGCCATCAGCGAGGTGCTGAGCGAGAAGAGCAGCCCCCTGCCCGCGAACTGCATGCGGGCGATGGCGTAGGCGCCGAGACAGGAGACCACGGTGCTGAGCGCCACCGCGCCGGCGGCCAGGATGATGCTGTTGCCCATCCAGCCGAAGAAATCGCTTTCGAAGATCACGCTGCGGTAATGGTCGAGCACCAGGCTGTCGGGCAGGCCGACCTTGTCGAGGGTATATTCCGCGTCGCTTTTCAGCGAGGTCACTATCATGAAGGCGCTGGGCGCGAGCGCGACCACCGTCGCCAGCACCAGGATGGCGTGCTTCAGCGCGAGGTCTGGGCGCGGGCGGCGCGGCGCGGGTTGAGGGATCGCCGTCATCTCAGCCCATCTCCTCCTCGTTCGCGCGGCGGCGCATGGCGAAGAGCGGCACGATCAGCAGCAGCGACACCAGGAACAGCATGACCGAGACCGCCGAGGCGATGCCCGGCAGGCTGGTTCGGATGAGCGCGTTGAAGATGTAGAGCTCCACCACCATGGTCGAGGTGCCGGGCCCGCCGCGGCCGCCGCCGATGACATAGACATAGGCGAAGACAGCGGAGAGGATGGTGATGACGCTGACCACCACGTAGAACTCGATCACCGTCTTCATCTGCGGCACGATGATATGCCACAGGCGCTGCCACCAATTGGCGCCCTCCAGCTTGGCGGATTCGATCAGGGATTCGTCCAGCGCCAGCAGCCGCGCCAGGAACAGGATGATGCCGAGTGCGGATTCGCGCCAGATGATCAGCAGCATCACGGTCCACAACGCCACGTCGGAGGAGCCGATCCAGTCCAGCGCCAGGAAGTCGAGACCGATCCAGCGCAGCACTTCGTTCACCGGGCCGTTGAACTGGAACATCTTCTTCATGATCACGGCGATGATCGGGATCGCCAGGATGTAGGGCAGGAACAGCACCACGCGGTAGAGCTTCCAGCCCTTGAGGCGCTCATAGAGCACGACGGCGATGAGCAGCGACCAGATCACCATGAACGGCACGGCGAGCAGCAGCAGCAGGTTGTGCTGCACCGATTCCCAGAACAGGGATTGCGAGAGCACCAGATCGTAGTTGCGCAGGCCGATCCACGGCCCGTCGATGCCGCGCACCATCTTGAAGCTGAACTCGAAGATGCGGACCAGCGGATAACCGAAGACGAAGAGCAGCAGAGCCACCAGCGGCGCGACGTAGAGGTAGGGCGTCAGTCGCGAACCTTGGGTCACCGCTTTCGCCCCTGGAATGCTCTCGTCATCATCGTCTCTATAAGAAAAGAGAGCCGAGACGCGGCGGCGCCCCGGCTCTCCGCATCATCGCAACCTTACCCGGCCAGGTCCACGGCCCACGTCTTGTAGTTTTCGACGATGTCCGGGTTAAACTCGCGCCACTCCTTGGCGACGTTGTAGGCGAGCTCGCCCGCCTGTTCGCCGGTGATCTTGCCTTCGACCACCTGCTGCGCGGCGGGGAGCAGCGCCTGCTCGTAGAACTGCCCCGGCACCAGGTTGCCGAGATAGGGGATGTTCTCGGAGAGGCCCCAGCGCTGCCACATGTCGCGCACCGAGGCATCCTCGACGACCGAGAGGTCGAAGTTGACGTTGGCCGGCAGCCAGCCGGTCTTGTCGTAGAAGGCCTTCAGCCGCTCCGGCGAATTGAGATATTCGAGGAAGGCCGCGGCAGCTTCCGGGTTCTTCGAGCCGGCGGAGATGCCGATCCCCTGGGTGTCGAGGATCGGCTTGCCCGCCATCTTGCCCGGGCCGTAGACCGGCATGGGCATGACGCCAATGCGACCGCCGGTCGCCTTGCTGTCGGCGGGCAGGCGCGAGCCGATGGAAAGGCCGGTCGCCACCTTGCCGGCGACGATGAGGTCGATGCCGGGATAGAGCTCGGTCGAGGAGATCTCCGGATTGAGGAAGCCGGCCTTCTTCAGCTCCTCGAGCTTCACCCAATGGGCGTGATAGCGCGGCTCGCGGAAATCCTTCTCGCCGGTGAAGAGATCGACGATCTCGCCGGCGCTGTCGACGTTCTGCGCGAAGCCGTGGCCGGCGAACCACTCGCCCCAATAGCCGTCCTGGATGCCGCCGCCGATCGGCGAGATGCCGGCGCTCTTCAGCTTCTCTGCCGCTGCCAGCAGCTCATCCCAGGTCTTCGGCGGGTTGTCCGCGTCGAGCCCGGCCTTGTCGTAGAGATCCTTGTTGTAGATCCACACCATCGGCAACGGATACCAGCCGAGGCGGTAGATGTTGCCGCCGTAACGGCTCAGCAGGGTCGGGTTCGACGACGTGATGACCTCGTCCTTCACCAGGCCGTTCAGCGGCTTCACGTAGCCGAGCCACACGCTCTCCATGTGGTAGATGCCGTTCCACAGGTACTGGATGTCCGGCGCCTCGCCGGCGGCCGCGGCGGTCTGGAACTGCGAGATCACCACGGCGGTGTCCTGCAGCATCGGCTTCACGGTGGCGGCGGTGTAGGCCTTCACCGATTCGTCGACGAAGGCCTGCAGACCGGGCAGCTCCTGCTCGCCCCACCACCACATGGTCAGCTCCGGCGTGTCGGCGCGTGCCGCCAGCGACGGCAAGCCTCCCGCGACCGCACCGGCGCCGAGTGCCGCACCCGCCTTCAGCATCTGCCGGCGGGAGATCCCGCCAAATCCGTTCCTGTTCATCGCGTGTCCCAAGCCTCCGTTTCAGGTTTGTCTTTTCAGAACGTGCTCATCAATCCGCCGTCGACGGTCAGCAGCTGGCCGGTCATGTAGCGGCAGTAATTCGACGCCAGGAAGATCACCGTGCCGGCAACGTCCTCCGGCAATCCGGTGCGGCGCAGCGGGATCTTGCCCTTGTCCACGTACCATTCGATGAAGCCCGGCGTCTCGGTCTCGTCGACGCCGTTGATGATCGACATCGGCGTGCGCATGAAGCCGGGTGCAACCGCATTGACCAGGATGTTGTGCGAGCCGAGTTCCACCGCCAGCGACTTGGTGAAGGCGATGATGGCGCCCTTGGCTGCGTTGTATGGCCCGCATTCGCCGCTCGACGCATAGCCCTGGATCGAGGCGATGCTGATGATGCGCCCGGATTTCCGCGCGACCATGTGCGGGGCCACCAGTTTCGCGCCCATGTAGACGGATTCCAGATTGATGGCGATGGTGCGGCGCCAATCCTCCAGCGTGTCGTTGAGGATTGTGCGCGGCGGCGGGTTGATCGCGGCGTTGTTGACCAGCACGTCGATCCTGCCGAATTTCGCGGACGTGTCGGCGACGGCCTTGGCGTAGGCATCGTAATCGGTGATGTCGAGCGCATGCGCTTCGGCCGTTCCGCCGACGGCGGCGATCTCGGCGGCGACCTGGCGCAGCGTCTCGGGATTGCGCTCCAGCAGGATGACGCCAGCGCCCTCGCCCGCCATCTCCAGCGCGATCGCCCGGCCGAGGCCCTGGCCGGCGCCGGTGATCATGCAGACCTGTCCCGCGAGCAAGCCCATCGCGCCTTCCGCCTCCCCGCTCATCACTTTCCGGTATTCCGGAATAGCTTCTGGCATGCCGGATGACTCTAGGCCGCGACCCGAAGACGCGTCAAGCGCGGCCCCTCAGGCCAGCGCCGGCGTGCGATAGAGCACCTTGCCGCCGACCTTGATCTCAGCGTCGACGAGATATTTCTTCATCGCCGCCAGGTCCATCTCGATGCCGAGGCCCGGCGCCTCGGGCACCCGCACCTCGCCGTTCGCATCGGGCGCGATATGGGTCTTGCACATCTCCCAGGCCATCGGCTGCGGCTTCACCGGGTATTCGCAGATGCGGTGATCGGCGAGGCCGGCGAAGGGCTGGATCGACGCGCACAGCGCCAGATGCGTGGTGAAGGTGTGGTTCACATAGGTGACGCCCTTGCCCGCCGCGTAGTCGGCCACCTGCTTCGCCGGGCCGATGCCGCCGATGCGGCCGCAATCGATCTGGATGAAGCCGACCTTGCCGATGTCGATGGTGTGGCGCGCCATGTGGATGTTGTGCGCCGCCTCGCCGCCGGCGAGCTTCACCACGCCGGACCGCTTGGCGAGCGCGCCATAGGCCTCGTAGGCGCTGCCGTTGAACGGTTCCTCCAGCCAGGTCGCCTTGACCGCTTCGAGATAGGGTAGGCGCTTGGCGGCCGCCTCCACATCCTCGTTCCAGATCTGCCCCGCATCGATCAGCAGGATGCCGTCGGGGCCGATGCCCTCGCGCGCGGCGTTCAAGTGATCGGCGTCGTCCAGCACCGTTCCGCGACCAAAGGGACCCCAGCCGCATTTGACGGCGCGATAGCCGAGTTTCTTCGCCGCGCGACAGAACTCCAGCGTCTGCTGCGGCGTATCGCCGAAGAGCTGCGAGGCATAGGGCATCTTGGGATAGGCCTTGTCATAGCCGAGCAGCCTGTAGACCGGCTCGCCACGCTGCTTGCCGACGAGGTCCCACAGCGCGATCTCGACTCCCGACCAGGTATGCGCGGCCTGCAGCAGGTCCATGCTGTTCCATTGGATGGTGGCGGCGATGCGCGCGATATCGGCGGGCGAGGACACATCCTCGCCCAGCACCGAGGCGCCGACCGGCCGGCAGGCGCCGTGCGACATCGGGCAGACGAAGGAGGCGATGGAGGTGAGCGGCGAGGCTTCGCATTCGCCCCAGGCCTCGAGGCCGCCGGCGCGCAGGCGCACCACCAGGGCGTCCTGGCTGCCGTCGCCGGCATTGGTGACGACCGGCATGGAGAGATAGAAGAAGTCGACCGCCTCGATTTTCATGCAGGCCCGCCCTGGTTCCAGCCGCGGCATTCCAGAATACCGGACTACTGTTCAGATATGTAGACGGGCAGGTTAGCGGGAAAAAGCCGCGAGTCAACCGCCGCCGCCATTTCCGACGGCACCAGCGCGGCTTCCCCCAGAGGCGGAGTCCTAGTGGGCGCCGAGACGGCCGGAGAGCTTCGCCGCCGCCTCGCGCACGCGGGCGATCAGCTCGTCGCGGTTCTGCTTGCCCAGGCGATGCTCGGGCGCGACGATGCTGATGGCGGCGACGCAGCGGCCGCTGCCGTCGATCACCGGGGCGGCGACGCAGCCGGCATGCTCGTTGGTCTCGTTCAGCTCGGTGGCGTAGCCCTGCTTGCGGAACTTGCGGATCTGCTGGATCAGCTTGGGCACGTCGGTCAGCGACCTGCCGGTGGGCGATTGCCGCACGGTGCGCTTCAGCAGCGCCGCAAGCGTCGCGTCGTCCAGATCGGAGACCAGCAGACGCCCGGCCGCCGCCCAGTTGATTGGCACGCGAGAGCCGACGCGGCTGATGATGCGGATGGAGCGCGAGCCCTCCTCCTTCAGCAGCACCAGCATCATGTCGTTCTCGAGCACGGAGAGCTGCACCGTCTCGCCGGTGGTGTCGCGCAATTCCTCGACGATCTGGCTGCCGTCGCGCAGCAGGTCCACCTGGCTGCGATAGGCCATGCCGAGCTCGAACAGCTTGCGGCCCAGGAACAGGCCGGCGCCGCGCCCGGCCGGCTCGAGATAGCCGGCCTCGGAGAGCGTGCGCACCAGCTCATAGGCGGTGGATTTGGGAATCTGCAGCGCGCTCACGATGGCGCCGACCGTCGCCGGCTCGCCTTGCTGCAGCAGGAACTCGAGAATCTCCAAAGCGCGCCGGACGGATCGGGAACCGCCCTGCTCCTCCGCCGCCGCAGCCGGAGTGCCTTGCATGGTTGCGCGCGCCGGCGCCTTGCCGAGTTGGGTCATGATGGACGTTCAGACATCTTTGATCACTATCGGATATTCCAAACGATCGTGCAAATCCAGGCTAATAGGTGGCGCGCCCGCCGGTCAGGTCGAAGGTGAAGCCGGTGGTGAAGCTGCAAGCAGGCGAGACGGTCCACGCGATCAGCTGGGCCGCCTCCGTCAGCTCGCCGCAGCGGCGCATCGGGATCTTCGCGGTCATGTAGTCGACCGTCGCCTGCGGCAAGGCGTCGACCATCGGCGTGCGGATCACCGCCGGCGCCAGCGCGTTGATGGTGATGCCCTGCTCGACATAGTCCTTGGCCATGCTCTTGACCATGCCGATCAACCCGGCCTTGGTCGCCGAATAGGCAGTCATGCCGGCATTGCCCTCCTTGCCGGCGATCGAGGCGACATGCAGCACGCGGCCGTAGCGGCGCTGCAGCATGTGCGGCAGCACCGCCTGCGACAGCAGCAGCGCGCCGCGCAGGTTCACCCGATAGACCAGGTCGAAATCGGCCGGGTCGACCTCGTGCGCGGGAACGTTGGTGCGGCCGGTGATGCCGGCACAGTTCACCAGCCCGTCGATATGCCGGAGGCCCTTGATCGCGGAATCGATGGCCGGCCGGATCGAGTCCGCCTCCGTCACGTCGAGCCGCGCCGCCACCGCCTTGCCGCCGCGCGTCGCGATCTCCACGGCGGTCTTTTCGGCGCCGGCGCCATCGCTGTCGAGACACGCCACCTGGACGCCCTGCGCCGCCAGTTCCAGCGCGCTGGCATGGCCGATGCCGCGCCCGGCGCCGACGACGATGACCGTGTAGTCCGCTTTGTCGAAATAGTTCACCGCAACCTCTTCCCTTGCTCAGCTTGCGCCCGACGCAACCGGCGGCTCCGCTTGACCGCCTTTTTTAGCGCATGTTAGCGTATTCCTGCATCCTGAATATGTGTCCAGTATTTCGGAATGCGTTCGACGTCAACCGATGATCTCCTCCATGGCGCGCAAACCCGACTGGCGAATCGTCACAGACAGCCGCGACAAGCTGGGCGAGAGCCCGCAATGGAACGGCGCGACCGGCGAGCTCTACTGGGTCGACCTGTTCGGGCCGACCATCCGGCGCCTCTCCCCCGACGGCAGCCGCAAGGACTGGAAGGTGCCGGGCTTCGCCACCATCGGCGCCATCGTTCGGTGCGCCGACGGGCGGCTGCTCTGCGGCTTCGACAGCGGCCTCCATTTCTTCGACCCGCGCAGCGGTGCCGTCACCTTCTTCGCCGACCCGAACGAGGCGCGACCCGAGCTCGTCTACAACGACGCCAAGGTGGACCGCCACGGCAATTTCTGGGTCGGCAACTACGACGCCACCGAAAGCGCACCGCGCGGCATCCTCTATTCGCTCGACCGCCAGGGCAAATGGCGCATCGGCGACAGCGGCTTCACCGTCTGCAACGGCCCGACCTTCTCGCCCAGCGGCGACGTGCTCTATTTCAACGACTCGGCCGGACGGCAGACGCTGGCCTACGATCTCGATGGCGTCACCGGAAAGCTGAGCAATCGGCATGTCTTCCAGAAATACGCTGAGGCCGACGGCATGCCCGACGGCTGCTGCGTCGACAGCAAGGGTTGCGTCTGGGTTGCCATGTATGACGGCGGCAAGCTGTTCCGGCTGTCGCCGCAGGGCGAACGGCTCCTCACCCTCAGCGTGCCGGCGCGCAACCCGACTTCCTGCTGCTTTGGCGGCAAGGACCTGCGCACGCTCTTCGTGACCTCGGCCGAGGCGCCCGACGGCAGCGACCCCCAGGGTGGCGCCTTGTTCGCGGCGGACGTCGATGTGCCGGGGCTGCCCGAGCCCGAGTTCCACCCGCCGGCCGCTGCGGCCTAGCCACTTTCACCAGACACGGTGACGTCATGCCCTTCGAGACCGTCTCGCCGCGCTTCGCCGGAACCGCGCCGCGCCTGAAGATCACCGACGTGGAATGCCACGTCCTGCTGGCGCCGGACTACGACGCCAGCTTCACCTCCTCGGCACAGGACAGCTTCGTCGTCATCATCCGCACCGATGGCGGCGTGACGGGGATCGGCGAATGCGACGCCAATCCGTGGATGGCCAAGGCCTGCATCGAGGCGCCCGGCACCCACACGATGGGTCTTTGCATCAAGGAGATGTTGATCGGCGCCGACCCGTTCCAGATCGGCGAGTTGTGGAAGAAGATGTATCTGGGCACCGCGATGAACGGCCGCCGCGGCATGATCATCCACGCGATGAGCGCGGTGGACATGGCGCTGTGGGACCTGTGCGGCAAGGCGCTGGGCAAGCCGGTGCACGAGCTGCTGGGCGGCGCCACGCGGCAGAGCATCACGCCCTATGCCTCGCTGCAGCCGGCCGGCCACCGTTTCGAGGAATACCGCGACGCGCTCTGCGCCTCGGCCGAGAAGGCGAAGAGCCTCGGCTTCAGGGCAATGAAGACCGAGATCACCATGAACGGCCCCTATGCCCATGGCGGCATGCGCGAAGGCTATGAGCGCCACACCGAGGTACTGGCCGCGGTGCGCAAGGCGGTCGGGCCGGACGTCACGCTGATGGTCGACGTGCAGTATCTGTGGCAGGACGCGGCGACCTGTCTTGAGACCGTGAAAAACTGGGGCGAGTTCAACATCTATTTCCTCGAAACCCCGCTGTGGTCGGACAACGTCCGCGAGATGGCGAAGCTGGTGGAGCGCGCGCCCATGCCGATCGCCTTCGGCGAATGGCTGGCCACCCGCTTCGAGTTCGAGGAATTGCTGGACGTGGGCAAGGTGCAGGTGGCGCAGCCCGATGTGGGGCGCGTCGGCGGGCTGGGCGAGGCGAAGATCGTCTGCGACATGGCCAAGGTGCGCGGCCGCACCATCGTGCCGCATTGCTGGAAGACCGGCATCTCGATCTCCGGCACGGCGCATCTGGCCTTCGTCACCGATCACTGCGCCTTCATCGAATATCTGCCGCCGCAGCTTTGCCACGAACGCCTGCGCCGCGAGCTGGCGCAGGAAGAGCTGGTATTCCGCCCGGACGGCACCATTCCGCTGCCGACCACGCCGGGCCTCGGCGTCGAGATCGATTGGGACGTGGTCAAGCGCTACAAGGTGGCGTAGCCGGGCACGAGACTGCGGCCGGGATCAGATCCCGAGCGACCGCGGGGGAACCAATTGCGCGAATCTGCGTTCTTGCTCCCGTTGGACCGAGACTGGCAGCCGGATTTCGGATGGGCCGGGAGTCTTCAACGGCGGGAGAATGCGATGTCCTTGGTCACCATCGTCATCACGCTCATCGTGGTCGGCGTGCTGCTCTGGCTCGTCAACACCTACATACCGATGGATGGCAAGATCAAGTCCATCCTCAACGCCGTGGTCGTTATCGCCGTCATTCTGTGGCTGCTGCAGGTCTTCGGCGTGCTCGATTCGATCCGCGGCGTCAACGTCGGCTAAATCCCGCAGGTATCAGACGTTCTCGGAAATGTAGAGTTCCGCCTGGATCTCGACCTGCCGCAGGCCGGTTTCGGCGCCGGCCAGCGCGGCCGCCATGGCCTCGATCGTCTTCGCCGCCAGCAGGGGCAAGGGCGTGGAGATCACCAGGTCGATCAAGCCTTCGATCAATGCCGCCCGGGTCTCCGGGATGAGTTCGTTGCACACGGCGACGACGCGGTGGCCGGCCTGCTCGTCGCGCAGCGCGTCGATGACCCCTTCCATGCCGCCGCCAGCCACGTAGATGCCGACCAGATCGGGATTGCCGTGCAGCAGGTCGACGGTCGCCTCATAGGCGATGCGGTCGTCGTCCAGGTTGAACAGCGGTTCCAGCAGACGGAAATCCGGGGCGTGCTCGCGGAAATAGCTGCGGAAGCTGATCTCCGCCAGTTCCTGCCCCAGGTAACGATGGCTGCCGACCAGGATGCCGACCTTTCCGGGCCGCTGCGCCGTGCGCGAGATGCACCAGGCGGCCGTGCGACCGGCCTTGCGGCTGTCGATGCCGAGAAAACCGGCGCGGGCCGGCGCGGTCAGATCGGATAGCAGCGTGAAGACCGGAACCCCCTTCTCGTGCAGCTCGGCGATCGCGGCGCTGACATGCGGATGATCCACCGCCACGGCCGCCACGGCATCGACCTTGCCGCCGATCTCGCGCAGCTTGGCAGCGATCACCGAGGGAATCAGCTCGTCGACGAATTCGAGCACGGCGCGGCCTTCGATGGCGCGGGAGGCACGCGTCGCCGCTGTCAGCTCGGCGCCCAGCGCCTGGTAGAAGTAGTCGTCCCGCTTCTGCAGCAGGAAGCCCAGAGTACGTTGCGGCGGCGCCTCCGCCAGGCGATGCCGCAACAAGCCGGTCGCGTGATAGCCGAGCGCCTCCGCCGCCGCCAATACGCGCCGCGCCGTGCCCTCGCGCACCGGATGCCGCTTGTTCAACACGCGATCGACTGTGGCCACGCTGACGCCGGCATGGCGGGCGAGGTCTTCGATGGTCGGCCGCCGTTTCATGCTCTGCCGCCGAACATTGATGGTTTCATTGATGGCTTCCCTCAACCTTCCGCGCCGCGGCGGTGATAGATTTTGATAGTTTCTATCATCGCCGCATTGAGGTTGTCACGGCCCATGCGTATGGTCCTGTTGCGTGGTTTTCGGCCGCCCGGCGAGGGCCGGCCTTGAAAGGATCAGCGGGATGTCGACAAGGTTCCAGATGCGCGACTACAGCCTGACGGGGCCGGAGAACGCGGCAGCCAGGGCCAAGGGCCTCGCTTCCGCCGAATGGTACCGCTGCGCGATCCCGCGCAAGCGGATGAAGGAACTGATGCAGCGCCGCGACGGGCCGGCGATCCGCGACACCATCACTTGGTTCGCCGCCATCATCGGCTCCGGCGCGCTGCTCTATCTCGCCTGGGGCACCTGGTGGGCGGTACCCGCCTTCCTGCTCTACAGCGTCATCTATGCCGGACCGTCGGATTCGCGCTGGCACGAATGCGGCCACGGCACAGCCTTCAAGACGCGCTGGATGAACGACGTGCTCTATCAGATCGCGTCCTTCATGGTGGTGCGGGAGCCGACCTCCTGGCGCTGGAGCCATGCGCGCCATCATACCGACACCATCATCGTCGGCCGAGATCCGGAGATCGCCGCGACCCGGCCGCCCTCCTTCCTGACGCTGGCGCTGAACGCGTTGCACATCAAGAACACGATCGCCGAGCTGCGCCGGGTGGTCCTGCACAGCCTCGGCCGCATGACCGAGGCCGAGAAGGACTACATCCCGGAATCGGAATACCCCAAGGTGTTCCGCGCGGCGCGCGCCTGGCTCGCGGTCTACCTGGCGGTGATCGCCGCGTGCTTCGCGATGGGCAGCGTGATGCCGCTGTTCTTCATCGGCCTGCCGTCGCTGTTCGGCGCCTGGCTGCACCTGTTCTTCGGCTTGACGCAGCATGCGGGGCTGGCCGAGGACACGCTCGACCACCGGCTGAACAGCCGGACCGTCTACATGAACCCGGTCTTCCGCTTCATGTACTGGAACATGAACTATCACATCGAGCATCACATGTTCCCGATGGTGCCGTATCATGCCTTGCCCGCGCTGCACGAGGCGATAAAAGCCGACACACCGCCGCCCTACCCCAGCTGCTGGGCGGCATACAGGGAGATCATCCCGACCTTGCTGCGGCAGGCGAAGGACCCGACCTATTTCGTGCGCCGGCCGCTGCCGGGCGCGCAGTTGGAGCCGAGCACTTCTTTCGCCGCAGCCCCCGCCGCATAAGGGAACAAAACCGGCGGCATCCGCATCAGAGCGCCGCAAGTATCTGGGAGGGAACATGAGCAACGCCGGCTGGATCGAAACCTGTCGCGCCGACGAGATCGACGAGGAGGATGTGCTGCGCTTCGATCACGGCAGCCTGACCCTTGCGATCTATCGGTCCGCCGATGGCAAATACTACGCCACCGACGGTCTCTGCACGCATGAGCAGGTGCATCTGGCCGACGGCTTGGTGATGGGCGACATCATCGAATGCCCGATGCACAATGGCCGCTTCGACTACCGCACGGGCGAGGCGAAGGGCGCGCCGGTCTGCGTGAACTTGAAGACCTATCCGGTCAAGGTCGAGGGCGGCAGAGTCCTGGTGCAGATCGGCTGAGGCATCATCGCATGGCGGACGGTGGGATGGTTATTGTCGGCGCCGGCGAATGTGGCGCGCGCGCGGCGCAGGCGCTGCGCGAGGCGGGATGGAGCGGAGCGGTCACCCTGATCGGCGAGGAGAGCCTGCCGCCCTATGAGCGGCCGCCGCTCTCCAAGGCCCTCATGGTGGCAGCCGGCGAACCGCAGGTGGCGCATCCCTTGACCCGGGACGCCGCCGCGCAGAAGGGTATCGACCTCCTGCTGGGTGCCCGGGTGGCTGAGATCGATCGCGAGGCACACGCCGTCATCCTCGCGGACGGACGGCGCATTTCCTATCTGAAACTTCTGCTGGCGACCGGCGCCAGGCCGCGGCGGCTTGCCGTGCCGGGCGCGGACAGCCGAGACGTCCTCTACCTGCGCAGCTTCGCCGATGCGCTGGCGATCCGCGAGCGGCTGCGGGCTGGCGCCCGCCTCTGCGTCATCGGCGGCGGCTTCATCGGCCTCGAAGTCGCGGCCAGCGCCGTCGCGCGCGGCTGCCGCGTGACCGTCGTCGAGGTAACGCCGCGCATCCTGATGCGCGGCGTGCCGGCGCCGTTGGCCGAGCTGATCGCCAGGCGGCACGAACAAGCCGGCGTCCGCTTTCGCGTCGGCGCGGGTATCGCGCGGATCAGCGAGTCCGCGGGCACGGTGAAAATCGGGCTCGCCGACGGCGACGAGATCGAATGCGATGTCATCGTCGCCGGGATCGGCGCGGCGCCGGAGACGCTTTTGGCGGCGCGCGCCGGGCTTGCCGTCGAGAACGGCATCAGGGTCGACGACCGCCTGCGCACCAGCGATCCCGACATCTTCGCCGCCGGGGATTGCTGCTCGGCGCCGCACGCGCTCTATGACGGCCGGCGCATCCGCCTGGAAGCCTGGCGCAATGCCCATGACCAGGGCAACCTGGCCGCACGAAACATGCTGGGCGGCGATCAGAGATATGAGGCGGTCCCGTGGTTCTGGTCCGACCAGTACGAGATGACGCTGCACGTTGCCGGCCTCGCCGACCAGGCGACAAAGCATGTGAAACGCGATTTGGGCGACGGCGCCGAACTGCATTTTCACCTGGCCGGGGACGGGCGGTTGCTGGCGGCGAGCGGCTTCGGCCCGCTGGGCAAGGTGGCGAGGGAGATCCGGCTGGCCGAGATGCTGATCCAGAAAGGCGCCAAGCCGGCGCCGGACCAGCTCGCCGCACCGGAGGTCAAGCTCAAGTCGCTGCTGAACGCCTGAACCAAGCACATCGGGGGAATCCATGCGCCACGCCAGACTGACCGTCGCCGATCTGCTGGCCCTCAAGGGCCAGCGGCAATTGAGCATGCTGCGGGTGGAGACGCTGGAGGAGGCGGAAGCGGCCGAGCGCGCCGGCGTCGACCTGCTCTCCGTGCCGCCGGAGATCCTGGGGCGCGAGTTCCGCGACGCAGCACCCACCTGCTTCACCTTCCCCGGCCTCGAATACGGCGATTTCGTTTCGGCCGAGGAATATCTGCGCGCCGCGTTCAAGGCGCTGAAGGCCGGCGGCGATGCGGTCTGGTGCGCGGCGAGCCTCCAGATCATCCGCCGGCTGCGCGACGAGGGCGTCCCGGTCTGCGGCCATGTCGGGCTGATCCCGGACAAAGCAACCTGGACCGGCGGCTTCCGCGCCGTCGGCAAGACCGCGGAGACGGCGATGCTGGTCTGGCAGCAGACCAAGGCCCTGGAGGAAGCCGGTGCCTTCTGCGCCGAGATCGAGGTGGTGCCGGCGCGGGTGGCGACGGAGGTTTCCAGGCGCACCTCGATGTTCATGATTTCCATGGGATCGGGCGCCGGATGCGATGCCCAGTATCTGTTCGCCGAGGACGTGCTCGGCAGCAATCGCGGGCACTATCCGCGTCACTCGAAGAAGTATCGAGACTTCGCCAAGCACTACGACAAGCTGCAGCGCGAGCGCGTGGCGGCCTTCTCCGAATACGTCGCCGACGTCAGGTCCGGCGCCTATCCGGCGCAGGAGCACATGGTCGAGGTCCCCGACAAGGAGCTGAAGCGCTTCCTGGCCCAGATCAAGGGCGCCTGATCCGAGCCCCTCGCCGAGATGTGGCCGCGCGTGACAGAGGCGCCATTCCATCCTCCCCCTGCGGCAGGCTAGGATCGCGCACCGGATGAAGAGCCGGTACCGCCGTGCGGGAGCGCGACCTTTGTGATGAAGAGACGCCGCCTGATGCTGACCTTGCTGATCCTGGGCGCCTGGATCGTCCTGCCGCTGGGGATCAGCTATCTGCGCTATGCGCCGCCGGCCTGGTCGTGGAGCCAGGCACCGCGGCATTCCTCCGGCCTGGCGCCGGATCCGGCGACGACGCCGGAGGCCGTGGTCCAGGTCTATGCGGCACGCGCCTTCAGCTGGCGCGGCATCTTCGCGATCCATCCCTGGATCGCGCTGAAGCGCGAAGGTGCGGAGAGCTATACCCGTTACGAGGTTGTCGGCTGGGGCGGCGGCACCAAGCTGCGGGCCAATTACGGCCTGGCCGATGGACTCTGGTATGGCGCCAAGCCGGAGCTGCTCGTGGATTTCCGGGGCGCGAAGGCGGCTACGCTGATCGACCGCATCGAGGCCGCGGTCGCCTCTTATCCCTACAAGGACGAGTATAGGACCTGGCCTGGCCCCAACAGCAACACCTTCATCGCCCATATCGCGCGCAGCGTGCCGGAAATGCGCCTCGATCTGCCCACGACCGCCATCGGCAAGGACTACCGCCCCTGGTATGAGCCGCTCGGCCGATCCCCCAGCGGCACGGGGTTCCAGGTGTCGGCTCTGGGCCTGGCGGGCATGACAATCGGCCTGGAGGACGGCGTGGAGGTCAACCTGCTCGGCCTCGCTTTCGGCATCGATTTCCGGCCCGCCGGGCTGCGCCTGCCCGGCCTCGGGCGGGCCACCCTGGCCGGCGGTTCCGCGGAAGCGGCGGGCGACTAGGTCAGAAGGCCGAATTGCCACGCTAGATCAAATGGTTGATATCTCACGCGGCGGCCCGGCCGATGCCCCAGCCGGCAACAGAGTATTAACCGTGATCGGCCCATGATCGTTCTCCACCGACCGACCGTCCAGCATGGCGCAATGACCGTTCCTGAAACCCACCTGCCGGCCCTGACGACGCGCCGGCCTGCACGGCCGTCCGGCAGGGGCGCACGCCCGTTCCTCCGGCGGGAGGCGGCCGCATTGTGATCACACCAGCTGTCACCGGTCTGTTGCTCGCCGCTCTGGCGCTCGGCGGCTGGCAGCTGCACCTGCTGCGCCGCGCCCGCCGCCTTGCCGACGCCACCCGCGCCTTCGAAGCCAGGGCGGCGGAACACGCGGCCACCCAAGCGGCGCTGAAGGCCAATGAGGAACGCCTGCAGGAGTTCAGCGAAGCGGCGGCGGATTGGCTGTGGGAAATCGACGACCAGTACCGCTTCACCATGGATACCGGCCGCATGCCGGCGGGCGGCCTGATCGGATCCGATCTGATCGGCCTGAAGCGCTGGGAGATGCCAGGCACCGATCCCGCCGACCCGGTCTGGCAGCGCTACCGCGAGCTGCTCGATGCGCGCCAGACGTTTCGCGAATTCACCTTCTCCTATGTCGGTGCATCCGGGCGGCGCCATCACGCCAGCATCAGCGGGCATCCGCTGTTCGACACCGAAGGCGGATTCCTCGGCTATCGCGGCACCGCGCGCGACATCACCGCCGAGGTCGAAGCCAAGACCAAGATCGACAGCGCCAACGCCCTGTTCGACGCGGTGCGCCAGATCCAGGGCAGCTACATCGCCGGCGTGACCCGCAAGCCCGCCTACGAGCAGATGCTGAGCATCCTGCTGCAGATGACCGGCAGCGCGTACGGCTTCATCGGCGAGATGCTGAGTGACGCCGCCGGCGAGCGCTACCTGAAGGTCCATGCCTTGACCGACATCGCCTGGGACGACCATTCGCGCCAGCTTTATGCGCAGAGCCTGACGGGCGGCTTCGAGTTCCGCAACCTGGACACGCTGTTCGGCGCCGTCATGCGGACCGAGCAGGCGGTGATCGCCAATTCACCCGGCGACGATCCGCGGCGCGGCGGCCTGCCGCCCGGCCATCCGCAGCTGGAGGCATTTCTCGGCATTCCGCTGTTCTCCGGCAAGGCGATGATCGGCATGGTGGGCTTGGCCAACCGGCAGGGCGGCTATGACCACGAGGTCGTCGACTTCCTCGCACCGCTGAGCGGCGCCTGCGGCGCGGTCATGGCCGCAATCCAGGCGGACGTGGAGCAGCAGCGCGTCACCGAGGAACTGCGGCGCAGCGACGAACGGCTGCAACTGACCTTGGAGAGCACCGGCGTCGGGCCGTGGGACTGCGACCTGCGGACGGGCGCCTTTCATTTCGATGCGACGATGCTGCGCAAGCTGGGCTACACGCCGGACGAGGTGGCGCCGACGATCGAGGCGTGGGACAGCATGGTGCACCCGGACGATCTAGCGGCAGTGCGCAGCAAGTTCGCCTCTTATCTGGATACCTCGGCCGACGTGTTCGAAGCGATCTATCGCCTTCGCGTCAAGCAGGGCGGCTGGCGCTGGCTGCTCAGCCGCGGCCGCATCGTCCAGCGCACCGAGGACGGGAAGCCGACGCGCATGATCGGCACCCATCTCGACATCACCGGCGTCAAGGATACGGAGATCGCGCTCCGCCGCAGCGAAGAGCGCTTCCGCGCGCTGGCGGAATCCTCGCGCGCCGTGCCCTGGGAGGCGGACGTCACCACCTTCCGCATCACCTATGTCGGCCCCCAGATCGAGCGGATCGTCGGGTTCACGCCGGCCGATTGGGTGGGCAAGGATCTGTGGCCGCAGCGCCTGCACCCGGAGGACCGCGCGCGCGTCATTCGCGAGGGCGAGGAGCGCGCCAAGGAAGGCATCGACCACAACCTCGAATACCGCCTGATCGCCGCCGACGGCCGCGTGGTGTGGATCCGCGATCTGATCACCGTGATCCGGGGCGACGACGGCCAGAAATGGCTGTATGGCGTGATGGTCGACATCACCGAGGAGAAGTCGCGCGAGCAGGCACTGCGCGAAAGCGAGTCCCGCTATCGCCGGGCGGAAAGCGTCGCCGGCATCATCCACTGGAACGCCACCGGACCTGCTGACAGCTGGCCGGATGCGCGATTGACGCTCTCCGAAACCGCGGCGACCTTTTTCGGCGTCGCCGCACAGGAACTCGACCTTACGATCAGGGAGCTCGTCACGCGTTTCGTGCACCCGGACGACCAAGCGCGGGTGATGCAGGAATTCGTCCGTTCGGCCGCCGTCCAGGACAAGGAATACGGGATCGAGTACCGTATCCTTCGCGGGGACGGCACCATCGCCATCGTCTCCGAGCTCGGCCAGCGCAACTATGACGAATCCGGCCGCCTGGTCGCCGCCTTCGGCACCATCCAGGATATCACGGAACGCAAGCGGACGGAGAACGCCCTGCGCCGGGCGCAGTTGGACGCCGAGATGGCGAACCGCGCCAAGTCGCAGTTCCTGGCGAATGTCAGCCACGAGCTGCGCACCCCACTGAACGCGATCATCGGCTTCTCCGAGGTCATGAAAGGCGAGCTGATGGGGCCGCTGGGGGCGCCCATCTACCAGGAGTACAGCAACGACATCCACGAAAGCGGCCGGCATCTCCTGGCGATCATCAACGACATTCTCGACTTGAGCCGGGTCGAGGCCGGTCAGACGACCCTCAGCGAAAGCGAGCTCGAAATCGAGAGTCTCATCGATTCCTGCCTGATCCTCGTGCGCGGAAAGTCCAACGCCAATGGGCTCTCGCTGACATCGGAGATTCTGCCGTCTCTGCCGAAGATTCTGGGCGACGAGCGCCTGCTGAAGCAGGCGCTGCTCAATCTGTTGTCCAACGCCGTGAAATTCACACCGCGCGGTGGGACGGTGCGCGTAAAGGCGGAACTGTCGGGTGACGGCCTCGATATCTCCGTCATCGATTCCGGCATCGGCATGTCCGCGGCCGAGATCGAGCAGGTCGCGAAACCTTTTGTGCAGCTGGAGAACTGGCTGGTCCGCAAATACGAGGGTACGGGCCTCGGACTTTCCATTGCCAAGGCGTTCTGCGAGCTGCACGACGGCGAGCTGCGGATCGTCAGCGAGGTCGGACGCGGCACCGCGACAACGATACACCTGCCGGCCAGCCGAATCCTTCCGGCGCCACGCAGCCGCGCGCTGGCGGAATAGCGGCGGCGCGCAAAAAAAGCGCCGCCAGTCTCCTGGCGGCGCTTCGTGTCTTAGGCGTGGTGTTCTGCGTCAGCCCATGCGAACCGGCTCGAAGCGCTGCGGACGGCGTTGACTGCCCTTGCCGTTGCGGGCCTCGGAGCGGCCTTGGCCGCCGCGACCATTCTGATTGCCGCCTTCGGCCGGCCGATGCGGGTTGGGACGCCGGGGCGGGGTATGGCCGTTCGCCGCGTCGACCCGCGCGCCGCGGTGCTGCGACGCCTCGGTCCGTGCGGGCTCCTGCCGGGCCGCTCGCTCGGCGCCATGCTGGCCGTGACGCGACCCACCGCGATGTCCGTTGTCGCCATGCGCTTCCTTGACGCGGGGCTGGGCATGCGGATGTGCGTGCCCGTTGCGGCTGTGCTCGTTGCGGCCGCGACCTTCGCCGGTCTGGCGATCATTGGGTTGGCGATCGCGCGCCGGGCCGTCGCGGAACTGGTGCTCGCGACGCTGCTCGCCGCGTCCCTCGACGCCTCCCTGGCGCGGCTGCTCGGCGCGGGCGTGATCGCGATCCGGGCGGCGGCCGCGGTGACCATTGCCCTCGGCGCTCGCGTCGGCATCGCGATGATGCCCGTGAGACGGCCGGCCGCCACCCGAGGCGCGATGGCCCTGCGCGTGGCTGCCCGAACCGTGATTGCCCGAACCGTGATTACCCTGGCTCGAACCGGATCGGCCTCGTCCGCCGCGTGCCGGCGGCGCGCCGGCGCCGCCGCGCTTGCCTTCGGCAATGTGCGCGGCATGGAACGGATGCTCCGCGTCAATCGGGACCGCCTGGCGGATGGTGCGCTCGATGTCGCGCAGATAGGCGCGCTCTTCGCTGTCGCAGAACGAGATGGCGATGCCCTCGTTGCCGGCGCGCGCGGTGCGGCCGATGCGGTGGACGTAGCTCTCCGGCTCGTTCGGCAGATCGTAGTTGATGACGTGCGTGACGCCATCGACGTCGATGCCGCGGGCGGCGATATCGGTCGCCACCAGCACGCGGACCTTGCCGCTGCGAAAATCGTTCAGCGCCTTCTGGCGGGCGTTCTGCGACTTGTTGCCGTGGATGGCATCGGCGCGGACGCCGGCCTTGGCCAGACCCTCGGCCACTTTGTTTGCGCCGTGCTTGGTGCGGGTGAAGACGAGCGCGCGAGAGATCGCCTTGTCGCCCAGCAGGGATTCGAGCAGCGCCCGCTTGTTCGCCTTCTCGACGAAATGCACGCGCTGGGCGATGCGCTCGGCGGTGGTCGCCACCGGCGTCACCTCGACGCGCACCGGCTCCTTCAGCAGGCTGGCCACCAGTCCCTGCACCGCTTGCGGCATGGTGGCCGAGAACATCAGCGTCTGGCGCTGCGCCGGGATCTTGGCGACGATGCGCTTCACCGGCAGGATGAAGCCCATGTCGAGCATGCGATCGGCCTCGTCGAGGACGAAGGCTTCGAGGCCATCGAACTTCACCTGGCCCTGGTTCATCAGATCGAGCAGCCGGCCGGGTGTGGCGACCAGCACGTCGACGCCGCGCGACAGCGCCTGGACCTGCGGGCCCTGGCTGACGCCGCCATAGATGGCGACGCGGCTGAGGCGCAGATGCCGACCGTAGCTGCGGAAGGAATCGAGGATCTGGACGCAGAGTTCGCGCGTGGGGGTGAGGATCAGCGCGCGGACACTGCGCGGCGCGGCGCGCCGGTCGGTGCTGGTCAGACGCTGCAGCAGCGGAAGGGCGAATGCGGCGGTCTTGCCGGTGCCGGTCTGGGCGATGCCGAGCAGGTCGCGACCCTCGAGCAGCGGCGGGATCGCCTGCGCCTGGATCGGCGTCGGAGTCTCATAGCCCTCGGTGGCCAGCGCCTGCAGCAAGGGGGCGCTCAGCTTCAAGTCGGAAAACGTAGTCATATGGTTTGCGTTCTTTCAGTTCGTGTGTCGTCGCGCTCGCCGCGCAGCCACACGCCGGCGCAAACGCGGATGGATAAAGGCGCTTCCTGGGAAGGGCCCGGGTTCAGACCCGGCATGCGCGCTAGTGCAGGGAAAAGTTGGAGATCAGGATCTCGGGACGGAGGGACCGGTCGAAAGACCGAAACAATCCTGCGCGCTGTCGCGAGAGAAGAGGCCCTGACGGCCTCGGCGGAGGGACCATGCGGGGATGGCGGTTAAAAGTCAATGAATCCGGATGCAGGGCAGCCATGCGCCTCCGGAATCAATGGTTTTCCGGGGCGTAGCGCGCGATCGGGAGCGGCCCTGTCGCGGAACCGATCCCTATGGCACTGGGTGAATCTCGGTCGGAAAAACCACATCCATGATCATGTCGACGTTCTCGCCGTCCGAGGACAGCGGCAGTGTGGCCGATTCCATCTGCATCCCGGAATATTGCCATTGCTCCTGGTGGCGGAAGAACAGCGGCGCCCGTCCGGCAACGATCCGCCGGTAGACCTCGAGCATGAAATCGCGATACGGACCGGGCTCGAACTCGTCGGCGAAGGTATTGGTAAGATCAAATCCGGTCAGGGCGACCAGATTTGAGCCGTCCAGCCGGAACCGGAAACGGAGGCGCGGCTCCCGCACGACGTCCACCAGGGAGATGTTCCCGAGCGCGTAGCCGACGTCCAGGGCGTCGATGTCGGCACGCGCCGGCATCGGGCGACCTCGGCACTTGTCGAGCCAGTATTGGTAGACGTTCCGGATTGCCCGCTGAGTCAGGCCGTCCGCCGCGATCTCCAGCACCTGATTCATCGCTCGCCGGTTGCCGCCAAGGATGGCGAATTACTAGCAAACCTCGTCCGCCGCACACAACCATAGGCTTTAGCGGGCGATCCCGAAGTGGTGGAATTGCGCGTCGCTGTCGCTGGCCCGCAAGGGAAGGCCGGGATCGGCATATTCAGGCGCAGCGGATCGCCACTATGCTCCAACGCTCGAAGGTGAAGGTGCCGTCCGACATGCCCGCCAAGAACGCCCGCTCCGCTTCCCGCACGCCCCCGGTGTCGCGCAACAAACGCCCGAACATCCTCTACATCATGTTCGACCAGCTGGCGCCGCAATTCCTGCCCAGCTATGGCCACAAGGTCGTGCAGGCCCCGAACCTCAGTCGTCTGGCAGCCGAAGGGGTGCAGTTCGACAGCGCCTATACCAACTCGCCGCTCTGCGCTCCCGGGCGCGTCTCGATGATGGCGGGCCAACTGGCCAGCCGCATCGGCGCCTGGGACAATGCGGCGGAATTCCGCTCCGACATCCCGACTTTCGCGCACTATCTGCGCCTCGCCGGCTATCGCACGTGCCTCTCGGGCAAGATGCATTTCGTCGGCCCCGACCAGCTGCACGGCTTCGAGGATCGCGTCACCACCGACATGTACCCCGGCGATTTCGGCTGGACCCCGACCTGGGAGGAGCCGAAGAAGATCCATTGGTGGTTCCACAACATGCTGAGCGTGACCGAGGCCGGGCCCTACGACCGTTCGCTGGAAATGGAGCACGACGACGAGGTGGCCTATACCTCGATGCGCTGGCTGCACGACCATGCCCGCGGCGACGACCAGCGCCCCTTTATGCTCTGCGTCTCGTTCATGCAGCCGCATGATCCCTATCTCGGTCCCCGCCGCGACTGGGAGAGCTACCGCGACGACGACATCGACCTGCCGGCCGTGCCCTATATCGCGCCGGCGAAGCGCGATGCGGTCGACAAGCGCCTGTACGACCTCTATGACCGCGACGAATATCGCGTCACCGAGGCCCATGTGCGGGCAGCGCGGCGCGGCTATTACGCGATGATCACCTATACCGACCGCCTGATGGGCCAGGTGCTGGAGGCGCTGCGGCAGACCGGCCAGGCCGACAACACCATCATCGTCGTCTCCGCCGATCACGGCGACATGATGGGCGAGCGCGGCCTGTGGTACAAGATGAACTTCTACGAACACTCGACCCGCGTGCCGATGATCCTGCACGCGCCGAAGCAGTGGAAGCCGCGCCGGGTGTCCCAGCACGTCTCGCTCATGGATCTGCTGCCGACCTTCTGCGACATCGCCACCGGCGGCAAGGGCGTCGACTACGCCGCGCCGGTCGATGGCCGGAGCTTGCTCGGCCTCGCCGGCGGCGACAAGAACTGGTCGAATGCCGTCTACGGCGAGTACATGGCCGAAGGCACCTTCCAGCCGGCCTTCATGATCCGCCGCGATCAGTGGAAATACGTCGCCTGCGCCGGCGACCCGCCGCAGCTGTTCAACCTGGCGGATGACCCGAACGAGATTGGCAACCTCGCCGGCGATCCGAAGCACGCGAAGATCGCCGCGGCCTTCGCCAAGGAGGTGGCGGAGAAATGGGACAGCGCCGCGATCCGCGACCGCGTGGTGAAAAGCCAGCGCCGGCGCATCCTGGTGCAGGAATCGCTGCTCAAGGGCAAGATCACGCCCTGGGACTTCCAGCCGTTCCAGGACGCATCGAAGCAGTACAATCGCAACTACGGCGCGGAACTCTACGACACCGACCGCCGCGCCCGCATCCCGCGGCTTCCGGAACCGCGGCAGGACGGCCGGAAGGCGAAGCGCTGAACGCCCCGGGCGATCAGCGATCGGCGAAGTGGTATTCGATCTCCTCGATCGTATCCGTCGGGAAGGCATAAGCGAAGCGCAGCGGCTCCCCGCCGGTATTCACCGTGACGTGCTGCGCATTGCCAGGAATATAGATGACGGTGCCCGCCCGCACGGCATGCGCAATGCCGTCGATTTCGGTGCGGCCCTCGCCTGAAAGCACGTAATAGACTTCCGGCGGCACGTGATGATGCAGCACCCAGGTGCCGCCGACCGGAATCTCCGCCAGCCCGAACGTCACCTTGGACGTCGGCGTCCCGCCCTCGCCGAGCAGTGTCTTCCAGCGGATCGAGGACTTCGCCCGCAGGTCCGGATCGGTGAGCTCCTGCCAGGGGCGATCGCCCTCTTGAATGACATAGCCGCCCCGCTTGTCGTCCGACATGATCCCCCCGCTCCCTATGTGGGGGCAGTGTGCCGCGAAGCCATCGTCTTGCCAAGCCGGGCCTGGCGCAGGCAACATGCGACGAGCCTGGAGTTCGGAGCGTGATCGACCTTAGCGGAAAAGTCGCCATCGTCACCGGTGGCACACGTGGGATTGGCGCCGCCATCGTCGAGATGTGCGCCGGACTGGGCGCGCGCGTCGTCTTCACAGGGCGCGACGATTCCGCGGGCGCCGGGGTGGTTGAGAAATGCGGCGCGGAGAGCGGTGTCCGGTTCCTGCAAGGCGACGTGACGGGACCCGGATTTCCCGATCTCCTGGTGGCGGATGTCCTGGCGCGGGAAGGTCGCATCGACATCCTCGTCAACAATGCCGGCATCCTGTCGCGCGGCGACGTCGTCGCGTGCAGCGATGCGCAATGGGATGCCACCCTTGAAACGAACGTCACGGCCGTATTCCGCCTGTGTCGCGCGATCGTACCGATCATGCGCCGGCAGTCCACCGCGACAGGCCGGGGCGGCGCCATCGTCAACATCGCGTCGGACTGGGCGATCGTCGGCGCGGTCAATGCCGTTGCCTATGGCGCCAGCAAGGGTGCCATTGCGCAACTCACGCGTTCCATGGCCGCAGATCATGCCCGCGACGGTATCCGCGTGAATGCGATCTGTCCCGGCGATACCGAGACCGGGATGCTGCTGTCCGAGCGCGGCGCGGCGCCCCGTGCCGATGTGCTTGCGGAACTGGGCAAATCGATTCCGCTGGGCCGTGTCGCCAAGCCGGAGGAGATTGCCGCGGCGGTCGCTTTCCTGGCCTCCGATGCCGCCGGATTCATTACGGGAGTCCTGCTGCCGGTGGATGGCGGGCACACGGCCTGGTAGCGCGGCGATGTATCTGCGCTGGCGCCGCGAGTGCGGGACTGGTCTTCACTCGGGCAGAGGAATGAACTCGCTCTCGCCGGGAACGGGCGCGAAACGCCCATGCCGCCAATCTTCCTTCGCCTGCTCGATGCGCTCTGCTGAGCTCGAAACGAAGTTCCACCAGATGTGCCGCGGCCCGTCGAGCGGCGCGCCGCCCAGCAGCATCATGCGGCTGGCCGCGACGGCGATGGCGAGCGTCTCGGCCCCGGGGGAGAGGACCGCCAACTGCCCCTCGGCAAGGCGCTGATTGCCAAGCTCGACGGCGCCGGCGGAGACATAGACCGCCTGCTCCGGCCAGAGCGAAGGCAGGGCGACGCGCGCGCCGGCTTGCAGGGCGAGGTCGACGCAGATCATCGGGTGGGGCGCCGCCAAGGGCGACTGCCGCCGCGCCATCTCTCCCGCAATCACACGCCCCTCCACCCCGGCATCGGAGAAGGCGGGCAGCGCGTCGCTGCCCAGGTGGAGGAAGGAGGGCTCGACTTCCTCATGTGTCCGCGGCAACGCGACCCAGAATTGCAGGCCGAACAGCGCATGCTCCCCGCTCCGGGCCGACTGGGGCGAGCGCTCGGAATGGACGATGCCGCGGCCGGCGGTCATCCAGTTCACCGCGCCGGGTTGGATCGCCTGGACCGTCCCAAGCGAGTCCCGATGCATGATCTCGCCCTGGTAGAGATAGGTCATCGTGCTCAAGCCGATATGCGGGTGCGGCCGCACATCCAGCCCCTTGCCCGCGGCGATGCGAGCCGGGCCCATCTGGTCGAGGAACACGAAAGGCCCGACCGCCCGCAATTGCGCCGTCGGCAGGGCACGGCGCACATCGAACCCGCCGACATCCTTGGCTTTCGCCGTGACCACCAGCCCGACCGTCATCGCTTGCCAGACCTCCGGACCATTTCTGTTTCCTGTGGCCGGCGACACCCTACGAGACGCCCCGGCCAGCCAGGCGAAGCTTGAATCTACTCCGCGCTATGCGGGCCAGCAATCGATGCCGTGCCATGCCTGCCGCCCAGCCAGATGGCCAGCCGCCGCACCACCACGTAGAAGACCGGCGTGAACAACAGGCCGAAGAAGGTCACGCCGATCATGCCGGCGAACACCGCGGTACCCATGGCGATGCGCATCTCCGCACCGGCGCCGCTGGCGATGACCAGCGGCACCACGCCGAGGATGAAGGCGAAGGACGTCATCAGGATCGGGCGCAGGCGCGTCCCGGCGGCCTTGACCGCCGCCTCTACCGGATCCTTGCCTTCCTCCTCCGCCTGTTTCGCGAATTCCACAATCAGAATCGCGTTCTTCGCCGCGAGGCCGACCAGGACCACGAAACCCACCTGCGACAGCACGTTCACATCCAGCCCGCGCAGCAGCAGCCCGGTGACCGCCGCCAGGAGGCACATCGGCACGATCAGGATCACCGAGAGCGGCAAGGCCCAGCTCTCATATTGCGCTGCCAGCACCAGGAACACGAACAGGACCGCCGCGCCGAAGACGAGCAACCCGGTGTCGCCTGCCAGCTTCTGTTGATAGGCCAACTCGGTCCATTCGAAGGCGAATCCGGCGGTCAGCAACTGGTCTGCGAGGCCTTCCATCGCGGCGAGCGCCGTGCCGCTCGAGGTTCCCGGCGCCACGTTGCCCTGCACCTCGGCGGCGGGGAAGAGATTGTAGCGCGCCACGCGATAGGCGCCGGAGATATCCTTGATCTTCGCCACCGCGCCGATGGGGACCATCTCGCCCAGTTCGTTGCGGGTCTTGAAGTTGGTGATGCTGGCCGCATCCTCCCTGAACCGGCCCAGCGCCTGCGCCGTGACGCGGAAGGTGCGGTTCAGGAAGTTGAAGTCGTTGACGAAGGTCGAGCCGAGATAGACCTCCAGTGTCTGGAACACGCGCTCGGCCGGCACATGGAACATCTGCGCCCGCACCCGATCGATCTCCGCGAACAGCTTCGGCGTCCGCGTGTTGAACAGCGTGAACACGTCGGCGAGGCCCGCCGTCTGATTGCCGGCGATCATGATCTGGGTCGCGGCCTCCTCGAGCGCCTTCAGCCCCTGGCCGCCGCGATCCTGCACCATCATCTTGAACCCGCCGGCATTGCCGATGCCGCGCACCGGCGGCGGCGGGACGGTGATGACGAACGCGCCGCGGATGACCCCTAGTCGCTGCGACATGTCGCCCAGGATCCGGTTGGCAGTCAGGCCCTGCGGGATGCGATCGTCGTACGGCGCCAACACCGAGAAGATGGCCGCCGCATTGGATGCGTTGGTGAAGGTGGCGCCGTCCAGTCCGGCGAAGGCAGCGGTGTTGATGACCCCGGGGGTCTCCAGCATCAGCTTGGTCGCCTGCATGACGACCTCGTCCGTCCGCGCCAGGGACGAGCCCGGCGGCAGCTGGATGATGGTGATGAGATAGCCTTCGTCCTGTGGCGGGATGAAGCCGGTTGGCGCCCGATTGAACTGCCACGCGGTGAGGCCGACCAGCCCTGCATAGATCAACAGCATGATCGCACTGATCCCGATCAAGCGCTGCGCCAGCCGTGCATAGCCGCTAGCCAGGGCCTCGAAGCCGCGATTGAACCAGCGGAAGAACACGGCAATCGGATTGAATCGCGCATGATGCTCGGTTTCGTGCTGGCGATGCGGCTTGAACAGGATGCCGCTGAGCGCCGGGCTCAGCGTGAGGGAGACGATCAGCGAGATGATCGTCGAGGTCGCGATGGTGATCGCGAACTGCCGGAAGAACTGCCCCGAGATGCCCGAGATGAATGCCGCCGGGATGAACACCGCCGTCAGCACCAGGGCGATGGCGACCAGCGCGCCGCCGACCTCGTCCACGGTGCGGCGCGCCGCTTCCTTTGGCGAAAGGCCCAGCCGCAGGTTGCGCTCGACGTTCTCCACCACGACGATGGCGTCGTCCACCACGATGCCGATCGCCAGGACCAGCCCGAACAGGGTCAGCGTGTTGAGCGAATAGCCGAGCGCCGCCATCACGATGAAGCTGCCGATCAGCGATACCGGGATCGCCACGATCGGGATGATCGACGCGCGCCAGGTCTGCAGGAACAGGACGACGACCAGCACGACCAGGGCGACGGCCTCGAAGATCGTGACAATGACCTCGTCAATCGACTTGGCGATGAAGTCGGTCGGGTTGTAGACGACGTCATAGGCGATGCCAGGCGGGAATTGCCCCTCCATGGACTTGAGGGTTTCGAGGATCGCGTCGGCGGTTTCCAGCGCGTTGGAGCCCGGGCGCTGGAAGATGCCGATGGCGACCGCCTCCTTTTCGCCGAGATAGGCGTTGAGGCCATAATCCTGGGCGCCAAGCTCGACCTCGCCGACGTCGCGCAGCCGCGTGACCTCGCCGTCCTCTCCAGTCCGCACCACAATGTTCGAGAACTGGCGCGGCTCGACCAGGCGGCCGAGCGTCTCCAGATTCATCTGGAACGCGCCCGGGTCCGGTGTCGGCGGCTGGTTGAGCACGCCCGACGCCACTTGCAGGTTCTGCGAGCGGACGGCCGCCACGACCTCGGATCCCGTCAACCCGCGGGCCGCGATCTTGTCGGGGTCAAGCCAGATGCGCATGGCGTATTCGCGCGCGCCGAAGACCTGCACGTCGCCCACGCCATTGATGCGCTTGAGCACGTCGACCAGCTGCAGCGTGGCATAGTTGGAGATGTAAAGCTGGTCGCGCGACTGGTCGGGCGAGAATAGGTGCGCCACCATCAGGAAGTCCGGCGAGTTCTTGCGGGTGGTGACGCCCAGCCGGCGAACCTCTTCCGGCAGCCGCGGCTCGGCCGCCGAGACCCGGTTCTGCACCAGGACCTGGGCCTCGTCCGGGTCGGTTCCCAACGCGAAAGTCACGGTGATGGTCAGTTTGCCATCGCTTGTCGACTGCGACAGCATGTAGAGCATGTCGTCGACGCCATTGATCTCCTGTTCGAGGGGAGTCGCGACGGTGTTGCTGATCACCTCGGCTGAGGCGCCGGGATACTGCGCACTGACCACGACCGTCGGCGGCGCGATTTCCGGATACTGCGCCACCGGCAGGGCGAAATACGCGATGCCGCCGATGAGCGTGATGAAGATCGACACAACGCCCGCGAAAATGGGGCGGTCGACGAAAAACCGGGCGAAATTCATGTTGGGCTACTCTGCCAGCGCCGCTTGCGGCTCGGACCCGATCGTGCCCTCTTCCGGGGTCACTTTCGACCCCGGTCGGGCGCGCATCAGGCCGTCGATGATCACGGTATCGTCGGGCGACAGCCCTTCGCGGATGATCCGCATCCCGTCATAGCCGGGACCCACGCGCAGGATCTTCACCCCGACCGTGCCTTCGGCGTCAACCACCAGGGCGATCTTCTGCGACTGGTCGGTGACGATGGCGCTCTCCGGCAGCAGGATCGCCGTATAGAGTTCCGAGCCGGGCACCCTTACATGGGCGAACTGCCCGGGAGTGAAGGTGCGCCCGGCGTTGCTGAAGGTCGCCCGGGCGCGGATCGTGCCGGATGTCTCGTTCACCTGGTTGTCGAGGAACTCGAGCGTGCCCTCGTGCTTCCACTCTTCCTCATCCGGCAGCTTGGCGAAGACCTTGATCTGGTTGTCGCGCATCGACGGCATGGCCCCCCGCTCGGCCGCCCGCTGGTACGCGAGGTAATTGGCCTCGCTCATATCGAAGTCGAAATAGATCGGATCGACGGACACGATCGTTGTCAGCAGCGTGACGTCACCGGAATATCCCCCGGTGATGAGATTGCCGGCGCTCACCTCGTGGCGGCTGATGCGCCCGGTGACGGGAGCGTGGATCTCTGTGTAGCCGAGATCGAGTTGCGCGTCCCGCAACTGCGCCTGGGCCACGGCGACGGCGGCCTTTGCGGCGCTCACCGCCTCGACCCGGTCGTCATAGTCGGATTCGCCGACGATGTTCCCCTCGCGCATCTTCTCGTAGCGCTTGAGATTGCGATTCGCGAGACTGAGCTGCGCATTGGCCTCGGCGAGCTGGGCCTGCGCCGATTCGATCGCGATCTCGAAGGGCCGCTTCTCGATCGAGAACAGCAAATCGCCCTGATTGACCATCTGGCCGTCGGTGAAGTGAATCTGCTCGAGATAGCCGCTTACCCGCGCGCGCACGTCGATGGAATCGACCGCCTTGAACTGGCCCGGGTATTCGTCCCACTCGACGATCTCCTTGACCACCGGCTTGGAAACGGTGACCGGCGGAGGGGCACCCGCGCCGGGTGCGCCATGCGCCGCCTGTTCGGCGCCGGTCGCCGACATCGCGCCACGCTCATGCCACCAGACGCCAAAGGCCGCGGCACCGGCGAGAACGATCATCGCGGCCCAGATGACCCGGCGCCGCCCGCTCCGGGAACTCGGAGACTGGGACGTCGCAAATCGCGTGGCTTCCGGACTGGTCATAGATCTACCCCGTTCTAATATGCTGCACCGATCCCTGACCATCGGAGGTCGCGGATCGTAATGGCTCGGTTTTCGGCTGTCGACCCAGGCTATGTCATGGCCGAGGGGACGAGCTATTCCGTCAGTGCAGACCCCACAACTGTCGCCGATGGCAAGACCCCAGGATTCTTACGGCGAATCTAGCGGCGAATAATGTCCCCATTTGAAACCGATCTCGAACAGCCAGTCCCGTGACACCGACGTGGCCGCCGATCGAGCAAGAAGCAACAAGAGATAGGTCGCCCGTGCCGCGCATCAAGCCCACGGCGCGACTATGCTGCAGCACTCCGGACATTTCCTGGCAGTATCATTGACAGAACCGCTCAGTTGCGCGCGCCCAAAGCGGCGGCCATTCCCGAACCGGCGCCCGCCACGCGCGCCGCCACCAGGTCAAGCCAGCGATCGGCGATGACGCGGCAGAATGCGGCGCCACGCTCAAAATGCGCGTCGACCTCCTCCAGCACGCGGCGCTCCACCGCCTCCGCCGCGGCGCCGTGGTGGCGGGTCATCGCCGCCCAGCAGTCGCGCGGAAAGTTGCGCGCATCCTGCCGGGTGACTTCCGGATGCGCCTGGATCCCATAGGTCGATCGACCGATCCGGAACGCCTGGTTGGTGCAGGCGTCGTTCCGCATCAGCAGGACCGCGTCGGGCGGCAGGTCGAAGGTGTCCTCGTGCATCTGCATGATGCGCAGCTCCGGCGCCATGCCCCGGAACAGCGGGTCGCGCCGGCCGGCATCGGTCAGGAACACTGGCGGGTATCCGACTTCCAGGCCGCCAAAGCGGTAGACCCGGCCGCCGAACGCGCGGGCGATGAGCTGCGCGCCGAGGCACAGCCCGAGCACCGGCACGCCCTGCGCGTCACATGCGCGGATCAGCGCGAGAATGGCGGCGAAGGCGGGATAGCCGGCATCGTCCCCCGCATGCATCGGACCGCCCAGGACGATGAGCCCGTCGAGATCGTCCGCCGAGGCGGGCAAGTCATCGCCGCCATGGGGAAACAGGGTCTGCAGGTCCGCGCCGCGGGCGAGCGCGGCTTCCCCGACCAGGCCCGCGGGTGTCACGGGACAATGCTGGAGTATGGCCACACGCATGGGAACCCGTCTCCGGATCGAGCGCAATGGCCGCATCCATGAAACAAAGCCTGTCGGGATTCAACAAGAATCAAGGCCTTGCCTTCCGCTTTGGCGGCCGGTTTGACGCCGGTCGCCGACCTCGCTAGCAATGCGGACGATCTGATGGGGGACGGCACAGCATGGTCTTGAAACAGGATACCGCCCGCAGCCCGGGCCATGGCGAAGTGCCGGACGCCGCGCTGCCGAAAATTGTCTATGGCCGGGGTAGCCGCCTCTATGACGCGACCGGCAAGGATTACATCGACGGCTCCGGCGGCCCCGCCGTCTTCTGTCTCGGCCATGCCCATCCGGAAGTGAACGAGGCGATCAAGCAGCAGCTCGATCGCGTCGCCCACGGCTATCGCTATAACTTCACCAGCGATCCGCTTGAGGAACTGACCGAGATCGTCGGGCGTCGCTGCGGCCCCGGCCTCGGGCACATGATCTTCACCACCGGCGGATCGGAATCGGTCGAATCCGCGTTGAAGGTGGCCCTGCACTACCACAGCGCGAACGACGAACCTTCCCGCCGGCGGTTCATCGCCCGCCGGCGCTCCTGGCACGGCAACACGCTGGGCGCGCTCTCCGTCTCCGAGTTCAAGGAGCGCCGGGAGCCGTTCGAGGGCGCGCTCATTCCTGCGTCGCATGTGTCGCCGGCGAACGCCTATCGTCCGCCGGCGGGCGTTTCGCCGGACCGGGTCGCGCAATTCTGTGCCGATGAACTGGAAGGGGAGATCGTGCGCCTGGGCGCACGCAACGTGGCGGGGTTCATTTTCGAGCCGGTGGTGGGGGCTGCGGGCGGCGTGGTGCCGGCGCCGGAGGGATATGCGCGCCTGGTGCGCGAGGTCTGCGATCGCCACGGCGTTCTGCTGATCGCCGATGAAGTGATGTGCGGCGCCGGCCGCTGCGGCAGCTGGCGCGCCCTGGAACATGACGGTGTCGTTCCCGACGTCATGGCCGTCGCCAAGGGCCTGGCCGGCGGCTACGTGCCGCTCGGCGCCACGATCTACAGCGACAAGGTGGCCGACTTGCTGACGCGCAAGGCCGGCGGCCCGATGACCGGCCACACCTTCACCGGTCACACCCTCGCCTGCGCCGCCGGCGTGGCCGTGCAGCGGATCATCGCCCGCGACCATCTGGTTGAGCGCGTGGCGCGCGACGGAGAACGCCTGAAGGCCAGGCTCACCGATCGCATGGGCGACCTCCCCGCCCTCGGGGACGTCCGCGGCCGCGGCTTTTTCATAGGCCTGGAATTCGTCGCCGACCGCGCCACCAAGGAGCCCTTCCCCGCCGAGCGCGCCCTGCACCTGCGCATCCGCGCCCGCTCTCTGGCAAACGGCCTGATCTGCTACCCGATGGGCGGCAATGTCGACGGCGTCAAAGGCGACACCGTCATCCTCGCCCCGCCCTACAACGCCACGGATGCGGAGTTGGAGGAAATCGTCGAGAAGCTGGATCGGTCCGTGCGGGAGGCGCTGGGGGATATTTTCTCCACCTGCATGGTACTACCGGGGCTCGCAAATCAGACTTGATTCGCCAGCAACGAGACCATTGCATACGACGCGCTGTTGTTCAACTATTGGGGTCTTTCGCGAAGCAGCCATCAGAGCCTGTTCCAGAATGACCAACCTCAACGTGGGTATCCTCAATGAAACTGACTCAGCCTCGCTGTCACTGCTAGATGCTAACGTGGCCGGCTGTCGTGCTTATGCTCTGGCCAAGGAGCTGTATCCGATCTGCAGGAGCATTACAGGAGCTGGGCTTCGACAGACACTTCACCGACTTCGTGACCAGCTACCCACGCTCACAATACATGAAGTTCCCAGCGGAACACCGTGCTTCGACTGGACGGTCCCAAATGAGTGGACGATCCGCGAAGCATACATTGAGGGTCCAGATGGTAGCCGAATTGTCGACTTTTCAGATAGCAACTTGCATGTAGTAAATTACTCTTGCCCCGTAGACGCCGTACTCTCGCTCGAAGACTTGCGCCCCCACCTGCATTCGATTCCCGAGATGCCCGACGCAATTCCGTATGTTACATCCTACTACAAGGAACGGTGGGGATTCTGCTTGCCTCACAAAGTGCTTCAGAGTTTAGCGCCAGGCGAATATCGAGCAAAAATCGATTCCAGTATCTCTCCAGGCAGCCTGACGTACGGCGAAGTTATTCTCCCGGGCACTTCAAGCAATGAGGTTTTTCTCTCCACCTACGTTTGCCACCCATCACTCGCTAATAACGAGCTCTCCGGCCCAGTGGTCGCAACGGAGATTCTACAATGGCTGAGTACACTGCCAAGCCGACGCTATACCTATCGTGCAGTATTCCTCCCCGAAACAATCGGGTCTGTTGCCTATCTGAGCCGCAACCTAGATATTCTCAAGGCAAACGTCGTGGCGGGTTTTAACGTCACGTGCGTTGGAGATGATCGACAATACTCTTACTTGCCATCTCGCAACGGCAAGACATTGGCCGACCGTGCGGCCTTACATGCCCTGAAGCATCACGCGGGCGCAGAGAAGTATCTGACTTACACGTTTCTCGATCGCGGAAGCGATGAACGACAGTACTGTAGCCCGGGCGTCGATCTGCCTATTGCGTCGCTGATGCGTAGTAAGTATGGCGAATATCCTGAATATCACACGTCCTTGGACAATCTGGACCTAATTACAGAAACAGGTCTATCTGGTAGCATTGCCTTGCTAGCAAAGGCTCTTACGGCAATTGAGAGCAATACAGTCTATAGGACGACTGTTCTCTGCGAACCACAACTCGGCCGCCGAGGTCTTTATCCAACGCTTGGCACGCGTACCGGTAGCACAGCGGTGCGAACTCTGATGAATGTTCTCGCTTACGCGGACGGAAGTCACGATCTATTGAGTATCGCTGAGATGCTTAATCTCCCGGTCTGGGATCTAAAGAGCGCAACGGACCTTCTAGCAACACATGGCTTGCTGGCCGAAGTATCCACCAACTGAAAGCATGGATGACCATGACAGAGAAAACTGGCGGTGAAGTAGCCCGGTTCTATGACTCAGAGGCTAGCGACTATCATCTGATGTACCAGAGAGAAAACCTTAGGTCTCTGGACCGCTATCCCGCGAACTATTTCAGGCTTCAGATTCTCGTGCGTCGATTGGCAACGCTGGGGGCGAAGCGCGTCTATGAGATTGGGGTGGGAGAAGGCACGCCTCTGGTCGCTATGGCCAAACTCGGACTGGATGTAGAAGGATGCGATATCTCCGAGGCAATGGTTGAAGCCGCTCGAAACAACTTCGCCGCGAACGGGCTGGCAAAGGACCTTATTCAATGGGGGGACGTTGAAGATGCCACAACACTGGCAAAGCAGCTATCTGGTGGGAAATATGACGCGGTAGTCGCCGCAGGGGTACTGCCTCACGTTCGCAATGATCGCCTTATGCTCGAAACAGTCAAGATGTGCCTTAAGCCCGGTGGCGTGGCCTTGATAGAGTTTCGAAACAAGCTCTTTTCGCTGTTCACATTTAATCGTCTAACGAAGGAATTCATCCTTGATGACTTGCTCGCAGGCGTGCCATCGAAAATAAAGGGGCTTGTGGAGAGCGAGATTGACAGGCGTTGTGCCACCAATCTTCCGCCGATACGTACCGCGCGGCTAGGCGCTGAACTTGGATATGATGAAATACTGTCAAAGTTTCACAATCCGTTTGATCTTCAGGATCTGTTTAGGTCTGTAGGCTTTGCCGAGGTGAACGTCCATTGGTACCACTATCATCCGGCGCCCCCGATGCTTGAATCTAGCCTTGGGCCGGCATTTCGCGAAGCAGCGATGCGACTTGAGCACGAGGGAAGTTGGCGCGGTATGTTCCTTTGCTCCGCCGGTGTCATCGAGGCGCGCCTGCCGAGCTAGGAACTACCGTAGCATCAGCGCCCTTCTAGCTTTGGCTGCGCGGAACATTTGTGGCGAGCGGCGGAGTAGCTTCGTAAGTCCGCCTGCCGCTGCATAGCATCGAAAGGGCTTCTGACGTGAGCCCCGTTTCTCATCCAGCCGAAGGTAGAGTCTCGCCGTGAGTTGAACCCATCTGGGCGGTTGGGGCAACGGCCATGGGCGCGGAGCCCTCCACAAGCGCAGCGCCCGATGGCCGTTGC
>Ga0268299_1001138_pt1 | contig 54835 bp, 48 predicted proteins | sample NOBtaG_FD_193484 | JGI IMG/M metagenome (GOLD analysis project Ga0268299, IMG submission 193484) | Activated sludge microbial communities from bioreactor in Nijmegen, Gelderland, Netherland - NOB reactor | ecosystem: Engineered > Bioreactor > Aerobic > Activated sludge | place: Netherlands... | reverse complement strand
AACTGCCCGACGTGCCCGCCACAACAATCAAGTATGAGGAGGAATCCTTTGATTTCGGCGTCGTAGACGAAGGCACGATTGTCAAGCATGTATTCAAATTCACCAACACGGGATCGGAGCCGCTTATCATCTCCAATGCAAAAGGCTCTTGCGGTTGCACCGTGCCCACTTGGCCCAAGCAACCCGTTCCTCCGGGCGGCAAAGGCGAAATCTCTGTTGAATTCGACACCAAAGGAAAACCCGCCCGCCAAACCAAAAGCGTGACCGTCACCGCCAACACCATGCCGACCGATACCCACCTCGAAATCACCGGCGAAGTACGCGGCAAAGATCAGCCGGTTTCGAAAGGAGGGAAGTGATTACAGTTTTGAGTTTTGAGTTTTGAGTTTTGAGTTGGGTTTTTTCCTCCTTGATCAAAACCAAAGTAAAAAAAGGAGCCATCCCGAATCATCGGGATGGCTCCTGTCATTTTTACTGCGGGCAAATCTTACATCATGTCCATGCCGCCCATGCCGGGGTGGCCGGCACCGTTCATGGAAGCCTTTTTCTCCGGTTTGTCGTTGATGACGCACTCGGTGGTCAACACGAGGCCTGAGATGGATGCCGCATTTTCGAGTGCCACGCGGGTCACCTTGGTCGGGTCAATGATACCGGCCTTTTTCAGGTCCTGGTATTCGTCGGTACGAGCGTTGTAGCCAAATGCGCCCTTGCCGTCCAGCACTTTGTGGAAGACGATGGAGCCGTCAACGCCAGCATTTTCAGCGATGACGCGTATCGGCGATTCGAGTGCTTTGCGCACGATGCTGATGCCGATGGTTTCGTCTTCGTTTACGCCTTTCATACCGTTGAGGCTGGCGATGGAACGAACGAGCGCAACGCCGCCGCCGGCCACGATACCCTCTTCGATAGCAGCGCGGGTGGCGTGCAGGGCATCATCCACGCGGTCTTTTTTCTCTTTCATTTCCACTTCGGTAGCGGCACCGACGTAAAGTACAGCTACGCCACCGGCCAATTTGGCGAGACGCTCCTGCAGTTTTTCGCGGTCGTAGTCGCTCGTGGTGGCTTCGATCTGCTGCTTGATTTGATTGATGCGAGCCTGGATGGCATCGCTCTTGCCTTTGCCGCCCACGATGGTGGTATTGTCTTTGTCAATGGTGATGCGCTCACAGGAACCGAGCATCGAGAGGTCGGCATTTTCCAGTTTGTAGCCCTGCTCTTCGCTGATGACGGTGCCTCCCGTAAGGATCGCGATGTCTTCGAGCATGGCCTTGCGGCGGTCGCCGAAACCGGGTGCTTTCACAGCCACCACTTTAAGGCCTGCACGCAAACGGTTCACCACAAGCACGCCAAGCGCCTGGCTCTCCACGTCTTCGGCGATCATGAGCAGCGGGCGACCCGTTTGCAGCGTTTTTTCGAGTACCGGCACGAGGTCCTGCATGTTGCTGATCTTCTTGTCGGTGATCAACAGAAACGGGTTTTCGTACTCGGACACCATTTTTTCCGCGTCGGTAATGAAATACGGGCTGAGGTAGCCCCGGTCGAATTGCATGCCGATCACTTCATCCATATAGGTGTCGGTGCCCTTGGCCTCTTCCACCGTGATGACGCCGTCTTTCGACACGCGTTTCATGGCGTCGGCGATGAGTTTGCCGATGGTTTCGTCGTTGTTGGCAGAGATGGCGGCCACCTGCTCGATCTTGCTGAAATCGTCGCCGATCTGCTCGGTCTGCTTTTTCAGGTCCTCCACAATGGTCTTCACGGCTTTGTCAATGCCGCGCTTGAGGTCCATCGGGTTAGAGCCCGCAGCCACACTTTTGAGACCGGCGGTCACCAAGGCCTGGGCCAGAACGGTAGCGGTTGTGGTACCGTCGCCTGCCGCGTCGGCGGTTTTGCTGGCCACTTCCTTGACCATTTGGGCGCCCATGTTGGCTATCGGATCCTCAAGTTCTATTTCCTTGGCAACGGTCACGCCGTCCTTGGTGACGGACGGTGCGCCGAAGGATTTCTGTATCACCACGTTGCGGCCTTTGGGGCCGAGGGTTACTTTTACGGCATTGGAAAGTGCATCAATGCCTTCTTTGAGTTTTTCGCGGGCATCTGTATCGAATGTGATCTGTTTAACAGCCATATCTCAAGTGTTGAGTGTTGAGTTTTGAGTTAGAAAAAAGATAGAGGGGGAAAAGGGTTAGACGACGCAAAGGATATCGTCCTCGCGCATGATCAGGTAGTCCACGCCTTCGTAGTGAATTTCCTGGCCGGAGTACTTGCCGTAAAGCACGATGTCGCCAACCTGAACAGTCATCAGGTTGCCGTCTTTGCCCGGCCCCACGGCGATTACTTCACCGCGCTGCGGTTTTTCTTTGGCCGTGTCTGGGATGATGATGCCGCCTTTCGTCTTTTCTTCGGCGGGTGCAGGTTTGATAATCACACGGTCTGCGATTGGTTTCATACGTCTGACTTGTTCTAGTTATGGTTAAAAAAATCTGTTGATGGTGTTGCGAAATAAAATTCGGACATGCATCCTTCAACAGACTTCGTGCCAAGCAACAATCCCTGCCATTTTTGCAGACGCGGTGAAAAACTTGCCGCCAGCCTGTCATTACCTGACAAACAGCGAGACAAAGTTGCCGCCAAAAATATTGACCGGGGCATCAGAATCAATTGATCTCCGAAAATGTCTTATCATTGCGCCCGGTTTGTGGTGTGCTGCCCTTGCCTCGTTTTCAAAACACTGCTTTTCAGTCTGATAAACGCCGATTTCTAACCGAGTTGGCCTTAAAAACCACCCTTTAGCAATGGGGAGAACCATTGATATTTTTTGTGCGGGCGAACTTCTGGTGGATTTTACCACGGCCGAGTTCGTTCGTACGCCCGACGAAGCCACGTTGTTTCGACGCCTGCCCGGTGGCAGCCCTGCCAACCTGAGCATGAACATGGCGCGTTTGGGCAAAAAAGCCATGTTGGCCGCTACCGTAGGTTCTGACGAAATGGGCAATGTGCTGAAAAACTATGTCGCACGATTGGGCGTGGACGTGTCCTGCGTAGCACAGGTGGAGGAGCCGACAACGCTTTTCCTTGACATACGCACCGCGTCGGGTACCGGACTGCAAACCTACCGGACGGCCGACCACCTGCTATCCATTCGGCAATTCCCGTACAACCGTTTCGACGATGTTTCCATTTTTTACACCACCTGCTTTGCGATGAGCAAAATGCCCGCGCAACAAGTTCTTTTGCAAGCATCGGAACGCGCGCACCGCGCCGGCATGCGTCTGAGCATGGACGTGAACTACTCCGAAAAAATCTGGCCCGAGAGGCGCGATGCCCAACGCATCGTGAGCGAGTACTGCCGCATGGGAGGCATCATCAAAATCAGCGACTCGGATTACCTGAATCTTTACGGAGAAGAAAAATCGGCTCCCGAGGCTGTACTGGATCAGTTCTTGCGCCTCGGCGCCGGAGAGGTGTGCTACACCCTCGGCGCCAACGGCTGCTGGGTGGCCGACGACAAAAATCGGCATTTCGCCCCTGCCCGACCAGTTGAGGCCAAAGACCCCATCGGAGTGGGCGATGCGTTCTGGGCGGGATACCTGACGGCGCTTTTGGAAGATAAAACCCTGGAGGAACGCGCCCAGGCCGGGCACCGGATGGCCGAAATGAAAATCGGAAACTTCGGCCCGCTGCCCGACCAATTGGACCCAAGCATTTTGTTCGCCTGAGCACGGAGCACCTCCGCTTACGGCTCTTTTTCTGCCAATTTGAAAATGGAGGATAGCTACCATTTCACGGCCGTTTTGGAAAAATTCAATTCCAACCTCTGGGGGCATCACCTATCCGTGCCGGATGCCGTCGCGCAGGTGTTTGTTGCAAACAACTCCAAACGAGTCGTTTGCACGCTCAACGAAACTGCCGAATTTCAGGCGGCCCTCATGCCCAAGGGCGACGGTACCTGGTTCATCAACATCAACAAGACCCTGCGCGACAAACTTGGACTGAAGATCGGAACCCCTGTTCGGGTTGCGTTACGAACAGATGACAGCGAATATGGCCTGCCCATGCCCGAAGAACTGGCCGAACTGCTGCATCAGGACGAGGAAGGCGACCAACTTTTTCATGCCCTGACGCCCGGCAAACAACGCACACTTTTGTACATCGTCGGATCGGTAAAAAATCCAGACTTGCGTCTGAACCGGGCTGTTGTCGTCGTGGAACACCTGCGGGAAAACAACGGAAAAATTGATTTCAAGAAACTGTACGCAAGCCTCAAAAATCCGCTGTAAACCGGCACCATGAAAAAAATCGGGCTGCTTTCGGACACCCACTCGTTTCTGGACGAGCGCGTTTTTGAGTATTTCCGCGACTGCGACGAGGTATGGCACGCCGGCGACTTTGGCAGCATGGAAGTAGTGGAGCGGTTGAAGGCGTTCAAACCCCTGCGCGGCGTGTTCGGCAATATTGACGATGCTCGAATACGGGTGGAAATGCCGTTGGACCTGCGGTTTACTTGCGAAGATGTGCCAGTTTTTATGACACATATTGGTGGCTATCCTGGGCGGTACAACCCGCGTGTGCGCGAAATCCTGCGCACCGATCCCCCTCAAAATGGCTTGTTCATTTGCGGGCACTCGCACATTCTCAAGGTGATGCCCGACAAACAACTGGGATTTCTGCACCTGAACCCGGGCGCCTGCGGCAACGAAGGCTGGCATCAGGTGAAAACGCTGATGCGCTTCAGCGTGGATGCCGACGCCGTCAAAGACCTGCAAATCATCGAACTGGGAACGCGCGGGCGGCACGGCTGAAAGGTTGCGCGCTGGTGGAAAAAATGCCGAAGAAGGCCTACTTTTGCCCCGCTTTTTCGGGTCCCGTAGTTCAATGGATAGAATAGAGGTTTCCTAAACCTTTGATGTGGGTTCGATTCCCGCCGGGACCACTTACTCGCCGTTGGCTGTTGGCCATTGGCTGTTGGTTTCCGGGTACGTTCCAACAGCCAACAGCCAACAGCCAACAGCCAACAGCCAACAGCCATGTACGAAAATCCCCGTCTCATTCTCGATTCCTCCAACCCGCCTGAGCCAGACTCAGTCGTTTGGCGCAGCCCCAGCAACTTGGCCATTGTAAAATACTGGGGCAAACACGGCCTGCAACTGCCGCGCAACCCCTCCCTGAGCCTTACCTTGTCTGCTTCCTGTACCGATACGGCGTTGGAATACGCGTTCAAGGAAGACCCGGACAACCAGATTGACCTGGAGTTCTTTTTCCACGAAGAAGAAAACGAGGCGTTCCGCACTAAAACGCTGGCGTTTCTCGAAAGTCTGGCACCGCAATTTCCGTTTTTGCGCCAGTTGCACCTGACCGTGCGCACGGGCAACTCCTTCCCGCATTCCACCGGCATCGCCTCGTCGGCATCCGGCATGTCGGCGCTGGCCCTTTGCCTGTGTTCGCTCGAGGACCGGCTGTTCGGCACCCTGCAGGAAGCCGACAGTTTCGATGCCAAAGCCTCGTTCATTGCGCGACTCGGCAGCGGCAGCGCTTGCCGTTCCATTTTCCCGTATGCGGCGGTTTGGGGGGCTACGGCGGATGTGCCCGGCTCTTCCGACCAATTTGCCGTACCGATTGAAGACCTGCTCCATCCGACATTCAAGGATTTTCACGACGACATCCTCGTGGTCAGCACCACCGAAAAATCCGTGAGCAGCCGCGCCGGCCACGCGCTCATGGATGGCAACCCGTATGCCGAACCGCGCTACGCCCAAGCGCGTACCCGACTCGCGCACCTGATCGGCGCGCTCCGCTCGGGCGACCTGGAAACCTTTGGCAAAATAGCCGAAGACGAGGCGCTCACCCTGCACGCCCTGATGCTGTGCAGCAACCCCTCGTACATGCTGCTGCAACCCGACACAGTGGCACTGATCGAAAAAATCCGAGCATACCGCGCCGACACCGGGAACCCGGTGTATTTCAGCCTCGATGCCGGGCCGAACATCCACCTGCTCTACCCCGGAGAAATCGTAGCTGAGGTGCGCGGCTGGATCGAGGACGACCTGAAGCAGCACTGCGCCGATGGCTGGTTTATTCAGGACTGGGTAGGCGAGGGGCCGGAGGAGATTTGATTTACGATTTACGAAGTCTCCGAAAACAGTCCAAAACAAAGTCAAACACCAAAATTATTTTGCCCGTACCTTTGTGCCCGTTAGCACTTCAGCCCAATCGTAAATCGTAAATCGTAAATCGTAAATCAAAACATGCGCACCCTCATCTGGCTTTGGATTGCCACGCTGCTGACCTCTACGGTCGGCATCAGCGTGACGCAGATCTACTGCTATTGTGTGGGCGAAAGCACGTATTCCATTTTACAGGAAGCCGAGGATGCTTGCGCTGCCAACCAGGTGCCCGAAGGCGATTCCTGTTGCAAAAAGGAGGCGCCGGCTTGTTGCACAGAAAAAGGGCTGAAGAGCGGGGACGATCACTCCTGCACGAAGAAAACCGTGAAGGTGTTTCAGTTGAGGTCCGACTTTTTGATCGGGCATTCGCTGGAAAAGACGTTTGACTGCCCGCTCTGGGCAGAGGAATTGCCGGAATACCTGCGCTTTTATCGCCCGAGAATTTGCCTGGCTTCTCCGAACAACAAAGCCCCCCCTGCTCCTCCCCCACCCCTGTCCGGTCGCATGATTTGTGTGCGATACGAACTTTTCCGCTGTTAGTTTTTGAATTTTTCAACCACCCCTCCGCACCGGACACCTCCCGTGCGGCTCCTCTATTTTGTTGAAATTCAAAAAAATAACAGCAATGACACGCGTGATTTGTTTTTTCATACTGCTACTCCCCGTCCTTCTGAATGCGCAAACGCCGAAACGCATCTACGGCATCGTCACCAACGAAAAGGAAGAACTGCTCGTAGGCGCCACCGTCCGTTGGGACGGCACCCAACTGGGCACCATCACCGATACCTTGGGCCGCTTTTGGCTGCCGCATCAGGACAAGGAGACCAAATTGGTGGTACAATACGTCGGCTACACCCCTGCAGAGGTGCAGGTGCTCCCGCACGAAGACAGCCTCTGGATCGAGGTAAGCGGTGTGGCAGCTTTGAAGGAGGTGACGATCTCTGAAAAAAGTTTCGACACCCACATTTCCACCATCGAGACCCGCAATGTGGAGCGCATTAACCGCAGTGAATTGCGCAATGCACCCTGTTGCAACCTCTCTGAAAGCTTCCAGACCAACGGCGCTGCCGACGTTACTTACTCCAATGCGCTCACGGGCGTGAAGGAAATTCAGATGCTGGGGCTGCGCGGCATCTACAGCCAGTTCATGGTGGAAAACCGCCCGACAATGGGGGGCATTGCCACGCCGTTTGCGTTTGAATACGTCCCAGGCACCTGGCTCGACGGCATCCAGTTGGCCAAAGGCGCCAGCACCGTGAAAAACGGCAACACCGGCATCACCGGCCAGATCAACGCCGAAATTGTAAAACCGCACCTGGACAAACCTGTGTTTGTCAATGGATTTACTTCTACAGAAGGCCGCGGCGAAGTGAACGTCCACCTGAACAACAAAGGCACGGGCAATGTATCGCACGGACTGCTCGCACACGGCAGCTTTGTGGAAAACACCTGGGACATGAACCGCGACAGCTTCTACGACGCGCCCAATCGCCGGCAGTTGAACGGCCTGTACCGGGTGTTTTACGAAAGCGAAGACTGGTGTGCCCAGTTCAACGTGCAGGCCCTGACCGACCGCCGCAAAGGCGGGCAAATCTGGCCCTTCGAGGGCGTGCCGGGGCTGTTCAGCGTGGACCAACAGAACGACCGCGTGGAGGTGTGGGGCAAGGTGGGCAAGGAAGGCCTGTTCGGCAAACCGTACAACCAGATCGGCAATATGGTATCTGCTTCCTGGCACCGCACCAACTCCACCTTCGGGAATAACCGGTACGAAGCCGAGCAAAAGTCGTTCTACTGGCAAACGCTCTACCAGACGATTATCGGCACGACTGACCACCAGATTACCGTGGCGCCTTCTGTGCAATACGACCAGATCGCCGAACAAATGAACGACAACAACCTCGACCGCACCGAACTCGTGCCCGGGACCATGCTGGAGTACACCTACAGCCGGCCCAATCTGGACATGGAAATTCCCGACCTCGTGGTAGTGCTCGGCAGCCGTGTGGACTGGAACAGCCGCTTTGGGTGGTTTTTCACCCCGCGCCTGAGCGCCAAGTACAACTTCAGCACCGAAAGCGTGGTGCGCGTCTCCGCCGGACGCGGCTTCCGTTCGCCCAATCTCGTGGCAGAAAACATCAGCCTTTTAGCCAGCAACCGCCCCCTGCATTTCGCCCCCGATCTCGGCTACGAAGACGGCTGGAACTACGGCGTGAATTTTACCCAAAATTTCAAGGTCGGCGGACGCAGCGGCAGTTTCAACCTGGACCTGTACCGAACCGATTTCACCCGCCAGGTACTTGTGGATGTGGATCGGTCGCCAACCGACGTGTTTTTTTACAACGCCGCCGGACAATCGTTTTCCAACAGCCTGCTGGCTACGCTGCAATTCAACCCCATTACCGGGCTGGACGTCAAGTTTGCCTACAAGTGGAACGACGTGCGCGCCACGTTTTCAGACGGCGAACTGCGCACGCTCCCCCTCGTGGCCAAACACCGGGGCCTGATCACGCTGGACTACACCACGCCCGACAAAAAATGGATGTTCAACACCAACATTCAGATCGTTGGGCCGCAACGTTTGCCGGACAACTCCATGGTGCCGCACGAGCTTATCCATGACTTCCCGGCACAAAGCCCGACGTACGGACTCTGGAGCGCACAAATAACCCGCAGTTGGAATAACGTTGAAATCTACGTCGGTGGCGAAAACCTGACCGCCTTTCAGCAGCATGCCGCCATTATTGCCGTCAGCAACCCCAACAGCCCCTATTTCAACGGTTCCCAACTCTGGGCGCCGATCATGGGGACCGTGGGGTATCTTGGCGTACGGTTTTCGCCGTCGGGTTTATAAACCAAGCCCCCTCCTGTCTGTACGAACTTGTTCGTCTGACAGGAGGGGGGGCTCGCTCCCGTCAGACGAACAAGTTCGTACAGACGGGATCATGACGACGTATATTTTTTGTACAAATCAGGGCGGCGCGATTTGGTGCGTTCGAGGCTTTGTTCGTGGCGCCATTCTTCGATCAGTTTATCATTTCCGGAGAGCAGCACCTCGGGCACGGTCATGCCTTCCCATTCGGCAGGCCGGGTGTACACGGGCGGTGCCAGAAGATCGTCCTGGAAACTATCGAATAGCGCGGAAGTCTCGTCATTCAGTACGCCGGGGATGAGGCGCCCAACGGCATCTACCAACACAGCGGCAGCCAGTTCGCCGCCGGAAAGCACATAGTCGCCGATGCTGATTTCGAGCGTGACGTACTTTTGGCGTATGCGCTCATCCACGCCTTTGTAGTGCCCGCAAATGACCAGCAGGTTTTGGCAAAGCGAGAGGCGGTTGCAAAGTGATTGGTCGAGGCGGATGCCATCGGGCGAAGTGTATATGATTTCGTCGTACGCGTGCTCGGCCTGCAATTTTTCAATGCAGGTGGCGAGCGGTTCGGGTTTCATCACCATGCCCGCACCGCCGCCAAACTGGTAGTCGTCCACCTGTTTGTGCCGCCCGAGGCCATAGTCGCGCAGGTTGTGCAGGAATACTTCGAGCAACCCCCTGTCTTTGGCCCGCTGCATGATGGAATGGTTGAGCGGACTTTCCAACAATTCCGGGAGTACAGAGATGATGTCGAAACGCATGGGTTACGGGTTGGGTTGAATGTGCTCATCAAGTTGAAAACATTGCCTGGCTTTTGAGTTGTGCACAAGCATGTTTCAGGCATGCCCGCGCGATCTGCTCCGGGTCTCCATACTCGAATTCCAGTATATGCACGGAAGAGGCCGTGCTGGTTTCCAGCCCATACCGGTATGTTTTGTCGTAGTAGCGCAGCGCGATTTCGGCGGCAGTCGCGTAGTCGTCCTTGTGGAGCGCCTCCAGGGCGGCCTTCAGGTTTTGTCCGCCGAGTTTTTTTTCAATGCGCAAAAAAGCGGCCTCAAGGTCGTCTGCCGAATAGCCGACATAGTCTGCCACGAGGTTCTGAATGCGGTATTGTTGCGGCACTTCGATGTTGTACAGGGGCGCCAGGCGCATTTGGTTCCAAAAACCATCCGGGATGTATATCCGCCCAATACTGTGGCTTTCGTTTTCCACCCAAACGCGCCGCTGCGGGTCGAGTTGGGAAATGACCGCGCTCAAGTTGTTCTCGAACTGTTCCACCGTTGGCTGCGGCGCTTCGCCGATGCTGCCGAACGAGGAGCCTTTGTGGTGGGCCAATGCTTCGAGGTCAATGATTTGCTCGCCTTGTCTGTGCAGGGCGTGCAGAATTTTGGTCTTGCCCGAGCCGGTTTTCCCCCCAAGGATTATGATCTGCAGGTTGGTTTTTTCAAAGTGTGCAAGAACCAGTTGGCGGTATTGCTTGTAGCCGCCGTTTAGCGTCACCACATCGAAGCCCGCCTGCCGGAACAGCCAGGCCATGCTCCCGCTGCGCTGGCCGCCCCGCCAGCAGTGCACGGCCAAGCGGCGGTCCGGGGCCAATTCCAGCGCTTTGCGCACAAAACCCTCCATTTTCGGGCCGACGATTCGCAGCCCGATCAGCATGGCGGTTTCGCTGCCTTGCTGTTTGTAGGCCGTGCCCACCTCCGCCCGTTCTTCATCGGTGAATAGCGGAAAATTGACTGCCCCGGGAATATGCCCTTGCGCAAACTCGCCTGGCGAGCGCACATCGAACAGGATGCGCCCGGCAGCGGCATCGAGAAATTCTGCGGGTGGCAGGTGTTGGGTCGGCATAAGTGGATTTTGCGGGGCAAAAATAGGCAATTCGTGCCGGGCGCCTACATGCCGTTTCTGCTGCACTGCCTAAAAACAACACGAGCCACTCCAAGACAGACAAGGAGTGGCTCGTACATGTTTCTCAAGTGGTTTCAGACGCCTTAGTTGCCCGGTTGAGCGGCCGTGATCCACGGGCCGCACACACAGATGCAAACACCGTTACGGACAAAACATTTGGGCGGATTCAGCGTGGTGCATTGGATCGTAAAGCAAGGGGTAGACGACGGTGCAAGCGCTATGAATTTGCCTTTCACCGGTTGTACGCCGAATTCTGCCAATTTGCCGTTTTTGATCACGGCGATGAATTTGTCGCCGGTACGGGTGTTGCGGCCTACCGTGTTGCGGCCTTCTTTGACCGTGCATTCGCCGTCAACGCCGTCGAATTTGATGTACGCGGCGGCTTGAGGTTCCACATCAAGGCGGATGACAAAAGTGGTTGCTGCTTCGTTGGTGGTCGTTTGTGCCGGGGGCAGCAGGTTTGCGATCGGAAGGGCCACAAAAGCCACGGCTGCGAGTTGAGTGAAATTTTTGAAGAAGTTCATAGTGCTGAAGTTTTTAAATAGTGTTGAAAAAGTGTTTGTTGATTGACGCAACAAAGGTGGGCGGGGTCAGCAGCCCGAATGTTCAACAACTATGAAAAAAGCATCAAAAAACGTAAAAGCTCGCTTTCGCGCATCTCTCTGGTTTCTCACGGCAGCCGCTGCACCACCACCTTCCGACTCAAACTACCCGCCTGCGTCTTCAACTGAACCATGTACACCCCGGAACTTAGCCATTCGCCCGCGTCGGAGCGGCCGTTCCAGATCACCGTGTTTGCGCCCGCACTTGCTGCCACTTTTCGGCTCAAGATTTCCCGGCCGCGTGCATCGGCAATCGTCAAGGTCACTTCCTCTGATTTTGGCAGATAAAACCGCAGGTTTGTTTCATGACTGAACGGATTGGGTTGCGCATCGAAGGCAACCGTGGCGCCAAAATCCTCTTCGGTATTGCTGATCGGCAAGTCAAACGGCACAGGATTCTCGATGCTGCCCTGGTGCTGGTTGGGCGAGAAGTACATCGTTTGCACGATGTTTTGTACCTGTTCAGTGGAATCGTTGTACAGTTTGAACGTCATCAACTCACCCGGCACATTTGCATACATGGTCAGGAAGAACAGGTACGCATCCAGCGGCTCGATGAAAATAGCTTGAGCGGAGCCGCGCACCTCATTGCCGACGAATACGCCTAGTTCCATGTTTTCGGAGGTGCCGTTCATGCCGTTGACGCGCAACATTCCGATCAGGGTGCTGCTGTGCTCGAATTGCGTGGGGTCAACCGTCCAGTACGGCAACAATGGGCCGTTCGATTCGCTACGAGCGAGAACGGGAGCCTCTTCGAATGGGTTCGGCGCCGGCGGGTAGGTCAGCGTGCCAGGGCCGGATAATTTGATCTGATAGCCGTTTGGCGGCATCATGTACTTCAGGTTACCGATCCAGCGGTAGTACGTATTCGGCCCGTCCACGACCTCGCTGTACTGCGCGAATGCCACCTGGCTTTTGATCAGATCGCCGGGTTGGGCGGGCAACGAAGCCAGGGCATCGTCAATGGGCAGCGAGTAATTGGGGATGTAGCCGATCCAGTTCCAACCCGTCACGAGTGGAATGGGCGTAGTGGCCGGGTCAATCGGCGTGCCAAGCATGCGCAAGGTATCGGGCTGATCGGCCCGGTAGATGTACATCGTGGTGTTGTTCAGGTTCGTCAAACCGCCGAACCATCCGCCGCTGTATTCGGAAAATGTCGTTTGGCTGCGCATCAGATCGTTCTCCGGATGGTGCAGCGTGGCAAGCGCAGAGCCTATGCTGCTGTTCGGGAAAGCCAGGTTGAACGACACCCAGTTCCAGCCGAAGTTGAACGGCACTTCACGCAGCAACAAACCACCGGTGTGAATCACTTGTGGATTGTTCGGCGTACCAATGATATTGTCCGGCTGAAAATCGAAGTTTTCCAGCACAAAACCGTAGCGTTGGCACTCGGAGGCATCCCACACTTCGAGGCGGATCGGGTCGAGCATGTCGTCCGGATCGCCAAAAATAGTGAGGTAGGCCAGGTAGGTGCCGAGCAAGGGTACATACTGCACATTGGCGCGGCCGCGCAGTTCGTCGTTGATGTACGCCGCCACGATGTCTTCGGGGTCGGTGGAAAATTCGCCGGCAATACTGACCTTGAGCACCATGCTCATGGTGTTTTCAAACAAACCCGGATTCACGAAACCATAAGGCGGGCGGCAAACCACCCGAACGCCAATCGGCAAACCTTCGTCGCCACCCATGAAGAATGGGTTTTGGCCGGTTTCGGTGTGCAGCGTAATGGAGTCGGCCCAATGTCCGAAAGCCAGCGAAGAATCCACAGTGAAACTGATCGGTCGGATTTCATTGGCTGCCAAGGTGCCCTGATCAGGCACCACATGCACCCAGTCCGGAATATTTTGGATGGTAAACGGTACCGGATACCCGCCGCGATTGTGGATATTGGCCGTCACGGTTTTGTTTTCATCTTCAAATTTCGTCACGCCGAGGCTGTCTGTCAGCCAGGCCAGTTCGTTGCGATCCACATAAAATTCCCAGTCTATGTACGGGCGTTTGTTGCCCGTCAGGTCTTCGATGTCGTGTAATTCGACGCGCAGGATTTTGTTTTCGTAAAACTGATTCTGGAAGGTCGGATCGAGCACGATCTTGTTTTCAAAACAGGTAACGGCGATGTCAATCAACTGCCCGGTTGTGGCGTCGTACAGGCCCACGTTGTTGGGCTGAGTGAGGTCGGCGGGGATCAGTTTGTTGCAGTTGATATGCTTGTTGAACGTGAAGGAAACTTCATCACCTACGTGGTACACGCCGTCCGAGGGTTGCGGCACGCCCACGAGGCTGGGCGGTTCTCGGTCAATGCGTCCTTTGATGGTCTGTGAATAACCGGGATCGGTAGCGGCATCGCCGGAGCACACGGCCACGGCGCGGATTTCGTAGGGGCCGTCGGACAAACCGGTTGTTTCCCAGAAAAACTGGGTGAAGTTGTCGCCCAGATCGGCCTTCAGAATATCGGATTGCGGCGTGATGTTGATCCAGGCGCCGTCGCCGTCGGAGCGGCGGTACTGCACGCGGACGAGATCGAAGAACGGTTCGTTTTTGTTGTACCCCGACACGGTAATCAGACGCAGGCTGTTGTCGCCGGCCAATTGCACCCAGCCTTCCTCCGGCACGTTGATAGCTACCTCGCTACACGGGCGATTGAAATGTACGCCAAGGTAGAGCGGGGAGTAAAAACTCAGGTTGTTGGTAACGCCAAGCCCGAGTGCATACGCGCGTTCGATTTCGCATTCAGAGTGCAACGCGACCACAAGGCTGTCGTAATCATATTCGATTGGCCCGCGCTCAATGGTGACGGTAACAGGTACCGACTCCCCGTAAGGCACAATGTACTTCTGCGGCTGATCTAGTACGCCGCCGTTCAGTTTGATGACGGCACCGTGGGGGTTGTAGGCCGGAATGGCGGAGAATACATAAGGCCAGTCTTCATTGGTAGAACCGGTATTGCCAAGCAACAATTGGAACGCCGCCGGTTCGTTGGCCGGCACATTGGTAGCCACGAACGAGTTGCCGGGCGCCAGTTGGAGGTTCACGCCTTCGCGGTTAGCCGTGCCTTCTTCCCAGGGGCAGGACGACTGACCGGCTTTGATGCGGAAGACTGGAGTATTGTACACGGAATCCATCGCTACATCCACGGTGTACGCATCGCCGGGGTCGTCGTCGGAAAGGGAATAGCCTGTAGTAACCCCGCTAGATAACTCGGTTGTGGAATCTGTAGTTGTTGCACTGGTTGCTGCAACAAACTTGAGCATGAAGGTTAACCCTGCCTTGTTGAACTCATATCCAAAATGCGATTCAAGTAATTCTTCACTGTTTAACAGTTCCTGCAATTGGTAAGTGGACGTAGTATCACTCGTTTCCGAGTATTCGTAGCTGATGTTGGCATCAAACGAAATATTGCGCTTGAATTTGGCTTTTTCCTTAAGGCCAGCGTTGCGGTCAATGATTGCCTGCCAGCGCATCAGCGACTCCGCCGACTGCGTTCGAACCGAATCCTCAACCCCGGGATCATTGGCCAGCGCGTCCAGATAGCGCATAACATTGTTGAGGAGGTGGTACTCGGAGTACATGAAAACGGTGGAAAACGTACCAGGCTCTACATTCAAAACCTGTTTAATGTCAGGCGTGCAAGTGGTATCATTAAAAGAAACCAGGTCTGCAAAGCCGAAAATGATATTGACCGCTTCACCCATGTAGATATCGGCGCCTTGAGCACCGCCTACGAGCAGGTCACCATCGTCGGTACTGATACGTTCATCCATGCTCATGCAGGTTTGAAACGTAGAATCCGTGATCTTTTGGTAAGTTACTTGAATCTCGGTACCAATATCGAAAATGGGGCCGGCATTTTGGATCGTGCCCACGCCTACTGGGGCGGTCACTATATTTACATTTCCTCCAAGGTGAACCTCGGAGCCGAAGCCTCCACCAAATTCGTAATCCAGTGCGACACGGTAAGTCTTGCAGGTTTTGGTATTTTTTTCCAAAAAAGCCGAACTGCCGTCGCCAGGAGGATCGCGTAAAATCAGGCTCGGAATTTCGGGCAACAGCGTCGTAAACGTATTTTCCTTGCTGCGTATGCCGGTCACCACGGCCTGTGTGGTCAGGCTACCCTCGCGGCCGGCCGCCGAAGTACCAAGCACCTGAAATGTTTTCAAATACGGGGGCGAGGGGTTTGGGGGGCCGACAATGAACGTATATTTCAACTGCCCGCCGCTCATGACCGTGTCCAGCACCTCGTCCGAAAATCCGTTGATGATGCGGAAGTTGGCGGTGTCCAAATAACACACGCCGTCGTCGGACATGGTCGCCACATATTGTTCTTTGAGCTTGATGATTAACGTGACGGACTGGTCTTTGTCCAGCACGATGGTCGGGCAAGAAGGACCGACCGGGTCCAGTCCACTCACGATTTCCACTTCCGGCGGAGCGAAATAGATAAAGTCAACGATGGTGTCGTTCGTAGTCAGGTTTACGGTGGAGCCGCCCTGCACCTGGAAGGCCGTTTTTATGTCGGGATCGGAGTGTTCCACCACGGCCACCGTCAAACTTTCTAATGGCGGCAGTTCGCCAAATTCGTACACGCCTTCCTGATTGTCTATAGTAATTTCCCGCTCCAGACAGCCGTCTGTCGAGCGCACCTTGACCGTGCAAACGGTTCCCGTGCCCGTGCCGGGTGGCGCTTCGATGATGGATTTTTTGCACAATCCGCCAGCAACCTGCCCTTTGACGATACGGGTAGTGGTGACGTTGAACAAAACACCGGCAATGGGGCTGGTCACATTGGTCACCTCCCAGGATGCGGGCGCAAAACTGTAGCCTTCGAATTTAGGCTCCAGCAGGACATTGTCGCCCGGGTTAAGATCAATCAGAAACTTGCCGGTGGAGTCGGTGAATACTTTAGGTTTAAATGATTCACCGTTGACCAAAATCTCTACGTTCGGTGCGAAACAGTCCGTGTTTTGGTAACGCACAAAACCGGTAACCGGCACCGTAGAGCGATCGGTAAAATCCACCTGATCTACCGAGGTAATGCTGGGGTTGAGCGTCACCTGGCGGGTGACGGGCGTGAACACATGGGGTTCAGTGGCCTGCCTGGCTGCAAAAGGCGTCCATTCCGTTCCATAAGCGGTGCCGAAAGGAAGCAGCAGCGAGCCGCTATTGTTCAGGCGATTGCCGCTGCCCTCATCCAAGGCAAAATAGACCCGCAAGCCTTTTTCTTGCATATCGCGCGGGAACTGGACGTGGTTTAGAATTTTCGCTGCGCTCAGCGTGGTATCGTAGATAGCCACTTCGTCAATCAGGCCGCCGTAATGGTCGGTAGTTGTGCCACCGCTTGGACGGGCGCCGAGCATCCAAACCTGTGAGGCGTCCGACCAGGTGCCGGCTACACTTGTGAATGTATGACTGCCGAGCGATACGCCGTTTTTATACGCTGTTACCGTTCGGCTGGTTCCGCTGCTATCAATGGTGAAAGCCAGGTGCTTGTAGCCCATTCCGAGCAGGCCAAAGTTTTTTTCCTGCCCGTTGAGGTAAAACTTGATGTCGTTGTCGGCGCCGTTCGGGGTGAGCAGGAGGCGAAACTCGTTGGTGCCCCATTTCTTGGAAAAAACACACTGTGTACCATCTGGGCCGGCACTATTCAACCATAATTCAATGGTGGCCCTGGGTGTCAGGGAGAAGTCAGGTAAGGTAGCCGTGTCACTTTGACTACGCACAAATCGCAACGCCCGGTACATGTAAAAATCTTTGGACGGACGCGCCAGAAAGGTTGTGCCCGTACTGTAACTGACCGATTCGATGCGGTAAAAACCTTCCTCGTTGGTTAGGCCGGACGTACTCACCGGCGGCCGATCAGTATCAAATTTGGCGCCGCAGAAATACAGTTTGGTGCGTTTGATCAAGTCGAAGGATTTGGTGCCCTGCTCTTCATCCAGTTTCCAGTAGTATTTCAGGTCAGGCGTAAGCGACGACGCCGTGCCCGTCATGACCTCGGCAAGGTCAATCTCATCAAGCCGGCGGTGGTACAGGCGAAATTCGTCGAGCAAACCATTCCAGCCGGATTGGCCGGTGCGGTTACCAAACCTGACTTCGGTAGCCGAAGGCACGGGCAGCAGGTCGTTAATGGCTACCAGATCGCCGTCGAGGTACAGGCGCCCTTTCCCGTCGGCGTCCACCGAAAGCGCGATGTGGTGCCAGCCGTTTTTCGTGCTGTCGGGGAATTGGCCGGACAGCAGCGTCGCGCTGTTATAGGTTTGTGCAACCTGAATGCCTTCGTGCCCGCCCGAACTGGCAATGGTACGGATAAATAGCGGAAAAGGCGACAGGTCGAGCAGGCCGCCATTGGCCGTTGCGGTATTTGTTTTCATCCAAAACGAGAGCGTCCACTCGCCGTTTGCAGCAGGCAGTATGCTCACGGTGTCGTAGAAAAAAGCGCCGTCCGATGCATCGAATTTTAACGAAAACCCCTGCATGGGCGTGAGGGTGACGAGCGCGCCGGGCACGGGGCTTCCATTCATGGTCTGCACCTGTCCGGTCACCACGCCGTTGGGCACCTGAAAACCGAGGGCCTTGCCGGCAGAGCCTTCGCCGTACACATTGATGCCACGCACCTCGTAGTTGTACGGCGTGCCTGCTATGACGTTGAAATCGTTGTAGTTTCGGATGTTGTTGGCCACGGTAGCGAGAAAAACCCCGTCGCGGTACAGGTTGAACCCCTGGGTCGGGTTTGGGCCGAGAGGATTGAGTACCCAAGAAATCTGGATTCGGTCGAGCAGGTCGCCCTGTGTGGCCGTCACGATCGGCGCGAACGGCGGAATCAGGATTTGGCCGTAGGAGCCGAAGGCCATGTCGTTTTCGGGAGTGGTCACCGGCCCGACGAGCATTTGCCCTACGACCATGTCGGTACGGCGCGAGGAGTTGCGCACGTCTATGCCCGAGCCGTAGTTGAAAAACACCTGGCCGGGACGGATGGAAAAGGTACCTGCGGGACTGCAAGCGGGATCAGACTGGCCGAAACTGTCGGCTTGATTTCCAAAAACGAAAAGTGAAAAAACAAGCAGCCGGGTATAGTGAAGATGTTTCATGAGTGGCAGAGATGTTTAAAAAAACAAAAGCGGTTCGATGGCGGGTTGGGTGCCTGCAAGTGACCGGGTGACTTCGGAGTCACCCGGTCACTCAAAACCTTCGTATCGCTCGGACACGGAACATGGTGGTTTTTGCAGTCGAATTCTGTGTGCCATTGCTAAAGTTTTGCGACCGGGCATTTGTACTGCTGACGGCACTGGAACTCCAGTAGGAGGCATTGCCGAAATTGCCCAACCCGGCGGTTTTCAGGTTATCGTACATAAGATCCAATTCATCCTGACTGGGCAGGAACCAATCGCTGTATCCGTTGAGGACGAGGTCGTTGCAAAGTCGGGCGGCAATGCCGGCGGTGGAGCAGCTGTCTTTATCCACAATGGAAGCCGTGTTGGCCTCGCCGCAACCGCGTTTGGTGCCGTAGGCGTGGGTCATGGGCGTTCCCGAGCAGCCCCATTCGGCGCCAGTAGACTGGTCGCTAAGTGCGGCCACCAGCCCGTGCTGGCCTTTGGCATCCACATAAAACACGATGCCTCCGGCGTATTCTTCGCCGATCTGTCGCACACTGCCAGTGATGTGCTGCCACCGAACGCCGTCGAAGTAGTAAAATCCCTTGATCTTGTCGGTCTGGAAAACCAGCGTGCCAAGGTCTGGCTGAGTAATTGCTCGTTTTTGAGCATCGGTCATGCGGGGAACGAGCAAACCTCTGGCTGTGGAATTCAGGTGAAGTATTGAGGAGGCATCTGGCGCTGTGGTGCCGATGCCAACAGCGCCTTCGGAGGCGAATTCATTGCCGGTACCCAGGAGAGCCAGTCCGGCCGGTGCTGCCGTCAGCCGAGGTCGGGGCATGTACTCGAGCCCGGAACCATTGCCGAGACTCACGCCGAGGTAATATGTCTGGTCGAACGCCGCGTTCAGCGGGTCGCCGGAGCCAAGGATCACATTGTACTTGCCGCCTGTGACCTTCACGCTGTCGAAGGTGTCGCCCCAAACGAAATCAGCCGGAGCAGTACCGCTCACACTTTTCCAAAGTTTGAACGTGAGTTGGTAAAAACTGTCGGGCGCGGCTTGGCCGTTGTCCTGTACCAAGATGCCTTGCAGAGACAGGTTGGCGTTTTGGGCGTTACCGGAAGTGTTCACGAACAGGGCGGCAACCACAATCACGAAAAGGATGTACGCTATTTTTTTCATAAAAACTGGAAGTTGTTTGAACGGTGGGCGAAAGACGGTTCCGGTCAGAATGCCCGTACCGGCCGCACCCGTTTGTTATTGGTCTTTTCGGTGGAGCTTGCAGTACCGCTGCCGAAATTTATGAACCAGGCTTCATCGGAATCGCTAAACACGCCCGACGAGCTCCAATAGTCGGAGGAGTCATTCATGAAAGTAACGAAGTTGCCGATACCCTGCAAGCCCAGGTTTTGGTACATCAAATAGAGCTCGTCCTTGGACGGCAAAAACCAGTCGCTGTAGCCGTCGGTCGTAACCAATTCGTGGCAGACGTACCCCGCCCGCAAATCTTCCTTGTCGGTTGATTGGTCCATCATGGTGCGGGTGTTATCATACCCGGTTCCAACAGCGGTGCCGCAGGCCTCGCTCACATCGCTGGCATTGGACGACGCCCAGTACCAGGTACTGCCCGGCCCCATGGAGGGCGACACCGTCACATCGGCGGGAGCGGCCACAAGGCCGTGCTGGCCGGTTTCGTCCACATAAAAAACATACCCGCCCTCGTGCAGCGTGCCGAGCTGGATCGGGGCCACGTTCAGGTCGGATATTTGTTGCCAGGCAGCGCCATTGCGGAAGTAAAAACCGGGATCGCTATTGTTTTGAAAAACAAGCAGGCCATCTGCCGGGCTGGCGATCCCGTTGCGTTGTCCGAGCGACATGCGGGGGATCAGAACGCCCTTTGTCGTAGATTCCACGGCAAGCACGGCACTGGTGGTGTCGGGCCGTGACGTGCCTATGCCCATCGGACCGGAGGATGGCAGGATATTGCTCTGCCCCTGAAGCGACAACACGAAAGGCGCTGAGGTGAGCATGGGGCGAGGTTGCAGCTCCGAGCCGGAGCTCATACTGATGCCGAGGTAGTAGGTTTGGTCAAATGGAGCATCGAGTGGTTGCGGCCCGGTGCCAAGCAAGACGTTGTACACGCCGCCTGTGATTTCCACATCGGAGAAAGAATCCTCCCAAACCTTGTCGGCATTGTTCGTGCTGGTTGGGTGTTTCCAGAGTTTGAACTTTAGCGTGTACACGCCATCGTCCACGGCTTTGCCATCGTTTTTTCGGAGCACACCTTGAACGGACAGGACGGCGGACTGAGCGCCGAGCGTCGAGACGAACGCGAAGCAGACGACCGCCCAAATTGATGCGATAAAGGAAGTTTTTTTCATCAGAAGAGACAATACGGTGATTGATTCGATTGAGTAAACCTTCCAGGTTTTATAAACAATGTGGAAGGATTGTGCCTTCATTAAAATGCCCGGATCATGCGCACCCGCGCCGACGTGGTTTTGCTCGCAGTTTCGGGAACTGTGCCGGCGTTGCCGGTAAATTGCATGCGCCAAGCGGTGTTGGCATCGTTTTCCGTGGAGCTCCAGTAGTACTCGTTGGCTCCAAAAGCACCAATCCCTGCGGTATGCAAGTTTTTGTGCATGAGCTCCAGCTCGTCTTTGCTGGGAAGGTACCAATCGGTGTAGCCGTTTGAAAAGGTGATTTTGTCGGCTCGTTCGGCGGCAATGTCCGCCACACCGCCCCCGCCGATGTCGGCGCAGTCGTCGTACACGATCGTGAGCGTGTTTGCCCTCCCGCTGCCGATGGCCGTGCCCCGGGCGGCGGGCAGTGCCACACCGTTGCAGCCCCACAGGGAGGTGACCGCCTCGGCAAATGGATTGAGTGACGCGGCGACAAGTCCGTGCACCCCTGAAGGCTCGATATAAAAAATGAAACCGCCCTGAATCGAGTCGCCAATGCTGTATTGGGCAGAGGTCGAGAACTCATTGACCGATTTCCAGGCGGAACCCGTGTAGTAGTAAAATCCGGGCGTGTTGTCGGTCTGAAAAATTAATAGCCCGGTTGCCGGGGCGGCTATGGCATTTCGATTTGCCAGGGTCATGCGTGGCGTGAGCAGGCCTTTGGTCGTAGACGACAGTTCCAGCAACGCACTGGCACTTGGGGTTGCAGTGCCTACGCCCACGTTTCCACTTGACGGAAAAATGTTGGTGCTGCCCAGCAGCGACAGGGCGTAGGGTGCCGAGGCTAATCGGGGGCGTGGCGAGAATTCAGCGCCGCTACCTGTACCGATGCTCACACCGAGATAGTAGGGCTTGTCGAATGGCGCATTGAGTACCGTGCCTCCGTCGCCGAGCACCACCTCGTAGAGGCCACCGAGAATGGAGACATTGGTTTTGGTCTCCTGCCACACGGCGGTGCCGCCGGTTTCGGCATCCCACAGTTTAAAGGTGAGAGAGTATGTGCTGTCATCTGGCACTGTTGTGCCGTCGGCGTTTTTCAGCACGCCCTGAACGGAAAGCGTAGCATTTTGACCGCGCAAAGCAGGGGTGATAAGCGCAAGGGAAACCGCGATTAATGCGAATGTTTTATTGACAAAGGGCACCTTCATAAATAAAATTTTTCGCAAATATACGAGTATAGCCAACTACACACAATCACATCTTGATGCGATGAGGCAAGGCAACTTAACCAAATCCGCTTACTAAGCGGCTTGCGTCTCCCGCCCCTGCGCTTCCCGCCCGGCTTTTTTCTCCGCATGGGCCAGAGCCGCCTCGCGCACCCAGGCGCCGTCCTCCCAGGCTTTCACCCGGGCGCGTAGGCGCTGTTTGTTGCAGGGGCCGTTGCCCTTTACTACGTTCCAAAACTCCTCCCAGTCAATTTGGCCAAAATCGTAGTGGCCGCGCTCCTCGTTCCATTTCAGGTCGGGATCGGGGACCGAGAGGCCCAATACTTTGACCTGTTCGGCGATCATGTCCACGAAGCGCTGACGCAGTTCGTCGTTGGTGAACCGTTTGATTTTCCACTTCATGCTTTGCTCCGAGTGCGTGGAATCGGCATCCGAGGGGCCGAACATCATGACCGCAGGCCAGTACCAGCGGTTGATGGATTCCTGGGCCATGTCGCGCTGTTCGGGCGAACCGTTGGCGAGGGTGAGCAAAATTTCAAAGCCCTGGCGCTGGTGAAAACTTTCCTCCTTGCAAACGCGCACCATGGCGCGTGCGTATGGTCCATACGAACACCGGCAAATCGGAATCTGGTTGAGGATAGCAGCCCCGTCCACCAACCAGCCGATGGCGCCGATATCGGCCCAGGACAACGTCGGATAATTGAAAATGGAGGAATACTTGGCCTTGCCGCTGTGCAGTTCTTCGAGCATGGTGTCGCGGCTCACGCCCAGCGTTTCGGCGGCTGAATAGAGGTAAAGGCCGTGGCCGGCCTCGTCCTGTACCTTGGCCAGCAAAATGGCCTTGCGCTTGAGCGACGGTGCCCGGGTGATCCAGTTCCCCTCGGGCAACATGCCGACGATTTCGCTGTGGGCATGCTGGCCGATCTGCCGAATGAGCGTTTTGCGGTACGAGTCGGGCATCCAGTCTTTCGGCTCGATGCGCACATCGTTGTCAATTTTGGCTTGAAACTGCTCCTCGAGGGAGTAGATATTGGGCAATTTTTCAGCAGAATGCGGCATAACAAGAAATGCGTTTTTATCGTTTGGTGGCGCAAAGTTCGAACAAATTCCGCAGGAGCGGTATGCGTTCCGAATTTGGACGCAGGTAAAAAACAACGGCAACCCATTGTTGTTTACCTGCGTCCTGTTTGTGGGGACAAATCGCGCCGCGCCGCTATTGGGCATGCACTGGCGTTCTGACCAATCAAATATGGTCGCCGATCTTTTTTGCGACCCATCATTTTTCTAACAAAACGTATACCTTTGCGCGCTATGAAAAAAACGCCTGTTTTACTGATGCTGGTTGGGTTCTTATGGCTGGCTGGCGCCTGTAAAAGCGAATTCGAACGTGTACGCGTGAGCGCCGATGCCGATTTGGTGCTCAAAAAAGCCTTCGAATATTTTGACAAGGGCGAGTATCAGCGCTCTCAAACCCTGTTCGATCTGGTGCTCAACTCCATTCGTGGAGGCAAGGATGCGGAGAAAGCCTACTTCCAGTACGCATACACCTATTACCACCTGCAACAGTATGTGTTGGCGGCCTACTACTTCAAAAATTTCTCGAACACGTTCACAACGTCGCCATTCCGGGAAGAAGCCGCCTACATGTCGGCTTATTCCAATTATCTGTTGTCGCCTACTTTCCGACTTGATCAGGGCAGCTCCCGGCAAGCCATTGACGAGTTCCAGTTGTTCGCCAACCTGTTCCCACAAAGCCAGCGCATGGCCGAGTGCAACAAAATGATTGACGTTTTGCGGCGCAAACTGGAGGAAAAAGCATTTGCCGAAGGAGAGCTGTACTACAACCTGCGCCAGTACCAATCGTCGGTTCTGTCTTTCGACAACTTGCTCCGTGACTACCCCGAAAGCCCCGATGCCGAACGCGTCCGCTACCTCATCGCCAAATCCGCCTTTTTGCTCAGCGAAAACAGTATCGTGGAGAAAAAATTCGACCGATACACAGAAGCCATTACCCGTTGCGACGATTTTCTTGGAAAATATTCTTCCAGCAAATACGCTAAAGAAATCAAACAAATACGGCGCGAAGCCGAACAGGCCCTCAAAACCGTGAAAAAACAGTTAAAAATCACATAGCAGGTTTTGGGTTTGAGGGTTTCGGGTTTGGAGGTTTTGGGTTAACACGGACACACGTCCCCCAAACCCGAAACCTCCAAACCAGAAACCTACAAACCTTCAAACCAGGAACCTTCTAACCATCACAAATTATGAGCGATATCAAAAGCAAAGCCCAAGGCCTTGACCCCAATGTACAGCCCCGCGACGTGGGCGAACTTGTTGACAAAACCGGCAACGTGTACGAAAGCATCGTCATCATCAGCAAACGCGCCCGGCAGATTTCGAGCGACCTGAAATGGGAGATCCAGCGCAAACTCGAAGAGTTTGCCGTCAGTTCGGACACCATCGAGGAGGTACAGGAAAACAAGGAGCAAATCGAAATATCGAAGTTCTACGAACGCCTGCCCAATACGGCTATCATCGCCTCCCACGAGTTCATGAACGACGAGATCCAGTGGAGGGTCGTGGAAGACGTCGAATAGGCACGCGTTCTGTCACGCACGCCCAGTAGTTCCTTGTTGCGAACGCATGAAAAAAATCATTCTCGGCATCAGCGGATCCATTGCCGCCTACAAATCGGCGTACCTCGCCCGCTTGTTGGTCAAATCGGGAGCAGAACTTCGGGTGTTGATGACCGCGTCGGCTACGACGTTCATCTCGCCATTGACACTGTCCACCTTGTCCAAAAACCCGGTGTTGTCCGACGTTCATTCCGAAGAAGGGTGGAACAACCACGTCGAACTGGGCTTATGGGCGGATGCACTTGTGATCGCCCCGGCCACGGCAAATACCGTGGCTAAACTGGCAACCGGGCTGTGCGACAACATCCTGACGGCCGTTTACCTCTCCGCCCGATGCCCCGTTTTCGTTGCCCCGGCAATGGACGTGGACATGTGGCGGCACCCCGCCACGCAGGCAAACATTGAACTACTGCGCAAACACGGCGTGCACATCATTCCGGTGGAGCACGGCGAACTGGCAAGCGGCCTTGTCGGCGATGGCCGTATGGCCGAACCGGAAACCATCGTGCATTTTCTGGAGCGATTGTTTGCCGAAGGCAACCCGCTGCGCGGCAAAAAAGCCCTGGTCACAGCCGGGCCTACCCATGAACCGCTCGATCCGGTGCGATTCATCGGCAACCATTCCAGCGGCAAAATGGGCATCGCCATAGCCGAATCCCTCGCGCACCTCGGCGCCGAGGTCACCCTGGTACTCGGCCCCACGCATTTGAAACCGGACGACAAGGCCATCCGAATGGTTCCGGTCGTATCGGCCCAGGAAATGTTCGACGCCTGTGCTGCGGTTTTTCAGGAAACCGACATTACCGTGCATGCCGCTGCCGTGGCAGACTACCGCCCCAAGACATATTCGGCCTCCAAGATCAAAAAAGGGGGCGAGGATATGCATATCGAGTTGGCCAAGACCGTTGATATTGCGGCCACCCTCGGGCAATCCAAGCGCCAAAACCAGATTGTAGTCGGGTTTGCCCTGGAAACCAACGACGAGGAGCCAAACGCTCTTGCAAAATTGAAAAAGAAAAATTTGGACTTTATCGTGCTGAACTCCTTGCGCGACGAAGGGGCAGGATTTGGGCACGATACCAACAAAATTGCCATTTTGCGGCCCGATGGCAGCAAAACGGTATTCGAATTGAAATCAAAAACCGCTGTGGCGGAAGATATCGTCGCCGAAATTCTGCGCTCGGCCAACCCAGCCGACTGAAAAAGCGCCATCACAACCAAACGATGATCTGAATGTTCTTTCAACCTGACGTTATGACAAGCCGAATCATATTCTCATTCCTCCTCCTGCTGGCTTTTGTTCAAGCCGATGCTCAAGGCGAGCTGAACTGCACGGTGCGCATCAACACCCCGCAAATACAAAACACCGATCGCAGGGTGTTCGACCAGTTGGAGGTGACCATACGCGAGTTTTTGAACTCGACGAAGTGGACCAACGACGTGTTTGAACTGGAGGAGCGCATCAAGTGCAACTTCATTTTCACGATCAAAAGCGAAACGGGCGGTAACAACTTCGAGGCCGAACTGGCCGTTCAGGCAGTCCGTCCGGTGTACGGTAGCGGGTACGAAACGCCCATGCTGTCGCACTTGGACAAAGACGTGGCCTTTCAGTACGACCAAAACCAGCCCATTGTTTTCCAGCCCGATGCCCCCGACAACCAAAACCTGCCGGCCCTGCTGGCGTTTTATGTGTACGTGATCCTCGGCATGGACTACGACTCTTATTCAATTTATGGCGGCGACCAACATCTGGTTACGGCGCAACAAATCGTCACCAACCTGCAAAACTCGTCCACCAACAACAGTGCCGGCTGGCGCCCCAGCGACGGTGGCAAAAACCGGAACCGCTACTGGATCATCGAGAACCTGCTGAACCCGCGGGTTCGTCCGTACCGTGCTGCCATGTACACCTACCATCGCAGGGGTTTGGATTTGTTTTCCAGCGACATGGAAGCCGGCAAACAGGCAATCATGCTGGCACTCGAAGAGGTGGACAAAGTGAACACCGCTTATTTCAACTCCATGATCACGCAGATGTTTGCCAATGCCAAAAAGGACGAACTTGTCGAGATGTGGAAAATAGGGGGCAAGCAGCAGAAGGATCGCGTCCAACAAATCATGACCAAAATTGACCCGGCAAACACGCAGCGCTACCGGGAAATCGGATCTTAATTTGGCTGCTGGCTATTGGCCGTTGGCAGTTGGCCTCCGAATTAGAGTACACCCCTTTAGCGGGGCATCACACTCGGAGGCCAACAGCCAATAGCCAATAGCCAATAGCCAATAGCCAACAGCCAATAGCAAAGAATGGATACCATCGTCAATATCAGTCAGTTTCTTCTCAGCCTTTCGCTGCTTATTGTCTTGCACGAAATGGGGCATTTTCTCCCGGCACGCTGGTTCAAGACGCGCGTGGAAAAGTTTTATCTTTTTTTCGATGCCGCCCCGTTCAACTCCCTTTTAAAAATAAACAAAGGCGGTACGGAATACGGCATTGGCTGGATTCCCCTTGGCGGATATGTGAAAATATCCGGCATGGTGGACGAAAGCATGGACACCGAAGCACTCAAACAGCCGCCGCAGCCCTGGGAATTTCGTTCCAAACCCGCCTGGCAGCGCCTGATTATCATGCTGGGTGGCGTGACCGTCAACTTTCTGCTCGGGTTTGCCATATTTGCCATGATGCTATGGTATTTCGGCAAGGAGTATGTCCCAAACTCCGAACTGAAACATGGACTTGCCTTCGACAAGGTGCTTTTGGACCAAGGTTTCCAGCAGGGCGACGTGCTCACCAAGATCGGGCAGACGCCCATCCAGCACGTGGACGCGGCCGTTTTCGTGGAGCAGGTCGTGCTCAACGATGCACGCCAAGTTACCGTGCTGCGCAATGGCCAGGAAATAGAGTTCAGGCTGCGGGATAATGTGGCCGAACAACTCACCAGCCAAAAGGTGCCCAAGATATTGCTCATGTCGCCGCGCATACCCTTCTACGTGGGCGAGGTGGCTCCCGGCAAACCCGCCGAAGAAGCGGGCGTGCAAGTCGGCGACCGCATTCTTGCGTTCAACGGCTCCCCTACCCTGTTCTACGACCAGTTCGGCCCGTTGGCGCAGGCACAAAAAGACAAACCCGCCCGACTTACCCTGCTTCGCAACGCGGACACCGTTTCCGTAAACCTTACCTTGACCCCCGAAGGCACAATCGGCGTAAGGCCAAAAACAGACGGTTTTTACAACATCGAACGCCAGCGCTATGCCTTAGCGGAGGCCATACCCGGCGGCGTTCAAATGGGGGTGGAGTTTTTGAACAACCAGATGAAGGCTTTCGGGAAAATGTTCAGCGGCGAAATAGCCGTGAAGGACAACCTCGGCAGCCTTATCAGCATTGGCAAAATGTACGGGACATCCTGGGACTGGGAGCGCTTCTGGTCCCTGACGGCATCGCTCAGCATCCTGTTGGCGTTTATGAATCTTTTGCCCATCCCGGCACTTGATGGCGGATACGTCATGTTTCTTCTCTGGGAAGTCGCGACCGGCCGCAAGGTCAGCGACAAGGTCATGGAGAAAGCCGTCACGGTTGGATTTTTCCTACTGCTCGGCCTCATGGTTTATGCCTTCGGACTCGACCTTTGGAGGCACGTCTTCCAAAAATTCTTCTGAGCACCGGCCCCATGAACTACTTCGAGTTTTACGGCATCCCTGTTTCGTTTCGGGTAGATGGCGCTGCCTTGCGCCACACCTACTACCAGAACAGCAAACAATTCCATCCGGATTTTCATACGCTTTCCGGGGAAGGGCAGCAAGCGGACATGCTGGAACTGGCAACCCAAAACAACGAAGCCTTCCAGACGCTCTCCGATCCCGACAAAAGAATGCGCTATATCCTGAAGTTAAAAGGCTTGCTGGAAGATGAGAGCAAACTGAGTCTCCCGCAGGCGTTTTTGATGGACATGATGGAAATCAACGAAACGCTGATGGAGCTGGAATTCGAGTCCGACCCGGTACGCCTGGCTACGGTCGAACATTCGGTGGACAACCTGGAAAAAAGCCTCGACGATGCCATTCAGCCGGTATTAGACGACTACTCCGAAGAGCATGGCACCAAGAGCGACCTGCAAACCGTGCTGGAATATTATTTGAAAAAAAGGTACTTGTTGCGCGTTCGGGAAAATCTCTCTAAGTTTGCGCCCCAATAAAAAAGGACAGGCGGGAATGGCGGAATGGTAGACGCGCTGGTCTCAAACACCAGTGACTTCACGGTCATGCGAGTTCGAGTCTCGCTTCCCGCACCAGCAGCACATCGGAGGCAATCCGGTGTGCTTTTTTATTGGCGGACCAAATCCTGAAAATGAAAAAGCCCCGTTCCGAATGATCGAAACGAGGCTCTTCTTTGTGGCGGAGGCAGGACTTGAACCTACGACCTTCGGGTTATGCGTACCACTACAACTTTCGTTGCTCCCGGCAAAATTACCGGGATTTGGTGGTCTGGACTGTACCTTCACCCTCGACTTTACGTTAGGGTGTCCCATTACCAGTCTCTACACCTGCCACGCTGAATGCGTGACTCGGCTCGGTATCACCATCACTGAAGGCTTCACCGAATTTAAGGGATAAACACATAAACGTTTCCGTTTATGCCGCCCATTGCTCTATTAGTTCCCAAGCGTTACGAAAGTCTTTGGATAAAGGCTTGCGCTGCCGTTTGTCGGTTTCGACTAAGTGAATTTCGGAACCGTAACCAATGAATACCTCGCAAGGAAAAACATAAAAAACTTCCAATTCAGGAAGATGAACAATTGCAAAATCAAAATCATGAATTGCATACACTTCACGAACCATCTTGCGGCGGTTCGTTTTAGTACGGCGATTGTCCACGACGTAATTTTGTTTTTGAGCATCAAACCAAGCCGATTTAACCTGAACCTTCAATAGTTTCCCTTGAATGTCTAAAATCAAATCGTACGGAAGCCTGTCGCCAACTGGTCTGGAAACTCCCCACCCCTTTTTAAGAGCAAAGAGTACAACAGATTGTTCTGCAACGTCTCCTTTCAGTTTGGTATCCATAAATCAAAGAACTAAAGAACAGACTTGAGCCCGACGAGCTACCAACTGCTCCACTCCGCGATTTTGTGGCCGCAAAGGTAATCGCGTTTTTCGCTAACAAGCAATTCCCTGCCGATTATTTTCAAAAAACATGACCTTTGCCGCCATGACGCAACATTGGCTATCCTACCATATTCACCCGGACGAAACCCTAGACGTGTTTCTGGTGCGCAGTGTACTCCCCTTCTTGGAACAGCATGTGTGGCAGGCAAAAGGCAAACGCGCTTTTTTCATCCGATATGAAGATGAACAAGGCCCGCACATTCGCTTGCGCTTACGAGGCGAGAAGGACTGGTTAACTGAAATTCAAGCAGTCGCCGAAGCGTGGTTTGCCGATCGCGGCGCTTGCGAACAGATGCCCTATTCGTCTGAACCTGAGCGTTTCGGCGGCCAAGAGGTACTGCCTTGGGTGGAAGAGTACTTTCACTTGTCCACGCGCGTGGTACTCGACCGGCTCAATCGCCCGTATACGTATGGCGATGCTTTGTTCGACGCGTTGCGCATGCACGTCGTCACGACGTTTTCGGCAGGTTGGTCAAGAGAAAAAAGCAGCTGGTACTTTGACCAGCTATGCACCCAGTGGATGGAATTGTTCTTTCAACCTTCCGGGGAAGCCACAGACACCTCCAATTGGCAACAATCCCTGCGAGCGGACTTTGAAACCAGTTTTGCCCCGCAGCAAGAAGAACTCCGGCTGGTGGTTTCCGAACTTTGGCAGGCCCTAGAAAAAGACCAGTACGACCCCGAACAACCCGAATGGTTACGCTGGCTCAGAGGCAATCAAATGATTTTGAAAGAATTGGGCGACAACCTTGAAATAGCGTTGCCCAGTCTCCTCCACCTCACAAACAACCGCATCGGTATCAACAACCAGGATGAGGTTTACCTTAATTTCCTGCTTTCTAAAACTATGTGAGGTTTGGGGGTTTCGGGTTTCTGGTTGCCGAAAACCTCCAAACCCGAAACCCCCAAACCCGAAACCTTTATTCAAACCTGCGTTTGTAGAACCAGGAGTTGTCGTTGAGCACAAAACCGAGCGTAATCCGGAAGTACGTTTCCTCGATGGGCGTGCCCGAACCGATCTGTCCAACCTCGAGCGCGGTATTGATGAACGAGGATTGCTGACGCGGCAAAATGACCGGGAATCCAAAACCAAGGGTCAGACCCATATCCTCCAGTCCTTGTCCGTTTACAATGCGGGGGTCCTGCCGGTAATACGCCCCGGCGCGGTATCGAATTCGCTTGGTATACTTGTTGTACGAGGTATGATCCGGGATGTACTCCGCGCCGACCGAAAATGATGACGTGTTTCGAAACGCCACATCGTTCGGGCGTGCCTCATTCCTGAACACCGACCATCCCGCATAGTCGAACTGGCCGCCGACGCGCAACTTGTTGGCAATGACATACTGTACTCCAACGCGGAAAACGGCCGGAAGCGTGATCGTGCGCTTTTGATCGGAGGTCAGCAGCAGGGTGTCGGCACTTTCGTATTGCCCGTTGGACAAACGGCCGCGGCTACGCAGAAAAATTTGATCGGCTGTAGCGGTGATGCTATGGGTTGCCTCGCCCGTGGCACCGAAGGTGATCCAGCGGACGGGCAGCGTGTTGTCGTTTTGAGCATATCGCAGCACGAGATCGTGCTGCACGCCCAAGTTCCAGGTCAGCCCGCTGATGCGGATGTCGTCGCGACGAGTGCTGGAGAATGTCGGCAAGGAATCCTCAAAAACCGTGGTGTTCTCGTACGAATTTTTGCCAAATACCCAGCCAATGTTGAGGCCCAGAGCGGTGTTTTTGTATTTCACGGCATTGCCCCAACTGACTCGGTAGGTGCCGCCGTTCCCTTCAAATGTATTGCTCACCGCGCCCAGCCCTTGCAGCGTGTCCAGACTTGCCACATTGTACCCCACCAGAGTGTTCGGGGTGAGGGAAAAACCCATTCCGTAATGCCAGGGGGACTGCTCCTTGTCGAGCACTTCGTTGATCGGGCTTCGAAGCGGAAACCCGAGTGCCAAGTAGGCTAAATTGCCGCTCCAGTTGCTCAATGACGCCTGCGAGGACTGGTAGTCGCTCTTTTTGGCATAAAGTCCGGCCTCAAATGTAGTGGCCCGCAAAAATGCATACGAGGCGGGATTGACCGAGTTCAGGTGAAGCGGATCGTGAAAAGCGGCCGTCTGCCCTCCAAAACCAACTTGTGCAGCGTAATACTGATTAATCGGGTCGCCGAGACCGTACCGGGAATACGGCGAGTTTTGCTTGGGTTGCGCGAAAAGCGCTATGGAAAAAAACAAAAAAAGAATGTTCAAACAGATTTTCCCCAACATAACATTCAACTGATTTTCAAGGTATACGATTGATTTGTGCATTGTATTGTAAGATATGATTTAAGCCATGAAGAGTCAAATGGGGCAATAACCGGATTTCAGGAACAGACCTTAGAAACGGTTCAAAAAACTCGGCATCGCCTCCCGTCAATAAAACCACCAAGGGGGTGGCCCGCTCCCGAAATGCCCGAATGAACCCCTCGATTTCCAGTGCCGCCCCCCGCAACGCGCCGTTCTGAAGGGCGGTTTCGGTACTGTGCCCGACCAGTTCGTCGGGCATTTGCACCGGCGCTTCCGGCAAACGGGCCGTAAAGGTATGCATCGCCCGCAGCCGCATAGCTGCTCCGGGGGCGATATTTCCTCCCAAATAAACTCCCTTGCCCAACAGCAGCTCGTACTTGATGCAGGTCCCGCAGTCCACCACCATACAGTTTTCTCCCGGAAACAATGCCTGAGCGCCCGCTACGGCAGCCAAACGATCTTTTCCCAAGGTCTCCGGAGTACGGTATGCGTTCGTAAACGGCAAAGGCAGCTCTTGTGTCAGTTCCATCGCTTCCACAAAATTCTCGGTCAAAAGCCGCAACGTATCCGGGTCCGGCACGCCCACCGATGAAAAGATGACGCGCTCCGCCCCAGCCTCTTTTCCATAACGCATCAAATCTCCTAACGTCCAGTCCTGCCAAACCGCTTGCTCGACCAACCGGGGGCCGTCAAAAAGTCCCGTTTTTGTTCGGGTGTTGCCGATGTCAAGTGCCAGATCCACGTTCGATACAGGATGTTTTGAAACTGAAAACTATTTTGTCGGGGCATGCCCCGAATGAAGTTCTGCGCCGGATTCGGGCTAAACCCGCACGGAAGCATATCTTTGCCCCCGCTCCAACCGCATCCGGCATGACAACCGAAAGTCGCCCATCGCTCAACGCATAGTCAACAATGGTTTTAGAAGCCAAGAACATACACAAGTCTTTTGGGAAACTTGAAATTCTCAAAGGCGTGAACCTATCGGTCTCGCGCGGCGAGATTGTGAGCATTGTCGGCAAGTCGGGGTCGGGCAAAAGTACGTTGTTGCACATACTTGGCACATTGGACAGCGCCGATTCCGGAGAAGTTGCCATCAACCGCACCCCAATCCGCCCGCTCGCCGCCCGAAAACTGGCTGCATTTCGCAACCGGCACATCGGGTTCGTGTTTCAGTTCCACCACCTGTTGCCGGAATTTTCGGCGCTGGAAAACGTCTGCATCCCGGGGTTTATTCAAAAAAAACCCGATGAGGCCGTGAAAAAACGCGCGACCGAACTGCTCGACTATCTCGGCCTTTCCCACAGACTGCAACACAAACCAACCGAACTGAGCGGCGGCGAACAACAGCGCGTGGCCGTGGCCCGGGCCCTCATCAACCAACCCGACATTATCTTCGCCGACGAACCAACCGGCAACCTCGACAGCGCCGCTTCAAGCGACATGCACCACCTCATCCGCCAACTGCGCGATGAACATGGCCAGACTTTTGTGATCGTCACCCACAACAAAGAACTCGCCGAGCTATCCGACCGATGCTTAGAAATGCAGGACGGCCTTTTGGCGCAATTTTGAGAAGTATGCTACTCCGTGTTTTGCCGCTCCTTTTGTCGTTGTTCCTAGCCTGTACCTCCGCAAACCGCACCACCGGCGCGCCCGCGCCTGTTGCCTTTGCCGAGCGACCCAAAAACATCATTCTGCTCATCGGGGACGGAATGGCGGCGCCTCAGGTGTCTGCCGGCCTGTACTGGAAAGGTGCGGGCAACGCTGTTTGGGAACGCTTCGGTTTCGTGGGCTTTCACAAAAGCCACGCCTACGACGAACGCGTGACGGACTCCGCTGCCGGCGCCACGGCTTTTGCCTGTGGCCAAAAAACGAAAAACGGCGCCATCGGCATGGTCCCGCCCGACTATACGCCCTGCCGTACCATCCTCGAGGAACTCGATGCGCTCGGCTGGGCCACGGGCATGGTCGTTTCTTGCTCGGCTACGCATGCCACGCCTGCGTCGTTCATTGCCCATCAGGATATTCGGGCGTTCACCGAGTCCATCGCCGAAGATTACCTGAACACCTCCCTCGATTGCTTCGTCGGAGGCGGAAAAGGCTATTTCGACGACCGCCCCGACAAAAAAAACCTGCTTGATTCGTTGCGCGAACGCGGGTACGTGGTCCAAACCGGCACCGGGTTTGGGCGTATGCCCATGAATGGTGTATCGCCGTTCATGCTCTTCACCGCAGAGCGCGAACCGCAAAGCGCACTCACAGGCCGACGATACTTGCCGGAGGCCACCACCAAAGTGTGCGCATATCTGCAAAAACGAAGCCCCAAAGGATTTTTTTTAATGGTGGAAGGCAGTCAGATTGACTGGGCGCTGCACGCCAACGACGCCACCTGGCTCAAATCCGAAATGCTGGACTTCGATGCCACGGTCACCGCAGCGCTTCACTTCGCCGAAACCAACGGAGAAACACTCGTGCTGGTTACCGGGGATCACGAGTGCGGCGGCCTTGGCCTGAACTCCGATGTGAACAATAAAAAATTCAACCCCGCTTTTTGCGCCCGGTTGCACTCGGCTGCCATGGTCCCCGTTTTTGCCTTTGGCCCCAAAGCCGAACTGTTTTCCGGCATCTACGAAAACACGGAAATCTACACCAAAATGTGGAACGCCCTCGGCCGAAACCCCTAACAACTCCACTCAAAACTCAAAACTCAAAACTGTTTTGCCACTCATCAAATCCATTTCCGGCTTTCGCGGCACCATCGGTGGCCGCCCGGGCGACAACCTGACGCCCCAGGACATTGTGGAGTGCACCGCCGGCTTCGGCCAATGGGTGCTCAATACCACAGGAAACCCAACCATTGTTGTCGGTCGCGACGGGCGTATTTCCGGCGAAATTGTCAGCACCCTCGTCATCGGCACGCTCCGCAGCATGGGCATTTCCGTGGTGGACCTCGGCCTGAGCACCACGCCCACCGTGGAAATAGCCGTTCCGCTCGAACGCGCCGGTGGCGGCATCGTGCTCACCGCCAGCCACAACCCCCGCGAGTGGAACGCCCTCAAACTGCTCAACCATCGGGGCGAGTTCATCAGCGCAGCCGACGGCGCCGCCGTGCTCGACCTCGTTGCCCAAGGCAGCATCGAATATGCCCCAGTGGGCAAACTTGGCGCCAGCCGTACCGACGACTCCTACATCGGCCGGCATATCGAACAAATCCTTGCCCTACCGCTCGTGGATGTCGAGGCCGTGCGAGCCAAAAAGTACCGGATAGTCGTGGATGCCATCAATTCCACTGGCGCGCTGGCGGTGCCGCCCCTGCTGGAGGCGCTTGGTTGTACTGCGATCCTGCTCAACGGCGACATCACCGGACAGTTTGCCCACAATCCCGAACCGCTCAAGGAACATCTCGGCCAACTCGCTACCGAGGTGCGGCACCAAAAAGCCCATCTCGGCATCGCTGTTGACCCCGACGTGGACCGCCTCGTGTTCATGTGCGAGGACGGCGAACTTTTTGGAGAAGAATACACCCTCGTGGCCGTGGCCGACTATGTGCTGAGCAAAAACGGCGGCGGCAACACGGTCTCCAACCTATCCTCGTCCCGCGCTTTGCGCGATGTAACGCTCAAGCACGGCGGCCAATACCACGCCGCTGCCGTTGGAGAGGTACATGTGGTAGAAAAAATGAAAGCCACGGGCGCTGTCATCGGTGGCGAGGGCAACGGCGGCATCATCCTGCCCGAACTGCACTACGGCCGCGATGCGCTGGTGGGCATCGCCCTGTTTCTCACGCACCTGGCCCATTCGGGCAAACAAATTTCCACCCTGCGGAAAACATACCCTGACTACCAGATGGTGAAAAACAAAATGGAACGCACGCCCGACCTCGACCTCGAAAAGGTGTTCAAAGCCCTTCGGGATAAATACCGGAACGAGCAGATCAACACCGAGGACGGCCTGAAAATTGACTTCGAAAGCGGATGGGTACACCTGCGCCCGTCCAATACGGAACCGATCATTCGCGTGTACGCCGAGAGCACGTCCGCTGTGATCGCGGACAACCTGGCAAGGAAGATCATGCAGGACGTGTGGGAATTGCGGTAAGAAAGCAGCAAACACTCACGGGGTGACTCCAAGTCACCCCGTGAGTAATTCTGAGAGTACCAAGTTATTTGTGCCGCTCCAGCAGTTGCCCCTCGCCAGGCAAATGCCGCCAATGGTACTGCCCAACCACAGCACCGTCTTTCAGCACCACAAGACCCGGATTGGATCGAATGATGGTCTTGAGCAGTTTGTCGTCGCCATGATAAAACGGATAGTCCGCTCCGACGCTTTTGCGGAACAGCGCGTCCACTTCCGCATCCTGGAACGTATTGACTGCAAAAACCTTCCAGCCCGCCTTTTTTGCAGCGGCAGCCAAGGGATTGATCTTGGCGCGGAACAGGTCGCCGTACCAGGCGTCCGGGATGTAGATATCCCGTTGCACCTTTTTTGGCGCCACTTCGGCCACACGCGGTTGGATGCGCATGGTGTCGGTGTTCATGTACAGCGTATCGTACGCCCAGGTCGTATCTTGCACGACGATGGTTTCTGTGGTTTTTTGTCCGTTAAACTTGTAGGCAACGACCAAGAGCGAGTAGCCGGGTTCGTTCAGGATATCGTCGGTCACGGGGCCGTTTTCGCTTTCAATGGCAAAGTCGCTGACTTTGGTTTCCTCGATGGGGATGCGTTTGCCGTCTTTTTCGATGAACGGTTCTGTCTTGATCTGGTCTTTGATTTTCCAGCCTTTGTCTTTCGGGTACTGCGCCACCAGTTCCTTGTACCGCGACATGGGGATCATCACTTCTTTCACCTCCCCGGTGTTGGTGTTTTCCATCAGCCAGCCGACGATTTCGATGTTGCCACGGGCTTCTTCTTCCAGCGCTTTGCGCTCGCGGATGTTGGCGCCCAGTTTGAACGGACGAAAATCCACCACGGGCAGGTCGTAATAGGTATTGCGCAAGCAAAACACCAGGGAGAACAGGGCCACGGCGCCGGTCAGTATGTTGCGACCTTTCGGCGTGAACAACTGGTGCATGTTTTTGCTGCGGAACAAAAAGATCATCGCCGGCACGAGCAAGGCCACGTCTTTGAGGAACGACACCTTGGGGTCCAGTTTGATAAAATCACCGAAACAGCCGCAGTCGGTCACGCGCATCTGGGTTTTCACATACGGGCCCCATTTGGCAAAATCGAAAAAATTGGCCTCTGTCGGCACAAAACCGGTGAGATAGGTAAACCCGGTGAGGAAGGTAAAGAACAGCAGGATGAGAAAAAACAGCCATGCTGTCAGGCGACGGGTATAGCCGAGGATAAGCATAACCCCGAGGGCTATTTCCAACACGATCATGCCGATGGCAAAACCGGCGCTGTATTTGGCTAAGGCGGGAAAAAGCGGCGCCAGCCCGGCGAACATATTTTGCAGCCCGGAAAATGTAGTCTCGAAGGCCACAAAATAGTCTTCCATTTTGTACGCCGTCCCGATGGGGTCAATGGCTTTTACTGCGCCGGAAAAGACGAACCATACCCCGCAAAAATATTGCAGGAAGGTCAGGAGCAGGTTGTCGGTTTTTTTTGCCCAGCGGGTCAGGGCGGTCAGCACGAGGGCTATGGCGGCAAACGAAACGATCAGGGTAGGTAGTGATGTCACTTTGGTAATGATGAATGATGAATAAAGAATGATGAAGATGAATGACCGTTTAAGGTTCGATCGAAAGGCCGGATTCGGCGAGCAAGTTGGCGATGTTGAAAGAAGCACCGGCGATTACGTCCACGTCCTGTTGCCAAGTGAGCGTAACGGGCGGCTGGTCGGGAGCGAACACGAGTATGCGCTGTTCTTGCGTGAACACCCAAACGACTTTCACCAGCCCGAACGCGAAGTAGTCGGCCACTTTGCGGAAAACATATTCCATTTCGGAGGCGTTTTCGGTATCGGCATCCACGTCAATTTCGATAACGGCATCGGGCGGAAGTTGAGCATATCGGGGCGAAAGGGAGAAGTTTTCTCGGCGGAAAATGGCTATATCGGCATCGCGGCGGTGTTTTTTTCCAATGCGGAGGCCTTGTTCGCCAACCGTCACTTCAAATTGGTGTTGAAGCAACTGTTTCAACAGAATAGCGTAGATGCGGCCTTTCAACCATGCTTGCAAAGAACTGTCGCCCATAATTTCTTCCTGGGTTTTTATGCCGCTAAGCACCTCCTTGTAGCCTTTGTAATAAATCGGGTGCCCGTCCACGATCTCGTAGACGAGCGCCTTTTTCAGGGCAGCCCTGCGGGCCGGGTGTTTGGCGACGGGCGCAGGTGCAGGTGCAGCGGTGGTGGTCATGGCGACAAAGGTAGGGCAATATCGGGTTTTCGAGGGCCTTTGCAGGTTAACGAAGGTCAAATGGTTTCCACGTAATTCAGGTCCTCTTCGAAGGTTTCTTTCATGCCTATGAGCGCCAAAAAGGCGATGGCAAGGCATACCGCCCCGACGAGCGCCGCTGCCGGCAACACACCGCCCAGCACAGCGGGGTCTTTGAGCCATTTGAACGAAGCCCCGATCGGCACGAGCATGCCGCGGGCAAAGTTGGGCACCGAAGTAGCCACCGTGGCACGCAGATTGGTGCCGAACTGCTCGGCGCCAATAGTGACGAATATGACCCAAAAGCCCACCGACAGACCCAAAATGAAATGGGCAAAGTAGAAAGAGGCCGGTGTGGAAAACCCGGCAGCCAAATAGTAGGCCACGGCCGCAGCATCGAGCGCCAGAAAAATCCACATCACTTTCAGCCGGCTGCGCAGGTACTGACTGAGCAGGCCCGAGCCAATGTCGCCAAGGATGAGGCCGGTGTAGCAGGCTGCTATGGCGTTGCCGCCGGTGATGCCGCTCAGGCCCTTGGCCTGCCCAAACTCGGGCGCCAGCGTGATCAAAACGCCCACCACGAACCAAGTTGGGAACCCGATGAGCAGGCATCGGGCAAAGCGCGAAAAGCGGTTCCAGTTGGTGAAAAGCGCAAAAAAATTGCCCCGGCTGATATGTGTTTCCGTTTGCATCTGCCGGAACATGCCCGACTCGTGCACGCTGATGCGCAGCAACAAGAGCAGCAACCCGAGTCCGCCGCCGATGAAAAAACACACCCGCCACGGGAAAAACATATCAATGACCCAGGCGAGCAACGCGCCGCTAAGCCCCACCACCGCCACGATCATGGTGCCATAACCGCGTTTTTCCTTGGGCATACTCTCGGCCACCAAGGTGATGCCGGCGCCGAGTTCGCCGGCCAGCCCGACACCGGCGAGGAAGCGGTACACAGCGTAGTCGGCAGCAGAAGTCGCAAACCCGTTCAGGATATTGGCGACGGAGTACAAGGCTATGGAAAAATACAGCACCCGCACGCGGCCTTTTTTGTCGCCCAGCACGCCCCAGAGAATGCCCCCAAGCAGCATGCCTGCCATTTGCCAGTTGAGCAGGGAAATGCCCGTGTCGGTGAGAGCCTGCCCGGAAAAACCGAGGTCTTGCAGACTCTTCACCCGTACGAATCCGAACAGGAGTAGGTCGTAGATGTCCACAAAATAGCCCAACGCCGCCACAATGACGGCGGCGTTGAGCAGGGATGAGCCTTTTGACTCGGGACTCTGGTTCATAGGTATTCCACTTCGGCTAAGATTTGTTGACCGATGTACTTGCGTAGGCTTCGTTTGATGGCGACATCAACCTTACAACCGAATACCTCTTCGAGATATTCTTCCAACTCCATGATCTCAAAGAGACCAATGTCCCGATCAAAATCAACCAGAACATCAATGTCGCTGGAAGATTTCTGCTCCCCACGCACCCATGAGCCGAACACGCCAATTTCGGAGACACCGAAACGGGTGTGAAGTTCTGTTTTGATTGATTTGATCGTTCTTTTTATTTCTTCGAAAGTCATAAATCCTAATTTTTAAAAAACGACGACTCGTTTTTCCCGCCCCCCTTCAACACTTCCAGCCGTTTTTTGAACTCCCCGGCGCTTTCGAGGTCGTCCTTGCGGGCAAAAATCTCGGACAGGGCGATCAGCGTGTTCAGGTCGTTCGGGTTGACGCTTTCCGCCTTTTTGAAGTACGGCAGGGCTTCGTCGAACAGGGCCATGATGTCTTTCTGGATCGCTTGGTACTTTTTCATGGTGGCCGGCGAATAGTCGTCTTGCGGAAGGGCGTTCAGTTCCTGCGTGCGGGCGGCGGCCTTGTTGTAGTACAGGGCGCCAAGAGCGTAGTAGGAATCGGAGTTTTTGGGGTCAACCGTTTGTGCTTGCTCGTAGTAGCGCTTGGCTTCGGCAAAGTGCTCGGCGGCCTTGGCATCGTTTTTTGCCTGCGTTTCCCGCTGGTACAGGTTGTCGTACACGCTGCCAAGCGTGACGTACAGGCTCACGTTGGTTGGCTCTTGCTCTATGGCCAATTTGAGCCGGCTGATGAGTTCTTCCAATTTGCCTTTTTGCAAAAAAGCATTGATCTCGGCAAAGAGAAGCGTAGCGTCGCTTGGATATTTCTGCCGGCCTTCGCTGAGGATTTTTTCGGCAGCGGCCTCGTCTTTGGCAGCCAGTTTCAGGTTGTACAAGCCTTCGTAGATAGCGGCCTTGGCGGTACCGGTGTTGTACAGTTCCGTGTAGTACTTTTCCGCATCGGCGTTGCGTTTGGCCATTTGGGCCGAATATGCCGTGTAGAACACCTGGTTTTCGCGCATGTCTTTGTCGTCGAGCAGGCTTTTTTGTTTTTCCGCGCCAAGAATCTGGTGGCTCTTGAGCACAGCCTCGAAGGACAGAAAAGCCTTGTCGTACTCGTTTGCCTCGAACTTGACTACCCCGATATTGATCAGGTGGCCTTGCAAGGCTGCCACGCCTTTCACGGCATCGCCCTTTTCGAATTTTTTGGCAGTGGGCATTTCATAAACCTTTTCAAATGCCTTGTACGCCTCCAGCGCATCGTTATCGCCGCTCAGCGGCGCAGCAGGATTGATGAGGCGCATGTTCATTTCGCGCTGGATAATTGTATTGTAGATTTCCCCGCGCGTCAGCCAGGCCGAGGCCGTGGCCTGTACCTCCGCCGATGCCATGGCCTGGTCAATCTTTGTTTTGGCCTCCACGAGTTTGTCGCCGCTGCCCTGGGGATCCATGTTGTAGCTCGTCAAGGCGCGGCCCGCCTGTTTGGCCAATTTGGGGCCGTCGTCCTGGGAATATGCAACCGCGAAAGACATCAGGATACTGACGAGCAGGAAAAACGTTTTTTTCATCATTGAAACAGTTTAAAAGTTTTTGAAAGCGCCCCCTTGGACGCAAGCGTTTCTCGATTGTTACAAATCGCCTGGGGGAAATGCCCGGCAAAGGTAGTTTGTTTGAAAAAAAACAGCCTTAACATTCCTTTAAGTTGGGACATTTAAACCAATCCATCGGCACGGGGTCTATGCTCCCGTCTTTCAAACGTTTGAACAACACAGAACGCACACTATTTTTCACCGAACAAATTTTTGACCTGAAATGAAAAAATCACTTTTCCTGTTCGCTGCCCTTTTGATGGGCGCTACCCTATTCCAGTCTTGCAAAAAAGACAACGCCGTGGATGAAGACGTCACCACCTCCGAAGACCTCGCCACCAGTGAAGATTTTTCCGAGCAAATTGACTTCGCGGTGGATGTGGCCATCGAGGAACGCGGCGGCGGAAGCACCTGCCCGACCGTCACGCTGGCACAGCCTTGGGGCACCTGGCCGAACACGATCACGATTGACTACGGCACTACCGGCTGTACCGGCCCGAACGGTGATCACTTCCTGAAAGGAAAGATCATCATCACACAAACTGCCGACATGTTCACTGCCGGCGCCGTGCGCACCAAAACGTTCGAAAACTTTTTCGTGGACGACGTGCAGGTGTCCGGCACCAAGACCCGGACAAACAATGGCCTGGATGCCGCCGGCAACTGGTCGTACACCAAAACGGCCACCAACATGGTACACAGCTACCCGGATGGCACATCGTCCACCTGGAACCGCACCCACACCAGCACGCTGATCAATGGAGCAGGCACGCCCACGCACTGGGACAATGTATGGAGCATTACCGGATCGGCTTCCGGCACCAACCGCAACGGCAAAAACATCACCGCAACTATCCTGGAGCCGCTGATCAAAAAAGGAGCCTGCCGCTGGATTACGGAAGGTGTGGCACAATTCACCCGGGAGAGCAAAACCGCGACGCTCGACTTTGGCAACGGCACCTGCGACCGCTTCGGCCAACTGACCCTGCCGAACGGAGAAACGGTGACCATCCGTCTGCGCAAGTAGTTTTCACCGCAGAGGAGCAGAGACGCAGAGGATTAAAAAACTCTTCGTCTCCGCGTCTCTGCGGCGAAATACTTTTCCAAGCTACGCATGTACAGGGGCAATATTGCCGGCATTGAAAAATGCGCGGTAATATTGCCCCTGTCCTTTTTTCACAAACTCTCCCGCTATGAAGCGCAAATCCCTCTTCATCGGCCTTGCCAGATTCCTCTTGGTGCCGGCGCTCTACTTTGTCACCATTTTTGTTTCTGGCTGGTACACCGACTGGCAGCCGGAGGAAAAAACGCGGCTCATTTCACCCAAATGGGCCGAAGAATACCAGATACCGGACAGCTTACTGTCATTCGTCACCTGGAACATCGGCTACGCCGGCCTGGGCGAGGAATCGGATTTTTTCTACGACGACTCCGGGATGTGGTACTCTGGCAGCAGCATGATTCACGCGCCGAAGGAATTGGTGGACAAAAACCTCTTCGGCATTTACAGCACGATTACGAACACCAAGGCAGATTTTTTCCTGCTTCAGGAAGTGGACGAGTATGCCCACCGGAGCTACAAAAACAATCAAGTGGAGGATCTCGCCAAGGCGTTGCCCGATTTTACGCACACCATGGCGCTGAATTACAAATGTGGCCGAGTGCCCATCCCCTTGCTCGAGCCTTGGCATCCGTATGGCATGGTGTACAGCGGGCTGGCCACTTTCTCCAAGTTCAGGTTCAACTATGCGACCCGATACCAACTGCCCGGTAAGTACCCCATGCCCGACCGGATGTTCCAACTCGACCGATGTGTGGCCCTGCACCGGTTCGATATGAAAAATGGCAAGCAATTGGTCGTGATTAACCTGCACAATTCCGCCTACGATCCGGGCGACAAGATCAAGGCCGTCCAATTGCCCTTCCTCCGCGACCTGGCCGTAGCCGAATATGAAAAAGGAAACTATGTCGTACTTGGCGGCGATTGGAACCAGTGCCCTCCGTTTTTCCGGTTCGACAGTTTCATGCCCGGCAAAACGCAGGGCTACCAACAGGGCAACGTGCCCGCCGATATGTTCCCCGACGACTGGCGCTACGCATTCGACCCGACCGTGCCCACCAACCGCAAATGCCGCGACCCTTATATGGCGGGCAAAACCTTCGTGACCCTGATTGATTATTTCCTCGTATCCCCCAATGTGCAAATCCGGGAGGTTAAATGCTTGGACCAAAAATTCCGGCATTCCGATCACCAACCGGTATGGATGGAGGTTGTGCTTCGGTAAGTTAGTGTAAAAATAACACAGCCCGAATTGCCCCCTTTCCCGCCCGAACGACTACTTTTGTGCTGCCTTCAAATTAGTCCTAATTTTGTTACCACAACTGATTTCGATATGTCAAAAAAACGCATTGCTATCAACGGCTTCGGCCGCATTGGGCGCATCACCTTCCGCAATCTGATCAAAAACCCCAATGTGGAAGTGGTGGCCATCAACGACCTCACCGATAACCACACCCTCGCGCATCTGCTCAAGTACGACACCATGCACGGCCAGTTTGACGGAACCGTGACGGCCGACAACGACTACCTGTACGTGAATGGACAGAAGATACTCTGCTCGGCCATCAAAAACCCCGCCGAGTGTCCATGGGCTGCGATGAATATTGATGTGGTGCTGGAATGCACCGGCATCTTCCTCGACCGCGAAAAAGCCGGATTGCACCTCCAGGCCGGCGCCAAACGCGTCATTTTATCCGCGCCCCCCAAGACCGACGACGTGCCGACGTTCGTCATCGGCGCCAATCACCGGGACATCAAAGACACCGACACCATCCTCTCGAACGCTTCCTGCACCACCAACTGCCTTGTGCCGATGATCATGACCTTGGACAAGGCCTTCGGCGTCGAGCAGATGTTCATGAACACCATTCACGCCTACACTGCCGACCAGAATCTGCAGGATGCCCCGCACCGTGACCTCCGTCGCGCCCGCGCCGCCGCCCAGAACATCGTTCCCACCAGCACTGGCGCCGCCAAAGCCGTCATACTTGTGGCACCGCACCTGAAGGGCAAAATCGCCGCACACTCCATGCGCGTGCCCGTGGCCACCGGCTCCATCACCGACTGCGTGTGCGTCATCAAAAAAACGGCGACCGTGGAGGAAATCAACGCGGTTTTCAAAGCGGCTGCCGAAACCCACCTCAAGGGCATCTTGGAGTACACCGAAGACCCGATCGTGAGCAGCGATATCGTGCGCAATACCCACTCCTGCATCTTCGACTCGGGCCTCACCCAGGTGAACGGCAACACCTGCCGCATCGTGGGCTGGTACGACAACGAAGCCGGCTACTCGGCACGGTTGGCCGATCTGTGTGCGATGGTGTAGCACATGTTGGGGATTTTCACACGCTATGCCCGGAGCAAATCTGCTTCGGGCATAGCGCAATTTTCATATAAGCGTGAGCCAAAAGCGCCTACTTATAAATCCGCATGATTTAAGAGCTCTATTTCCAGCCTTCAATCAGCAAGACCTGGCCGAATGGCTCGCCGAGCACATAGTGCAGAAACATCTTGAAACAGATACACCCCTGATTCACTCCGGTGGAGTCATTCGTTACATCCCACTCGTGGTTGCCGGTTCCGTGAAAGTATCCCGGGAAGACCACGAAGGCCGGGAAATCTTTCTCTACTACATTCTTCCGGGCCAAACCTGTGCCATGACCCTGAGTGCCTGCTTCAAGGGCGAGATGAGCCGTGTGACCGCCACCACGCAAGAGCCGGGCACGGTAGCTTTGCTTCCGGCAGCATTAGTACCGGAAGCAACCCGGCGCTTCCCGGCATGGCAGCGATTCGTATTCGAAAGTTTCGGCCACCGCTACGATGAGTTGTTGCAAACCCTTGAAAGTGTAGTTTTCCAGCAATTGGACGAGCGCCTGCTGCACTACCTGCGGGAAAAAGCAACAGCCTTGCATACCAATCAACTCCGCATGTCCCAACAACAAATTGCCGATGACCTCAACGCCTCCCGGGAGGTCGTCTCACGCCTGATCCGGCAGTTTGAACAAAAAGGTTACCTGCGTCATTCGCGGGGAATCATTGAATTATTTTCGTGAATGTGAACCAGGTCACATTCCGAACGAAGCATCCCTCTGACCTTTGCAGCACAGTTTTTCACCAAAACAAAATTTACCTGCTATGCAAAAGAACATGGGTACCATTGATCGCGTCGTTCGACTTATCCTAGCTGCCGTTGCCGTCCTTCTGTATTACAACGGCACGTTGACGGGCACAATCGGCATTATTGCACTTGTCGTAGCCGCCGTTTTCACCCTGACCAGCGTCGTCAGTTTTTGCCCGATATACCGTCTGGTCGGCATGTCCACCTGCCCGGTTTCTACCGGTAAAGGATGACCGAATGGATTCATCAGACGGCCTGGAACCGGCAGACAAAAAAACGACACGCTTCGGAACGGGCGCCTTCACTTGAGGGCGCCCGTTCTTGTTTGCCTATGTCGAGTCAAACAAAGGTTGATCTTTCGTTTTTACATTTCTGATTAAACATGAAATGCCCATCGCTCTTCGTTCATCGCTCTTCACTACAAAATCCGAATTATCCCCTAAGTTTGCCGACCTAAAATTCAGGTCACATAACATTCGATTCAAAGTATGAAAATCAACTTCCAAAACAAAAAAGCCCTCGTCCGCGTGGACTTCAACGTGCCGCTGGACAAAGACTACAAAATCACGGATGACACCCGTATCCGGGAGGCACTGCCTACCATCCGGCATATTCTGGACAATGGCGGCTCGGCCATCCTGATGTCGCACCTCGGGCGGCCGCTTCAGAAACTGAACGCCGACGGCAGCATCAACCGGGAAAAATTCACGCTCCAGCACCTGGTGCCCCACTTGCGCCGCAAACTCAAAACCCGCGTACACTTCGCCGACGACTGCGTGGGCAAAAGCGCCGTCAAAAAAGCCGCGGCGCTCAAGCCAGGAGAGGTGCTGCTGTTGGAAAACACCCGCTTCTACCCGGAGGAAGAATTGGGTGATGCGGCCTTTTCCCAAAAACTCGCTGCCTTGGGCGATGTGTACGTAAACGATGCCTTCGGCACGGCGCACCGTGCGCACGCCAGCACGACCATCGTGGCCAATTCGTTCGACAACAAAAACAAGTGCTTCGGTTTCCTCATGGAGCGCGAAATCGAAAACGCCAACCGGGTCATCAAAAACCCGGAGAAACCCGTGACCTGCGTGGTCGGCGGCGCCAAGGTGAGCGACAAAATCGTACTGCTGGAGCGTTTCCTCGATTTTGCCGACAACATCATCGTGGGCGGCGCCATGGCCTACACGTTCATGCTGGCAAAAAAAGGCACGGTGGGCAACTCCCTCGTGGAACCCGACCGGATCAAAGCCGCCAAGGAGTTTATGAAAAAAGCCAAGGCCGCCGGCGTGAAGGTGCTGCTGCCCAAGGACTCCGTTTGCGGCGACAAGTTTGCCGCCGATGCTGCCGTGCAGGTGTATCCCAGCCACCAAATCCCCGACGGCTGGATGGGCCTCGACATCGGCCCGTCTGCAGCGAAGTCGTATGCCCGCGTCATTCGCCAGAGCAAAACGATCATCTGGAACGGCCCTATGGGCGTATTCGAAATGCCTGCGTTTGCCGAAGGCACCAAGGCTGTGGCAAAGGCCGTGGCCCGCGCCACCGGCAAGGGCGCCTTCTCGATGGTTGGCGGCGGCGACTCCGTGGCGGCGGTCAATCAGATGAAATTGGCCAAAAAGGTCAGTTTCGTGTCCACCGGAGGCGGCGCCATGCTGGAGTACCTGGAAGGGCGGGAGTTGCCGGGGATCGCGGCGATAGCGGGGTGATGTTCTGCCGCTTGGGAGGGATGGGACACGGATTAAACGGATCAGACACGGATTTTACAAAAAACAAAAACCGGACGTGCAGACACGACCGGTTTTGTCCATACTTGAAAATTGGTTGGATTAGTTTGATTACGTAGCCCCGAGTGTACGGGCCAATTTTTTCAACGCGAATTGACGGGGACAAAAGTAGGCTTTGCTCCTGAATCACAAAGCAAATCGCAGCAACTTTTTTTTGCAACTATTTTTTTCCAAATGCCGCACGGGCTGCGTGCCCGGTCAGGCAGCCCAGTCCGGCAAGCAAGCCGCCAAGGATGCCGGTAAGCAGCAGGATGTGCCAGCGAGACAGGCCCATGAACAGCTTGCCGATACGTGCGGAAAGTATGCCCTCGTTGGGCACGTCGAGGAGGTACGCTGCGGAGAGCCACAGCAAAAAACCGCCCAGGAAAGCGGCGAGGAAACCACGTGCCGCCAATTGCGGGAACAACCAGCCCGCCAAAGCACCGATGGGCGCCACGCCCCACCAAGGAAGCCCGATGTGGCAGATTTGACCGGCAAAAAAAACCAATCCGAATACAAACAGGGTGTTTTTCATTTCGGCGAAAGCGTTAGTCGGGCCAGTTCCCGCCCGGCGGGCACGGCATCCTTGTTTTTCAAAAATAACAGTTCGTAATACTTGCCCGTCGCCCAGGCATCCACCATGTTGTCGTAATAACGGCTGCCGGGATTGCCCGACTGGCCGCCCGGGTACACCCCCTGTGCGCGAATTGGCTCGCCCAGTTCCACGATCATGCGCCAGGAGGGACCGTTGGAGCGGGATATGGCATTAGGCGCGGAGCCGTGGCCGCCAAGTTCCAGATCGGTGCGGCTGAAGGCATCAATTTGAGCAATATGCCGGACCGAAAACGGGCGGTATTTTCCCCATGCCACACGCTTTTCGGGATTTTCCTCAAAGTATGTTTGCATCCGGGCGAATGCATCGTTGACCACATCCGAGGCGGACTCGCGTTGCGGGGTGTCTTTGCGGTCGAAAAAGATGCTGGCAGTGTCCTTTTCGAGCAGTTCCACGAATCGCCAGCGCTCGGGCAGCAACACGCTTTTGCCCTGCTCGCGCGGCACGACGATCTCGTCCCAGGTACGCATGTAGCAAGAGTCGAACCACACTTCGTAGAGCGGAGCCGCCGTGGAGGAAGATTCGTACCGAAAGTCCCAGGCGGCAAGTTCTGCGACCATTTTTTTGCCTTCTGCATCAAGCCAATTGCGATCGAGCATACGCAACATTGCCGGCAGGGCATCGGCGGCGCGCTGGCTGAAATTGTCCAACTGGATGGTTTTCATGCTGTCGGCCGTAGCGTTTTTCAGGGCCGACAGCCGGTCGAAGATGTGCCGCCCGCGATAATCGTCGAAATCGGGGGAAAGGTAGTAGTACGGGTAAGTCGGCGGCGTGGAGTGTTGGTTGGCGGAAAAAACAAACCCGGTCGAAGGATTCCGCATGGCGGGCACCTGCTCCGGCGGAATGAAGCCGCCCCAGGCGCTGGCCTGCTTGCTGCCGTCGAGCACGAAGCGGCCCTGTTCGCGGGCGCGTATGGGCAAACGCCCCTGCACAGTGATGGCGATGTCGCCGCTGCGGGTAGCGAACACAAAATTCTGGGCTGGGCACTCATAGCCGCGCATCGCTTTGCGGTAATCTTCGTAGGTTTTGCCCGTGTTCAAAAACAAAAACGTACGCATTTCATCCGGGTTGGGTTCATCGTGCGTGGCCCAGCGCAGGGCGCAGTCGCGCAACGGGTGTTCGGGGTCGTGGTCATAAGCCACCGGGCCCCACACGGTGTAGCGCACGGTGTCGAGCAGGGATGCTTGGCCTTTGATTTTTATTTCTTCGATACGCATGTCCGCTGCACGCTCCGCGCCATCAAACACATAACGCGTGCGGGCAGCGTCGGCCCACCGAATGCGGTACCAGTCGGACACGTCGTGCCCCACGTTCGTCACGCCCCAGGCAATGTCCTCATTGAACCCGATGATGATCCCGGGCACCCCTTGCAGGCTTACGCCATAACAGTTTTGTTCGGGCGTATGGATTTGGATTTGAAACCAGATGGAGGGCAGCGTGAGGGTCAGGTGCGGATCGTTGCAGAGAATCGGGTTGCCGGAGGCGGTTTTGGAACCGGATACGGCCCAGTTGTTCGAGCCGACGATGTAGTCGGGCCGTTCGCCCATCAGGGTTTGGCCGACACCATTGGGCGACACCGACGAGTAGTTCGGCTCATAAGCCGGAGTGTGCGGGCGGGGGATAGAACGCCACTGGCCGGTGTCGGGGATGATGGGGCGCTGTTTTGGGTTCCACTCGGGGTACAGGTAGTTGAACGTGTCGCGGCCAAACAGTTCGAACGCGATGGTGGATGCCAGATCGTTTTCACCGGCGCAAAGTGTTTCGGCCATAGCCTCCACAAGCAGCGCAGTTTTGAGTGGCGACCAGGGTTCAGGTGCGTAGCCGAGCAGTTTGAACTCGAGGGGATAATCGGCGGGCTTGAGTTTGATGACGTAGGCGTTCACCCCTGCGCAGTATGCCTCCAGCAATTGCATGCCTTCGTGTGATTTGCTCCAGCCGCGCACGGCGTTTTCGGCAGCAAACACCATTCCCCGGCGCCGGGCAAGACGGTCAATGTTCAGTGTGCGCTCCCCCAGTACTTCGGAGAGCCGGCCCGACGCTTTTCGCGTGGAAATATCCATCTGCCAAAGCCGGTGCTGAGCCGTCAAATAGCCCTGCGCTCGAAGCGCGTCCTCGCGGTTTTCGGCAAAAATATGCGGCACGAGCAGGTCGTCGTACAGCACCTCTACCCTACCCTTCAGGTCGGGCAACCGGATTTCTTTTGAAGAAAAACCACCCACCGGCTCGGCATTTTTCCAGAAACCGCTGAAGGGATTGAAAAAAGTCCCCAGCGCCGGGAGCGTATTCGTCCCAATGCGTTGCGGGGTTTGCAGCAGCCATACCAGGCCGATCGTAAGCAGAAGAAACAGAAAAAATCGAACGAAACGCATGGAGCGAAGGTAGGATGCCCTTTTCATTCGACAGAAAAAATACTGGCGGGATATTTTTCGCAGGTCAGAATCAGATCAATCGTCGGCATTTTTCACATTCAGTTAATCAATATTTCACTTAGACAGGCATCACCAAAAATATTTTGAAAAATGCAGAAAAAAACCGGGGGTAAATTTGTTGCGGCTCCAAAAGTCGCCTTAACATTGCACCAAGTAGTTTTTGTGTTTATTTGTTTGGGTTAGAGTCCCTCGCTGCAATCAGCGAGGGATTTCTATTTTAATACCTGCACCAACCCGATATGTAACCGACCTCAATTTTTTCTTTTCTCCTTCAAATACCGCTTTACATTTGTCCAAAATCGAACCAAACTTTTTTCCATGCGCCGATCCATCCTAACGCTGCTGCTCGCCCTTTTTTGCACCCTCGTTTTCTCGCAAAACTACCAGCCTAATTGGGCCTCGCTCGACTCGCGCCCCACGCCCGACTGGTGGCTCGACGCCAAGTTCGGCATCTTTATCCACTGGGGCGTGTACTCCGTGCCGGCCTATACGGCCAAGGGCAACTACGCCGAATGGTACCAGCACTCGCTGGAAAACAACGCCCACGACGGCAAGGTGCGCGAATTCCACCAGCGCAACTATGACAACCGCAGCTACTACGACCTCGCGGGCGACTTTCGCGCATCGCTGTTCGAGCCGGACGAGTGGGCAAAACTTTTTGAAAAAGCCGGCGCACGGTACGCGGTGCTCACCGCCAAGCACCACGACGGGTTTTGTCTGTGGCCCAGTGCCCAGGCCGACAAGGCATGGGGGTTCCCCTGGAATTCCGTGACCACCGGACCCAAACGCGACTTGGTGAACGACTTTTTCGCTGCGCTAAACAAAACCAACGTCAAACCCGGCCTGTACTATTCCCTGTACGAATGGTACAACCCGCTGTGGAAATTTGACCGCAACCGATATGCCTTCGACCATGCCTTGCCGCAAATACACGAGCTCGTATCGCGCTACCAGCCCTGGGTGCTCTGGGCCGATGGTGACTGGGACGAAACACCCGACACCTGGCGCTCGCCCCAGTTTCTGGCGTGGCTGTACAACACCAGCCCGGTGTATGACCGCGTGGTGACCAACGACCGCTGGGGTAGCGGCACCCGCTTCAAACACGGTGGCGTGTACACCCCCGAATACCAGCCCGACCTCGATTTCGAGGACCACCCCTGGGAAGAAAGCCGCGGCATGGGCCATTCCTACGGCTACAACCGCGCCGAGGACGCTTCCGACTACAATTCCGCCCAGGCGCTGGTGTTGCATTTGTTGGACAAAGTATCGCGGGGCGGCAACTTCCTGCTCGACATCGGCCCGGATGCCTACGGCAAAATCCCGCCCATCATGCAGGAACGCCTGCTCGAAATCGGCAAGTGGCTGGAGGTGAACGGCGAGGCCATCTACGGGAGCCGCCGCTGGCGCATCGCCAACCAATGGAGCGACGGCAACCGCGCCTACAAGCACGAGCCTGCCAAGGGCGATCTGCTCCTGAAACAAACCGTGAATCCCGATCCCGGATACGCCGTGAAAGAGGTGTTTTACACCTACAACCCCAAAACCAACACCCTGTACGCCACCTTGCCGAAGTACCCCACCGACAACCGTGTGGTGCTGCGCGACGTGGCCATACCGGCCAACACCGAAGTGACCCTGCTGGCCACCAAACAGCGGCTCCGCGCCGAATCGGTCGGCAATGCCACCACGATTTACCTGCCGGTTTATGATGCCAACGCACTCAAATCACCGCACGCATTCACGATAAAAATTGCCAACTACGGCGCGTATGTGGCCCGGCCCGAAATCAAGGTGCAATACGACCCGCAGACGATGCGCCCGCTGGTGTCCATGTCCAGCCCGACACCCGACGCCATCGTCCGATTCACCCTGGACGGCAGCACGCCCACCGACAAATCCTCGGCGTTCGTGCAGCCCATTTTGCTCAACGAGGCCCGAACCATCCGCGCCCGCGCATTCAAACCGGGCCTGTTGGCCAGCCGGGTGGACACCGCAGCGGTTTCGCTGTACACGTTCATGCCCAGCCTGTCCATGTACCGCCAGCCGCAGCCGGGCTTGAGTGTCGAAATCGTGCAGCCGGCGCAGTACAGCACCAAGACCCTGCAATACGCCACCGTGTTGAAACGCGGAACGGCGACCACCTTCGACCTCGACCCGCTTTGCAAACAGGAGAAATGCGGCATGATCTGGAAGGGCTACCTCTATGTCCCCGAAACACGCGGCTACCAGTTTTTCCTCGAATCCGACGACGGCAGCCAACTCGACCTCGACGGCATAGCCGTGGTGGACCACGACGGAGACCACGGCATGTTGGAAAAAACCGGCTACGCATATCTCCAGCAGGGCTGGCACCAATTGCGCCTCCAGTATTTCAACAGCGGCGGCGGCTCGGGCCTGAAGGTGTCATACGCCCCGGTCGGCGGCCAGCGAGAAGTAGTGCCCACCCAAATGTTGGGTCATTAACCCCCGAAAACACGCAAGAATTTGTGTAGAAAATGCGCATCATCGGCACCATATCCCACCCCGTCCTGAAAATATCCGTGTTCAAGATGGACGGACGCGTCTCCGTCAAGTTCGAGAATGCCGGATACGAGCAGACGTTCAAACTCGGGGACGACGAACGCTACGGCGACCTCGAATCCGTTGGCCGTTGGGCCGACACGGCCTTGATCGAATCCGTGCTTGCCCGCATGGCCGAGCTGCACCAAAGCCGCTTGGCCGCCGATGCTCGCGCGTTTCCACGAACTTCCGACCCGGAGTTTGAAGAAATTTTGTAAAAACAATCTAGTAACCCACGGATAAATCCGTGGGCGGAGAACCAGAAACCTCCAAACCAGAAACCTCCAAACCAGAAACCTTTCAACCTCCAACCCGCATGCGCATACTGCTCGTCGAAGACGAACCGACCATCCGCGAAGGCCTCCAACTCAACCTCGAACTGGAGGGCTACGAAGTGGTGCCCACTGGAAACGGGAAAAAGGCGCTCGAATTAGTGGCCGGTCAGCATTTCGACCTGCTCCTGCTCGACGTGATGCTCCCGGACGTGGACGGCTTCAGCATCACTGAACAGGTGCGGCTGTCCAACAACGAGGTGCCCATCCTGCTACTCACGGCAAAGGACATGCCGCAGGACCGCATCGCCGGACTGAAACGCGGAGCGGACGACTACCTGACCAAGCCGTTCAACCTCGAAGAATTGCTCCTCCGAATCAGCAACCTGCTCCGCCGAAGCCAGCGCGTGAAAGGCGAGGCCCCCGACCTATTTGTATTTGGAAACAACAAAGTGAACTTCGAAACCTACGCGGCGACCACCTGGCGCGGCGAGGCTATCGCGCTGACCAAAAAAGAGGCCATGCTCCTGAAACTGCTCGTGGAACGCAAAAACGAGGTGGTTAGCCGAAACCAAATCCTGCAGGCCGTGTGGGGCTACGACGTGTTCCCCAGCACCCGTACCATTGACAATTTTATTCTCGCTTTTCGAAAATACTTCGAGGAGGATCCGCGCCACCCCCGCTATTTTCACTCGATCCGTGGCGTAGGGTACCGATTTTTCATGGAGTGATTGATTTATCAATCATTCATTTTTTTCAACTGGTCTTCCACACTGCGCAGTTTTTCCCGGCAAAAACGGATCAGTTCTTGTGCCCGTTCAATTTTGGCGGCCAGTTCATCAATGCCAACGGCATCGTGTTGCAAATCGGTCACGATCTGTTGTAATTCCGCGTAGGCGGCATCGTAGGAGGTCGTTTCCGGTACTGCCTTCATTTTTCAAACCAGACTTTTTCGCGGTTGTCCGGCGAGCCGTTGTAGTTGATGAAAATTTCCTCTCCGGGAACGATGTCGCGAAGGGCGTAAATGTCAATCGTGTTGTTTTCGAAGTCCATGCCGTAGTCGGCATTCGGGTCGTAGGCGTGGTTGTACAACGAGCCGTAGCCCAGCGCAAAGGCATACCAGGCCCCGTCGTCGCCCCAGTCAAAATAGTAGTCGTCGAGCATGGTCCGGCGCACGGCATCCAGTTCGGACTTGGGAAACAGCAACACTGGGCATACCTCGATCACGGCGCCCTCGGGTATCGGGCCTGCCGCGAAAACGCCCATTCCGTGCACATCGGAAGGCCCAAAATAGATCGGAATATGCTGGATGCTCATGTTTTGTTGTTTTGGCGAATCAGCCTACCAACTTCCTCCGGCGCCGCCGCCGCCAAATCCACCGCCACCGAAA